>Ga0208767_1000178_pt1 | contig 46410 bp, 26 predicted proteins | sample VirMetDEL_Mar_21_FD_184514 | JGI IMG/M metagenome (GOLD analysis project Ga0208767, IMG submission 184514) | Aqueous microbial communities from the Delaware River and Bay under freshwater to marine salinity gradient to study organic matter... | ecosystem: Environmental > Aquatic > Marine >...
GATACATAGTCCCAACTAAATGCGTTACTACCAACAGCAGAACCGTTAGCACTATAAATGACTGCTTTATTAGGAGCAGAAATTGTTAAGTTACCAGAAATGTTACCTATAAAATTAGGTGCTACAATGTTTGCTGTTGAAGTGACTACTCCATTGCCATCTGGTTGTAAATTAATATTACCATCTGTAGTTGTACTTGATATTGTAGTACCATCAAAGTTTAGATCGCCAATATTTGTGTTGCCGGGTAAGTTTGTAACGCCTGTTAAACCAATGTATCTATAACCAACTACATAAAGAACTTTGCCTGATGTAAGTGCAGTTGGAATTGTTTCTCCAATAAAGTTAAGTACACCTGATTGATAGTTAAAGTACCATTCACCTGTTCCACCTGAGCCTGCGGCGAAGATTTGTGTACCTGTTGCTGTAGGATCAGCAACTCCTGAACTATCTACCCAAATTTGAACTTGGTAAGTAGCGCCAAATTCTGCTGGAATCCAATAAGTTAAATCAGTTTTCCATGTGGGGTAAACACTACCTATCGGTACTGTTGTATTATCTGCTGTACATTCTACTGCATTTGATCCTGTATATGCCTGAACAAGATTTGCAACTGCTGATGCAGTGCCGGGAATCTGATCCGCTTGTGTCCACATCGTGTCTCCACGAATAAGAAGAGGACTCGGAATAGATTCGTTAGACGGACTTTTATTGTCTTCCGTGTCTGTTTTTGTTACGCCAAATGCCTGTTTATAGAGCAGGTCGACTTTTTGATCTACTGGTATACTCATAATTAATTACTCGCCGCCTCTAATGATAGTGCTGATATAGTTTGTCCTGATGTTAGTTTAATACGAACATAGATTTCATTCGTTACTGTGCTAGATGAACTCACTGTACCAAATGTTGCTGTAACTGATTTATTAGTTTGGCTACTGTTTAATGGCGCTGTTCCTCCTAAAGCACATCCGTCTGATCCGTTTCCTCCGACACCTGATCCGGGAACACCTGCTCCTGCATATGCAGTTGACATATCTAGCCAACCATTTAATCCTGATGTAGAATCAATTGTTGACCCGGGTAAACCTACCCATAAACCTGCTAATGTGCCTGACCATTTAACATCGAATTTTGATACTGATGTTCTTACTACTCTAAATGTAAAATACTGACTTGCGTCTTGTCCGCTCAAGTCAGGACCAACTGGTAAATATCCAGTTGAATAATCTGTTGTGTCATTTTTTAACACATCTGCAACTACTGTTGCATCATACGTTTGAAGCGGTCCATTTTGACTATCAAATAAAGATGCTCCTGCACTGAAACTAGGAGTATCGGTTGAACCTGGGTTTACAATCCTTGATGCTAATCCTGTTCCTGAACCGATAGATGATCCAATATAGACGTTTGCTTCTTCAATTCTGCTAGAACTTGAAGTAGTCCCTGTTTTATAAAGAACTGTTGCTCCAGGTGATAATGCTTGCACACCTGAAGTGTAAGAGTTAAATGCTGTTACTGATGGGCCTGTAGTACTAGAACCAAACCCAGAAATAATTTGTGATGTTGTACTAACTGTTGCGTTGCCTGAACTTACATATAAGTTTTGCTGTAGTGGCGTTGCAATAGATGCTTGTGCATATGTTCTGCTTGCTGGGGCTCCAAATGCTCCTGCTCCTGAACCAGTAATAAACGTATCACTTGTTGGATACATGTTACCTGATAATCTATTGACATCAAACTGTGCATCAAAAATGTTAGTATTGTTGTAGTGAGGTACAGTTGAAGTATATGTATAACTTGGAACCGCAGGTGCTGTAAACGTTACTGATGTAAACTGTGGGGTACCTGGATTACTTGAGTCGTAGTACCAAAGAGGAGTATTTGTGTTGCTAGTTGCAGAATCAGCAATATAGACTTCGTTCCAACCATCTGATACAGAGCCTGATAGGTCTGCTGTAAACACTGACCAAAAACCTGCGGCTACGTTTGCATCAATAACTGAGTAATCTACGTTGTTGCTAATAATTAAGTTGCCGTATGTTCCGTTACCAGTGAGTGCAGATGTTAATGTCACGCTACCTGCATCTGCACCATTTAGGTAGCATGTTATGGTACCTGAATCACCAGGACCAACATTTGCAACTGCATTTGTTGTGTAGGATGCAGAACGTCTAACAGATGAAACAGTAGTCCCTGCTGGAACTGCGGCGCTTCCTCCTGATGTATTGTCTGGTTGCGTAAAACCATTTGCCATACGATAAGATGACAATGAATCTATTGCTAAAGTTGTTCCGCCTGGGAAATCACTTGGTGAAGGAGGAACTAATTTTCCTAATACTTCATTTAATTGGGCAATAGAATTAGAAACAGATGACGCTGTAGTTAGTGTTAATGCATTACTTGTTAAATTACCTTGAGTAGGAGTACCCAATGCTATGTCAATAGCACCTGTTGTACTTGGAATAGTTACAATACCTGTTACATCTAAAGTACCATCAATATTGGCACCTGTAGCAGTTATGTTAGCAATTAAATTACCGTCAACATTTAATTCAATGTTACCGTCTACGGTTGGTATACTTACGTTTGAAGTACCATTAGAAATTACTGAAGTGTCGATGCCGTCTAATAATGCACCATTACCTAAATAATAATTTGATCCGATATCGACATTGCCACCAACTGTTAAAATATTTGTTGAAGGGTCGAATTCTAAATTACCACTAGCACCAAAAGAACCATCATCATTAAATTGAATTTGATTGTTTGAGCCTGCCGGTAATTGTAAGTCCCAAGGTTGACCGTTTGCGTAATATAGGTTGTCTGTTAATACTCCAAGTGCCGCAATGTTTGCTGTAAACGTTGCGCCGTTTGTAGTGATATAACCGTTACCTAAAATAATATTAGCGGGATCTTCTCCTACGGAAAATCCTGCTACTGAATTGAATGGTTTAATTGCCATCTGATATTGCTCCGTTAATAAATGTATTTATATTTTTTCTTTAATCTCTGTACCTTTGAACCATAATTTTATACGTGATTTGATTAGTAGTTGCCGGCGTGACCCATAATACTATTCTGGCTGGAAGAAACACGTCTCCAGGCACATATGTTAGATCATAATCTGTTACTAATCCACCTATATACAAAGCACTGGTTTCGTTGTATACTACATCCGTATTGTAATACACCGCATTAATGTTTAAGTACTGTCTTTTGCCTGAAAACTCATCAGTTGCTATGATAACGTAATCAAGTGCAGCCAGGTCTTCTACGGGCGTCTGACAGAGTTCTATGTTAGATGTTGATGTAGTGTTTGCTATACAAATTTCACTAGTTCTAAACTCAAATGACCCTGATCCCATTGTAAAAACGTTAGCAGTTACTTCGCCTGCAAAATTGACCTTGTTATCAGATTTGTTAAATGTCATATACGGAGAACCAGCAAATGATCCTGAATCATTAAACTGAATCTGCGTGTTAGAGCCGCCTGGTACGCCGTTACCACCGCCGCTTCCGGCAGTCCATGATAAATTTCCGGCGCCATCAGTAGAAAGCACATATCCGTTTATGCCACCATCAATGTGTAAATTTGCTAAAGTTAAATTAACATTTGGTGAACTAGCGAGATTTACTGGTCCGGACCCAGTAAAAGTACCTATACTGTTTAGTGTTATGTTACCTATAAATTGCGATGGTCCCGTGACAATAAGACCGTCGGCACCAATGTCTCCGTTTACTGATAAGTTACCAGTTTGTGTTGTTCCTGTAACATTTAAAGATGTTAATGTGCCAACACTTGTAATGTTTGGTTGTGCCGAAATAGTTACATTGCCTGCATAATTGGCATAGTTTGATATTGTTCCGGTATCAATTTCTGCAAACACTCCATTACCATACAAAACATGTTGAGCATTGCCGTCTAAGTCAATTGAAGAAATGTTACCGATACCGGTAATGTTTGCATATGTTATGTTAGAAAGATTACTACCGTCTCCACCGATGTAGTCAACAGACAAAAGATTTGTATCTTTGTCATATATAAATCCAGAGTCTCCTCCAAATGCTCCAGCGTCATTAAACTGAACTTGTGTATTAGAGCCACCTGGTACGCCGTTACCACCACCGCCATTTCCTGTTTGTGCTGTCCAACTTAAGTTACCTGCACCGTCAGTTTGTAATACATACCCATTTAGGCCGCCATCAATCTGTAAATTATCTACGTTTCCTAAATTAACTAAATTTCCTGAGGCTGAAAAGTTGCTTACACTTACTGTTTGTGTAGTTGTGTTAAATGTAAAGTTAGCAGATGCTCCAAGTACACCATTATTATTAAACTGAACTTCTGTATTCGTTCCTGCAGGATCGCTACTAAAAGGTGTTCCGTTCGCATAATAATAGTGATTTGCGTAGACTTTGTTTGCAGTAACATTACCACTAGGAACTACAACATTGGTAACAATATTACCATTAGAATCAATGACATCGATTGCAGGGATTCCGACTGAAAAGCCCTTAAGTGCGTTAAATTTTTCTGCTGCCATGCCGGAAATATTCTCCTATTATAATAATATATTTAGCATTTATCCTAATTTATTTTTACAGAATAAAGCACTTAGGAGATCTTTTTTATAAATATTTGTATGATAACATCACAGCCTCACAGACCCTTTTGTAAAAAATGCAAATTTGCGTTGGCGAAACCCAATGGCAAAAGCAAACACGGTTTTCAAAAGTGGCATAGATATTGTGTAGATTGTGCTAAGGCTATGTACAATAAACGTTTCAGACATTTACAACATAAAACCACACACTGTGATAATTGTGGTTTTGTCCCAGAAGATTTGATTCAGTTAGATGTTGTATATAAAAACGGAAATACTAAAGATAAATCAACAGACAACTTAATGACGCTGTGTGCTAATTGTAGCAGATTGTATAATAAAAAGATTAGAAGGAATAAAAAAATACTAGATTTGTCTGTAGACTCGGATATTACAATTTGATTTCTTCGATTTTATTATACCAAGCATTGTAATAAGTTGCAAGTTTTTCTCTGTCATAATTTGGCAAATCCAATATTTCATACAAATCTTTTACAGAATCTAGTGTTTCCGTTTCAGATTCGTATCTTCGTACATCAAATTCATAAATGACATTAGAAAGTTTCCTTAGTTCTTCTAAGTGTTCTTCATGGTACTTTAAGGAATCGTAGTAAACTTTAATTTTAATATCTTTCTTTGCACGTTTTTCTACATACGCATGAGGATGCGTAAAAAGAACAATTTTAGCATTTTTCCAAAGTTTTTTTATAGCAAGGACTTCTCTAATATCATGTGATGCTCTAAAGAATCTATAGTCACTATTGGACACGTCTTTAACAAAAGAGTTATAATGTATGCCTCTCCAAGGATCAATATACTGTCGTTTATCAAACCCAAAGAAAAGATTATCACTCAAGTTAAGATCATTCCAAAAATCACCCTTTTTAATGCCACTAAGTTGTGCCAACAAATAATCTAACTTGTCTTCTACAGTAAAGTTGCCTTCCATTTGAAGTAACGCAAGTTTATCGTGCGGGAACAGTGTTAAGTCATTTAATCCCAAACAATTAACCATAAATTTACCACCAGAATAGTTATGATACCAAATGATAGTAAGATTAGGATTATCTAGGTTGCACTCTTGTGCAGGGATTTTCATTAAAGTCTATCTTCGTATTCGCTTACCGGTGGAATCTCATCCGAATTAGATTCTTCACCCTCTGTCATGGTTGCTTCAGTTGATCTTTCGATTGCTTCAGTTTCCCAATCAAGTTCATCAGGTCGAGACGTTAATTGTTCTTCAAAACCCTTATATGTTTCTGCTTCTTCATCAGAAACGACAGGAGGACTTTGCCTCGGAATAATAGTCTCGTCTACTTTTTTAGCATCTTCGATTGTACCTACCTCACCGGTTTCAGTGTTCGCAAAGATGTTTAATGGTTCTGTTATAGTTTTATTTTCGTTTTCTTCAGTCATTATTTTCCTCTGCTTGTTCTTTATCATAAGCAATTGAATCTTCTAAATCTTCCCAAAAGCCGTTGTCAACTAGATATTCATCTGTGTACACTTCACTTTTGTCATGGTATTTAGGATTCATCCAACCAACTTTAGCATAATAACCTTTGCCAGTTGAGTCTGCCCAATCAAAATTTTGTTCTAATTCTTTTTTGTCATAGAATACTTTATCTACAAATTCACCAACCATTGTTTCTACAATGCTATAAGCAAATTTGTCTGGATCAAACTCTCCATCAATTTCAACTTCCCACGTACCAAACTGACCTTTCTCAAAACTGTGAAAAGTCATAACTGGAACATAGTTTTCTATATCTTCTTCAGTTATGTATTCGGTAGGTTCAGGAAACTCTACATCATGGTATGCTTCTCTGCCGTATAATTGGTGATGGCCTTCTATCTCAACTTCAGTATCCCAATCTTCTTTGTCATCATCATCGACTTTTACGACTCTAAACCCACCGTCAGCACTGTAACTATTGATATGTTCGATATCGTCTAGTTCATACCAAGGTCTATTTCCTTCTAGTGTCATTGCAGGCGATTCTGTGTCTGAAGGCTCATCGTCCCATTCAACACTAGTGACAAATTCGATACAGTCACTATCTCCTTCGTCTTCGATTCTAGGAGCCCAATATTCAGCAAATTCGTGTGAGACTTTGCCTATCGCAACTTCTCCACCGTATCTGCCACCAAATATTCTATATTTTGCCATAACTTCCTCTTATAGTATTAATGTTCATATAATAACATTCATTTAAGGCTGTGTCAAGTATTTAATGAGTATTTGGTTGCCCATAAAAAAAGGGAGAGTCAAAAGACTCTCCCAGGTTGTGAGTTATTAACTCGTTACTTTCGTAAGACGATAATCGGCTTATTGGAAAGTTAAGTTTTGAACTGCGATCTCACCAACGTAGTCAGCCGCGTTACCGAACGATGACGCAGTGTTTGTTAATTCGACATAACCGTATCTGGTCATAAATGATACGACTGGTTCGAATGTTGATGGATCTAGTACAACACCACTGCTCATTAATGGAATATATGGGCAGTAGAAAGCGGCTGCATCAGTTTCAGAAGAACCCTTATAACCAACTAACACTGCTTGAGTGTCAGGAGCATAAGAGTCAACGAATACACGCATAGAGCCATTTAATGTACCAACAAACTTAGTGTTTGTAGGTGCTTCAAATGTACCTTCTGTTGTACGTGCAAATGCTGATGTAGTAGCAGATTGTAGTACAGTTAATGCGGCAGAAGACACAACAGCCCAGTTACCTGCGCCTCTACGTGTTCTCTGTGCGATTAAGTTTGCAACTCTGTTGATAAGAACTGCTAAAGCGGCATGCTCGTCACCAACGTATGTTGCTGTACCAGAAACTGTTGCCTGGTTGTATGTGAACTCAGTTGCTGCCAAGGTACGTAGAGATAAAAGAATCTCTTGGTCAATTTCAGCAGTGATTTCTTGTGCAAGAGCAGCCATAATTTCTGCTTCTACATCGATACCATGCTGAGACTGAGCGTCCTGAGCGGCTTCAAATGTCCAACGTGCTTGCAACTTACGTGATTTGGCTTCTACAGCCTGACGTAAGATTTGCACACTGATTTGCTTACCACCGTTTCCTTCTAAAGTTGCTGTATCAGCACCAGTATAGGAGTTTGCAGTCGCAGTTGCTTGGGCTGTACGTGAGTAAGCCTGTGCAATTTTGAATGGTGATAATGCTTCTTCACCAGCAGTTACAGAAGTAGCGGCTGCTGAATTGTCAGTCAAAGACTGAGCATAACGTACACGTAATGTGTGGATTTGTCCAACAGGGCCGGTCATGGGCTGTACACCAACGAGTTCGTTAGCGATAACAGTTGGCATAACACGACGGATTACTGGAAGAATCACACGGTTAAGTGTAGCAATGTTTCCTGCAGAGGTGCTACCAGCGGTAGCGTTCTCGTTTAAGAGACTCTTGCGGGTGTTTTCAAGGATTACACCCATTGTTGAGCGGCGATTACCTTTTAAGCCTTCTAACAGGGCGTCTTTGGTCTCGTCCCAACGGCTTTCTAAGAGTACTTGTGACATGGTTTATTTCTCCTAATATGTCTTCGTATTAATTAATTTGCAAGCCCTGCCAGACGCTTGAGATCGATGACGTTTGAAGACTCGTCAGCGGTCTCTTTTTCAATCTTCTTGGCAGATTTATTACCGTCTGCTACTGAAACGCTTTCAGTTAAAGGAGCTTTCGCTTTCTTTTCACTTCCAGTGTTTAGTACGGCTGGTAAATACTTATCAAAAGCGGCCTTCAATTTTGGTGTCTGGACGCTTTCTAGCAAACTTCTCATTACATGAGCCTTTTCTTTGTTCAAAGATTCTAAAAGTGAATCTAGTTCTTTTTCACGCTGAGTGGACTCTTTAATAATGCGAACTTCACTGTCTTTTGATTCAATTACCTTCATTGCTTCCGCAAGTTGGGCTTTTGAATCCGCTAGTTCTTTCTCTTTTGCTTCAAAAGCCTTGACAATTTTACGTGTCTCAGCCTTATCATTTAAATAAGTTGTTGAGAATTCTGATGCGAATGTCTCAAAAATCTTACGACCAAATGAGTTCTCTCTAGCAATTTGAATGTCTTCTTTAAGTTGTGACAATTCACCTTTGAGATGTGATGCAACTGCACTAGAAACTCGCTTAGAACTTTCAGCAACAAACTTCTGTTTGAGTGCTTCAAGTTTTTCACGACCTTCTGCGACCAACTTAACACGTTGTTCAACCACTGCTTGCTTGTCCTGAGCAAATTCTTTAATTTCTTTTGCTAGTGCTTGCACGATAAATGTTTGAAGTTTATCTTGGTTTTCCATTTGAACTTTGCGATCAGCACGTAGTTCTTTGATTTCTTCGGCTAGTTTAGTAACCATGAATTCATTAAACTTTGTTGCTTGCTCAGAAAGTTTTACTTTGGCTTTAACGCGGTCTTCGTTGATTGCCTTCTTCTCCTCGTGAAATTCTTTAATTTCTTCACTTAGAGACTCAGTTATCATCTTATCAAGGGCTTCAACCATCACATTTCTGTCATGTTCGTATCTTTGTGCGAATTCCTGACGGAGTTCACCTCGAACTTGATCTTTGGCTTCATTTAACTTGTCGTTCCAAACAGAATCAATTTCTCCTGCAACGTCTTCGTTAATGAGACCTGAATCAATTAATGGTTTGATAGCATCTAACATGCTGATTTCCCCTCTAATAAAGTTTAGTCTATTTTTAAGTCCTTAATGAGACGTTTAATTTCGTCTCCTAAGAACCTCTCTACTTGCTTGTTGCCTCTTGCTTCTCTTGCAATCTCTAACACTTTATGACCGTGTCTCATATTCATAAGACCTTCATAAATTGCTTTGGGATATGCATTTGGAGCACTGGGTTGGGCAACAATGTCTACTGTGATTATTTCAAAATCACTTACTCGGCCATCCAAATCGTTTACATTACCTGAACCACGACTTGAAACACCAAGTTTTACCCCTGATTCCAACATGGTCTGAACTAACTTACCCATTGGAGTTGGTAAAATCTTTAATTTTCCTAGCCCGTTTGGACCATCCATCCACATCTTAGTAATCATGTGTGATACACGATCTAAATTGATCTTTAAGTCATCTGGATGATCTACTTCGCCTAGGACCGAATGTCCTTCTCTGATTTGACTATTAAGGGTGTCAACAGCGGTTTCAATTTCAGAAACGGGGTAAACACGTTCATTAGCGTTTTTTACCCCACCCTGAATAAAAATACCTTGCATATACAAAGTTTTTAAATCACTGCCTTCTTCTTTAACAGATTCGACCACCAATTCTGCACGGTCGAATGTTAAGTGTTCCTTAAGATACAAAGCCATTTGTATCAGTTCCTTAGTCTATAACAGATTTAGTATTAACACCAGAAGCCTGTGCTGTCACGGGCTTAGGCGCACTTCCGAGTTTTACACTCTTTTGTCCAGGCTTGTTTTGGAAACTAGAAGCACCGTCTACGTCTTTTGCTTGGGGTGCTGAACGACCTTTCTCGTCACCTTTAGCAAAATCTACGGGCTTGCTGTCCATGCCTGCACTGCCTGAGTTAGCGTCAACTGGGCTTTTGGTGTTTTCACCATTGTCTCCACCATGTGGATATTGAACTGGAACTTTATTTAAAGTTACTGCTTCAGAGACTAATTCTTCGTCTTCGTCATCTGCTTCAGCAACCATTTCATCGTCAACTTCTACGTCAACTTCTTCGCCGCCTTCATCTTCGATGTCTTTTAGGTCAGCGTCCATTTCATCGTCACGACCTTCTAGGTCGTCTTCTTTGCCCATCATTTCTTCAAACTCAGCCATTAATTCGTCTAGTTTGTCTTCGATGCGAATAACTGCATCTTCTACTTCTTCAGAAGAACCTTCATCTTCGTCACCTTCGATGTCGAAAATTTCTTCAGAATCAACGTCAATTTCGTCTTCTGCTTCTTCTTCTTCGGAGACTCCTTCTTCTTCAGCATTGATCTCATCAAGTAAATCACCTACTTGACCGCCCATGCCTTCTTCGAGGTCATCGTCCATCATTTCTTCTTCCATGATTGACTCGTAAATCTCTTTAGATTTTTCTACTACGATTTCATGGAAAAGGTCTTTTGCTTGCTCCTCATCTTCATTAATAATGAGGTCAATTAATTGATCAAATTTCTTATTGTCCATTATATGTCTCCTGATTTAAAAATGGCTTTGTAAAGTTATTTAGCACGTAGTCATAAAAAGTACGTTTTAAGTGCTACTTTTTTGCGTTTTTGGTAGATTTTCGGTAATATATGGTATCAACCACATATTTTAGGCTGTTTTCGGGAGAGTTTTAAATGCTAGGAGCGCCTTCTGCTTCCGGCTTTGCTCCATACTGTTTTCTAACTTTTGCTAAATGTTTTGCCTTTTCATAATTTCTTACATCTAACATTTTACGTAATTTACGAATTTGATGCAATGTAAGTTTTGTTTTACGTGAGGTTCTCCAGATAGGTTTAGAGTTGTCTGTTTCAACATCTTGGAATCCGGGAACGGGCGCATCAAACATTTCAGTTAATTTCATAATAGTATTTATCTTTTAGGTGACCGGGGGAGGCATTCCGCCTGCAGGTGCGGCTTCTGGTCCTGCAACTGGGCCTGCAACATCTAATCCTTCTGCTCCAGCATCTTCTAATTCATCACCTGCTTCTATTTCATCATTAGTCTCAATATCTGAGTCAAAGTCACCAGTAGAAACACCAACATTTCTGAGGTCAGACCCTTCAGGATCCTGATCATTTGCTTCAGTGTTTTCTTCACCCCAAAGTTCTTCATTGCGTTTAAGTTCTTCTTCAGTTAATCCCAAGAATCTTTCTAACGCAAAACGCTTACTAATATAAGGAAACGCTTCCATTGATGCAAATGTAGATACCCTTGCCGTATCTAATTCGCTTTGACGATAAGCGGCAAAGTTTTGAGGTGGATTAAATGTTAAGTTGAATAATCCAGTATCAATATTGAATCCTCTCCAACGTAAAAACATTTTAAATTCTTCGTCAAGTTTGCTACAAATATAATTTTGTAGTCTTTCGCAATATTGATTAAATCTAAATTCTTGTATCATAGCAGTGCCAACACGACCGTCGTTTAGAGGTGTTGTGTTGTCATCTGGGCCTGTGGGCAAATATGAACTTGGGACACGCAAACCACGTGCTAGTCTATTATTAAAGTATTTTAAGTCATCAATCTCACCTAAGTTCTGTCCGCCTGGAAGAACTTCAATAGACGATCCTCTACCTTCTGCTGTAACTGGAAAAAAGTAATCTTCATTCATTGATAGTGGATTGTATGTAGCATCAACTACAGACTGTCCACCATGAACACTTGGAATACGTCTTTGGTGAATCTCATTTTTAATTCTGTCTACAAACGCCATTGCTAGGTGACTAGGCATGTTACCTACGTCAATCTTAAACATTCTACGTTCTGGTGCACGTTGTACACGATAGATTAAAATAGCGTCTTCTAGTAATTCTTTTTGCTTATATACTTTAAAGATGTTTTCTAAGATAGATTGTCCAAATGGCCAAAATCGATCTAATCCTTCAGTCAACGATAAGTGAACAACATGCTTTGCATCAATTGCTGACTCTGCTTGACCTAAAGTAAATCTACTTCCTGATGTGTTGTAAGGCATCGATGGTACAGTATAACCGCCGCCGCCTGCACCACCACCGCCACCTGTACCACCTAATCCAGTTGTTGGATTAGCGGCAAAGTCTGTGTTTGTTTTTTGTGCTACTGTGAGATTTTGTAAGTTAATGTTAATGTCTTTAATAACATATTGATCAGGCAATTTACCTTCACTTTCATTGACAATAACTTTAATGATTTTAACCATATCAACCCAGTACAGTTTAAAGTTTTCTGGATCTCTTACAAAAACTTGATCTCCGTACTTAATTGTGTTTCTAAAAATCTTAAACATTCTAGTGTCAAACTCATTAAGTTTACACCATTGTTGTAACTGTTTTGCAAGTAACTCTACTTCGTGTGGAGTTGGATCTTCTTTAAACTCAAAAGAGAAAGGCGTTTTGTTATGTTCATTTCTCTGTGTACTGAATTCTGCAATGATGTCTAAACATGCATTAATCTCTGCATCGACATCCATCATTTCGTATTGATTGTATCTTTCGATTCTGTTAGGGTGTCCTGTGTAAACTTCAGGAAGTCTACTCATGTAATTCTTATAACCGAAATCTGTGCTTACATAAGGCGTTTCACTAGGCCCAACACCGTTCCAAGCACGTGAATTGCTATTGGCTCCTGATATCGGACTTGACTGACCGCTTTTGTTTGTAAATTTCTTAGTTAAAGGCATTCTTTTATCTCTTATATTATATTTAGTTACACCCTACCATACTGTAAGATTTTATTGTTAATGTCATTTGCATCTTCCAGTTTGCCGGCTATTGATCCTAAACGGTTTTCCATCAATCCCATTAGTTGTGCGTTTTGGGCAAGTAACTGTTCTATGTACTGATTTGTTGCATCCGGTGTTGCTGTTCCTGCGGCTGTTCCGCCGGTTGTTTCTTCTTCTACTACTTCTTCTTGTGCTTTAATAGCATCAGCAATTGCTGTAGATGCAGTTGTTAATGCTTCAGTTGAAGTATTCCATACGTCAACAAATTCATGTGTTGCTAGGTCACCGGTTCTTTCATATGATTCTTCACCGGTCGCTTCGTTATAATAATCTCTGATGTTGCCATCTGCACGATCTAATGACCCTTCTACAGTATTGGCATACTCCATAATTTTTTCTGAAATATAATTGCCATCATCGTCTGTTGTTGACCGAGTTTTAGTAATTAATACTTCACCCAATGCGTTAACAGATTTAATATAATCGTCAAATTGTTTAGAATATGCATCATCTGAACTTTCTGTTACCATTGACTGTTCTGATGTGATTTCCTGACCATATTTGTCATCTAAGAATGCACGTTTAGCATTTTCTTTAACAACAGCCATTTGTTCTTCAGTGGCTGTAGTAGCATCAAGCCCTATTATTTCTAATTCATTTTGTAGATGTTGTAAGTAACCACCTAATGCACCGCCTGTTTGTTGTGCCCATTCTTCATCGGTGCCTTCAGCAAATAGTTCTCGTCTACCTTCTACTGTTTCTAAGTCAGGTTCTTGGTTAAATAGACTCATTAAGCCTTCACCGGCACTTGCTAACAATCCTACACCTGGAATAGCCATTGTTGCTTTCTTGGCTAAGTCCATAATAGAACTTTCTTTTTCTGTTTCACCTTCTTCGCTTTCAGGATTTAAGTAATTACTGACTTTTTCAAATAGATTTGGTAATACGCCAAAACCAGGAAACATGGCAGCCATTATAGGAGTCATAGTTTTGCCTACTTCTCCCCCTAATTCTCCCTCAGCGCCTTCTAACGTTAGTTCTCCCGCGGCAGTTACCATACTTTCAGATGCAGTTTCAATAGCATCTCCTGCTTGACCTGATAAAGCGGCTAGAGCGGCGTTTGCTTCTTCCGCACCTTGAGCAAGTGCTTCTTCTTGGCGTTTTCTTTCAGCATCAGCAAGACGCTGTTCTCTTATTAACTGTGCTTGTTCTGCTTCGTTTTCTCTTTGTTCTGCAAGCAAACGTTCTCTTTCTACACGTTCTTGTTCTTCTGCTACTATTTGGTCAGCGACTGCTTGTTGTTGTTCTGCGATAAGGTCTGATTGTCGTTGCTCTCTTTCAGCAAGCATAGCAGCCATTTCTTCTTCACTGGCGCCTGCTGTTAATGCATCAACACCGGGTCCTTCCATGCCTGCGGCTATATCTGTAAGTTCTTGTAGTTGCTGGTCAGTTAGATCATTGTCCATCATCATTGCTTGGACCATGTCTTTAGTTACTGTGCCTTCTTCAATACCTGCACGTAACGCTTCCATATTAACTTCACTAGCACCTAACCAATTTTCATTATAGATACCCATTTGTGAAACTAAGTCTAAGTTGGCTCTATTGTATTCTTCCATTTCTGGAGTAATGGTCATTGCTTCGCCTAATGCACCACCGATTGCTTCACCGCCTTCACTACCTAACCAGGCGCCTGCAATACCACCTATAATACCACCGATAGCAGTACCGATAACAGGGACAACTGATCCAATTGCGGCACCAGCGGCTGCGCCTGCTAAAGCACCACCTGCACCACCTATTGCTTGGCCTGCACCTTCAGATGTTGCTTGTGTCTTTCTTCTGTCTGCTTCTTCTTCTGAAATCTTGCCTTCGGCTAAATTTTCTTCCGCACGTTCTCTGCCTTCCATAGCAGAATAAACACCTTTACCAACTTCGACTACTGCGGCTAGAGGACCTGCTAATTTTCCTACTGCACCTAATGCTTTAACTCCTGCTGACCCTAAGGCGCCACCTGCACCAGACATTGCACTTGCGGCTGCTCCGCCACCTCGAAACAAACCGCCTAGTTTGCTCATCATTCCGCCAGCACCACCTGCACCAGAGAAGGCACTCATGCCCATAGCGGCTGCGGCTACACCTGCGGCTACAGTTAGTGCTTCTAACGCTATTGTACCTTTATCAAATCCATTAGTAAGCGGGTTAAGTGCATCTAATGCGGCATCTGCGGCTGTTCTTACATTACGTTCAGTATCAATTAATGCCGCGGCTGCATCACGCTGTGCGTCACCACTTTGCATTCTTTCATCGATTTCTCGTTGTGCGGCTTCTCGTCTACCTACTTCGTCTTGAGGATCAATTTTGCCCCCTTCCATCACTGCTTCTTTAGCAAGACCTAATTGTCTACCTAATTCTTCACCACCAAATTGCAATGATGTACCAAACTGTCCTATTCTTTCATCTTGTTTTTGTCTGATCTCTTGTGCTGTTTCAGCCATTAATCGATCAAACTCAGGAGTTCCTGCTTCTACGCCCTCAAATTTCTTTTTAAGATCAGCGGCTGATAATCCTAAGACTGCAAGACCTTTAGTTGATTCGTCAAACGCACCTGTACGTAATACTTTACCAAATTGCTGACCAAACTCATCACCGAAATCGTTAGCCATACGACCAATGGCTTCGTTTCTAACTTGAGATGCATTTTCCATCTCATCGATTTCTGCTTGTAGTTGTGCCCTTCTTTCTGCATTAGTTTCTTGTGCTAATTCATTTTGTAGGTTACGTAGATTTGCTTCGTCTCTACGGTTAGCAATAACGTTTTCGTATGCATTTCTAGCGGCTTGTTGTTCGGCTTGCAATGTTTCAGCAGACTTACCTGTTAAGTCTGACAACATTCTTAAATTTTTAGCATAGTTTAAAGAGTCTTTGGCAAGTTTTGCTTCATCAAACCCACGCTGTTGTAAATTAATACCCGATTGTCTTTGAAGTTCTACATATGCGCCCTGCGTTTCTTGCAGTTCTTCTAAAGAATAACCTATTCTATAGAATGCACGTTCATTTTCATTAGCGGCTTTGAGTAATCTTCCAAATGCTTCTGTACCTTCGCCAGTTGTGCCACCTAATGTAGTTAAGCCTTGACCTGCGGCTTTAAAGATTGGTCCCAATTTTTCCAAATCTTCTGCGGCGTAACCTGCGGCTCTAGCCATGTCAGTAAGTGTTTCACTGTTCTGCCCTGAAACCGCACCCATCTCATACATTCTAGTAACAAATTGATTTTGTGCGTCTGCTTGTTCAGTAAATGCTTGTGCAACTTTACTAATGACTTTTATTGCGCCGCCGATGGCCATACCAAGTGGACCAAAGGCTTTACCTGCTTCAAAAGCGGCATTACCTAATCCATCTATTGCTTTGTTATAAGATGCAAACTGTCCTTCGCCTTTTAAAAGAGCATCAGCAAAAGATACTGTAGCTCCTTTAAGGTTAGTAAAGCCGGCTTGTAATGCTTCACTGGCTGCGGTTAGTTCTTGTTGAGCCTGACGAGAAGCCTGTACTGCTTTAGATTCACCTTCTCTAACTTTGACGTTTGCTTTTATTGCTTCGCCTTCTTTATTGACAGCGGCTCCTGTTTGATCTATACTCCCACTCATTTGTCCCATTTTTACAGCCAATGGGCCCAAAGAGGCACTTAATGCTTCTAAATTACCAAGCAGTTCTCGCATTACTTCTGGGTCAAAATCATCCATAGCCATATATTAATGAGTCTCTTTAAGTTTTTTATAGCCGGTTTTTCGGTCTACTAAATACTATGCTAATTGTATTTAGTATTTTTAAATTACCATAATTTTTTGAGGAACATATATGGCCACAATTGATAACAATCCCTTAAGACAGTACTTTAGAAGACCTGCTGTTTTTATTAAGTTACCATCAGGGGTTGAAAATTATCCTGATGATATTATCGAAAAGACAGAATCAGGAGAACTACCCGTTTATCCAATGACTGCTATTGATGAAATTACTACTAAAACACCTGATTCATTGTTTAACGGTGAGGCTATGGTAGAAATCATTAGAAGTTGTATTCCAGCAATTAAAGACCCGTGGGAACTGTTGAGTAATGATTTAGATACTGTTCTTATTTCTATTAAAGCGGCAGGTGGACAAGATACTATTGATGTAGAATCTGAATGCACTAAATGCAACGCATTAGGAACATATGGCGTAAACATGCAAATGCTATTAGGATCTCTTCAACCAGGGGACTATGATACGTTGCTAGAATTAGGTGATCTAAAAATCAAATTTAAGCCACTTAAGTATAAAGAAATGAATATTGCAGGTCTAGGTCAATTTGAAATTCAAGCAAAATACAAAAACATGCCTGATATCAAAGACCCTGATGAACGTATGAAAATGAGCCAATCTGCATTAAAAGAAATTACTGCATTAACAATGAAAGTATTGGCATTGGCTATAGCATATGTAGAAACTCCCACAGCACAAGTAACAGAACCTGAATATATTGAAGATTTCTTGTCTAATTGTGATACTAAAACTTATGAATCTATCAGAGATTGGCATAGCAAGATTAAAGCAGATAGCACTATAAAGCCTCTACAAATTACTTGTGAAGAATGTCAACATCAATACGAGCAACCTTTCACACTAAACGCTTCAGATTTTTTCGTGTAAGGCTTCTTTCTCTCGACCCTGAGGGGATTAGGAAGTTACTAAAAGGATATGAAGAACAAGTCAGGGCGATCAGAGCCAATGCTCTGACTATGTCCTGGTATATGCGTGGCGGTGCTACCTATGAAGATATCCTTAACATGTCTCAACATGAAAGAGAATCCATAAATAAACTAATAGAAGATCACTTGGAAACAACTAAGAAAACCCAATTACCATTCTTTTAAATCTTATTATTTCATTAAGAGGTCTCTAAAGAGACCTAATTACTCATTCGCTTCGCTCATTCGTAATTTCTTTTTGGTATATTATTAGGATACAGTGTTAAACAGTTCTTTAAGAAGTCTTATTACCTTTTAGAAGCCATGGTAGTGCTATTCAAACACTACCACGGTTCAGGTCATTACCCCCTGTCATCCATGTTGTCTGTCCCCGATTGATTACGTTACTATAATCAATCGCTACCGGTTGCTCTGTAAAGTTTACTGGGCTGTAGTTGAGCCAATCATATTAATAAACATGATCTCTCAGCAACGCATGTTCTATATCCTCAAGACAAAGTAGATATAGACTCATTGAAGGTTCGCTACCATAACGATTGCCTCCTCGGTATATTGTGTGTAACACACTACTTCAGATCCGTTACCCGTATAGGGTTCCTCAAGAAGGGTCGAGTACAAATTACGACCATACTATATGTAAGTTTTAATAATCTACTGGTGTAGTTTTTATTGAGATAGACTTGGTGTCGGCTTCGTTTGACGTGGTGTCTGCTGTGCTTTTATTTGAGTATGATTTAAATAGTTCTTTGTTAAATTCAAAAAAGTGATCAAAACTGAATATAACCCAGTCAGCATGGTTGTCTGAGGTATAGTACATGAATTGATCACTTACAAATGTGTACCGACTAGGCACACATACAAAACGCCCCTTACGATTAAATTTCATAAAGAGAACGTCAAAGTCTCCCTCTTCATGCACGTCCATTAACTGGTCGAGCCATTCTTCAAGTTGTCTGCAAGAACCTGACAGAACTTGATGAAAAGGGAAATCTGCATAGAATTTACACTCAATGTTTAGTGCATCAAAACTTTGTCCAGGAACAATGTCTCCCTTAAAACTTCTGATCTGTCCTTCGTGTAAAATCTCTGTTCGATTTTGGTTTTTGCCACCGACATAAGCACCAGATCCGGGCGCCCTTATGAAACTTTCTCCATAAAGATCACTAAGAAATTTTGCAACTTCTCTTTCAAATCCTGATCCTTTATTCTTAGATGGTGATGGCATTACTATTAATTATCTCCCTACCACTCAGTGGCATAATTTTTTGTCACACGATAATGGGCGCATTTTGTTTGACACTCAAAAGAACCGTGTATAAACTCGGCATTCCAAAATTCTTCCTTCACAACTTCGGGTAAATTCTTTTTGTGTAGACTATATTTCTTGCCTACATCTTGCCATTTGTTATTGTGACCATATCGTGTTGCTACCCAACAACAGGGATAAAATTCTCCCCTGGCATTTATGTATGCGCCTTTGTTGCCTATGTGACATAAAGGTCGCTCATTTCCTATTGTAGGTGCAACTTTTAATAAAGTTAAATTAGTACGCATCCAAGGCTCTAATAACTTTCTGTCAGACAATTTAAATACTTCTCTTTCAAATCGGTGACTAGATGCTATCAGTTTTTCAGATGGTTGTAAAGGGTCGTCTTTCCCATAGTGATCATAGACTTCACCAAACTTTGTACTCTTTGTTAATTGAAATGAGTCGAAACCTATTTCTTTAGCATAGGTTTTCATTTCTTCTAACATGTCTTCGTTAAATTTAAAACCTATTGCGTCCCAAACAGTCCAACAATTTGATTGTTGTGCCATAATAGTAGCACCACTGATAATACTAGACCAATTTGAATTTATTCTATATTTGTTATTGCTTTCTTGGTTCCATCCATCTATACTAAAATGTATTTGATCTTGTTCATCTAGTAATTCAGCAAGTTCTTGCCACCAACCGTCTGCTTTGTACGACCCGTTAGTAACTATAATAATTGCGATAGTGGGTTTAATTTCTTTAAAATATCTAATGACAGGGATAAAATCATGTGCATAGATCGGGTCACCGTCATCACCACAAAATGTCAATTTTTCAACATTTCTAGTAATGAACCCTTTTGGAAAGTTTCTCTTAAAGAACTCTAAATCTAATTCTGTATTGACAAGTGTATCTGGTACTTCTTGTCTAGGGCATCTAGGGCACTTTAGTGTACACTTGCTACTAATTTCAATGTGCCAGTGCCACAGGGCTAAACTCATAAGTGTTCCATTTCCCTAGAAGTGTTATATGTAGTAAACCCGTTTTCTTTAACAACTTGCAAAACACTTGGAACACGACCTGCAAGTTCTTCTCTGTGAGATACAAGCCAAATTGACTTGTTACGTCTACGTGACATATCTTTAAGAATAGCCATAGCATTCTCAACACCGATAGTATCTAAACCAGAGTCAATTAACTCGTCAATAAACAAAGTATTGATTGGGAAATATAAGTTTTCCCACACGTCTCTGAATGCAAATGACAATCCTAAGATCAGTCTATTTCGCTCACCTCTTGACAAGTTATCAAAATCTAGTTCTCTGCCTAACTCTGTAATTTCTACACTCAAATCATTTAAGAATACAACTTGATGTGGTAGACCCATCTTATCTAAGTAATGTGTAAGCCTACCATTTAGATAAGATAAGTTTTGATCAATAATCTTTTTACGCACAAATGAATCTTTACTTGTTAACAAGTCCAATAAGAATTTTTGATGATCACCAATGCGTGATAATTCGTTTATTTTATCAAAATTAACTTCTTGTAACGCCTGTGATTGCATATCTTCGATTTGATCTGTATACGGATTCGTATCATTCTCTCTTTGATCGATTTGTTGTAATAAATTATCTACTTTATTTCTATGTTCAAAGGCTTCTTGTTCTGTATCATAATATAGTTTTGGCAAAGACCCGATATCCCCGATCTTTTCTTTTTCTTTTTCACATTCGACATAAAATTCTGCTAAATCAACTGTGCGTTCATTGGCTTCTTCTAGTAATTTTTCTTTGTCTACCAATATGTTAGCATGACTATCATCGTGGAAATCTTGACCACAAGCATAACATTTATTAGTACGTAATGTCTCAATTTCTTTTTCTAATTTAGTAACAGATTTAGATTCTTTATCTAAATCTGACCTAGTTCTTTGCATCGTTTTATCGATATCTTCGTGTTCTTTCTTACGTTGATTGTATGTACTAAGTTCTTTGTGGCCAAGTAATTCGGCTTCAATATCCAAAGTTTTGAGTACTTCTAGTTCTTCTTTTAACTTTAAAATATCTTCATTTTTCTTGGCATCCCATAGTTTAGCACGTTTAACTAAAGAATCAATTTGTTCATGTATTCTTTTGTTTGCTTCTTCTATGGCTTTGATTTTAAATTCTTCTTGTTGCAAATCTTCTTTATTTGCTTTAATTTTAATCTTAATTTGTTCTGCTTTTTCAGACAATAATGTAATACCCAACAACTGCTCAATAACATCACGCTGTTGTCCTTGAGTCATGCTTAAGAATGGTTGACTATATGTGTTTAGTGCTACAATGTTTCTAAACATTGTAGGAGAAATATTAATAATCTTGTCTATAACACCCTGTGTTTCTTTGTTTTCACCTTGGGCTTCATTATCTTCTTCGTTATTGTGACCATTAATAAAGAATTTTAAACTGTGTGGTTTACGACCACGTTCAATACGATATTCTATACCGTTAACAACAAAATCTAATGTCACTAACATGCCTTTACCGTTAGTTCTATTAATAAGATTGTTTTGTTTGATGTTGTTTAAGGCAGTACCATATAGTGCATAACTAATGGCTTGAATTAGTGTAGTTTTACCTGTGCCGTTTCTTGCACCGTCTCCACCTAAGTCTAAGTTCTCACCTAATATAAGGGTAAGTTCTTGGTTGTGCAGGTCGATTGCTTGTGTAACCGACCCAACACTTAAAAAATTTCTTAGTGTAATATTCTTTAGTTGTATCATAGGCTTTGATATATCTCTAATAGCACACCTTTATCATAGAATTCACTTTCTATGTTTTTAATTTGATCAATGATAATGCTATCCACACTTTCAAATGATAGTTCACCAGGTGCAAGATCATTAGCATGTTCATCTGACTTAATCGGAATCAATGCCATTTCTCGCAACTGGTGTTTTGGTATTAACGTTTCTCTAATAAAGTTGGCTTCTTCATAAGAAATGTCAATATCTAAATGAACTCTAACATGACTGTCAGGTAAAAGCAAGCCTTCTGGGTTATCCAAAACCTCACTTAATTTGTATACTCTATATTTGGGTTGATTTGGCCATGAATGAAATTCAGGTTCTTTGTCCCACTCTAAAATCATCATACCTCTGGCATCGTCACCTGCGTCTGCATAGTTGTGTGGGAAAGCATTACCTATGTACCAAACGTTTTTGCGTGATTGTCTTTTATGAAAGTGACCAGAGAATGCCCATTCAAACTGTGATAGATAATCGGTGTTAAGTTCTCCGTGATCCGGCATTTCGATCATAGCATTCATATAGAAATAGGGCAATTCTAAATGACCAAAAAGATATTTGCCTTTTTTCTTTTTAAGTTGCTTGTAATCATCATTGACTAACCACGGGGCAATAACACAATCTCCCTCTTCGAACCAATCATTAACAATTGTAATGTTTGGTAAATGGGTAGCCCATTCTACTGAGTGAATGTCTCTTTTGTCTCTATAATAAAGGTCATGATTGCCCGGAATAAAATACACTTTGTTAAATGCATCATTTAGTTTCTCTAATGCTTTGAGACCAAACTGCATAGTGTGCATGTTGATACTGGATCTATGATGATTCCAGTCACCTAAAAAGAAACATGTCTCACAATCGTTCTCTTTTGCTTTTTCTATAAACCAGTCAACAAAATTAGAACAATCTTGGTTATGAACCAAACTGTTACTTTTTAAACCAAAGTGTATGTCTGTAAAAACTGCCGCTTTATCAAAAAGATTAGCCATAACTACTTACCCATATTAATACTATATTGTAACTTACAATAGAACGTAATACAAACAAAACGGATAAATTAATATTCTGCCTGCTCTGCTAGATTGGTAGCACTGTCAAAACTCATACCAGACATTTGTCTAGTAAATGAAGGATTCAACCCGTTCATTTCTAAAATATCGTCTCTGATATTTTGGTTGCGTTTTTCAGAGTTAAGAACTCTACAGAAACTATTTGTAATTGCCGCAGTATAATATGCGAATGGATTTGCTGACTTGGCTTCATTAAATCTCAAGCCTACATAAGTCAACTGAAGAATAGCACTTTGTCGCATTTCATCGTTGTATGTGTAACCGCGCCAATTGAATTTCATGGCGTACTTTTCACATAACATAATATACATACGTGCTAGTTTGTCAGTGATGTTACCTGCTTTAGTAGTAAACTCACCAGTTTTGACTCCACCTTTCCAGTGCGATTTGCCAACTAACACTAAAGAGTTAGTTTCTGCATCTAAACGATAATGTTGAAAAGGAGGAAAATTAACTTTAACATGGACTAAATCATCGATTTCCTTCTTTGTTTTCTTGTCTTCTAAATCATCAAACAAGTTGTCTGCTGGATCTAACTCATCTTCAAAATCAATAATGTCTACTACTGTTTTCTTTTTGACAACCTTTCTAGGTTGTTTTTTAGACAATGGAATATGATCCCAGGTCATTACCCTAAAAATTAATCCGTCGGTTTCAATAGTCTTTGGGTCAATTTTGTTTTGTCCTGTCAGGCCTTGCTCTGCTGATAACCTAGCCGCTTTATTTTCTTTTGCTTGTTGTATATTTGTTTTCTTAAGACACATGGGCAGAGACTTCTCTAATGGAGTCTCTGGAGTGACATCAATGATCATGTCATATTGATGATATTCCTTTTTTGTAAACGAGCAATATGAAGTTTTGCTTGCGTGAATTTCTTTTAGTATGTCTTTGTTATTTAAATAGTTAACTGGTTTTTTTGCAACTGCCATTAAAGTTCCTCTTTGTTGTTGTTAATCTTATTGCAAGATTGGTATGAGATTATTATACGCATTGCTAACGATGAAAGCAAGTGTAACGGGTAAAAAAATGCGGTTTTTTGGTTTCGATAAATATATCATGTAGCAAACTATTTATCATACATGAATATGAGCATAAGAATAAACGGAGAACCACTACGTGACAGATCCAACTACTAACACAGACGGTTTCAATGCCGCCGCTGATTGGCGTGTAAGAATGAAACTAGGCGATGATGCTTATTATCTTTATAAGAACGCAAACGTGCCTGGCATTCTGAAACCCTTAATAGCAACTGACGGAGTTGTTTTCCCCTACACACCTCAAATTAATGTAGCATATACTGCGTCATATGATTCTGTTGGCCCGACTCATAGTAACTATAAAATACATCACTATCAAAATAGTGCAGTAGACAATATTTCTATCACAGCAGACTTTACTTGTCAGGACACGTTTGAAGCAAACTATCTATTGGCATGTATCCACTTTTTTAAATCTATGACCAAGATGTTTTATGGACAAGATCAAAACCCTAAAATTGGAACTCCTCCCCCGGTGGCATTTTTGTTTGGATTAGGTGCGTTTCAATTTAATAATCACCCGCTAATTATTACTAACTTTCAGTACAATTTGCCCAAAGACGTTGACTATATTCGTGCAACCAATACAGCAGATGCGACAGACACTAGTACGTTAGCATTGATTGGAGGACAACTGGAACCAGGCGGAACTAGACCAGTTGCAACATTTACAGATACGCAGGATCAAAAAATTACATATGTTCCTACAAAAATAACATTAACAATTACTTGTTTACCAGTCGTTAGCAGGAATGACATCAGTAACAGATTTAGTCTCAAAGACTATGCTTCAGGAAATCTAATGATAGGTGATCAAGGTACTAACCCGGGATTATGGTAATGGCACAGCAACAACAGCAACAACGACCACAGGTTGATAAAGAAAAAATAAAAGAACAAGCACAGGATAGAAAAAATGCCTAATAATATATATCCAAAAACAAGTCCATATAGAAAAGCATCTGTAGTAAATGACCAGTACTTAGACATTATGGATCCATATACTACTATTCCTAAAAATCCTAGTGATGCAGAGTTTGAGATAACTCCTCAATATGAATATCGACCTGATATGTTAGCACAGCATTTATATGGAGATTCTAAATTGTGGTGGGTCTTTGCCGCACGTAATCCAAATAAATTAGGACCAGACCCGATGTTTAATATGGTATCGGGCTTAAAAATATATGTGCCTACATTAGACACATTAAGAGCAGTGTTAGGAATATAATGCCAAGTCCAACAGACGCACCAGGTAGACGATTAAAAAATCCATTAGGGTCATTGTCTTCCTATACATATCAACTTTCACTGTATATGATTACACCGGATGCATACGATGCTTTTGTAGCGTCCGGTAGAAAAGATATTAATGCATTAGCAAATGCGGTAGCAGGTTCTAATGCAGATGTTGGAGCATATCTAATTGCACAGTCAGGTGGTGTCAACAACAGTTATGATAAAAGAGCACCAGAATTTGATACAGATTTTTATATAGATAATTTAAAAATTAAACAAGCCATCGGCGCAGACGCTACACAATCATCAACTAATGCATATGATATTTCTTTTACAATCACAGAACCATATGGATTTTCGTTTATTACTAAATTACGTAGGGCAAACGAAGCCATGGTTAACTACTATCAACAAACTGCATATGCACAAGGTGGACCAACAAACCCATCAAGGCAGTTCTTTATTGTTGGTTTACGATTTTTAGGATATGACAAAAACGGAAATATTGCTACAGGCAAAACAGATTTTGAAGGATCTGATATAGATTCAGTAGCAGGAGAAAGCGACTGGTTATTTCAAAGTTATTATGATGTTAACATTATAGGAATTAAATTCAGAATTGAAGGTTCTTCTGTTACTTATAATGTAAGTTGTGCGGCAGTATCTCCTAACGAAGCGTTTGGTGTAAAAAGGGGAAGACTTCTAGCAGATCGAACAATTACTGCGTCTACGTTCCGCGAAGCCCTCGGGGTCGTTTTTAATCAAACCACAGATGCAGTTGAAACTGTTAATGACAACGGTCTTTTTGCACAAATGAACCAGCATCAAACTAATTTAGTAACACAAGGGGCATTAACATATGCAAATGAATACATAGCAGAATTTATAGGCCCAGACGGAGTCGCACTTGAAACAGCACAACTAATAACCCCTGAAGATGTTGACAAAGGTAAGTGGCCAGGAGCAGATATTGACAACGCATATGAATCAACAGACGAAAACTCTGCTACTCAAACTCCAGACAACACGAAACGAACTATTACATTTTCTCAAGGAACGTCTTTGATTGAAGTATTTGATGAACTAATTAAAGGGAGTACATATTTAAGAGATGCATTAAAAGTAGTGTATGATAATAATCCAACTCCTGATGTCAGCAGAGAACAAGGAGAAAATGCACCTGCCGCAAATAAACCTGTTTCTTGGTATCATGTAACTCCGCAAATTTATAATGCTAGATGGGATCCAAAAATTGCAGATTGGGCATACGTTACAAAATATAAATTTGAAACATACCAAACACCAGTTATACGATCATCAACAGTTAATCCGGGCATGGACTATTACGGTCCTCATAAAAGATATCAATATTGGTACACCGGTGAAAATAGAGAAATATTAGAATACTCTCAACAGTTAGATAATCTATATTACAACGAAGTTTTAGGGACCACGCCTGATGCTGACGGAGTGGGTACAGGCGGAGATACAGATGTGCCTAGCGTACCCGGGCAACCAACGCCCGAACCATCGTTTAATAGTGTAGGTGGAGGTAGAGAAGCACAAAATAATTATGTGACAAGTTTGTATTCTCCAGATGCTTATGCAACTGCAAAAATCAAAATATTAGGCGATCCTGATTTCTTGGCATCAGATTCAAGGGAAAACGTAGTATATACTAGATTTTACGGAGACGACGGGTTTAGAGTAAATGCTAACGGTGGTCAAGTATTTTTTGAAATTGATTTCAAAGAAGCAGTTGATTATGATACTGGAACTGGACCCAACGGAGAAACCGGCGTATTAGATATTAATGACTCTATATTATTCTTTGAATATCCCAACAATGTTGCTAATACTATTGTAGGTGTTAGTTATAGAATAGTAACTATTACAAGTAACTTTTCGGAAGGAAAGTTTACACAAGATATAGAGGCTGTTATAAATACATTCCCAGATTCAGATGCTTGTGAAAATGACGGCGATAGAGAAGAAAGACATGGACAGCAAAGAATGATGAACCCAACAGAGTCTGGAAGAACAGGAACAGCATCTACTGGATTCCGAACGGATCAACCTATTGATCAGCGAGGCGTTACCGGTGTAACTAATGGTAACTCTCCAAGACTAACAAATACTTCTGATGATGATGCAGGTTAATTATGAGTAGAAATGTTTTTAAGCCTAAAGGCAAACTAAGAAAATACGAACCAGGCGCCGGCGTAGCGACAGTTAAAAATGTTCCTATCATTGCAACTGTAATGGATAACATTGATCCTACGAATTCAGGTAAGTTATTTGTTTTTCCAAGTGAGTCTATGGATAAAGCATCACAAGACAGAGATACTTGGATTCCAGTTAGAAGATTACACACATTCTTTGGTTCAGTAAGACCAACTGCAAGTGCAACACAAACTACTGATAATAGTGGCAACGTAACAGCATCAGAATATGGACAGTATGTAGGCAATCCTAGTTCTTATGGTCAATGGAACGCACCACCTGATATAGGTACAAAAGTAATATGTATTTTTGTCAACGGTGATTTAAATTATGGTTTTTATATAGGTGCTGTGCCCGATCCAGACGAACTGCAAATGGTTCCTGCAATTGGATCTTCAGATAATATTATTGCAAACGAAGGCGAAGCGGCAAGTTATGGCGGGGCAACTACACTTCCTGTCACAAATATAAACACAAACAATAAAGGAGTTGCAGACTCACCGGATTACTTATCTGCGGCAAAACCTATTCACAGTTATGCCGCATCTATTATGCAACAGCAAGGTATTCTTAGAGATAGAATTAGAGGACCTATCGGTTCTAGTGCATCACGTGAAGCAACAAGTAGAGTGGGTTGGGGTGTAAGTACTCCTGGTAGACCTATTTATGAAGGCGGATACACTGATGGCGGCAATAACTCACTGGCATCAAAAATTAATGAAAAACAAAAAGCCGCTTCCGGAGACAACACAGAGTATAACGATTTTAATACTTCTATGCGTGTTGTTGCACGTAGAGGTGGTCATTCACTTGTCATGGATGACGGAGACATTATCGGTAGAGATCAATTAATTAGATTGCGTACAGCATTAGGTCATCAAATATTAATGAGTGATGATGGTCAAGTATTGATGATACTACATTCTAACGGTCAATCTTATATCGAATTAGGTAAGGAAGGCACAGTAGATATTTTTGGTACTAACTCTATTAACTTAAGAACACAAGGTGATTTAAATTTACATGCAGACAATAATTTAAACATACATGCAGGCAAAGATATTAATATCAACGCCCAAGAAAATATACATGTCAATTCTCTCAAAAAATACACTCAGCGTGTAGGAGAAGCATATGAGTTGCATGGTTTACAAAATTTATTATTTAAATCTGATCAAAATATAGGCATGGAGTCTGCTGGTAAATGGTCAGGTAAATCCGGCGGAGAAGCATATATTAATGGAGCAAAAGTTCATTTAAATGACGGTGAATCAGGCATAACACCTGTAGCAGTAGAACCTATTACAGTTGTGCAACATCCGGACACCTTATTTGATGACGCAGTAGGTTGGGCAGCCGCACCTGGAAAATTAGAAAGTATTACATCACGTGCACCTGCACACTATCCATGGTTAATGGCAGGTCAGGGTGTTGATATAAATGTTGACCCGAGTGCAGAAAGTCAATTACCAAAAGAACCAGCCAGTGATCTTTCTCAAAAAATTACAGACGCAGCCGCCGCCGGAGTCTCAGCACCCGGAGTATCAGATGCTACGATAACATCAGTACCAGATACAGATTCAGTGTCAGGTGCATTAAACAAACAAGAAACAACAGCAGTGGTAGGTGGCATCGCCGCATTGGCTGCCGCAGGTCCAGCCGCAGCCGCAACTATAGCAACTAATACAGCAGGCGCAACACAATATACAGATCCATTAGGTGGTGCAATAACTGCGGCAGTTGGTGCATATGCACAAACACCGTCTCAATTAGCAGCCGGCGGAATATTAAAGCCTGGCGCGGATAAAATGATCAACACATTGATAGCCGCGGGTAGAGGAGTCGACCCCACAGATAAATTAAATCCCAATGCCTTAGTAGATTCAGCAGTGCAAACAATGATGCCACCGTCAGTGTTTACAGGTAAGGGCGGTGTCAATTCATTTAAAAATCTAGTTAGTAGCACAACAGCACAAACTAAATCAGTTGTAACTAACTTACAAAAAGCACAAACTGTTTTAACAAAATCTAAAGTACTTACAGGTAAAGAAGGATCCGGTGGAATAAGTGGTGTGCTAACCGGAGCAGCCTCACTTTCAGCAGGTGGCGCCGCAGGTGGTAGATTTATGGGAGACTTTGTTAACGGCGCATCCACTCCAACTAATTTAGCGACCTTAGCAAAAACCGGCATTCGTCAAGGAACACAGGCAGCCATAAAAGCACAATTTGGAGGACCGTCTGGTGGCATAGCATCTTCATTGGCCGCTATTACTGGCGCCGGGTTATTTGAATCCACTACACCTAACACAACAGAATTTTTTGGTAATTCTTTAGATACAAGAATAGGACCTGTTGCATCGGCATTTAAAACAATTACAAAAACATTTAAACCTATGCAGGCAAACACACCGCAAAATTTATCTCAGTTAGCAGGCGCCGGCAGAGCGGCTGTATCAGGATTAAGTCCTAGTAATTTGACTCGTAATAGTGTTGTGTTAATGGATGCTGCCAACCAAGTTCAGCGAGGATTGACCCCTGGCTTAGCATCTTCAGTAGCAACAGGTTTAGCAAATATGCCGGGTGGTAGTTCTATAGCAGGATTAACGGTAAACTCTGCAGGCGCTAAATTAACAGAAAATCTAAATCCAATGGTACAAGGATTAAGCAGCCAAGTTGCTGGCGCCGCAAATTCCAGCCTAATTGATAAATTTACACAAAAATTAGCAGTCCCGGCATTTAGCGGAACAGATGTAGGTGCAGTCGCTCCTAGTTCATTAGGTGGAATGTTAACCAATATTGGCACACAGGGAGGATTAACAAGTTCCTTTGTTTCTAGTGTTGGATCCCAAGCTCCGGTAGGAGAATTTGCCGCAACTGTTAAAGGAGCACTCAGATCATTAACATCAGCCTCGGGTGATTCTGCTAAATTACCAAGTATCGGTATCAATACATTTAACAGAGCCGGGCTTACAAGTCTTATTAATAACACAATAGGTCCTAATTTAGTACCTAGACCTAATTTATTAGGTTTTATAGACACCGGAGACATACAGAAAGCAATTGGTTTAGAAAGATCAAATCAAGCATTATTGACTGCACGAAACACAGTGTTAACAGCACAACAGGCTTTAGCAACAGCACAGTCAGCATACTCTGTTGCATTAGCAGATGGGTCAGACGCCGCGGCTGTTATAGCCGCTAAAGCGGCATACGACACTGCATATACTGCATACACAACAGCGGTTACAGCATATGAAGCGGCTGAAGAGGCTGCACCTACTGCTCCAAGTACAGGAACTCCGGTAACTGATCCTGCAATCGCTAAGATTAAACAAGCACAAGATCAAGTGAAGAATGCGGCAATAAATGATACAAATCAAGTATATGGCAATAATACTTCAAGTGCGGCTGACACAATAGATCAACAAGAGGCGGTGGCTAACAACGTAGCATTATATAATTATTGGTTTGACTCACAGTTTAATGCATTTGACCCAAGAAATTACGACAGTGTTCATTCTAGTTATGCAAATAGTACGTCTCAATATTCAAGTGGTTTTGAAACGCAAAATATTGTCACCCCGAACGATTTCTCTGGAAAAGGGATAGTTACTAATTTAGATGAGATAACTGGCCTGTCTCTTTCATCAGGGCGCATATGGACCTACACTCTCTCCCCCGGTGGCAAATGGTCCTCGACCGGATTTATCGGTGATAGTTCAGTACCTGGGTCAAGTTTAACGGTAGAAGACGGATGGTCCTACTCGGCCCAGGAGTATAGGGATAGGACATGGACAGCCGCAGATAATTTAACCGCATCAGGATATTGGGTGTTTAACGGAACTCAATTTGTGTGGATGCAAGGTCCGGTTAGTTCAAGTAATCCTTATTTAGATGAATTTAGTTGGTCACCTCCTGCAGATGAAGATGGAGCAAATGTAGAAGAAAACACAGTAGATGCTGTTGTTGGTGAAGATGAAAATCAAACAAATGACGAAGATGCAACTCCTCCTCCAGAAGATGAAAGCGATGATGGCGGTGGTGGTGGAGACCTCGATCAAAATGATCCAAGAGACAACTTTGACAGTGCATAACGGGAATAAATAGTATCATGGCAAAATACATAGGATTTTCTACAAAAAACGCAAATAAGACTAGAACTTATTCCACAACCACTACTCGTTATAATACAGTAGGCGACGGAATAATTCCTCAAGGTGGCATAGTATTTGGAAAAAAGTTTCGTCTTACCGATGCAAGTTTAATTATACAAGATTTTGTTAATGCATTGAATATACGTAAGGGCGAAAAAGTAGGAAAACCTAACTACGGCACAACTCTTTGGGACTTTGTATTTGAACCTAATACTATTGATGTTGTTAATGCAATACAAAACGAAGTTCGTAGAGTAGCATCATTAGATCCTCGTCTTTATGTAAACACAGTTAGTGTATATACCAAAGAAAATGGCATTTTATTAGCAATGCAGTTGTCCGTTGATCCCTTCGTTACTGCCAATGATTTAGCGGTGTTCTTTGACCAAGGCTCAAACACTGCGTACACTGTCTAATAAAAAACTCGGTTTTTCCATAATGATAAATATATTAATACAAGAGAATAACTATGGCTACAAGTTCAAGGCAATCAGGATTATTCGGAGTTAACGACTGGAAAGCAATCTATCAGACGTTTAGAGAAGCAGATTTCAGAAGTTATGACTACGAAACCCTCAGAAAAAGTTTTATAGATTACCTACGTCTATACTATCCAGAGACGTATAATGATTATATTGAATCATCAGAGTTTATTGCTTTGCTTGATGTTATGGCTTTTATGGGTCAAGGTCTTGCATTCAGAAATGATCTTAATACCAGAGAAAACTTTATTGATACTGCTGAACGTAGAGATTCAGTTATTAAACTTGCAGACCTAGTTAGTTATACTCCAAAAAGAAATACATGTGCATCTGGTTATATGAAAATCACTGCACTTAGAACAACAGAAAACGTATCTGACATGAATGGAGCAAGTCTAAGCAACAAAACTGTTGTTTGGAATGATCCGTCAAACACTCAGTGGGTAGATCAATTTAATACTATTTTAAATGCTACTTTAATTGATTCACAAAAAATAGGCAAACCCGGTAATTCATCAGACATAATGGGTGTACAAACATCAGAATATACAATGCGTATTCCTGAAGGAAGTTTGCCAATCGTGCCCTTTACGTCAGTGGTCGATGCACAATCAATGAACTTTGAGTTAGTAAGTGCAACATCAATAAACGAAGATTATGTATACGAAATACCACCTAGCCCTAATGGTATGTTTAACGTTTTACTAAGAAACGATGGTTTAGGATATGGAAGTCCAAACACAGGCTTTATGTTTTATTTTAAACAAGGCACCTTGCAAACTAACGATTTTACATTTCAGCAGGCTATAGCAAACGAAACACAAGACATTGATATTCCTGGCATCAATCAAACTGATACTTGGTTATATCAATTAAACTCGGACACTACTAGGACGTTGTGGAAACAAGTTGATAATGTTTATTCGGATGCATACTTGCAAACAGAATCATCAAACAAAAATATATTTTCTGTAAATTCACGTACTAATGACCAAGTAACTTATGTATTTGGCGATGGTGTATTTTCAAAAATACCTGTTGGTAATTTTAGAGCATATGTAAGATCAAGCAATGCAATGACATATCAAATTGATCCTTCTGAAATGAACGGTATTTCAGTTACAATGACATACATTAGCAGAAAAGGTAGACGAGAAACATTAACTGTTTCATTGACGTTACCTCTTACAGTGTCTAATGCACAGGCTAGAGAGTCTTTAGATTCTATTAAGCAACGTGCCCCAACAAGATACTATACTCAAAATAGAATGGTAAACGGAGAAGATTACACTAACTTCCCTTATACGCTGTATAATTCTATTATTAAATCTAAAGCAGTAAACAGAAGTTCTATTGGTGTTTCTAAAAATTTAGATTTACTAGATCCAACAGGAAAATATTCTAGTACAAATTCTTTTGGTGCTGACGGAGCACTATATCAATCTGATACTGACGGATTCCTCACATTACAAGTACAAAACACAAGTGACATCATTCAGTTTTTTACAGACGATTTAGCCTCTGTTTTAGCACTGAATAGAGCGACACAATATTATATTCAAAATTACCCTAGATATGCATATCCAGGCACAGGTGATCCTGCATTATATTGGAAAGTAAGTTCGGTTGATTCTACACATGAAACCGGTTACTTATATTCACTTACCGGAGAAGTAGAAAATCCGGCGCCGTTAGGTACATTTACAACAACAAATGCAAAATATGTTACTGCTGGTTCAATATTAAAATTCACTGCACCAACTGGGTATTATTTTACTAGCGAAAATAGATTAAAAGTAGGAGTGCCAGGACCCGGCGACTCTACATATATTTGGTCAACTGTATTAAACATTGTTGACGATGGTAATAACAACGGTCAAGGAACATTCGCAAACGGACAAGGCCCAGTTACATTAAATGGTTATGTACCTGACGGCGTAATACTGTCACAAATTATTCCAGTATTTGACAATTCGTTATCACCTCAGATTATACAAGAATGTATTTTAAAAATAGAATTACAACAAGATTTTACTTTAGTATTCAATAATTCTAAATTAATAAACCAAGAACGCTGGTCGATTAGTACATTTACTGATCCAAACTATTTTGTCAAGTTTACAAGTTTAGGTAACAACAGATACACTGTAACATACAAATCACTTACCTATTATTTTGGTAGTGCAGACGACATTCGTTTTACGTTTAGTCCAAATGAACTGGTATACGATCCGTTTACTGGAAAAATTATACAAGATTTTGTTAGTGTATTAGGTATTAATCCACAATTTGGTTCTACCAATGCATTAGGTGCAGACACTAAAGTTAATATTTTAGGACAAACTGTTGAAAGCGACGGTTATGTAAATGATTTCCAAGTTGAAGTTGCGGCAACAGATGTAAACAATCGGCAGTTAATTTTAGATCCTGATTTCTTTAACGACATCACAGGTTATGTTAATAACGGTGCTAATATAGGTGTGTATGTATTCTTTAGAACCATAACTGACCCTGTCAATTTGACAAGAGAAATTATTGTTCCTAGTTCAGACATTGTTTATAATTTTGCAACAAAGAGTCAAATCGAAGTTGTAAAATATGAGTACCCTGAAGGAGAATTATTCTATGCGTATACAGAAAATAAATTCTATCAAACAGTACAAGATCCTACTGTAGTAACACCTTTTTATGTGTTAGTAGAACAAACAGACTATTCAGTTAAGCCAGGAAGACAAGGCTTATCGTTCCAATATCGACACAATGCAAATAACACAACACGCATTGATCCTGCTACTACTAATATTATTGATATGTATTTGGTAACTAATGCTTATTACACAGACTACCAAAATTGGATCAAAGACACTACGAATACTGTTAAAAAACCAACAGAGCCAACTCTTAGTCAATTGAGTGCAGAATATCCACAGATACAAGATTATAAAATGTTATCAGATTCAGTGATATTAAATAGTGTCACGTTTAAACCTTTGTTTGGTGCTAAGGCAGATCCTTCTTTACAAGCAACTATAAAAGTAGTAAAAGCAACAAACACCAATGCAAGTAATAGTGAGATTAGAAGTGCAGTGTTAACGGCTATGGACTCATATTTTGATATTAATTATTGGAATTTTGGAGACACGTTCTTTTTCTCTGAATTGAGTGCATATTTACATGAAGAATTAGGTGAGTATTTAAGTTCAGTAGTGTTAGTTCCAAACGATCCAGAATCACAATTTGGGGACTTGTATGAAATCAAATGCAAACCGTACGAAATATTTGCTAATGCGGCAACTACTAATGACATTGTTGTTGTGGCAGCCTTAACGCCAGAAACACTAAAGTCTTAAAGGTATGTAAATGAGTCATAGAATTAGAACACTTGAGTTTCTACCAGAAATATTCAAAACTCCCTCAAACGCAGAGTTTTTGGGTGCAACCCTTGACCAATTAGTTAACCCACCAAAAAATGAAACACTGCAAGGTTATGTGGGTAGCAAATTTGGTTACGGTGTCAATGCAAAAGATTTCTATGTAACAGAGCCTACAAAAACAAGAACAGATTATCAATTAGCCCCGGGCGTTGCTTTTTTAAAAAATAATCAATCTGTCGCACAAGACTTTGTAACGTATCCTGGAATCATTGATGCGTTAAAATTAAAAGGCTCAGTAACACTTGACAATTCTAAATTATTTCAGAGCGAATTTTATTCATGGGATTCGTTTACTAATTTAGATAAATTAATTAATTTCAATGAATACTATTGGATACCAGAAGGTCCTCCTGTTGTTACTGTAGCAAGTGCTACAGTGTTTGCAGAAACCGATTACATTGTATCAGATTTACCTCAAGCATATAATATTCGACCATCAGGCGCGGCATCAGGATCTCTCAACCCTACAATCACATTACTACGTGGCGGAACATACAGATTTGCAGTTAACCAAGAAACAGGCTTTTGGATTCAAGGTGTACCCGGAGTAACTGGATACGATGGCAATCAATATACAAGAGATATATTAGGCGTATCTAATAACGGTGCTAATCAAGGCTACGTAACATTTACTGTACCTAGTCGTTCGGCACAAGATCAATTTGTTTTCCCAGGTAACAACACCGTCGATGTTGTAACAAACGAACTGTTTGAAAACATAAACGGAAAATTGTTATCTGAGATTGGGGGCATTGATGGAGTAACATCACTAGACGGTTTAACAGTGATGTTTTATGATACAGAAGATCCAGATGAAATAGGTTATGTACAGGCATTTTTTGATGAGAACGGTGCAAACTATGATGTAAACTTAGTATCTCCTGAAATTGTAGCACCAGTAACACTATCAATTGATCAAACAACAACGACACAACTAGTATTAGCATCAGGCGATACTTCAGGCTTAATTGAAAACCAAACAGTTACTTTTACTCAGCCAGACGGTCTACCGTTGTTAGGTGGATTAAGTGTAGACAAAATTTATTATGTAAAAGATATTATATCTTCAACTACATTTACTATTAGTGAAACTTTAGGTGGCATTACGTTACCACTACTTGCTGGCACAGGCGAAATGGTAGCAAATGTAAATGAAGGATTGTTTGAAGAAGGTTTTTACTCGGCAGTATCAGAAAACTTTTATACTATTACATATGTAGGAGATCCTACAGATCCAACAATTAGATTAATACCGTCAGGAGTTATTCCTACAGAAGAAAAAATTACTGTAATATACGGTACAGAATATATTGGTTTAGATTTTTATAGAAGTGCAGACGGTATTATTTTACAAATTCCATACTTGTCAGCGTTACTAGATACATTGTATTATCAGGATGGAGTTAATCCAAATAAAGTTGGTGTTATTAGATTAATTGAAAGCAATTTAACAAACACACTAAACGTCAACGAAGACATTTTAGGACAACAAACATTTACATCAACAAACGGAGTAGTATTTACTAACGGATTAAAAGTACAGTTTGACGGAGATGTAGTTCCTTCTAGTTATTTGAATGGGGAATATTATGTAGAGGGAGTAGGTACAAGTATTGAACTTGTTCCTGTTAATAAATTATTGTGTCCAGAAGATTTTACTGGCGCCAATTATATTCCATACGATACTCTTCCATATTCGATTGGTAATTTTGATACAGAACTTTTTATACCCGTCGATCCTGATTACATTACTATTGCTAGAAACTCTATTAATAATAATGCTTGGTCTAGATCAAACAGATGGTTCCATATAGAAGTTATTAATGCTACAGCACAGTATAACGAAGACCCAACTATTATTACAACGTATGCTACTGGAACAAACAAAGCAAAACGTCCTATCATTGAGTTTTATCCAAACTTAAAACTTTTTAATTCTGGTGCGGCTTCTAAAAATCCAGTAGACTTTATCGACACAAGAACAACCAATGCATTTACAAAAGTAGCAAATCAACAGTCTTATTACCCAGACGTTGAAACGTACACGGATTATACTGCTACAATTAGTGCAGTAACCGAAACCGCAATTTCAGAGTCATCATTTACAATTGGCAATAAATATAAAATTGTTTCTTTGGGCACCACAGATTGGAATACCCTTGCAGGCACCAACGGTATCACGTATAAAGTCAATGATATTGTTACCGCAGTAACCGTCGGTGCAGGATCTGGAACAGCCTCACCTGTATCTACTACGATTACTGTACCAACGTCAAATGTATATACTGCATTTCAAGTTGGAATGTATATCACAGACTCAACAAATGTTTTACCAACAAATACACAAATCGACAGTATTGATATAGTTGGTAGCAATACTATATTAGAAGTTTCTTGGGCTAGTCCAGCAACTTTTGCAGAAACAATAAATTCATCTATTGTAGGTAGTGACACCACAGTAGATCAATATGCATTATTCTCAGGCGCAAGAATTGTTTTTGCTGCCGATACTAACATTAGCGTTAGAAATAAAATTTGGATAGTAGGATTTTCAAAATTATCTACCGGTGGACCAACAGTTATAACATTGACTGAATCAGAAGATAGTCCAGTTGAAGAAAATGATCAAACCGTATCACTAAGAGGATACAATTATCAGGGTTCAACTTTTTGGTTTGATGGTCAGTACTGGTCAGAAGCACAACAAAAACTAACTGTTAACCAAGCACCATTGTTTGATGTATTTGATAACAACGGTATTTCATTCGGTGATGCTGACTATTATCAAGGTACATCATTTATAGGCAATAAATTATTTGCATATGGAATTGGTACAGGCGCAAACGACACTGTATTAGGTTTCCCTCTTAGTTATTCTAATATAGACAATGTGGGTGATATTAGTTTTGACGTAGCACTGAACAGTCAAAGTTTTTCTTATGTAACAGGCACCGAGCCGATAGAACAAAAAGTTAATACTGGTTACGTGTACGACTACACAACCAATGCAGACTTTACAAGAGAATTGGGTTGGCAAACAGCAGTTGCCCCCTCAGTTCAATATCAAATATTTGAACTAGAATATACAAAAGGGACCACAGCCCAGTTCACTTGTGATATTGCTGTTTTACCTGAAGATCCAGACAATACTGCTAAATGGCCTAGAATACAAGTTTATATAAACAACGTCTTTGTGTTGCCAACAGATTATGTTGTTACTAGTACAGATAAGACTACGGTTGTCACCTTAAACACAGCACCTGTTGACGATACACCTATTCAAATTTTACTATTAAGTGATCAAGTTAGTGACACTGCATATTATGGCATACCTATTAACTTGAATAACAATCCATTTAATGGAGATTTAACCACAGTTAATATCGGTGACGTAAGATCACAATATCAAAACATTTTTGTAAATGCACCAAGCATTGAAGGTGCAATTTTTGGATCTAATAATTATAGAGATTTAGGAAATCTTGTACCATATGGTACTAAGATTATTCAAAACTCTGCCTCACTTGTGTTACCAGGCACGTTCTCACGCAAATCAGAGCATAATATTTTTGATGCATTGCAATTTAATAGTGAGTCATATGTACAATACAAACAACTTTTAGTTAAGACTGCATCAGACATTGATTGGGAACAGCGATTTTCTGCATCCTATATACTGGATCAAACATTAGACGCAGTAACATCTGCTAAATCAGAAATTGATCCTTTCTTCTGGAGTGATATGATGCCCTCTCAAGCACCATATCAATCAAACAACTATACGTTTGCTAATGCTTTACAAGAATCAGTTTATCCTTTAACAAAAATTTATAATTTTGAAACTGCAAACTATAGCGGTGTATTGGTATATCTTACCAGAACGGTTCAAGGTACTCAGGTAACTACACAACTAATTAAAGACAGAGACTATACAGTTTCTACAACTTCTCCATCATTAAATGTAACTGTATTGTTACAGCCAAATGATGTAATTACGATCAAAGAATACAATCAAACATATGGTTCATATGTTCCAAACACTCCAACTAAGTTGGGATTGTATCCTAAGTTTATACCACAAGTAATATTAGCAACAAACTATTCAACACCCGTTTATGTTATTCAAGGACACGATGGTTCGTATACAACCCTCTATGGAGACTACAGCGAAGAATATGGCTTAACTGATTTTAGAGATCAGTTGATGCTTGAATTTGAACAAAGAATTTATAACAACATTAAACTTTCTAGCGAAGTTCCTATTAACGAATACGAAATTATGCCTGGCTTCTTTAGAGAAGGCACATATTCTAACGAAGACTTCTTAAAAATGTATTCACCTATGTTTTTGAACTGGGCAGGATCAAACAGAATTAATTATAAAACACAACAAGGATATTCTTCTACAAATCAGTTTAGTTATAACTATACAGCCGCAGGTAATAAACTAACAAACACTCCTGTGTATCAAGGCTATTGGAGAGGATTATACAAATACTTCTATGATTCATTCCAGCCAAATACTGCACCATGGGAAATGTTAGGTTTTGCTAATATGCCTGATTGGTGGACAGATCGTTACGGACCTGCACCATATACAAGCAACAATGATATTTTATGGGCAGACTTAGAAGCAGGTTATATTTGGAACAACGGTGACCCAATTACTGATGAAAAGGTTGCTCGTCCTGGTTTAAGTAAAATCATACCAGTAGACGCACAAGGCAACCTACGTTCTCCCATGGACGCAATTATTGGACAATACAATTCTAATACATTTAGACGAGATTGGAAAGTGGGTGACGTTGCATCAGCAGAATTATCTTATCGTAGAAGTTCTACTTGGCCTTTTGATTTAATAAAACTTTTTGCATTGACTAAACCTGCTCAATTGTTTAATTTAGCAGTTGATTTAGACAATTACAAATATAATACAGAATTTAAACAATATCTTGTAGACAACAGAACTCATTTAATTATTAATGATATTCAAGTATATGGTTCTGGAACACCAAAAACAAGTTACTTAAACTGGATTGTTGATTATGAAAAAGTAAGAGGTGTAGATGCAACTACATCACTTACTGATCTATTCAATAACTTAGATGTTAGATTGATTTATCGTCTTGCTGGCTATAGTGATAAAACACTATTAAAATTCTTTGTAGAAAAAGGCACACCTAACTCTAATAACGCATCCTTGTTAATTCCAGATGAAAGTTATGCTGTGTTGTTACACGATAATCAACCAGAAGATACAATCAAATATTCCGCTGTTGTTTTACAAATTACAAATGACGGTTGGAGAGTATACGGCAATTCACAAAGCCAAGCATTTTTTGTAATTGATAAACCAGTTAACAATGGAAATAATAGACAAATTACAGTAGATGAAATTACTGTAAAAATACCTAATGAATTTACTACAAGTGAAACACAAGAAACTCTAGTCCCATACGGCACAATATTCTACACGCCACAAGAAGTTGCAACTTTCTTAGCAGGTTATTCAAGTTATTTAAGACGCAAAGGCATGGTGTTTGATGAAATCGACTCCGGTGTTGAAATTAACTGGGACTTTATTACTAAAGAGTTTTTATATTGGTCACAAACAGGCTGGGAAAACGGGTCAATTATTACTTTGAACCCTGCGGCTCAAAATTTAAAAATTAATAGAGAAAGTCAGATTGTTCAGCCATTAACAGTTACACAGAATAACTTTATATTAAACCAAAATTTATACCCTATAAAAACAAATGATTTGGCAATTACACGTTTAGATACTGAGTTTAATGTTAAAACATTAAATTCAGGTGATGCTATGTCTTACCTACAAGTTAACTTAAGTAACTTTGAACACGGTATTGTTTTTGATAACGTAACCGTCTTTAATGATGTCATTTATAATTTAATTACTGGCTTAAGGCAAAATCGTATCTATATGCGTGGAGTTAAAACCGCAGAGTGGAACGGAACAATGTTTGCTTCTGGATTTATTTTAAATCAGGACAACATCGAACCCTGGGCTGTTGGCAAAAAGTATGCCAAAGGAATGATTGTTACTTACAAAAACAAATACTGGACGGCATTAAAAACAATTCAGCCAGCATCTAAGTTCCAAGAAACAGAATGGCTTGTTACAGATTATGATGAAATACAAAAAGGTTTGTTGCCGAATTCATCAACACGTTCATATGAACAAACACTGTATTACAACACTAATACAGCAAACTTAGAACAAGATGCAGATCAATTATCGTTTTCATTGATTGGTTATAGACCAAGAGATTATCTTGCTCTTGTAGATTTGACTGACATTACACAAGTTAACGTTTACAAAAACTTAATTAAAAACAAAGGAACACCTAATGCTGTTTCTGCATTCAAAGGTGCAAATTTACCACAGGGTGGTATAGACTATGATGTTTATGAAAACTGGGCTATTCTATCTGGACAGTTTGGTGGTACCTTAAATAGCAACTTTGTTGACTTTAAAGTTAATCAATCTAAGTTAACAGGAAACCCCGGCATCGTTAGCATAACAAACGGAACACCCACACCAGGCGCCATGCAAGAAGTTTCTATTCATAATTTGTATAATTATGCAAGACCTGTTACTGACCCTAATGTCTTGTTAACAACAAATAGTAGTTATGCAGATAGTTTATATCCAACTGCAGGTTATGTGAACTATGATGATGTACGAATGGCATCATACACTTATGCTGGACTAAGAAGGGCAAGAAACTCAAAGGATCTTGGTGTACCTATTAGGGCCTTTTATGTTAGAGATTATGCCTGGATAGCAAATTTCAAAGAAAAGTGGAGAGTGTTTACGTGGAAACCTGTTTCCAGAGTTACAGGCGCACAATTCTTAGGAGAAAAAGTAACACAGATTAGATTTGAAGATAGACACAATCTTAAGAAACTTGACACAATTTGTTTTATAAATGTTAGCCCTGAGATTGATGGTTATTATGTAGCCATCGCTATAGTAGATGCTTTCACAATCAATATTAACCTTACATTAAGAGACGCACAACCTGTACAGGTTACTAATTCTGGATTGGGCCTTACATTTATTAGTCAGCGTGTAGCAAAACCATCTAATATTCCAGATACAGATTTACTTGAAGCAGAATTTACTAAAAACACAGTTTGGGTAGACGAAGGTGAAAACGGAGACTGGGCAGTTTATAGAAAGTCTATTAACTATACACAACTAAACGAACTAGATAGAGCAGACGGCATCTCATTTGGTAGTGCTGTTGCGTACGGCCCAAGAATGGGATACTTAATCGGCGATGCTGACGTTGGAAAAGTTTATCGTTATGGTTACAATGAAACAACAAATAATTTTGATGAAGACACAGGTAGTCTGTTAACAGGTGGTATATCTTTTGGTACAAGTTTATCAGCATCAGACAATATGTATATTGTTTCAGAGCCAACAGGTACACCTAACTTACACATTTACACGTTAAACAATACAGTTCTAACAGATGATATTGTAGAATATCAACCTGCTATTTCTGTGCCAAGTGGTGTAGGTACAGACGTTGTTATATCAAAAGATAAAAATTGGATTTTTGCAGGTTATCCATCAGATAATAAAGTTTATATCTACCGCAAACAAAGAATTCCTTTTGAAGCAGGCTTCTTTGTTGTAGGACAAACATATGAAATTACTGAAGTAGGTGACACTGATTGGGAATCGATCGGTGCTGTTGAAGGAAAAACAGGTATTACGTTTATTGCTACTGGAGTTGGTTCAGGTACAGGTATTGCGAATCAAGTAACTTACAACACTACACCAATTATAATTGATGGTGCAACGCAGGGAGCAGTAGCAGGTGATAACTTTGGTTTCTCTGTTTCTACAGACTACAACGGTGACACTCTTGCAGTAGGAGCACCTTACAAAACAGGAACAAGTAATTTAACTAACTTTGGTAATGGTTATATCTATCAGCGGTTGATTCAAAATATAGAATCACAATACACTAATGGAGAAGATCAGTACCAACAGTTCCCAATTGCATTTACACCTACTGTAACAAGTAGTTCAGCAACAGTGGTTGCATCAAATTATATTACACTAGCGTCAACTACTGGCATGAACGTCAATGATCCTGTTGTATTTGATGGCGCTGATTTCGGAGATTCAGGGATATCTTCATCAACAGTTTATTACATTGAAGATATAGTTGGTAATACAATATCGTTAAAGACAACTCGTTCTACAACGACCCCTGTGACGCTCACAGATACGCCTAGCGTAACGTTTACTGCATATGTGCAGTCAGAAGCAATTACAGCAAAAGTAAATGGCACTATAGTAAATGACAATAATTATGCTGTTTTAGGAACTAATCTTAGATATTACTCTATATTAAGAGCGGGCGACATACTTACAGTAGAAAGCAACGAGTTTCAGTGGGCACAAACAGTTGACGCTCCTAACACAAACAGAGTTGGTATACAGTTTGGTTACGACACTGCTATAACGAATTCAGCAAACGAAATATTATTTGGTGCTCCTGGAGAAATTGTCGAAAACGGTGAAGAAACAATCGATGGCGCAGTACACAGATACACTGACGCCGGAGCAAAATATGGTTCAGTAGTAGGCACCGAAGAATGTTCTTTAACAACAAGTCGGGTGTTATTAATTAACGGCTATCGCATACCATTGGCAGGAGGCAGTAACGCACAGCAAGTTGCAACACAAATTAACAACAACGGAATTACAAACATTACAGCATCGGCTAGTGATAATAAATTAATATTGTCAACAATATCACCTGGCTTAAGTGTAATCAATGAAAAACTAAAACTACAACAAACTGATGATGAGTTGTTTGCAGAATTAGGTATTAGTTTATATACAGAAACGCAAACAATTTTACCTCCCCATGGTAAATCCAGAACACTGTTTGGAAGCACAATTAAATTTAATGACCGTGACTCTGTAGTTATTTCTGCACCTGCAAGCACAAGATATTTAGGTACAACGTTTGATTTTGTTGATGATGAAAATTTACATAACGACACAGTGTTTGATAATAATGCAACAAGATTCGTAGATGATTATCCAAACGCTGGCGCCGTATATATGTTTGATTATCTTGCCAATTATAATGGTAGTTTAGCAGATCCAGGACAGTTTGTGTATGCACAACATTGTAACTCACTTGACGAAAACTATGGATATCAGCCATATTATGGAACAGCATTAGACTTTAACGATAATCAAGTAGTTATCGGAACACCTAATTATTCTTACACAGACATATCAGGACAGATTAATGTCTATAGAAATAGCACTGGTCTTAAAGACTGGGGAATTTACAGAGAATCTGCTCCTATCGTTGACATTGAAAAAATTCAAAACGTTCAGTTATATAGTGCAGAAACAAATAATACACTAGTCAATTTTGATTATCCAGATCCAATGCAAAATAAATTATTGGGTGCTATTAGACAAAACTTAGATTATGTTAGCAATATAGATCCTGCAACATATAATTCTGACGGCGGCAGAGTAAGAAGTTCTGGTATGACTTGGGGTGTTAATCAAGTTGGCCAAATGTGGTTCGACACATCTAAAGTACGCTGGATGAACTATCATCAAAATGATGTAACTTATAACAGTAGATATTGGGGTAGAGTTTTTCCTGGATCTGACGTTTATGTTTGTACTTGGATTGAAAGCAATGTTCCACCAGACGGTTACACAGGAAGAGGAACACCTAAAGATATTACTCAATATGTTATAGAATCAAGGTTAAATGCATCAGGTGTTGTTACGCCAATGTACTATTATTGGGTGCGTAACAGCAATATTATTAATCAACAGATTGGCAAAACATTAAGTGACAGAACGTTACAAGATTATATTATTAATCCTAAAAATACAGGCATACCTTTCTTTGCACCGTTGTTACCTAACACGTTTGCATTGTACAACGCACAGCCGTTTCTTAATGCAAACGATTCAGTATTACATGTTGGTTTTGCAACTGGATTAAGTGACGATCAACCGCACCAAGAGTTTAATTTAATTAGAGCAAACTCTGCTGATGACTTCTTGCCGGGTCTGCCCAAGTTTGGTCCCGAAACTGCAACTAATAGACCCGAAGGTCTATATGACAGAATGTTAGATTCTATGTCAGGAGTCGATGAGGTAGGTGGAGTTGTTCCTAATCCATACTTACCAAAAGCAGTGCAGTCAGGTGTGTTGGCAAGACCAAGACAAAGTTTCTTCTTTAACAGATTCTTTGCACTTAAAAACTACTTAGAATACGCAAACACTATTCTTGCACAGTATCCTATTGCTGAAACTAGACGAGAAGCATCGTTCTTGTTCCAAACAGGAGAATACTATAATACTACTGATTATTGGGAATACATTAACTGGTGGTTGCCTACCCCGTCAACAGAAGTTCAATATAATAACAATACCAAGTCTACACAAACTGTAGCAATTTATGCCGATCTTGCAAAATTAAATGTGGCACGAAATACTATTGTTACTGTTGATGAAAACGGTGAAGGTAAGTGGGAAATGTATCGTTATGACGGTACAGGTGTTTGGACACGCATCGGTTTAGAAAACGGCACAATAAAATTTAAGACTTACTTGTGGGATTACGCCGCAGGTAAAACAGGATTCGGTGACAATTTCTTTGACACTGCATCTTTTGACGAATATCCAAGTGAAGAAACACGTTGGATTGTTAGAGCATTAAATGAACAAATTTATATTGATGAACTTGTAGAACACAGAAACAAATCACTAATTATTTTGTTTGAATACATCAATAGTGAAACAGATGAGTCACAGAATTATCTGCCATGGCTCAACAAAACTTCTTTGGTTGACGTAACGCACACGATAAGGGAACTAAAACCTATAGAAAACTTCCAATCAGACAACCAAGAATTTTTAGCAGGATACTTAAACGAAGTCAAACCTTATCAC
>Ga0208767_1000180_pt1 | contig 46359 bp, 33 predicted proteins | sample VirMetDEL_Mar_21_FD_184514 | JGI IMG/M metagenome (GOLD analysis project Ga0208767, IMG submission 184514) | Aqueous microbial communities from the Delaware River and Bay under freshwater to marine salinity gradient to study organic matter... | ecosystem: Environmental > Aquatic > Marine >...
GGTTGTACTAAATTGTTAGGTATAAAGTCTTTGACTCTTTCGCCTAATGTCTCAAATATGTCTACTTTCTATAGTGGTTGTGTAAATCTAAGATATGCACCTTTAATAGGTAGTTTGACGAACGCGACTAATATGAGTTCATTTCATTTAGGAAATAACACTTTGCAGTACATTCCTCCATACGATTTACCAAATGTGAATACGCTTCAAAGTTTTGCTCAGGGATCGGCAATTAGAAAGACGGTAAAGTTTCCAAATAACCTATCTAATGTGACCACGATATACAGGATGTATCAAAACTGTACCCAATTGGAAGAAGGTATGGACTCATCTGATGGCTACAATTTTAACAACGTAATATCTGCGAGAGAATGTTATTCGCAGAATTATCGTATGGCGAAGCCTCACACGATAGATCTGCCAAACTGTACGAGTTTCATTCAGTTCTATTACAGCTGTCGATCTCTTGAAGAAATTACAGTATTTGATACAGGGAGTGGAACGAATTTCACAAATTTTGTGGCAGGAACTCATATTAAATCATTCCCCGCATTTGATCTGAGTAGTGGAACGATCTTTGACAATTTTTTCCTCTCTTGTAACTCCTTGGAAACAATTGCGACCTGTAACACGAGCAACGGTTACAAGTGGCGTTCTGCATTTCAATCTACTTTCGCATTAGAACAATTGCCAAATTGGGATTTTAGTGCCGCGACAGATGTTTATAGGTTTGCGAATGCAAGTAGAATTACCCGTTTCAATCCTAGCTCTTTAGGTACAGGAACAAATTGGCACGAATTATTGAGAAACAATTACTTTGTCCAAATCATAGAAAATTTTGATTGGTCAAACTATGCGTCAGGCTCAAACGCATTTGGTAGCCTATACGCATTAAGAAGGGTGATTGGATGTAATTCACCGCATACGGTGAGTTTCGCAAATTCAGCTTTACAGGACACAGAGATTGATGAAATATTTACTGATTTGCCTACAGTAAGCGGAAAAACAATAACAGTATCAGGAACACCTGGGGCAGCAACTTGTACTACTACAATTGCAACAGGTAAAGGATGGACTGTAGTAAATTAATAAAAGATGGAAAAATTTTCAATACCAGAACAGCCAGCATTCTATAAGCAAGTATTTGATCCAGAAGAGGATTGGTTTGTAGCTATTGATTGGGTTAAAACTCCTACATATGAGTTATTTATAGAGGACCATGAGAGGTATGAATACCCTTATGATGGGTGGAACTATGAAGTAACACCTCCTCAAGCGTACCTCGATTGGGTTGAAAGAAACAAAGACCCTGAAGAAATAGAAGAAGAATGAATTTATTAAAAGATGCAAATAATAATTGGAGCAGTAAAAGAATAGCAGGATATGTTATTTTTTCAGTTGTTTTATTTGCATTCGTAGGTGACCTGTTTGAAAAGATGGAAATAAATGAAAGTGTAGCGAACACATTAATTATGTCTGCTGCAGCACTATTAGGAATAGGAACATTTGAAAAGAAGCACTAATAAATATAAAGCTATACTATAGCCTATTCCATACTATAAATATTATTAATATCCAAATATATTAAGTAAATTTGTAAACTACGTAAGATTTAAATTTAGAACAATGGCTACTACTACTGCAAGAATAATAATAGAAAGTTCAGATCTATTATCTGATCCTTTAGATTTAGACGTTTCAGGACAACTTAAACAAGCAGGACTTTCTACAGGATTAGTAGGATCTACAGGTATAGGAAGAAAGAACACACTTTCAGTATCTGAATATACTCTTTTCTCTGCTGCAAATTTTACTGATAATAAAGCAGCAAAAGTATATCTGAAAAATACTTCTACTACGGCTACAGAATATTTTATAGTTAAACATGGCAGTCAAGTACTTGGTAGACTATACGCAGGAGACTGGGCTTTTTATCCTTGGGATGGAGCTGCTGATATTAAAATAACTCCTAGTGTAGGTACACTAATTACACTAGAACATTGTGTATTTATGGACGAGCCTACATCATAAAATAAAAATAGAAATTATGGGTGATACTAAAACCAGCCCCGCATCAAAAGGGGACCTTAAAAGAGTAGAAAAAGCTATTGAGCAAATGAGTAGCAACATGATGGGATGTTGCGGGGCAGATTACATTGATGATGCAAATGTAATTACGGGTCCATATACAGCCATTCAGGTAGTAGGAACTGCAGATGCAGTATTAGATTATTCTAAGATGGCAGCTTGCGGAGGAGATAAAGCCTATGGGGGATTTGATGTAGATTTTACAATTCCAAAAGGAAGTATTATTTATGGAAAATTTAATTGTTTAGCCTTAGTCAGTGGGGCAATCATTGCTTATAAATGTTGTTAATTATTAATATAATAAATTTTAGAAAAAATGTCAAAGAAATTACCATATAGCGGCAGTGCCGCAAAGAAAGGCCGAGATTTTTATAGCTCAGGCATTAACCGATTGTTGAATAGAATTGATAAACTAGAACATCAAGTATTTTGTTGTGGAGACGATACTGATGAAGTAATTGTTATAACAGAGCCAGAAGGACCAATTGGTGAAAATCAAGATGGCGCATTTATTATTCTTGATAGAGCTGGAGGTGTAAAAGTTACTCTTCCTGAAGCCAATGCATCTAATATAGGATGGAATGCAACTGTAAATGTGAAGACAAGCGTTACGGGCGTTGGCAATAGCGTTACTATTAAGACTTCTAGAACTACAGACCTTTTTGTAGGAGGAATCAATCTAGCTTCAACTACTGTGGCCAAATCGCTTGCTGCTCAACCAAACGGAACAAGTCATGACCAGATTGTAGCAGACACCGATGTAAAAGGCCGTCTTGCTGGAGGATCTCTTACATTTAAGATTGTAGAGGCAAATAAAATATTTGTTTCTGGAACTCTTGTAGGAAGCGGTACTGTTGCTACTCCATTTGTATAATTTAAGTATCTATATTATTTATAGTAATTTTGGAATAACTCCAAAAAATACTAAATGAAAAATAATATAGAAAAGCTCAAACTTCATCTACTCAGTGTAGGGCGAGACAAAAGTTATAACGAGTTAGCTCAAGAATATCAAATAAAAGATAAGAAAGGGCATTTTTCAGGAGAAAAAGTGAGGGGGATTTGGAGAAGATTAAAAATCTCTAAAGACCCCTCTTCTGAAAAACCAGTTGCAAAATTAATCAATGAGGACGGCAAAGAATACCTCGATTATAGTGGAACTGAAATTACAAATCTTGAAGACCTAGTTAATGCCGCAGGTGTTAATCTTGATTTTTGGGATGTAAAGAGTTTTAGAGTATCAAGTTGGCAAGACTTTAAAGATGAGACAAAGTATGCGGTAAGAGCAACTTTCGACCAAAACGGAGAAGCAAGACAACGAATACGTGAAGAGTTTATAGATGCTGCTGTAAAGCATGCTCCTAAATACAAAGCCGTAAAGTACTCTAAAAGTAAGGGAGAGAAAGTGGCGTATGAAATAAATTTACCAGACTTGCATTTAGGTAAGTTGGGATGGGGAGAAGAAGTTGGGGAGAATTATGACGTTAGTATAGCTAAGTCATTATTCACAACTGCGGTAGAAAAGTTGCTTGCATATGTAAGCGATTTTGATGTAGAAAAAATAATATTTCCAATTGGAAATGATATGCTCAATTCTGATGGATTGGCTATGACAACTACCAAAGGCACCCCTCAACATGATGATGTGAGATGGCAGCGTTCTTTTACATTGTGTAGAGAAATGCTTGTAGAGGTGATAGACAAGTTAAGGCTAATAGCTCCTGTGGAAGTAATAGTTATACCTGGAAATCACGACTACGAGAGAATGTTCTATATAGGAGATTCACTTTATGCGTGGTATCATAACTGTAAAGAAGTAAGTGTAGACAACGCTCCTTCTCCAAGGAAATATACGATGTATGGAGTAAATCTTATAGGGCTTACACACGGGTGTAGCGAAAAGCAAAACGATTTGCCACTTATTATGGCAAATGAAAAACCTGAATTGTGGGCTAAAGCCAAACATACTGAATGGCATATAGGGCACTTACATAAATCTAAATCTATGAATTGGATTAATATAGATGAAAGATTTGGAACTATTGTAAGAATATTGCCTTCACTATCAGGAACTGATTCATGGCATCATGAAAAAGGATATATAGGTAATGTAAGATCTGCACAAGCTTACATGTGGAATAAGGAAAACGGCTATAGAGGTCATTTTCAAGTAAATATAAACGAATTAAAAAATTAATAAAATGTCAAAAGGTAATAACACATTAAAATGCACTATTTCATTTTCTAGTGCTGACATGTTGCCTGCTAACTTGAATATGAGTAAGACAATGACTCTTACAGTTCCTGGCTCAACCGCAGGTAATGCAGCGCAACTTTTAGAGCTTTCAGTGCCTCAGGCTTCTGCAGGAAGTGGAGTATTTGTTCCACCTAATACTGAGCCAAATGATATCACAGGTAGAGCATACTATTTTGTTCAAAATACAGGCACTACTTATAATCTCCTAGTACGATTGCTAGACGATCATTCTGCAGGCGGAACTGTTCCTGACCAATTAGGAGATCTTGCTCCAGGTGAATTTGCATTGTACAATCTTGATGATGGTGTGATGGATAGCGATGGAACAAGAGATCATTTAAGACTAGAATTAAGCTGTGCAACGGCAGCTCAGACTACTACTGCTACAGTGATGTTCTGGGAAATGGATGCATAATAATATTTAAAATAAAAAATAATGGCAACTATAAAAGTAAATTTAAGCATTAATAGTTCTGACGTACTTCCATTTGTTGTAGCTATAGATGAAACTAAAGAAATTAGTACTGCATCCGATACAAATGCTAATGCTTCTAGTATGGGGCAACTCGTGTGTAGTAGTACTGACGCTAAAACAATTAACACTGAAATTGATGGAGGTGTTGATAATAGAGCATTAGTATATATTAAGAATACAGGTTCAGTCGCTACAGGAGGAGTAGCCGCAGATCCTAATATTATTGTAGATGATGAGGCTACTCCTATTATGGAAATTGCTCCAGGTGAGTTTTGCTTTCTTCCTTACAATGGAGGAGCAAATTCTACGCTTACTGTAGAAACTGCATCAGGTACAGGATACTGTGAATTCTTAGTAATCGAGCTTACATAATATGGCATCATGTGTACATGGGCGTGAGCCTTCTCACCTATGTGGGATCTGTATCAAAGAACGCAACTATCTTCAATTTGGAGGTATTTATGCGGGAGAAGTAGGGACCCCACTAAAAGGAAGAAAAGTATCTAGCATTAACTATGATGCAGAAGATGCTTTTGAAAAAGAAAATGCTGAAGCTAAAGAACAAGCTATGAAAGATTTTATCTTAGATAGTTTTGGCGGATTTAATAAGGAAGAGGAAGATGTTGACTAGCAAATTCATACGACTAGAGAATACAAAAACTAAACTCGCAGGAGATAGTTTTTCTGTAACTGCAGTCGATGATGCTTATTATAGCGACTCTGCAGGTAGTCTAAACTCCGATTATGGTAAAATTACTATAACAGGGGTAGGAACTGCTTTCAATAGTGCGCTAAATGTAGGCGATGTTATTCAATTATGTACAGATCTTGAATCCTACAATAAATACATACTTAATACAGCAGGGGCTAATTTTAAAAAGAAATATAGTGTAAATTATGAAGTAATTGTAGAAGAATATATTGTAACTGCAAAATCGGGAACTTCTGATACTGAAGTTTTTGTAAAACCATATTCAGATTATCAAGAAGAGTTTGACGCAATGGTTAAAAGAGCGGCAGGATATTTATGTGTTTCTTCTACAAGAAGTGCTTATGATAAAGCAACAGGAACAGGAAATGTAAAAACATGTTCTCCTATTTTGTTTTACACTGCATATATAAAACCGTTAACTAATTCTAAAACAAGTGATAAGATAGTTCATATAGATCAGATATCACATTTTCATATTAACACTAGTAATGCTCAAAATATGGATGTTCATTTTGCAGATACTGGTAATGGAGCTACTCGTACTTTAACAGTGCATAATTGTTTTGATTATTTGAATCATATATTAAAACCATATACTCAAATAGAATCTCAAAGAGTTTTCTATAGATATCCTGATTTAGACCAAGCTAAAGATAGTCCTACTTTATATTCAAATTATAAACCTTAATGTTAGTATCTGAAATCATATCAAGAGTAAGAGCACTTTATAATAAAGGGCAAGCATCAGATGATTCTAAATTATCTGATAGGCTTATTTATGCAAAAGTAGAATCAGCTCGGACGTTACTTATTAAAAGGGAAATTGATAAAAAACGACAGATTTCAGATTGGATAGTACAAACTATTGAATGCTTTGAACTTACTCCTGCAAAAATAAATGAATGTCCTTGCGCAGTTCCTCCAGGATGTAACGTATTGAAATCTACAAAAAAGGTACCTAAGCCTATTCAATCTGCAATAGGTCCTGAATTAGAGTTTGTCACCAACATGAATGGAGATGTTGTATACTCTAAAACAAATTGGGTTAAAAGGAGATATAAATCAGGAGATAAGTATACTAAAGATAAACCTGAATATCTTATAAAAGATGACTATTTGTTTCTAATACAAAAAAAGAAACTACTGAAGTTTATAACTATAGGTGGGGTATTTGAAAAACCCATAGAAGCTGCATATGCAGATGCATGTAGTAACACAGAATGTACCCATCCTTATGAACAAGAGTTTCCTATAGATGGGCATTTAATAGATGCGTTAGTGCAAATGGCTTCCCAAGAGTTAATTCAAATATTTAAAACAGTCCCTTCTGATGTTCTAAATAATGCAACAGAAGACCAAGGTGCGGTTCCTCAACAACCACGACAGCAACGACAATGAGAAAAAGCAAAACCATAAAAGACGCTTATAAGGATTATGCTGCAGAGAACAATGCCGTAAAAGGCATTGATAAGTATTTCAATGTAGATTATAAAACCTACAAACAAGTATGTATTGCTTTTAACAAAAAAGTATCAGATGAAATTTTAACATCTGCATTTGAATTTAAAATGCCTTCTGCAATAGGCAGAATAAGAATTAAGAAACTAAAAGCCAGTAAAACTCAAAGACGAGTAGACTGGGATACAACAAAGAAAAATAATGTTAAAGTATATCATTTGAATTTTCATACAGATGAAAACTATTATAAGTGGTTTTGGCATAAACAAAAAAATGTTTTTAAAAACAAGTCTGCTTATTCTTTTATTCCTACAAGGAATAATAAAAGAACTTTAGCTAGATTATTAAAAGAGAATAAAGTAGAATTTTTTAATTAAAAATTATGGCAACTACAACAGCAAGACTAACATTGACCAGTGGGGATTTATTATCTGACCAACTTAATCTAAGTGTAAGCATGGAGTTAAATGCTGCAGGCACTAAAACTGGCATGACAAAAACAACAGGTCTAAGAAGACAGACATTTGCTAATACAAACGAGACCAAGATTTTAGAAGCAGATGACTATACAGATAATGAATCTTCTCGCCTATATATTAAAAATATATCAAGCACTACGGGAAGATATGTAGATATTTTCTTAGGGCCTTCTGGATCTTCAACTAAAATTGGAAGACTCTATGACGGTGAGTGGGCACTTATTCCTTGGGCTAATACCGCAGATATTAATCTGCAGGTCAGCAATACAGATATAATTTTTGAATGGACCCTAATCTATCAATAAGAAATATGTAAAAGTGATTAATCATGTCAACAACAGCTCAAGAAATAGCACTGATGAAGAGGGATATAGAGGATTTATCTGAAAAGGTAGATAAGATGGATGAAAAGATAGACAATCTTACCAAAATACTACTTAACCCTGAAGAGGGCTTTGTTGTAAAGGTTAATAAAAACACAGAGTTTAGAAATGATATGATTCCGTTATTGGAAGAAATAAAAGCTATGCAACGATGGCGCAAAGGAGTCAACTGGACTATCCGAGCAGTTGTATTAGCTTTAATAGCAGCATTAACTAAACTCTTTTTAAAATAAATAAAATGGAAAAAATTACTAAAGCAATAGAAGACGTTATAGAGTTTATCTCTTTTGGCAAAGTAAAACTTTGTATTTGTGTGAATAAAGAATGCAAAGGAAAAAAAGACTGTAAAAAAGCAAAGTAAGATATTATGAGTCAAGTAAAGCTTACAAGTATAGATAGAGTTATTTCAGGTCTTTATAGAGACCTTAAACCTGCTATTGAAATCAACGAAAGTGATATGATAGAGTGGGCAGGAGAGGCTCTTGAACATATTGGAGCTTACTCTCAGTGGGACGAACGGGTAGAGTACATAAAAATAAGTGACTATCGAGCACTTATTCCTTGTGGAATGCATAAGATTATTCAAGTTGCATATAAGTTTACTGATAACACTCCAGCCGAAACAGCCACTCTTACTACATGTGATAGCAGTGAAGAAACATGCACTAATCCTGCTTGCACTTCTTGTGATACAGCTACTTGTGGAGACGATCTTTGCTCTAAAACTTCACAATTAATTTCTAATGCGGAGCTGTTTTTAGAATACTATAAGCCTACAAGCATTAGATATTCACAATACTATAATTCAAATTTTAAGCCTCTTAGATTAGCAACAAGTCCTTACTCTAAAGCAGCTTCAATGCATTGTAGTAATTGTGTAAATCTCACCGCTAATTGCGAACAAGAGTATACTATTGACCATCCATATATAAGAACTGACTTCAAAGAAGGTTATATCTGCTTATCTTATTTAGGACAAGCATTAGACGAACAAGGGTATCCTATGATACCTGACGAAGTTAGCTACGTGGAAGCTATAAAAAGATACATTGTATATAAGGTTAAATATTCTGAATTTATTCAAGGTGTTATAAATCCACAAGTATTTGCTAAGCTAGAAGATGATTGGCATTGGTACTGTAGACAAGCAAGAGGTAAGGCAAATATGCCTGACACAGTAGATAAGCTTGAAAATCTATTACAACAACGACAACGACTTATTCCTAAAATTAATAGGTACTACGGTTTCTTTGGAAACCTTGCTTCAAAAGAAGCATTGAACCTTGGTAATAATGCACGTTAATGGCAGACGATAAGAAAAATAAAACTCCCCAAAAACCATCAGGTGTAATATCAAGCTCTTTTTCAAAGGGCTTATTTTTGGATTCTCCTATATCTACACAACCTGAAGGTACTTATAGATGGGCTTTAAATGCTATCCAAGAAAATGAATCTGGTGATTTAGGATTCCTATCAAATGAAGTAGGTAATTTTGAATGTGCAGATTTTGGAAAAGATTGGGTTGTAATTGGAGGAATATATCTTAAAGATTCGGAGTTTGTAGTTTTCCTTGCACCTAACGGTGATTTATACGAAGGCCACGGAAAGATTGTAAAAGTAAATAAAGATTGCAGTGTAACTACTCTTATATGGTCAAACTGTTTAAATTTTAAAGTTAACAAACAGATACAGGCTGTACAACGTATTCTAGGTGGATGTGAGTTACATATATATTTTACAGATAACAATAATGATATTCGACATATAAATATCGACTCATTAGAAGATTATCTAAAAGAAGCACTTACTGTTAGAGATATAAGTCAAAATGATCCTAATATATGGGATTGTGAAAAAATGAAGCTTTGGCCTGATTTTGATATGGCCTGTATAAATTTTCACGAATTAAACGAAAGCGGTGCGTTAGATTCGGGCGTATATCAATTTGCAGTTCAGTATTTAGATAGGAATCTAAATTCAACTAATTGGTCGCCTATTACACAGCCTATCCCTGTATATCTGGACGAGGTTACTAATTCTGCTCTATCTATAAAAGGTACTGATGGGCCTACTAATAAAGCTATTGTTTTAAGGCTAAGCAATCTTGATGCTTCATTTTCTTATATAAGACTTGCTGTAATACCTAGTACTTCTCAAACGGGGTTACCTGATGGTGATGGGTATATATTCAGAGACATTGCAATACCGCAAGGAGAAAACAGAGACGAACCTGGGGAAGTATTTGTTTCTGTAGATAGACTAGATAAGGACGATGTAAGAAGAGTATCTCTTGAAAGTATAAATACTCCTAGAAAGATTTACCAAACTGCCAAAACAGTTACTCAGGTAAAGAATAGACTTATACTAGGAAATCTAAAAGAGAATGTAATAGATCATGCTGCATTTCAAAAAAATGCAAATGATATACAGGTAAAGTATGTAACTCAAACTTTGTCTGCAGAAGACGCTACAAAAGATTCTGTACAATCTGGTAGCTATTATTTTGACTACCGCTCTTATATGCGAGATGAAATATATGCGTTAGGTATTGTATGGGTATTTAAAGACGGTACAGAAACATTTGCATATCATATCCCAGGTAGAGAAAAAGACAAATATTCTGATAAAACAGACGCTCCTGATGTAGGAGATCCTAATAATCCTATAGATCAAAACTCGCCTTTAGAAAATTTAGGATACCCTGAGCATAATAGGCCAATTGCTAATGGAGGAGGATGGGATAGTTCAGTAATTGTAAATCCTAACGATTACGAATCAACTGACAATATAAATGTACATCACTATTTACCTAACACTACAACTAGTGACGGCAGAATAGAAAGATGGGAAGTATATAATACGGCAGTTAGAACTGGTAAAGAAATTTTAGATGATACTTTTATTAAAGGCGATGCTCAATATGTAACAAGAGGTGAAATGGGATATTACCAATGTAGATATACTAGATATCCCAATACTTTAGATTGTAATGGCTACCCTGTTTATCCTTATAATAAAAAAGTAGCACCTGTTCCTGATATAGGAAATGTACATCAGAATCTTATAGATGCCGCATATGCAGCATGGGACCCAGAAGGAACAGATCGTACAGGTAATGGATATTATATTGACCCAGACGGAGTAGAAACTCTAGCATATGAGATGAGTTATATTAGGCATCATAGAATGCCTGATACTACATTAGAGCCACATCAATATGGAGATAAAAATATAAAGAATGGCGGCCTACATGGATTTGCAGGTATACCACATGGATCAGATGATGGCACTGAGGTAGGGGCAGCTCCTAAAATATCTACTCTTGGTGTACAAGTGTTAAATATTAAACCACCTGCAGAATACGCAAACCTTATTCAAGGTTATAAAATTGTAAGAGCAGAACAGGGAGATGACGATAAAACTGTAATAGATAAAGGGATTGTATATTATAACCATTTTGCTTTTAAATTTTGGCAAGGTAGATATGCATTAAGCGGTGATATAAATCAATGTGCTTGGATGCAACAAGGCAATCATTACAATAAACATATAACAAGTTTTGCATGTGTAAGAGGTGGTTATAGAAAAGTAGACATTTGTGATTTTGGGGTAACACCTAATATGAATGCTTTTGGAAATAAAGATGGTCAGGTATCTATAGCTACTGATAATTGTTATTGTGCAAAATTTGGTGGGAATAATCATGGCATGTCATCTGGATTCACTGCTAATTTTGGAATAGGAGCAGGTGCAGATGTAGGATCGTGTTTAATATGTAATAGCTCACCATTAGATTTTTCAACTCCGTGGTCTCTCGCAACTAGTGCTGAACAAGGAGGGCAAGATCAAACTGCATTTATGAATATGCTTACTCAGCAAGATGGATGGTATGAATGGCTCGGTCAAGGTCTTGGAGATGCTCGTAATTGGCATGACTCTTTAGCTTTTGGGCAAGGATATCCTAATGCTGCATGGGGATGGTATAAGCCTGATAATATGGCCTGTCTTGCATTGCAAGAATTAAATGAAATAACTGGTGAACTAACTGGAGTTCCTAATCTAATTGCAGATCCTGAAGGATTTGACCTTGATGATAGATCTTACCAAGAAGGTATAAATGTAGGATACAGTCAAGATATAATTGTATACCCAAATGCAAGTGTTTCTTATCATGGGCCAAAAGCTAAATTTGGAAAAATAACTAATGCTGAGTATGTTAAAGTAGAAAGAGTTCTTATTGGGTATACTCAAAATATTATCTGTAATACCGCATGCTGTCCTACTGATGATGGCGGAGGCACTCATCAAAGTAATTATGATAGATATGCCCACACTCTTACAGGAGGATTAGATCCTAACAACACATCTTCACCTACTACTGCGGATGGATATAATTGGGATAACGGAGGAGACGGATCTGGTTTGAGTGGTATAGGTATAGATGGAGCAACAGGAGCAGGGCAAAGATATGATGCGAATGCTACTTATATATACACAAGAGCATCGTTCCATCATTCGGGAGTTCCTTATTCTAATATATCAGAAGGGGTTAAAAGCATGTATAATCCTACATGGCCTGCTGATGATTGCTTTGGAGAAGGATCTGTGTTAGCGGGAGGAAATGACTCTAAACCTGAAAATGCTTGGAATAGAGATAATTATGGTATATATAATCAACCTTTATGTAATATACGTATAGATGATTACATGCAGCTAGATGCATTTCAGCAAGTCTTTAGTTTAAATTTTGGAGACGTTCCATTTGATAATAATACTGCAATGGAATGTATGCCTATAAGTTTTAAAACAAAAAGAAACGAAAAAGGAAAAAAGAATTGGTTCAGACTTCCATATCCTGGAAACAACGCAGGATATAACAGATGGATAAATACAAATGTTATGCAAGCTTGTAACCGAAATCCTGACGGTTCAGGTTCAACATATTATGGAGCAGGAACTAATGACCCTATAATAGATGGGCCATCACAATTTCAATTTCCACTAGACTCTTCTTTTTCTTTAAGTACTTGTGATAGATTAGAAAATTATACTTTCTCTAATTTATGTGAAGGAGAATATAATACTCCAGATGATACTTTAAATAATTTAACTACAAGAGGTAGAATAACTGCTTACTATGTATCTATTAAGAAAAACTCTTATGATGCATATAGTAATATAAATTCATTAGTATATCATAGTACTCATAATTGCATTCAATTTATAGATAAAGGGAACCCTAGAAAGACTGTTAGTTCTGACTTTTTATTCGGAGGAGATTCTTTTGTATCAAGATTTGCTTTTAAGCATACTCAATATAATGCTAGATGTGGAAATCAAATAACAACTCCTGGAACTCCAGATATTTGGGACGCTTTAGATTTAGCAAATCTTTTACCTAGTGAGAGCTGTCAAGATGCAGAAACTTTTAATTATGGTATAAACAATAAAATAGTTTCTGGAAAGCCTGATATATATGAAAGTATGGGAGGGACTACTGTAGCTCCTCATTCTCAATTATATAGAATAGGTATATTTAATCATATATCTTGGTATTGGACAGAATCTTATATAAATACAGAACTTCGTACAGGTACCGATAAACCTGGAGAATGGTTCTATCCATATCACTTTGAAGGAGACAATGCAACTTTTGGTGCTCTTAAATTTGTAGACGAATTAGACTACCACGACACAGGTTGGGGAGGCGGTCCTTTTCAAGATCAGGAAGTTCCTCAGAGTTTTACAATGAACCCTGACTACAATAGACAAAACACTGAAAACTTTTATCTGGCTCCACCTAAAGAATTTGATTTTTGTAATGATTGTTTTGAGCGTCATCCTTATAGGATAGCATATTCAGAACAGTCGTTCCAAGAACAACAGCAAGATAATTATGGATCGTTCTTAACCGAAAACTATAGAGACATACCTTCTCATAAAGGAGAAGTATGGAACATGTTTGAATTGAACAACAGTTTGTTCATTCATACAGAAGAGTCAATGTGGCGGGTAGAACCTTCTAGAAATATGGTACCTACAGATGAGTCCAGTATTTATGTAGGAACAGGAGATTTCTTCAGTGAAGAAGTGCGAGAGATAGTAGAGTCTGATACAGGGTATTTAGGGTGTCAGTCTCAGTGGGCTACTTTGGTAAATGAGGCAGGAGTATTCTGGCCAGACTTTAGGCAAGGTGCTGTATACCTGCAACAGAAAGGTCCTGAAAATATTTCTAATAAAGGATTGAAAAATTGGTTCCAGGAGAATATGCAAATCTCTATATATAATCAATATAAAGATATATATGGAGAACCGTTCCCTGCAATTGACAATCCTGCAAATCCTGCGGGTGCTGGGTATTTGGCTGTTTATGATGGAAGACATAACAGACTTATACTTACTAAAAAAGATTATGAATTAAAAGCACCTTTTAATACTACTGATCCCAATAGTGAGTATTACCAAGTTATTCAGATGAATAAAGAATATGGTAACTGGGAAATAAATAGTGATTCTTGTGATTGCAGAGATTGGAAAATACCTCAATATGAACAATACGAAGATTACGAAGTATTTAGTCAAAGTGACCCAATTACCCAAGAGCCATTATGTCTCCATACTTATACAGATGAGTTTGGTGTAAACCATAGCTTTACTGTTGGATGTAGAGGAAGAAGGCTTAGCCAAACTGGAGAGGTTTGTATAGATTGCGATTCTATAGATGATATTATTGAAATACCATTAGCTAGTACAGGACAGGGGGAAAGCAGACCTTGGCGAGGAAAGCTTTCAGATATATTTGAATGTCGCAATTGGACTGTAAGCTATTCTATATTAACAAGAGCGTGGGGATCATGGCATTCTTATTTGCCTAATTATTATCTATCAGGAAAAGACTTTTTCTTGAGTGGTAATAATCGTATGATATTCCCAGATGCTAATACTGATCCTACTACTTTATACAGGCCTGATCCTAATATAGGATGGAAGCATGATTTAAATACTGACCATAGTAATTATCAAAGTTACTATGGATGTATTAAGCCGCACATCGTAGAAATGGCAACAACTAGCAACCCAACTACAGCAAGTGTTGCAGAAAGTTTACATTTCATAACAGATGCTTCTATGTATAAAGAAGACACTAAAGAATATGTAGACCAAAGATATGTGACATTCGATAGTGGGTATTTATATAATAGTTATCAAATTACAGATATATTAAACTTTACAGTTAAAGACACAAGTATAGTTAATATGTCTGTAACCTCTGTAACAGAAAGTTACAACTCTTGCCTATTAGATAGGAAAGAAAGAGTATGGGGAATAAATGGATTTAGAGATATGGCTATAGATAGAAACATATCTAACCCACCATCTTTATTCAGTTCTTCATGGGAAGATACACAGTCTGAATACTACATAGATAAAGTTATTAATCCTTTAGCTGTAGATAAAGATAAAAATTGGTTTGAAAGAGGTAGACTTTTAGATAAGTACTTGGCTATTAGACTGTTTTTTAGTAATTTAGCAAATCCTGGTAAACACAAGTTAGTCACTAACTTCTTGTTCGGTGTTTCTAAACAAAGTCCTAGATAATGAAAAGAAAAAATAAACGTAAATACGAAGAAGGAGGAACTGCTGGAGGTACTATGCAAGTACGTACCAGATTAAATACTATGCCAAGGATTGACCAAGTTCAAGAACCTTTTCCTTTTCTACCGCCATTGGCAGAAATGGCTCTTCAACATCCACTAGCTCCCCATAATATTCTAGGAGGAGGAATGCTAGGAGGAATGATGATGAAAAACGGAGGAGATGCTGAGTATTCTTTTGGAGGCAATGCTCAGAATCGTAGAACAATGGACGAGATTGCCAGACTTAATTATAACGATGCTTTGCAAAAAGCAGATACTCAGAGAATGGCAGGAATACCATTTTTTGGATATGGGCCAAGAGAGCAGCATATAACAGAAGGACCTCGCACTCAAACTGGAAATCCTTTTCAGGATGTAGAAAATCTTAGAGCACATGCTTATAGACATGTAATACCACGTAACAACAGAGGAAATATGGGAATGCTTGCAAACATGATGGGGATGGCTCCTATGCCATTTGCAAATGGAGGAGAGGTTCCAGATGAATATCTTACAGGTGCGGCATCTGATTCTGACATTACAGTACCTGGAGGAACCCCTGTAGATATTAATGCAGAGAGTCAAGAGTTTATTGAAACTCCTGAGGGAGAAGGGTTTAAGATACCAGGTAATGTATCTCATGAAAATACATCTTTACGTCCTGAAGGGGGAGTTAATATGACTGTACCTGAAAATAGTTTTATCTATCCTAAAGGTAAGTGGACAAAGAGAAAAGAATCTAGAGAAAAGCAAGCTCAAAATTTATACAAAGAATTAGAAAAGCTAGGTAAAGCTGAAGGAATACTTGAAGACAATTATAAGAAGAACTCTATATTACAGAAGTTAAAGAATCTTCAACTAGAAGATGAATCAGATCGTTATGAAATAACTAAGATCAAAGAAGCTAAAGAAGCTCAAGGTGCTGATTCTAGAGGATTTCAAGACGGAGGACATGCAGAAAAAAAGAAAAAAGTAGCAAAATTAGTTGAAGAAGCGTGGGGAGAAGTATCTGATAAAACAGGATATAGTAAAAAAGAAGTAGCTAGTGGAAAAGCTGCTGAAGAATTTGCAATTGCTCTTAATGCCATATTTAAACGTGAAAATATATTATTAAGTGCTTTTGACTTAAATGATCCAACTAAAATATCTATTGAAGAGATAGATAGTGAAAGTGGGATTATGTCGGGTAGGACAAGAAAAGAAGTTTCTCTTCCAGTAGAAGCAGATGGTAGTATATCAGGATCATTAGGAGATGCTGCAACTAAAGCTAAAGGATGGTGGGAAGGCAAAGGAAAAGGATTTTTACCTTTTATAGGCGCAGAAGAGAATATAGCCAATAAAATAAAAGTGCGTCAAAAAGCAAGAAAAGATTTTACTGATAATCTTTCAGATGTTATTACAGATGCTATTGTTAATCCCCAACCTTTTAGTTTCCGAGGCGAGTCTGCTGAAGAGGCAAAAAGAGAAACTATTTGGGACGAAGCAGCTCAAAAGTGGAGACCACCTACGGAAAGAGAAATACTTGATCGTATGGACATACCTGGAGCTATAACAGACCCTGGAGTATCAGGAGGATATGAACCAAGTGATATACCAGAAAGTGATTTTATATCTCCTGGACCACCTGATCTTAGGTCTGGACCAGAACCAGGCGATATTCCTGAGGATGACTTTATTTTACCAGATGACCCTAGACTAGGACCTGGAGGTGGCACTACTTCTACCACTACACCGTCTACTACTTCACCTACCACTACTTCGCCTACCACTACTGTTACACCAGAAGAGGAAGAAGAAGACTTCTATAAAGTAAAAGGATTTGGAAAAGATGTAGATGATCTTGCATCTAAAATAGGTAAAGAAGGAAAAGAAGAAGGAGAAGAGTTTGATTCAGGAAACTATCTAGAAAGAGCTAAAAGAATTGGAGCTGACTATATAAATAATCAAAGTCAATTGCTTCAGTTGATGTTCCCTGGAGGACCTGAAAGAAAATTTCCTAATTACTGGAAAGGAATACAAAATAAGTCTTTAAGAGACTTAGATAAAATGGCTGGTATTGTAGATCAGCAAAATAAAATTGCAAAGAAAGATTCTAATATAGACTTTGCAACTATGAAAGATATGATTGCAGATTATAACCCACAAAGACAGGGGGCTAAATTTGCAGGATTATTTAATGCAAAAAGAAACCAAGATAGAAAACAATACTTAGCAGATTTAAATGCAAAAGCAAAGATACTAGGTATGAAAGCTAATTATAATTTTAAAGGAGAAACTCTTAGTAGAAAAGGAGCAGATAAAGCTTTAGAATTAGAAGATCAATGGAGAACTGCATATGGACAATCATATGGAGCTTTAAATAATTTTATGTATCAAGATGCTGCATCAAACTTAAGAACAGCAAAAGACCTAGAGTTAGAAGCGATGAAGTTTAACTCTTTAAATGATGCCTTTGGGTTCCAAACTGACAATCAAGGCAACTTAACAATGAAAAAAAATAAACCAATGGAAACAGTTAAAAACGGAGGCCCGATTAGAAGGAAATATAAAAGAGGGTCTGTAGTAAAAAAGATGTATGATAATAGAGCGTCAAATCCTTCACCAAATATGACTAGCGATAGAGATCCTTATTTTTGGGGAGCACTAGCCAAAGTTGCTGCTCCTTTAGTTGGTAACCTTTTAGGAGGTGTGCTAGGCGGAGGAGATAAAGAAGAAGACAAAGGTGGAGGTGGAGGCCTTCTCGGTGGTCTTCTTGGTGGAGGAGGCGGAGGCCTTGGAAGCCTTCTAGGAGGACTATTTGAACACGGAGGACATACTAATCGTTACGGAAATGGAGGGCCTAGCCTACCTGGACTAGGAGGCGGAGGCGGAGGCTTCCCTAAACCACCTGGATTTGGTGGTGGAGGAGGATTTCCAATGCCCCCAGGAATGGGAGGCGGTGGAAGAGGGTTCCCAAAGCCTCCAGGTTTTGGTGGAGGTTTCCCAGGTCTAGGAGGAGGAAATAATCTTCAAGGATTACTAGGGTCTCATCCTGGAATTGCAGGTCCAATGGCACTTGGAAGAGGTATTCAAAATGCTCAAAGCCCTCAAGATTTTCTAGGACTTCATCCAGGAATTATGGTACCACAAATGATGGGAAATGCTTTTGGTACTCTTGGAGGAGGAATGTCTTTCCGTAATGGAGGAAGAGCTAATGGAAGGCCTTCTTATGGTCCTGGTGCATTTGTAGACCCACCAGAAGCACCTACTACTGGAGGTAGCGGTGGTATGGACTGGGGAAATATATTACAAGGATTAATAGGATTTAACCCAATGGCTCAACAAATGCCAGATCCAGATGCAATTCCAAAACCTACACAGCCTGGAGCAGGTGCAACACAGGAAGAGTGGGAAAACTATTATAAGCTACTTGCTATGTGGCAAAAGATGAGCAAGAAACCTGAGCAGCAATCACAGCCAGGAGGACTACTTGGAAGTATACTCGGAGGAGGAGATAAAAAAGGAGGTGGAATTGATAGCCTTTTAAATATGATGCCTCATAGACAAATGATGAACATGATGGGTCAACGAGGAATGGGCATGGGCATGATGCCAGGAATGGGAGGTATGCCAGGAATGGGAAGTGGCGCAGCACTTAGACAACAACAAGCAAACTATCTAAATAGTAGAAATCCATATTTCGCATAATTTTAATTAATATTTTAACTTGAACAATGGGAAGGTTTTATCAGCATACCACGAGTCCCGTAGTTGATTATAGCTACGATATACCTTTTACTGAGCTGTGGAAAGCTTTGGAATACAAGCAAGGCAGACAAGACGCTGCTTTGCAAAAACTAAGTATTGCAAAAGATAAGCTTACTAATATTGAATATATTCCAGGTTCAAGTGATGAAGAATATTTGAAACAAAAGCAAGCTGAGTATGATGCTCTTTCTGAGCAAGTATCAGGTATGGATCTAAGTGGTAATCAAGCTGCTTTAAATACTGCTATCTCTGAATTTGCAGATGATCCTAAATTGGCTAACGTCCAACGTAATGCTACATTCTTTAAAGAGCAGCAAGACAGAATGCAACAACTTGCTGATTCAGGCATGCTTGACTACAACAATCTTCCTGATTGGGCAGGTCAAACTGATTTTGGAAATAATATACTTAGCGAAAGAGTAATGGGTATTGTAGATCCTTATCCTCAAGGAGATGCATATTTTGCAGGTGTAGATAAAGATGCTGTTGCTCGTAATCCTAGTATACTAGATAATATTTTAAACGAGTCTTTAGATGTTTTTAGAGATAGTGGTGTAATACAAAATTATGTACGAACTAAAGGAGGAGACCCAACTGATCCAGTACAAAGACATGCGGCAGCTAGAGAAGTATTAGAAGCTGCAAAGGCTAAGTATCTTAATAACTTAGGTATAGACCCAATTACAGGAGAAACTGTTACTTCTGGTCCTACTGATGGTGCTTCGGCTGACCTTACATCTGTAAATTTAATTACTCAAGCGGCAGACGGAAACGCAGGAACTGTATCTGATAAAGTTCTTGCGGAGGAATTAGGATGGTCTTTCGTAGACGAGCTAGATAGTAAGGGAGACAAAACAGGAAGAAAACTTGTGACAGTAAATATGTCTAATAGAGAGGCTGTAGCAGGAGAGTCGCAAAATATAAATATTATTGAAAATTTAGATGTAGCAAATCTTAAAAAACTTGCTGAAAAATTTAATATAAATGCAGAAGAAAAAACTGACGAACAGTTAAGAAAAGATGTTGGAGGATATTTAATAGCACAAAAGTTTTATGATACATCTATTTTTAGAGAGCTAGAAAATCCTGAAGATGACGAAGATTATGATGAAATTCTTGCAGGAGTAGATTCTGAAGAAGGAAGAGCAGAGGCAGAAAGAATAAAAAACAGACCTACAGATGAAGCAAAACTTCAAAAACTTAGAGAAAAAAATGAAGAAGTAACAATAAGAACTGGAGTGTCTCCATTAACTTTTAATCCTGACGGAACTTATACAACTAATTATCCTGTAAATGAAAAAAAATATGACGCAGATGGAAATGTAATATCAGATTCTGATTATTTAAGTAGGTTATTTAATATGGATGTAAAAGGTCCAATTGACGTTCATGTTGCAGGCGGGAATAACTTTGTATATAAAAATGGTAAACCATACATACAAGGATATTATACTTTTGACGAAAATAAAGGAGATGAACTATTTGATCCTGAAAGCCCTTTTCCTAGTGTTATAGGTACATTTGGATGGGTAGAAGAATTATCAGACGAATTAGGACTTGTAGAAAAGGTAAAAGATAAAGGTTACGTTTTCGATGCTGATGATGATAATATCTACCGATTGCCGATTTTAATTCCATTATCTGGACAAGAGTTTAATGATGTAATGGAAGGTGTAGACCAAGAGGCGATGGGTCTAGGAGAAAAAGAAATACGAGAAGGAAGAGAATCAAGACAGAGAAAAAGAAAAGATGCTATTAGATCAGCAGGTAATAATGCTATATTAGAAAATGTATCGGCAGTTAGAGATAATACTAAACAATTAGTAATTAATCATCTTGAAACGCAGGGAATAAATGATTGGCCTGCAACGAATGCACCAGGTTACGCTAGAAAAGCTAAGTTATTTATGCAAAATAGTGATATGTCTGCTGCTACTAAAAATGAAATAAACTCATTTATAGAAGCAAATACAGACGCTAATGGAAAACTAACTAGCGATGCAAATGTGGATCAAATGTCAAACTTCTTTACAGAAGTTGCTATTTTTAATCAAAGACTAACTTCTCAATTAAGCAATCCTAATCTTTCTGAAAATGAAAAGAAAGAGCTTCAAAAAATGTATTCAAATGCTTTTGTAAATAAATTTAATGCACTGACAGGAAAAGATATTACCTCTGCAACTGCTGAAGATGTAAAATCTTTTGGACTATCTCACACAGGAGGAGGAACATATAGAATAGACGATATAAATACTTTTAAATCAGGAGTTGCTAGTTGGGCAGACTCTAAAGGGTTACTTAAAATAGATAATAATATAAAAGGCATTTCTTTTAACTCTGATATAACTTCTGCTAAAGATATTTATGGGTCAAAAGTATCTTCTCCATATTTAAGTCCTAAAACTGCAAAAGCATTAAAAGATATTGGTACCTTAGCAAGCAGTCCTAAATATGGATTAAAAATAGGAGTAAATTCTATGGGTAGACCACAAGCAGTTCAAAATATGCTTTTTGATTCTGCAGACCATGAAGCAGCAAAAACATCTGCACATAGTCAAGGAAGAGCAATAGATTTTGATGTAACTAGCGGAAGCCAAAAAGAAAAAATTATTCTAATGGCGTTAGATAACTCTGTAGGCACAAAAGGCTATCACAAATACTACCATGACGGGCATTTGCACGTAGAGATAAAATAATACTTACATATATTAAAACATGGCTGAAAGATATCGTCCTATAACTCAATATGATGAACAATTTGAGGATAAAGAAGTAGAACAATCTGAAAAGAATCGTGATAATATTGAGTTATTTGAGCAATCTACGTCTTTTGATCCTGCAGATTTATTATTGTTATCTAAAGAAGAAGCTAAAGCTACTTTAGATGCAGAACGTGCTGCAAAAGACCCACAAGCATTTGCTTCTGTAGAAAGCAGCAAAGAGGGCTTGGCATTAGCCGAAGGAAAGACACCAGGAGGAAATCTTTTAGGGCACGGAAGGCAACGAATTGTTTACAATGTTCAGGATATAATGAATCCTGAAATAGATAAAGACGGGTCTTTGGCTGCATCTATAGGTCTACCAAGAGATATTCGTAAAAATTGGAATGTTTTAACGCATGCTATTGATACTATTCGTACAGAAAAGCTAAAAGGTCAAAATCTAGAAAGCTCTATTACGATAAAAGAAATACGACAAAAAGCTGCTAATCAAGAAAGAGAATTAACTGAAGATGAAATAGAAGAGGTAGCAGAACTTGAGGCAGATATTCAAGAAAATTTAGAGGGAATAGAAAGTAATGAAGCTCAAAATAAAGATAGAGAAAGAATAATTGGTGAGTATTGGCTTAATCAATTAGAAGAAGATAAGCAAAGAGGGGGAGGATTTTTTGGACTAAATAGTATATCAGAATTAGCAGATAGTTTAGGAGGCAGTTATTCTGAAATTACAACTATGGCTCAAACATATGCAGCAGGTTATGCATTTAGAACGGGGCTAAGGTATGCAGCAGGTGCGGCTGCTTCTTATACTTTGGGCACAGGCTCATCAGGATGGTGGGGACCCCAAGCTATTGCAGGAGCCGCATTAACTTTAGGAGGATTTGCCTGGGGTGCAATTTCTCAATATAATCAGCGATCTGCAGAATCATACGCAGAAATGTATGGAGCATATGATTCTAAAGTTGCAGAAGATATAAATCATTTTAGGCTAGTAAATGGCAGAGAGCCTAACGAAGAAGAGATAGCAAAAATAAAAAGTGCTGCAGAATATGGTATACAAGATGTATACGAACAAAATATGGCACTTCTTACAGGAGATGCTATAGAAATGGCTTTAGCATTTGTACCCTGGTGGAATAAACTTAGAGCAATAGGTACAGGAGTTTCAAATCCATATTTAAGAAAAGCTGCACAAGCAGGTGTTGGGGGAGCTTTTATGGTAGGCGGAGGTATTACTGAGCAGATGGAAGAAGGCTATCAGCACTTAATACAAGAGAATTACCAAGATGGTGAATATGGAGAAGAAGGATTTTGGAGAGCAGTCGGTAATAGTATAGGTACTTATGGCGAAACAGCCAAAGGAGTAGCATTACATGCATTGACGGGGCTATTTGATTATAGAGCTATTGGAACCAGGACAGCTTCTTCAGGATTTAGAGCTGCTGCAAATTCAGGTATGGCCCTTGGTTTAGCAATGGGTGGAGGACATGCTGCTGCAGGTAAGGTTATTCAAAAAGGTACAGACAAATATAACATGCAAAGATATGGCGCAGATGCCGATCTTATAATGGGACAGTTTGGCCCACAAGCAGTTGAAGATAAAGTAATTGCTGAAGAACAAAGAGTAGCGAGGCTAAAATGGTTATTTGAAAAAACAAAAGAAGGAAAAGGTAATTTTCTAGATAAACAAGGAGTTAGAAGACTAGCAAAAGCTTATCAAACACTTAAACAAATTGATGAGTCAATATTTGAAGGCGTAGATGAAAAAGAAATGCTGCAGTCTTTTGCTGCTGCAGAACATTTTTCAGATCTATTAAGTGAAGAGAAATTTTCTGACCTTACAGAACCAGGAGCTGAAAATGCTTTCATACAGCTTATGAGATTCTCGGAAGTTGCGAGAGAACAAAAAACAAAACTAGGCGAGGCTACCACAGCGTTACAAGAAGAAATAGACGGAATAACAGAGACAGATCTTATTGCTTATGATGATGAGCAAAAAGATAATGCAAGACGTGCTATGATTCTTAAGTCTAAACTAGGGACATTAAATGCTCTTATAAAATCCCAAGAAAATATTGAATTTATAGACGATAAGAATAAGCGTCTAAATTTGATGGTTAAAGCTATAGATTTATCATTGCTTAAACAAGAGCAAAAAGCTTTGCAAAAAGAGTATGATAGTTTAATTTCAGAATCAGGATTATCTAAAAAAGATATAAGAAAAAAAGATAATATTCAAGGCGCATATCACCAAGTTGTTACCCATTCTCAAAGTGGAAAAATAGCAAATTTTCTTTCTAATGATATGTTACAGTCCCCTAACGGAAAGGCACTAGAAAATCATGCTGCAGTTCAAGACTTCAAGAATAATATAGAAGAAGTCGTAGAAAATGCGGAGGAGAAGAAGAAAGAAGAGAAAGAAGAGCAGGAAAAGATAGTGACCCCAGAGGGATCAAATGAATTAAAAAACGGGGATGAGGCCTATTATGGAGGTAAGAAGGGACGATATAAAGAAATAAATGGAAAACATTATTTTATACCTGAGGAGCTTGATAAATTAAATTATAGTGATAGTAATTTATTAAATCATCCTGAGTTAGTTGAAATCAATGGGCCTCAAGATCTGTCTACTAAAAAGACAAAAGAAAAAGTAGAGTCTGAAACTAAAACAGAAGTTAAAAAAACAAAAGAAAAGAACGAAGCTTCTGAAGACGAACAAGATAGTACTCTTGAAAATGTAGAAGAGAAACAAGAAGAAACAAATGAGGAAGCAAATGAAGGGCTAGAAGCTACAGAAGATGAAGTTACAGAAGATGAAGAATCTAATAGTGATATCGTAGAAGGAGATAGTGCTTCTAATGACCCAAGTTTAAAGCTTACTACCAATAAAGCAAGAGAGTTTTCTAGGTATATTTTATCTAAAATCAGAAATATATTTATAGACAAATCTATTAATGTAGCTATAAGATTAAACCCTTCTGCATATAGAAGTTTAAATACAACTGCAAAAGAACTTAAAGATCTTGCAGAAGCATTAACTACTTCTAATGCTCTTACAGAAAGACAACAAACTCTTTTAGATTTAATAGCAAAGAAAGCAGATTCTCTTTTATATCTAGAAGCTAATCCAAATGCAAAGGCAGATTTTATACCTCCTACTAACGTAGGCAATAAGAATCTAATACTTTCAAATTATATAAAAATATTATCTCAAGTAGTAGAAAATCGTGCTAACAAAAAAGATTCTTATGTAGCGGTTACAAATCCTTCATACGGATACAATAATGTCCCAGGCCTAAAAAATAGTGTACAGTCATTATTTACTGGAAACCAAGAGATTCAGATCGGTATAAGTAACGGTAATACTATTGTAAGAGGAAATGACTCTATCAAAGCTTTACGTTCAGGCGTTAAAGGAAGAATCTACGCTGTAGTTAACGGTATAACGGTTAAACTAAATCATAGAAATCTTAACGAACAAGAAGCTGAAATTCTATTTGAGTTGTTGTCTCTGAGACTACAAGGCCAAGGAGGACAACAATATCAAGACAGTGGATTAACTGTACTAGAGTATATAAACTTATTGGTTCCTACGTATTCTGCAGGAAAAGCTAAAAAACTTACTAATACTACACACTCTTTATTTCTAGGAAACAATTCTATACAATTTGGAGATAAAAAAGACCAAGTTCTTACTAAAGATAATATAGAATCGCAAAAAGAGAATTTCTTAGCCTGGGCACAAGCAAATAAAAAGAGGCGTATCCAAGGAAAGGCTTTAGGAAAAAATATGTTTGAAAATCTTGGCATTAAAGACAGAGAAAAAATAGTATTCCTAGGGCAAGAGTATACTAAAGACTCTAAATATGATGATATTCTTTATGCAGGAGAAGACGCTTCAAATCATGTTATATCTACTGACGTAAGGATAGATGAGAATGGAAGTCCTATTAGCTTAAAATACGCAGGAGTAGATTCTAAAGTAACAACAGAGGAGAAAAAGGAAGACGAAGAGCAAGAAGAGGGACAAGACGAGACAGGAACTCTTTTTATGGATACAACTGTAGACCCAAACGCTGAAAAAGGAGAAAGAGTAAACCAAGAAGAAGCTAAAAAGTGGCTACTTAGAACATTAGGGCCGTCAATTCCTGTTGAATTTACACCTGTTCTTATAAGAATGGCAAATATGGATGGATTTTCATATGGAAAATTCCATGCTGCTATGATTACGCTTTCTATGAAAGCACCTGCAGGAGTTGAATATCACGAAGCATATCATGCTGTAGAAGAACTATTCTTAACAGATAAAGAAATACAGTCTCTTCTTGAAGAAGGAAGAAAGAAATACCCTAAGCCATCTGAAACTGTAATTGCAAGTTTTCTAAAGAAGTACCCAGGAATAAGTAGAAATACTGCAGAACGTATTTATTATTCAGAAGTACGTGCTGAAGATTACAGAATGTACGAGCTAGGCGCAAAAGATGCCAGCTTGGGCACAAAGACTTTGAGGTGGTTTAAAATGCTTAAAGGTCTTGTTACTTACATCTTTACTAATAAGATGACTGCAGATTTATTGTTTCATAGAATATCAAGTGGTTTCTACGCTAAAAAAGGTCCTAGACCAGATAAAATGGCTATGTGGAAAAGGAATGATATGACAATGGCTTTAGATAGTGAAACTAAAAATCCTATTCCTGAAAAAACTGTAAAAAACACAGCTAAATTTTTAATAACAAAAATTATAAATCTTCCCGTAAAAGACGGAGGTATGGGAGGATATATTAATATAAATAGTGTAACAGATTTTAACTTAGACGAAAAACAATTAAAAGAGTTTTTAAATAGTGTAAAAAACCAACTAAGAACTAGTAAAATAATTCCTGAAAAAGATAAAGCATACTATATTGAAAATATAGATTCAATTATAGATCTTTTACTTGAATCAACTCCAGAACAAAAAGCTTTACTAGAACAAGCTGGACGAGAATATGAACTTGCTTTACAAAAAGCTGAATTAGAAGAAGACGAAAAAGAAGCAATTGCTATTACAAAAAAAGCAAGAAGAGACTTTAAACGTGCTCAATTACAAGCTAGACCGACACTTGTAAAAGAGATGATTAAAGAGCTAATGCTTATAGGGATAGAAGAGAGAACGAAATTAGAAACCAAGAAGGAGGAACAAACTGAGGCTCAAGAAAGAGAGGCGGAAGAGCGAGATGAGCAAAACAAAGATGTTGTAGCGGCTACAAAGCATTCTTACGAATCAAGCAATAAAGACAATGCTACTGTCAATACTAAAATGGTATTGAGCTTTTTATATAAAAAGAAGTTTACAAAAAAGAGAGGAATTACTTTTGAGCGAGATTTATATACAGGTATTCCAATGCCTGCAGATTTTAGTTCTGTGTGGAATACATTAGAAGAAGAGCTTGCAAATATTGTACAATACGCTAAACAAGGAAAAGATGGAGTAGAGTATGTTTTTGTAGCAGATCAAATGCGTAAAAGGATTAAAGAGTTAACTAAAAAAGATCCTACGTTTGGGCAGGTTACAGCTATTTTAGATCAACTTAATCAAAATGAACAGATTCAATTTTTTGAAGCCTTCTCTAAATCTTCTAACAACTTCTTACAATCACAAAAACAAAATAGTACTAAGGAAGACGAATTTACTAAGAAATATTTCTTCTTTAATCCTCTTAAGAATAGCAAAAAATTTAGAGTATTTGAAAATTGGTTAGAAAACATTAAAAATGTTAAATTATATAATGAAAATACAAGTGAAAAAGAAAGACAAATACATGCTCAAAAAATAATAAAAGCTTGGAATAGTCTTTATACAGATCTTTTTGACTCTTTGTATGAAGAAAAAACATATTTTAATGTAAAAGAAGATTCAGAAAAAATAGAAAGACTTTCTAAAGCATTAAATACAATTGGAATTAATATTGATTCTAATGCTTTATTTAGTTTATTTAATTCTGAAAATACTTTAAAACAAAATCGTAAACTTTTAGTAGATATAAATAGATTATTTACTTCAGATAATGTAAAGTACTCTCCAGCAACAATTGCGCAAGGAGAAGGAGAGTTTAATTATGATGAGCTAAATCCAATAAAAGGAGAAAAAAGAATAGTTTTAAAATTAGCACAAGAAGCTTCTAGGTTTAACAAAGATTATGGACAAAATACTATTGTTGGTGCTACAGGCTCTTCATATTGGGGATTCTCTCCAAACCATTTCTTAAAAAAGAGACTTAATCAGTTTAAAAGCAATGCTGCTTATTATGTAAGTAATTTACGAGAGTCTTTATTCCATAAAGATTCTTTATTACTTGATTATTTAGCATTAGAAGAAGCAGAAGTTGAAGCTAGAATATTCAGTGGCTTTAAAATACAAGGAGCAAAAGAAGGAAAAGATTATACAGATCTTACTGCAGCAGAAGAAAGGTCTTTAAGGATAAATATGGGTATAAATGATATTTTTATTCCTATGACTCCTGCAGATAAAGGGTCTTGGAATCTTATAACAGGATTCCAAGCTGTTACTATAGGAGACCTTAAAGAAGGATTTGAGTATAATAAAGAAACAGATACATATATTTTACCTGAAAAAGTAAAAAAGATATTTTCTAGATATGCTATTACAGAATTAAAGCGAATTGCTCAAACACAAGTAGCATTGTTTGGGGAAAATCCTTTACCTGATGAAAAATTAGTACAACATTACCATTATAGAAAACTGAATAAAGATGGTACTCCAAATAGAGAAACTGGAAACGCTTTAAAATCTCAAATTTTTCCAAGCTTTAATGACAAAGAAGTATTAGAAAAAATGGGCATTTTAAATAAAGATGGAACCATTGTACCTACAGATCAATTAATGCAAAATGAGGAGTTTAATAAAGTAATTGATAATGCACTAAATTCTTTAATAAAGACAGAAGTAGAAGCAGCTATAAAAGAAGAAATAATTACAACTACTGAATCAGGTGATATTTCTAGTTTAGGAGAAATTGATACTGATATGGGAGTTAAAGTTGTAGGAATAGTAGGTAGTACAGATAAAGCAGTGCGAATGATGATGACAAAGTATGCGATTTCTGGGACTATTGCCAATATAGAAACGCTTAAAATGTTTTCAGGTGACCCTGCTTTTTATAAGTCTATGCCTGACCTAAGCAAAAGAATTCCAGGAATCATTGCTCCAGGTAAAGATCTTATTCTTTTAAGTCCTGATGAAGTATTTTATAGAGCGGCAGTTTTACAAGATGTTGAAACTGGCGTATCAGAAGAAATGCGAAAAGAATATGCTAATAACTTAAGAAAAGAAGGGTACACAGAAGAAGAGATAGACAATATTCTAGCACCATATGATGACTATAGTGTAACCGATGCACAAGGTTGGATAACATTAGATAGATGGAGATTTCTTAATGAAAGGCTAGGAAGATTTGATTCTGAGTCTAAAGAACATGTAGCAGCATTTAACAGACTTAAAGAGGGGAAAGGCACTAAAGAAGATATAAAGTTTGTACAAGCAATGCCTATGAAAGGTATGCACTTTGAACTTAGAGATGAGGGTAATCTAAAGGTGCCTACCTATGTAAAATACTCACAAGCAGTATTAATTCCGCAATTTACAGAGGGCCGAGAGCTTAATAATCTACTAAAGGCAATGATCGAACAAAAAGTAGATGAAGTTATTGTGGATAGTGGCGTAAAAGCAGGAGCACTTTCTCCTATTGATATTACAGGGGTTAATACTAGCGAACTAGTTTCCTCTGATAAGATCAATTTTAATGTTATGACTCTTAGAAATGAGTATTGGAAATTGCAGCAAGATCTTAGCCCGCATGAAAAAGGAGGAGAGCAGCTAGAAGGGTCTCAAATAAAGAAAAATATACTTGCAAATATTTTTCAAAATGAAATGTACGCTCCTGATATGTCAGGCCATGAGCTTATACGTCAAATGCATGATGTAGATAGACGACTATCAGATCTTGGCAAAAAAGAACTATTTGATGATTTTGGAATTGAAGTAATAAATGGACTTCCATCAATAGTAAATTTTGAAAAACTTCAAAGAAGATTAATTGAAGAATTTGAAACAGGTAGCAGTAAGGATAAAACAACTAAAAAGCTTATTGCTTCTTTAGAATTAAATAGTACTAAAACTGGATTTGCAGTTCCTTTAGATGAAAATGCATTTGCAAATCAGATAAATAGTGCAATCGGATCTTTTATTACAAAGAGAACTGTTAAGCAAAAAATATCAGGAGGCACTTATGTTCAAATGAGTCCTTTTGGAGAGCAAAGAACTAAAAGATACAGCTCTTTAAGTGAGGCAGAAAGAAATGAAATAGATAAAAGAATTAATAAAAAAGCTCTTAGTCCTGCTCGTAAAAAAGAAAAAGGAAAAACTAAAAGAGTTCAGATATTATTGCCAAATTGGTTTAAAGACCTTGTACCAGGCAATGAAAGTATGAGTGCTGAGGAAATTGGAAAGTATGTAAAAGACAACCGATTACTTAATGGTATTGCGTATCGTATCCCTAATCAAGGCATGAGTTCTATTGATGCGTTTGAAGTCGTAGGATTTTTGCCAGAATCTATGGCCGATACAGTTATTGCATATGATGAGTTAACTGCTAAAACAGGATCTGACTTTGACATTGACAAAATGTTTATTATGCTTCCTGAATATGGGATAGATAGAAAAAATAATAGATATTATTATATAGATCCTAAAAAATATCTAAATAAAGATGGTACTTGGAATGCAGAAAGCTCAAAATTGAGTGATTATAAAAAAAGACAAGTACTTAAAAATAGAAAGTTAGAATTATACGGAATAACAATAGCTCATCCAAGTGCTTTTTCACAAGTAATTACTCCTTTAGATTCTATTACGCATAAATATAATGCTACTAAGAAAAGGTATCTTCAAGCTAAAGCACGTATAAAGCTAGAAAATCCTTCTGCATTTACAGAAATTGAAAATCTTCTAACTAAAATTGAAGAAAAAGGGTCTGCAGAAAACATAAATAACTTTATTGGTAAAGCTGATGAGGTTCTTTCTGCAACAAAAGACTTGGAATTCTTTTCTCCAAATTATCAATTTGAAACTAAGCAACGATTTATTGGAGGTAAATTTGGTGTAGGACAAACTGCAAGACATCTTGTAGATCATAGTATTTCACAATGGGTATTAGATAAAGAAGGTCAGCCTTATAGGTTAACAACCTATGTAGGTATGGGTAATGTTTATGAAATAACTAATAGTGAAGGTGAAGTTATAAGAACAGAATCTTCATTAGCAGGTGCAAAAGGAGAGGCAGGAAATCTTATCTCTAATACATTATCAGGAAGATTGAATGCGTATGTAGATATTGCAAAAGACCCTTATATATTCTACCTTAATAATAATTTTATTACAGCTAATACGGTATTTATGCTAGACAGGTTGGGAGTAGATCCTACCTGGACAGACTTCTTTATATCACAACCTTCAATTGAAAAATTTGTAGAAGAAAAAATCAGATACGATTCTGAAGACAGAAAAAATGCTGTAGATGGAGAAGGTAGAGAATTAAATCCAATGCAGGCAGTTGCATATAGTTTAGGGTTTAGTATAGAAGAGCTTAAAGAAATGCAAAATGAAATCTTTATTGACTATGAAGTTAGTATAGAAGAGTTGCAAAATAATCTAGACAGTACTAAAGAGTCTTTACCAAGAGAGCAACTTGCTCTTTTAATTAAATATGATAAGCTTTCAAAATTTGCAAGCGAGCTAAATAAAGCTGTCTCAGCTTCTAAAGCAGATACAGAAGGTGCTTCAGGTGGTATTTATGAAGTAATTGTCTCAAAAAGAAATAAAGAAAACCTTTCTCAAAGCGATAAAATAAATGGATTTGATGAAAGATTTGAAGGTACCATGTTGGGCAAATATTTTGAAAACTCCATTGAATTAATGGACCAGCTTTTCCAAAATAAATTTGCAGTAACTACAAATGCATTTGTAGAAGTATTTAATAAACTTACACTACAGACAGGAATAGATCCTTATAAAGATTCTGCTACACTTAGAAAAATTACAGAACATTTCTATGGATTGTATATGGCAGATCAGTTGCGTAAAGGCAAAAAAGAAGATGGCACTCCTTTTTATGATAGCAAAACTACTCCTAGATTATTTTACGGAGAAAATAGTTTAGCAGAGCGTCTTAAAAAGTATCAAAAAGAAGGATCAATTATAGAAAATAATAGTCTTATTAAATATCTTACTCCTAAAACAGGTAACACTGCAGCAGACCCTTCTTTTATAACAACTACACGATCTGCAGTTCAAGATTCTGCAGATCTTAATGAACTTATAGATTCTTGGCAAGAGCTGCTTGTTCATCCTGATGCAGAAGTACGTTCTTTTGCAGAAGATCTAAGTGTATATTCTTTTATTACTACTGGTAATACAAGTACAATATTTGGATTTTCTGAACTTATTCCACTTGATTTTGAAAATAAACTTTTCAATAGAATAAAATACCAAACTGCGGCAGTAATGCCTAAAGCTCCTCTTGAAAATTCAGAATATTTTGGTGAAGAGCATATTGAAACTTTTGTAAGAAATAATATAGATTTTCCAGGCCTTGTTCCTACGGCAGGTCAGGCTAAAACTAAATGGAAAAGCCGAAAATCAATGGGAGTGCCAAGCCCTAAAGTTTCTGAAAAATTTCCTAAATATGGATTTTTTAGTTCAAATCCGAATTTAAAATTACCAGATGGTCAATACGGATTTAAAAAATATGCAAAGCTTAAAAACTCAGAAGGGAATACAGTTTTATATACTTTAGTAGGAGTTTTTCAAACTGAATATACAGGAACAGATGGTAAACAAAAAACATTTAAAGCTCCTGTGTATTCGTATCTGCCAAGCTTAGGATATAATAGAGCGGGTAAAAAAGTAGTAGAGTTTAGAAATATAAGATCTGCAATTACTGAAAATCTAATTAGAAATGAAAAAGGCGAGTTAATAACTAGGCAAGATGCTTTACAACAAGTCAGTGAGTATATAGACGTTACTTTTTCAGAATTAATTATGATAAATAACGCTTTTAAGCAAATAGAAGAAAAAGTACCTGCTGATTACTCTGCTTCATTAGAGCTTGTAGATGATTTAATGAATTTAACTGAGCTTGAAGTATATACTCAAAATGGGGTTAATACATTAAGAACTAATAAAGCAAAAGCAAACGAACATTTTGGAAACCCTTGGAGTCAAGCAGGTTATGCAGGAACACTTAAAACAGACACTGTACAACGTGCAGTAGATAATTATAAAGACTGGCTGCTAGGTGTAAGATTTCAAGATGTAAAACCTGCACAACGAGATTGGATTTTAAATCAAATCAAAAAAGGTAGGCTTGATGGTCAAAAACTTCTTTACCCTTCAAAACTGATAAACAGACGAATAGCAAAAGGATATTCTCATGCACAGGCCTTAGCAGAAGTTATTGAAGAGATTGCTGCGAATGGTATGCCTGAAGTAATAACAGAAAGACCTGGTATTCAAGAAAGAATGACAGCAGAGCTTCCTAATAGAGCGGATAATAACGAATTGAATAGCCTTCAAAGAAAGGCTCTTGAAGACCAAAATAATTGTAAATAATGGCTAGTTGTATAAATACTAATTCTTCTGAGTTCAAATCTCTTGCGTCTAAAGTAGATATGAATAAAGACACTCTCTTAGCTAATGTAGCTTTATGGGAAGTGCGTAATAAAGAACTTGATAGATTTCCTACTAAGGAAGAAATAGAAAGCTTTGATCGTAAAATGAAAAAGCTTGCAAATCTAGAAAGACTTGCAATGGCTGAAAAAACTCACGATCAAAAAGTTAATGCTCGATTAGAAGTCATGCTAGAAGGATTGGGAATCAATATACAAAAAGACTTTGATGACCTTCAGGGGTCCCCAGGATTTGAAAATACTATCCGACCTAATGCAACTTCTGCTTTTGATGTTCTGCAAAAATATTTATCTATAAAAGAAAATATCACCAATAAGGATATGGCACTTCAAACTGCTAATGCCATATATACATTTTTAGGAAGAAAATCTAAATTTAGTGGTGATATATGGGCCAATATACATAAGTGGGAAAAGTATGATGAAATATATGCAAAGTACGCTAACCGTGAGGATATAGAAGAATATCTTATCACTCCTATAGAAAATGCTAAAATAAGAGACAACATGGCACACAGAATGGCCATAGTTCATTTTATAGCAGATCTTTTATTACACGCAATAGACAATAATGGCTTTAAGTTAGATGCTCTTCAAGAAAATGTTGACATAGATAAACAATACTTTGAAAGTAGAGGATTTAAAAATGATCTATACGAACCAAGTTATCTTAAAAAGCAAATAAAAGCACTTTGGAATTGGATAATGGAGACTTTCTTTAAGAAAAGAAGGTTTGACGTGTATACGTCTACAGAATTAAAAGACCTCGCAATGGAGATCATTGATGATGTCTATAAAGGTGATTTTTATAATTTCTTTAGAGCGTATGCTCAAAACTCAGAAGGTGAGATAGTAGATAGGAAAGGAGTTAAATATGAGCAAAAATTCTATCAAGAAACACTTGACAAAGAACCTTTTGCAGCTAGTATTATTAAATTTCTTGTTAACAATCCTTTTATCAATTTTAAATTATCAGGATCTCAAACTGTACGAAAATTCGGCACACTCTTTAGGCCTTTGGAGGAAAATCTTCATGATATAGATGGAGTTATTCCTATGAGTCAGTTTAAAAAAGAAGAAAATGCTTTAAATTTTTTAGCCTGGATTCAAACCAGGGGGCTAATGCTTACACAAGAGCAAAAAAGGGATACGTTTATGAAAGAAGTTATTCCTTTTATAGAGAAGCAATCTTGGTATCAAAATGTAAAATCTAAATATCCTGATTTTGAAATAACTTCTGTATTTATAGGCAAAGACCATAAAAAAGGAGAGTCTATTACAATTACAGGAGATATGCCTGTACCTGGAAAGTTTGACGAAGAGGGTAATCCTGAAAAAATAGTATTAGATTTCTTTTTAAGAACTAAAGAAGGGCGGTACCCTGAAATATTTGACAACTATTGGAAAGACTGGAAGCAGATATTTGAAGCAAAACTAAATATGGGTAGAGCTAAAGATATAGCAGACCTTTTATTTTTTGTGCCCTTTAAAACTGATAAATATAAGTTTACAAATAAGGGCTTTAGATTCTACACATTTGCAGAAAACAAAGCAAACGAGGTAAGCCTAAAAGACAATCCTACTCCTATAAAAGATATTCCTAGTTATATTCCTGAAAGAGAGGTAGAGGTAGACCCGTATGCTCAATTGAAAGACACTACCTTAGAGGAGGCTGCGCATCAATCAATGTTGGCAGATGGTGCTCAAGACATTACAGAAATACATTCTGGATTCACACTGTCTTCTCAAGCAGAAAAACAGTTGAAAGAAAAAGGATGGTCTCAAGAAGAAATAGATGAGTTCAATCTTTATATAGCAGCAAATAGAGAAAGGTTTAGAAATGAGTCTGTCGCATTTATAGCTGCTGTAAGACTTCAGGAATATTTAGAGCAAAATGCTGAGAATATTAAGGAGGTGGAGGAAATGGCTACTGCGGCTGATAAAATGCTAGACAGATACTTAATGAACTGGCTGGAAGAATATGGCGTTACAGTAAAACCTTCTACCCTTCAAGAAATAAAAGAGAGATACGGTATGGATGCTATTGCAATTACAGATGTTGTAAATAGAGTAATAGCATTTTCTAATGAAGACATAAACCTGCGTACTCTGCCAGAAGAGTATAGCCATATGCTTGTTGAGCTTTTAGGAACTGATAGTGATATAATAAAGCCTTTGTTTAACAATATAGAAAGTTGGGGAAAGTATAATGCTATTTTTAATTTATATAGAACTCAAAAAGCATATCAAAATTCAGATGGGTCTCCTAATGTTTCTAAAATAAAAAAAGAAGCTATAGGAAAGCTTTTATCTGAAGCTATTGTTATACAAAATACTAATCGAAGCGTACCTAAAGGAAGATTTTTAAGAAATGCATATGAAGTACTTCAAAGTATTATAGAGTTTTTTAATACAGGTAATCCTAGAAACGTAACTAGTATAGCAAACAAGATAGCAAGACAAGTATTGTTTGATAATAAAGAGTGGGCAAACAAGTATATTGAAAATAAAACTCAAAGAGAGTACACAAAGAATCCTAATATTGAATCACAAGAGTCTGTTAAAACTTTAGATGCCATACGTAGCATTGTAAATAAATTAGGAGCTAAGCTTACAAATAGTCTTAATACAGCTAATAATGGCAGTATCTTTAAATCAGGAACTACTGCAGCATCTAGTTTAGATTTTAGTATCCCTGAAAGTAGTTTTAAACCTACAAATGAAAAAGAGCTTACAAATTGGGTGAATACTACTTTAAAAAAGGCAGTGCCTAATTTTACAGCAACTGAGATCATTAAAATAGGAGAGACTTTTAGAGTAAGTGGAATTGTGACAGATATAGAATCTGTAGCAAATGCCTTTAATAATCACAAAGGCAGTGTTGCAGAGCGTATCAATAAATTGAATAAATTTGAAAAAGAAAACTCTGTAGGAGTTACTTTTAATTTTGAGTCTGAAACTAAGCCTAATAATATTGCATATGGTACCTGGGAACAAGCATTTGATGCTCAAATTGAAAATGGTACTGCAAATCTCACTAAATTTGGAAATATTCCAATTGAAAGTGGGGTAGAGACTACTAGCTATGAAGCGTTTTACGCAAGCTTAGACTATAAAAGAATAGAAGAAAAAGCCAAAAGCATTATTGCTAAACAAGGAATCGGAAAAGGAAAGCCTTTAAGAAGATTTGGTAAAGTGTTCTATGTAAAGAAAGATAAAGGCATGATGGCTTATAATGAAAATAATGCTAGAAAATTCGTAAGAATTACAAATCAAACATATTTTAACGGAGATCCCGTTTTAAGAATCATAACTGATAGTTATTCTAAAAGAAGAATTTCTATAAAACCTGAAAATTATACAGGGGGCCAATTAAATCTTTTTGATTCTGATAATGATACTAACCTACAACAAAACTGTAAATGAGTTCTTGTACATTTGAATTTACTACTTCTGATGGAGTAACAAGAGAAAGTAAGCTTTTTGAAGACCTTAAAAAGAAACTTGTAAATTTTCCTGGTAAAGCAGAGGAAATTATAAAGTTAGTTCATGGAGGGTCCATAGATTTTGTAATGCTTTATGGAGATTGGCAAAAAGATCCTGAAGGATTTTTAGGAAAACATAAGCCAAACTTTAAAAAAGACGCTCTTTATAGCTATTCAAAACCAGGTACGCTAGGCCTTACAGAAGACCAGTTAATTTATGGAGAACCACATGTAGATGTGGTAATGGACTACTGGGATAGAATTTTAAAAGAACGATATGATTTCAATACAGGACAGTTCAGACCTGTTGGCTCTGCTACAGAGGCATTACTTTTAAATATTGCATCTAAACTAGAGTTAGTTATAGATAGGCTTAAAAGAGATAGAGACCAAACAAGAAGAAGAGGGAAAGTAAGAACAGAAAAAGAAGAAATAGAGAAATCATTAAATACTGAGTCTAGTTTTGAGGCAGCAAAAGGATTGCTTCAATATGCGCTAAATACTGCTAAAATTGTAGCAGATATCAGAAGAGAAATTCAGGACCTTTCTACAAGACTTGGAGAAGAATTAGATCCTAAAGATAGTAGCGTAGCTGACTCTGCTAGAAAAGTATTTGAGTATTTAAGTGCATATAATGAAACTTCAGAACTTCTTGCTATTGTTAGACGAGAAGAATTAGACTTTCCAGCAGATCCTAAAACTGGAAAAGATAGTCCAAGCAGATCTAAAAACATTAATCTGGTAACAGCAGGACTTTCTCCAGAAGAAAGAAAACAACTTCTTGAAGCTTTGGAGCTAATAGAAGCAGAAAGAGCTAGTATTGAAAAAATGTATGAAGGAATGGCAGAAGAATTTGTATCTGCTAAATTCAATACCAAAGAAGAAGAAATAATTCAATGGCATACTGAAAAATTTGTAAGAGATTTCAAAAAACAATATCCTAAAAGAAAAAAAGGAAAAGATAAAAATGGAAAAGTAATACCCGCAGAGACAGAAGAGGAGTATGAAAAAAGAATGAATGAATACGTAGAAGAAAAGCTTGAAGGAGTCAGGGATTTTATAAAAAAAAGGTCTGAATCCATATTTAGAAATCTTTTACGTGCTTCCAATAACGACCTTTCTGGATTTCATAGATGGTTTATGTCTGCCCTTAATGCGCCTTCTCCATTGCTAAGAGCTATTCAAAAAGAAATATCTGTTGTAGAAGACAATATCCGAAGAGAATGGATGGAAGATGTAGCTGACTTTGATGATGCTTACAGAGAATTGTTAAAATATGAAGAAAAACAAGGGAATACAAAAGGAAAACTAGGAGACTTCTGGGATTGGCTTATGGATACAGATGAAAATGGTGTTCCTACAGGCTATTTTGTAACAGAATATTCTGGAGAATGGTTTTTAGCAATAGAAGCTGCTAAAAACTCAATCTTTTCAGATGATAATTTAACATATTCTGAAAAAAATACAAAATGGAAACAATGGAGAGAAGGGGTTGACCATAGAGGATTTAAAGTTGAAGGGCATATTAAATTTGTTTTTAAAGTTCCAGGAGATAATAAGGATTATCAAAAAGACTATATAATCAAAAAACAAAATGCAGATCGAACTAAAGACTACGGAGATTTAAATGCTTTTATGGACGATATGCGTCAAAGGCATAGAGAAGCAGGTAGTTTGTTTGAAGTTCCTAATCCTGCTGCGTTTAAAAAAGAAGAACTTGAAAGGTTTAAAAGCAAGAAGTACGAAGAATTGATGGCATTGCCTGCAGATCATCCGCGTAGAAAGTACTATAAAAAATATATGCAGGCTTCTGCTTTCAATGATTCGAGACTACCATCTTCTTTTAGACTGTTGTACAAAATGCCAAGCATGCGTAAAAGTCTTGCAGAAAGATTCCATGATATTAATCCTGTTCCGTGGAAATTTTTCGGCACAGGTGTCGGCAGTTTCTATAATGAAATTATAAAACCTTGGGCCAAAGAAACTACAGATTATGTTCCAGGTGAAGTTTCAGAAAGAGGAGAAGAAGTTTTTGACGATGACAAAAAAGTAGTAAATGTAGATAGTAAGCATAAACAAAGGCAGCACGTACCTATTCATTATAGAGGAGAAATAGATATAGAAGATCTTACAAGAGATTTGCACGGATCTTTATTAAAGAATACATATGTATCTAGTGCTTATGGTTACATGAGTGACCTGCTTCCTTATATAGAAATGATGCTTTATTTTATGGACCCTAAGAATCATAAAACATTTCAAAATGAAGGAGGATCAAAATTATTTGGAAAAGGTTCTGTAGGAAGACTGCTTAAAAAAGATGCAACTCATACATTTGAAGCGGCTAGAGATCTTATAGAGGCCAGAATGTACGGCATAACTTTAGTAGATCCAGGTTGGGAAGTGGGTCCTGCTGGTAGAAAAATAAGAGTTACAAAATTAGTGGGGCTATTTCAAAGTTATATTTCAACTACTCTATTAGCAGGTAACTATCATTCTTCTTGGGCAAACGCTAATCTTGGGCACACAATGACTGCAATCGAAGCGGTAGGAGCCGAATTTTTTGGAGTAAAAGCATTGGCGGGAGCCAATAAAGCCTATATGATGGACTCTGGCAATATAATGAGAGACCTTTCAGAAAGAAAAGATAGATATTCTACTGTAAATTTATTTAATGAAATATTTGATCCCTTAAATAATTTTTATCACGGTAAATATAGCTATGCACATAATAGCAAACTTGCAAACTTTATGAAAAACACAAGTTTGCACTTTTTAAATAACTCTGTAGAGCATCATGTACAAAGCGTTTCATTATTAGCATATTTAAAATCTATTTATGTAAAAGACAAAGATGGATCTTATATAAATAAAAAAGGTGAAAAAGTAGAAAGTCGATCTGAAGCAATGACGCTATTTGATGCATATAAGAAAAAAGATGGCAAATTAAATCTTAATGACAAAGTACATTTTGTAGAAAGAAGAGTAGGAGAATTATATATTACAGAAAATTATAATGATAAAGCATCTAAAGATGTAGTCAATGGTAAAATAACACTTGTAATTCAAAAGATAAATGAAGAACTACACGGAGCTTATTCTATTAGAAATCATGCTCCTGTTCAAAGAACAATCTTTGGATCTATGTTATTTCAACTTAAAAAGTTCTTCTTCCCTGGGTTATGGAGAAGATGGGGAGCTATAGATTCTGTACTTATGAATTACTTCCCTGGTATAGGACTTTATGCACAAGGTAAATTGCAGCAGGATAGCTATATAGAAGATGAAGGAAAATCTTATGATAGATATTATGATCCTATGACAGGCACTGTAAGAGTTTTAGGTACTTGGGCACACACTTTAAAATTCTTTTTTAAATCAATGACAGATCTTAAGAGATTAAAATGGCAAGTGGCTAGTGAAAATTGGGCAGAATTAACAAGAAATGAAAAAGCTGCTATTAAAAAAACAGTTACAGAATTTGCATTGATTTTTACCCTTCCTTTAATTGCAGGAGCATTTAAAGCTGCAGCAGAGGACGATGATGATGATAGTGATTACTATACATATAGTTTTCTTGCTTATCGTTTATATAGTGAATTAGTATTATATACTAATCCTAAAGAAGCAATGAGAATCCTTCAAAATCCAACAGTTACTATATCTTTTATAGAAAGAGTAATAAAGTTTGGTAGCCAGCTTACAAGTGATGTGTGGGGATTAGAACTAGAACAATATGAGTCAGGAAGCAGGAAAGGAGATTATAAAGTAATGAAGAACTTTTATGATCTTGTACCTTTTTATAAGCATGCAACTCGTCACAAGATTATGTCTGACATCATAAACTACTACTATCGTGATTAGGTAAAAAAAAAGGACGAGACCCGCCAATTAAGGGGATCTCGTCCTAAATTACATAGTAAAACCAATCACGAGAAAACTATGCAATTCTAAGACCTATCGGTCTCATTCTCTTCATTATCTGTATCTGTTACGTCTTCCGAGTCGATTTCTTCAGTATTAGACATAAGATCGTCTACGTCTTGCTTATTCATAGCTTTCCAATCATCATATTCGTCTAACTGGGACTGAATTAAAGACCTGATTTCATTACTGGTTTCTTTTAAGCTACCGTGTTTACTCTTAACATACGTTCCTTTTTCTCCAGACCATACATTTATACCACGATTTTTCACTCGATTCTTTATGAATCTTTGACGTTCTCTGTACTCTTCGTAAGATTCGTCTTCTTTCCTTTTTCGACTGTAATCCATAACACAAATATACTAAATATTTATTTCACAACTGCCGCCAGCACAAGCTAGTTCTCCTTTAAGATCTGTATTGTCATCTACTTCTTTAATCTTAGTAAGATCAATGTTAGTTAATTTATCATACATCTCATTAAACTTTTCTTCAGTAATCTCTTCAAATGGGGCTTGCTGATAAGTTCCACCATCATAAGGTAGTACAGATAGTCCGTTAAAAGTGGCTCTATTTTTCCACATCCATTCTCCTACAGAATCCCATTCGTCTTCTTTAATAGAAACAGTAGCAGATACATTATGAGTATTTCTGCCATTAATATGGCCTTCTCTTACCCATTCAGTATTCCACTTGTTTACTCTTTCAAGCATTGACATAGCAGTTTCATCGTTCCTTGTGATAGCACCTTCTGGAGCTTTCTGAGGAATTTCAATAACTGCAGAGTTAGGAATAAGAGTCATGTCTTCTACAAGATCAGGATGATTGTTAATCAAATATTTATATAATTCTTCATCTTTAGTGCACTGCATTCTACGAATATAATATGGAGCATGCCATGCATGAATACCTGAGCTGGTACCAAGAACACAACTTGTTGTACCTGAAGGCTTAACAGTTGTAATTCTTGCTGCTGGATTGATTCCTATACTCATAGCTGTTTTATAATTAGCATGAATTGCTACTCCTGCAGCTTCCTTCAAATCCATGCCAAGTACATTTCCATTGCATATTCCTGTCATGCCGACACCTACAAGAGCATCTTTCTCTGTGGTTTCCTGCCAAATAGGACGTAAATAATGAAAATTACTGAAACCTGCTTGTAGTGTACCAAAGAAAGAAGCAGCATATGCAGCTTCGTTAAGATCTAATTGATCTTTTACAATACCTGCATTTACTTCTGTAAGGTTACAGAATTGAAATGGCCTTAGTGCAATTTCACAACAAGGATTTGTGCCCCAGTCTTTATCATTGCTAAAATAAACTCCAGGCTCTCCCGCACCACTAGCTTGAATCTTTTTCCAAAGACCCATAAAGAAATCTTTAGTAATTCTATGACGCAAAAGAACTGCAGAATTATTCGCTCGACCACGCTGAGGATTATCTTCCCACCATGCTCCTGATTTACAAGAAATCATTTCTTCGTCATCCGCAGAAAATAGTGAAATCAATGCGGCTCTACGAATACCACCAGCAAGTACAGCATCAGCAATATGACATACCATATCGTGTACTTCAATAGGTGTAAGCTTTTCACCATCTTCTTTACGCTCAAGCATAAGCTCAAGATTAAATAGACATTTTTTAAGTGGCTCAGGTCCAGGAGCTTTACCACCTGCAGTAACTAAACGAGAACCTTTAGGTCTGATATCAGAAAAATCAAATACAGGTTTAGTTTTACGCATACCGAAATATGCTGACATAAGATGTCTAATTGAGTCAGCCCATCCTTCAATAGAATCACTGATAAGATACTTTTGTTTTTTACGAGGCTTTACAATATCAGGTAGATTATTTACATGGTCACGTTGAACTGAGTAACCAACACCTGTACCTCCAAGCAGCAAGAACATAGTCTCACTGAATGCGCGATAATCGTCAATAGGTAAATAAGCACAATTATAGACTCTAGATTCTGATTTTTCAATTGCAGCCCCAGAAAACTGTGCAGCTCTCATAGACATAAGAACTTTCTTTTCTTTTAAAAATTTACCGTATTTATTTATATGATCTGTAATATGAGGGTATTTCTTTACCATCATAGTAAGATAGCGATTAACTATCTCATCCCATGTTTCTCTTCTTTCTTGACTTGGGACATATTTTGCGTACTTATTAAAGACAACAATGTCGCTTAGGATCTTATTGCTTTTATCCATTTGAATCGGTTTTAAAAAATTTGTGTAAGAATGTAAAGATACTTAAATCACATGCTGATTCCAATCTTTTATTTCATTTTTTACTTCTTCTGCTTTCTTTTTTCTAGCAGAGTATGTAGTACCACGAAGCTCAGGGCACTCTTCCATAACTTTACGCCTAGCTCTAGTAATGCTTTCATAAGAAGATACTTTTTTATCTGCAAGCATTACAAAAAAACTAGGAGCAGACATGTCGGTAGGATCATATCCGAGTGCTAATAAATCATTCCACCATACTCTTGCCATTAAAGCAGAGTCAGCTTCCCTTAGTCTAGGGTCTCTTTGAAGAAGAGATTTAACTCTATTGTATAATTCTTTACTTAACATTGTATAAATTATATTCAAGAGTTAATTCTTCACCTGCTTTGATGTGACGTAAAGTTTTGATATATCTAAAATCTGCATCAATGTAAGCTTTAAGATTAGGAGTATCAGAATGATTTATAAACCCTCCAAGAGGAGTTCTAATAAATTGATTTGTAAACCTTTCATCATACACATGGCTTACACCTAGATTTTCTCCTACAGGCAACTCTTCTGTAGCAAATAGGCCTAGGCCATTTATTTCAGACGATTTTATTGTAAGCCTATCATCTAAAGGCTTATAGTATTTTGATTTTGATTCCATATGATTAGTTTTTTCTAATTGTTCAATTTTGTACCCCATAAGTATACAAAGAACTAATAGCAATGCTATAGTTACTTCATATACTATCTTATGAGGTTTATTATTCATTATCTACTATAAGGCATACATCTATAAAAGCAAAATAAAAAGCATAATAAGTAGCTTCTTGCATTTCATAAGATCTGTATCCAAATAATATCATGGGCTTTATACCCACCATAAGTCTCCAATTGCTTTTCATGTTCCTATAAATTTTATCATTGTTACTATTAACATTGCACTTATAATATTCATCATAAAGAATACTGGAAACCCATACTTCTTTAATTTAAGAGTATTATGAAGTGTCACTCTGCGTTTTTGAAATTTTTTCATTAGAATATATATCTGATTGTGTTCCAAGGAATTGTAGATTCATGCAACTCTTTAAATTCTGCTATGTATTTAGCCTTTAAGTTAGATATATATCTGATATTAACTCCTCCATACTGAGAAATTTTATTTTCTTGTATCCCAGGCACCCATAAATACTTTTCTGCATCAGGATTACTTTCTAAGTTTTTAAAATGCTTAGCTTCATTATGCGTAAGAAATATTACCTCCGCTAATACTTGATCCTTGTAATCCACATAGTCATCAAGCATTTGAAATAATTCTTTGTAGTCTTCTTTCCAGTTCTGATAAAGTATCACAGGACTGAAGTTTACATGAACATCGTAACCACTTTCTATAAAAGCATCAATGGCCTTTATTCTATCTATTATTTTACTGGTATTCGGTTCGTGTATGTCAGACATGCGTTGAGGCATCAGACTGAATCTGATACGTACTTTCTTGCCTGGATCAAAGTCTACAAGATTTGGATTCACATACTTAGTAGCAAATGAACCCATAGCTATAGGATGGTCCTTGAAAAACTGAAATATCTTCTTCCACTCATGATGTTTAGCATGCAATGCAAAGTCCTCGTTACACGAGATATCATAAGTAACATAATCTGGATGGGTCTGGTTAGGCTTTTGAACATCTGCAAAGTATGCATGACTGTTCATAGCTGTAAGAATGTCTTCTGTGTTTGTAGCTATTGTAAGTCCCGTAGGTTTACTACGTTTCATGTAGCAATAACTGCAATCATAAAGACAACCATGACCGAAGGAAGGAGAGATATAATCAGTAGAACGTCCTGATGGTCTAATGACCATACTTTTACGTTTTACTTTTGTTATCATCTACAGTTTTATTTACGAGTCCTTGGGGTAAACATTCTTTAGTTACGAATAGACATTTAGACCAATTGTCAGTTAATTTTGTTACTGATTTAATATCCTTTTCACTACTCCATTTTTCAAGTAATGATGTAATAGCATGAGCCGCATCGTAAGCTACTACATAGTATGTACTATATTCGGTTATTACTTCAAACAACTCAGGTTCTATTATTTCTTTTTTACTCATCTTTGTTTTGGTTTAATTTTCTAATCTCATCCAATAAAGCTAACGCAACTCTTACATCAGAATCAAACATCATAGTTAGTTTTTTCTCCAATGCCAATAAGTTGTCTAATGCTTCTTCTTTACTCATCTTATTTCTTTTTGTTAGGCAGGTATCATAAAGTTGTGTTCTCGGAACTTATTCTGAAGTTTTAGGATATCATACTTAAGTTTTGCATTTTCTATTTGAAGAGTTTTTATTCTATTTTCAGAATCTTTATTCTGAGCTACAAGATCTTTTACATCTGAAAATGTAGAATAACTACCATTCTTATATTTCATAAGACACAGGTCATAAGTAGATCTATAAGCTTTTTCAGATGCATATAGTTTATTATGAACTGTTTTATGATGTATACCTGTAGCATGATTTTTATTTAAAAACTTTGTAACAGATACCAAAGAGAATGCTTCTTCTCTTATAAGAATATTTATAACTATTCTTCTTGCATCTACTATGTGTCTATGCCTTTTACCACTGAATATGTCTTCTTTAGTAGTATTTGTAGTTTGTGCAACTATATCTACTACTTGATCCATCATATAACTATTGTATACTTCCATCTTTTAAATCTTCTAAAAGTCTTATTTCATTAATTGTGTTTTTGTATGCTTTTTGCAAAGCTTCAAACTCTGTTTTAGCTCTTACATCCCATTTAGAATCTGAACTTACATCTATAAGTCTAGACATTTGAGCAGTAATTTGATGCCTACGAGTATATAAATATTTTAAAGCTATAGGTGTCTGTACCATTGTAATTAAGTTTAGTAAAGCTGTTTCCGGTAGTAGGACATAAAAAGACTCCTGTCTTACACTTTACACCCTTAAGGTTTCTTAAATACTATAAACTTCTTTATTATACGTTTCCTGC
>Ga0208767_1000183_pt1 | contig 46189 bp, 62 predicted proteins | sample VirMetDEL_Mar_21_FD_184514 | JGI IMG/M metagenome (GOLD analysis project Ga0208767, IMG submission 184514) | Aqueous microbial communities from the Delaware River and Bay under freshwater to marine salinity gradient to study organic matter... | ecosystem: Environmental > Aquatic > Marine >...
CGGACAATTTCACGATCCGCAACAAGGAACAGCAAAGGTTTGGCACGAAGTTTGCAACTCTTACTATTAGACACAAAGAAACAGTCGAAGCCAAAAGTTGGCTGAAGACTCTTCGCGAAGAACAGGCAATTGAAAAGATCAATGACCTGATCAAAGAGCATGACTTGAAGACATTCTCACAATAAAATGAGTTTGGCACGAAACTTGCTCTCCTTAACAACGTACTAAGATAGTCTTAGTGCATCCTTAACAACACCTAAATACAGGTAAATCGATCATGGCTAGAAATGTCAACAAAGTCTTCCTTCTTGGTAACGTAACCGAAACACCAGAACTGAAGCACACTCGCGGCGGCACAGCCGTAACGAACTTCTCCCTTGCGACGAACGAATCCTACAAAGATTCTGAAGGCGAATGGCAGGAGAAAGCTCAGTTTCACAATATCACAGCATGGGGCAAGCAGGCTGAATTGATCACGGATCTAGTCCAGAAAGGACAGCAGATGCACGTTGAAGGTTCAAACAACTATGGCTCCTATACGAAGGAAGTTGGTGGCGAAGAAGTTACCATTCCGACTACTGAAGTGAAGCTCCGCGAGTTCACCTTAACTGGTGGCCGACCGAATGGAGCCGCACCTGCGGCCAACACCGGATCAGATGATGATCTTGGTGATGAAGATGAAGATGATCTTCCGTTCTAAATGAATGACGATACCCCGTTCGGAGAAATCTGAGCGGGGCGTTCGTTTTCCCTTAATCCCGTATCTAAAGAAAACAATATGTCTGATATCAAAATGCAAATGATCGTCCACCTTCCAGAGCTAACGCTTGAACGCTTTAAGGCATGGAATATGGGAATGAATTTGCTCAAGTCTTCGCTCCCTGACGTTCGAGAAATCGGATTCAACATTTGCCGCGCAATTTCAATGCAGGACAAACTGAATCCGCTAGAACTGAAGTCGAGATTGACCGAACTTGAATCTCTTCTCACAAATGGAAACCCAAAATAATGAGTACAATCTCTCATAATCTGCCGGAAATCTTGGAGCGTTTATCGGCCTTGTTCCCTGCGGATCAGGTCAAATCGTTCCCGATGACCACAACGCGCTCTGCGCCTTGGAAGGGAATGGCCGCATTCTACATCGACAACCGCGCCGTTCAGCAACGTCTGGATGATACGTGCGTCTGGAAGAATGAGTACATCGAAGATCCCCGTTCAGCCAAGTCGATCCTTTGCGGGATCACGATTCTGGTTGAGACCTTTCCGGGCCACTTCGAATGGATCTCACGTTGGGATGGTGCTGACAATACAGATATCGAAGCGACCAAAGGTGGTCTGTCCGGCTCTATGAGACGTGCGGCTGTCCAATGGGGAATCGGTCGATACCTGTATGACGTACCGGGTCAATGGTGTGAAATGAAAGATCCTTCTGGATCTGGTAAGCCGAAGTATTTCAAAGCGGAACCACGCATGCCTGCGAAATTCCTTCCGGGCGCATCACGCGCAAGAAGTGTTTCTCAGTCAAGCTCCCCGGCTCCGGCTAAAGCGACCACAAAGAAGGCTCCGGCCAAGAAAGCCGCTCCTGAAAAGGTGAAGCTGACTGCGGCCCAAACGTCAGAATTCAAATCCCTGACGGACGGACTTTCACGAACGGTAGTCAAAAACTACTACAACAAAATCATCAACGGCAAGATCTCATATGAAGATGCGTGTGACGAAATTGCCGTGACGATTGCATCCAAACCGGATAAATAGAATGAATCATCGTTTACCCACAGACGTTCCCACTTCAGGAGAACGCTTCAATCTCACCCTGACCGGATCGGGTCTGGACAAGCGCAAACGTGAATTGGCTCACTTCGTCATTGACGGAGAAAAGTCTCGCGGAGTTCGTGTGTCCCTGTTCCTGACTCCACAGGTGAAGGCTGAATTCATGGAGTTGTTCGATATGGAATCGGATGATCTCTCAGCAACGGCATTGGACGCAAGGAAGTATGACTTCCGGTTCTCAGCCGAAATCGCTGTCACCAGATTGGCCAAAAACTCACACGGTATGTTTACGGAAGTAGACGAAAAGTACGACCGTACAAACGTGTATTGCAGTTATGACCTATCTGAGTTCCGCCAAGCTGACGGTGCATCGACTCTCGTTAAAGCTCTGAAGCAGAGCGAGAAGAAGTTCACCCGTAAACCTGCGGCTAAAAAGAAGGCTCCTGCGACAAAAGCGGAGTAGGACAGGCTCAAGTCAGTCGTTCTTCTTCCCCCGGTTGGATTCGTTTCTGGCCGGGGGGTTTTTTTTGGCACGACTTTTGCTCTATTACAGTAGTACACCGATAAACAAAATGTCCTACTATAATGAGACGAAAAGAATCACCAACTAAGCCGCGCAAACGAATGTTCGATACAGTCGTAGTCGAATGCGTCCTGACAGGCTCCGCCGTATTCGGCTATGAAGTGCCGAAAGATCTGGACTATCTGGCCAAGTCAACCCCCGCGCTTGAACGCAAATTGAAAGCCGCCGGGTTCAAGGAATGCCTACCTGAGACTGTTGACGATAAAGGATATCCGCCGGGATCATTCCTAGCATTGCGGCGTAAGTTCGTAAACATCATTCTGTCCAGAACGGATTACTTCTATGAGACGTGGATTGCCGCTCACGACTTCTGCCTGAAGCACCCTGAACTGGCCAAGACGAAAGACATGCGGATTATGGTATTCAACCATTTCCGGGGAACAGAGACAAGTGAGATAATCGAAGCATTCCAGAAGAAGTAATGATCTTACGACCGTATCAAGACGAAACACATGACGCTCTCCTGTATCATTATGAGAAAGGAGAAAATCGACTCATGGCGCATCTGGCCACCGGGCTAGGTAAAACGTCCGGGGTTGCCGCATTCCTTCCAGAGAAGTTTCCCGATCTGGCAGACAAGGGAGTTGTATTCCTGTCTCACCGCCGGGAGATTCTATTCCAAGCCTACCAGACTTTCAAGCGTAGGTGGGGAACTGAGAAATGGATCGGAATCGAAATGGGCGAGTACCATTGCACCGGGGAAGAAGATTTCATCTTCTGCTCAGTCGATTCAATCGGACGGTACATGGGGAACAGGATCGGCAAGCTCCAACATCGATATCCGGGAATTATCATCGTGGATGAAGGACACCACGTTTCGCTTGATGGGACTTGGGACAACATTCTGAACTTCTTCGGTGTAGGCTCAGACGAATCTCAGCACCATACATTTGCAGACGGTTCCAAGCCGCTCTCAGTTTTCCTTACGGCTACGCCAATCAGGGCAGATGGGCAGGCTCTTCTACCGTTCTGTGATAAAATTGCCGTGTCGTTCGATATCAATTATGCGATCCGGGAAGGATGGTTGACCGATATCAAGGCGTACCATGCTGAACTGACCAACGGAGACTACAAAGAATTCGATCCAGAAGAGCAGGTAGACTTCCTGATCAAGACGTGGATGAAATGGGGCAAAGGCTCCCGGACTCTGGCGTTCGCAAAGAACGTAGCTCAGTCTCAAATGTTGGCGGCTACGCTCGAAGCATCCTACGGGATCCGGGCCGGACACGTTGACGCAAAGACCGATGACGAAACCCGGCAGAGCAATCTCAAACGCTTTGGAATGGACTATCAATCACCTGACTCTCTTGAGTTTCTTTCGAATCGATTGGTTCTGACTGAAGGGTACGACAACCCGATGATCCAGACTGTACTGGACAACGCGCCAACAGACTCCCAAAGTCTCTACATCCAGAAGATCGGACGTGGACTGCGGACTGACCCTGCGTTGGATCTGGGGGCATACAGGACAGCTTCAGATCGAAAGGAAGCGATCCGTACATCCAGAAAACCTTTCCTGACATACATCACGGCCTTTCCGTTGAAGCATGGTTTGGACATGCCTGCAACTCTATTCGGTCTGCCTAAGAATGTGGACAGCAACGGCAAGCTACTGTCTGAAGTTGTGGACGTTATCCAGTACGAAGAAGAAGAAATGCCGGAAGCTCCAACAAGGGATCTGGCCGGAATGAGCAGTCTGGACATAACGTTAAAACGTCAAGATCTGTGGACACAGACTGTCTACAACGAAGAACTGAAGGCTCTGACTCCTTTGCGTTGGATCATGGGAGAATCTTTCGCCGCCCTGCGGCTCCCTATGAATCCTTGGGCCAAAGGGATTACGGAACGGACTCCTATCATCATCCACTTCAATTTCAATGGACACGATTGGGAACTGCACCGGGTTCTGGAAGGTGGTTGGATTCAGGAGATCAAGCGACCTGCGAGATCGAAGCACATGGATATGAATTATGTCGAATCTGACATACAGAAGGGGATCACGAAAGTTGACCGTTGGCTCCAAGAACATCAACCTGACCTGTTCGCAATGATGCAACGGGATCACAATGGCCCCGCATCCAGTAAGATGAAAGAATACCTGAAGCGCAAAAAGGTGAAGTGCAACTTCGACGCGCTGACGATGGAAACAGCCATGATATTGAAAGACAATGCATTGGCCATGCCCAAGCTCGAATCGTTCGGATTGAACACCGACTGAGTTTGGCACGATACTTGCGCTATTAAAAGAAACGGCCCTAAACTTTAATAAGACCAATCGTTATGAAAACTTGCATCACATGTAACATTCTGAAATCCCCCACGCTTTTCAATAAGCGGAAGAATGAATGCAAAGTCTGCCAGAAACGCAGATTCAAAGAATGGGCTTCCAAGCCTGAGAACATTCTTCGCCAGTTGGTGAACAATGCCCGTTACCGTAGTGCCAAATTGGGACTCGAATTCGGTATCACTTACAAGGATCTGCACTTGCCGATGAATTGCCCGGTGTTGGGTATTCCGATTTTCGTTGGCGATGAAGTGTCAAGCGAAAACTCTCCAAGCATTGATCGCCTGAATCCAGAGAAGGGCTACATCCCCGGAAACTGTCTGGTGATCTCACATTTGGCCAACCGCATCAAAACGAATGCATCAACCGACCAGATCCGTAAGGTCGCAGATTGGCTAGATGCAGTAACCGCAGAGCGTGAGCTATGAGCAGGAAGACTCACCCAATCGTGTTTGGCACGATCTTTGTACTACAAATGTGTATGTGGGCAACCATAATCTACGTATTGACAATCTTAACAGCAGGGTAATTGAAATGGCAGTCTCGAAGTCAACTCACATGAAGGAAGCGTTCAAGGGAACGTGGGCCGAATCAGCGAAAAAAGAAGCGTTCGTGAAGGAGTGCATTGAACGTTTGACAGGCCACGTTGTCATTGACGAAGGTTTCGGTGCAGGATCGACCGACTACATCGAAGGTGCTTCAGGTGATCATGGCTACGAGAAGGCGGCTCCTGATCTTCAGATACAGGGAACAAATATCTGTGTTGAAGTGACGGGGCCGCTCCGCCCAATTCGTCGGGGATCAGATCTCCTGATCAACGTTGGGAAAGTGAAGTACGCTTTCAATCATCCAGAGCGTGAGTATTGGGTAGCTTGGTCGAATGGTGTTACCCAAAACCGCCAAGGCGTTCTGATGATTCGAGTTGGAGAACAATTCGCCAGAGCGCAAAGACGCGGCATCATTGTCCGGGAACAATTCAAATCCCGGAACGTTATGCAGTTCTTCCACGCTGTCCCGGCCGATCACCATTGCGTGATCTCGTTCGACAAATTCCTACACTATCTGAAGAAAAAGAAATGACACCCGAACAATTTGATAAGCTACCGCTCTATGCCCAACGGGTAATAGAACAGCAGGGCGAAGAAGTTGCCACTCTGAGAAGGATCCAAGGATCCGTTGATCAGGATTCCGCTCATGGAGTTGTGCGGACGTATGATGACATGGGAAAGCAGGGGATCTTCAGCCTGAAGCAAGGTGATTACGTGCGGTTTCCAAAGCCGTACCCATTCGACCTACGATGGATCGACATTCACCTGACAGAAGATGGAGATCTGGTTGTTCGTGGTTCTAACAGAATTTCGATCTCTCCATTCGCCGCAAACACCGTTCACTTAATCTTAGAAGACTAATGGCCGCTACAATAGATCCTAAACTAAAGACTCTCATGCTGACCCTTCCCGGACATTATGTTATCGGAATTACAGGCGGCAAGGTCATCAATGCGGAAGTTGAATACGTTGATGAAGGCTTAACGATTCCACAGTACCTTGTACTAGATCCAGATCGGGTAACGTCCATTGTACTGTACGATACGCCTGACGGCCCCGAAAGTAGATTCAGGAAGATTTGTCCGGCATGGCTTCCACACTTTCCGAACACAGCCCGGACGTTAGCATGAGCATTACAAAAGCCAAACGAGACAAGATCCTGAACCAGATCGTAACCGAATGCAAGGCGGAATTCTACCGCGCAGAAATCGAAGCGATCCTGAAGAAGAATCTCGCACCGGGCAAGACCGCGAGTAGCGCAAAGGCCAAAGGCAGACGCGCACAGCAATGGCTACGCGACAGGCTCCGAACAATCCTGAAATCCGTATGGTACGCTGAGTTGCGCGATCCAGATCACGTACATTCTATCGGAATGGGCCAATCTGGTGCAGATATCGTACTTTCCCCAACTGCCAAAGGGGTGTTCCCTTTCGCTTGCGAAGTCAAGAACACAGAGAAGATAGGGTTCTGGCCCACAGTCAGGCAGGCCGAAGCTAACAGGGGCAATCAACTCCCCCTGATCATGTTCGCCAAGAATCGCACTAAGCCTTGGATAGCCGTTGAAGCCGAAGTATTTCTTGCCATGTATGGGAACTTGGCACAGTATTTGCAATCATATGGTCATATGCACCACGATAATCGCCTGCCAGATATGCTTACAGAATTGCAGGATATGATAAAAGAGATAAATGAACAGATTCAAAAAGAAAAGGGCTAATCCCTACCAATTTTCACTCGTACCAGAAACATTATGGAACCCAAACAAACCACTTCCGGCCCTAGTTTTTTCCCGCATTTTGTCGGGCGTGTCGTATCAAGACTCGTCATACTTGACGAATTCAGGAAGGACGTTACAGATTCCGTCCGGCACTTCATGGGTGTCAATCGAAACAATCCGCGAAGATATTTCGTCGGCTCTGGGTTTGATCTTCACCCGGCGCAAAATCCAATATGCGATCCAGAAGTTAAAGGAGAGATCGATGTTAGCTTCTACTTTAATGGAACCAGATACCAAGGGTCGGTACGGGCTGTTGATGAAGCCGACGATTCCTGCTTCAACAGTAACAACGATTGACCCGGTGAAGGAATTCAAAATACATGCTTACGGCAAAACGTCAGCTTTCGTTCATGGTGGGATTGCTCATTCTGGAAACGGAGTTGAATGGATCCAACGCCAAGCCGGAGACGTTATGCGTCTCATGGATAGCGTAGCCAAGAACGGAAACCCGGATGCTTTATTCCGCACAGTTGGAATGTGGCGTGACCGGAAAAGTGTCCGCAAAGTGAACGAACCAGTATACCTTCCTTGGATCGTTCTGGATATCGACGTACCCGGAGACATGTACCACGCTCACGACACGACCAAAACGATTCTGAGCGACCTGACGGATGCCGGGGTGGACATGGACAGAACCTTCGTGTCCTTCTCCGGATCCAAGGGGTTTCACATTGCGATTGCCACGTCTCAGATTGGGTCTCCGATCTTCCGGGATTCAGACAATGCGCGTGGATGCATGATCAAGTTTGTGAAGTTCCTGACCGATCACAAGTTCGATCCGTCTACCCTGTCACCATTGCAGATGCTCAGACTTACTGGAAGTCAGCACCAGAAAACGCAGATGTTCAAAACGACTTGGGTGGCCACACGTTTCAACGGCCTGAAGCTCCATTCAATTATTGAGCAGGCCAAATCATTCAAGCCATTCGTCTACCCGGATCCTACCGTTGGCGGAGTAGAAGAAGAAATGCATGAAGCATTCGAAGCGAAAGCTGAAGCTCAAGCCAAGGAAGCGTGGGAAGCGTTGCAGGCAGAAGCGAATCAACCCGCAGGCCCGAAATGGCATAGTCCACGCGGCCCGTTGAAGCAGATCATTGAGAACGGCGTAGCTCGCGGTGAAGATTGGGGAAACAAGTCAGGGCGTGATTGGGCGGCTTTTACCCTGTCCTGTTATTGCTTGGCGCATCCGGAACAACACAATGCCATGAGAAAAATGCTTGGCATGCTCCCGGAGAATGAAGCCACGTTTGAAACCGTACATGGAACAATGGACGAATGGAACGAAAGATGTTCTCCGCCGTTGACAGGTAAGGAGATTTCACAGAAAGTCGGATCTGCCGACCGATACCTACAAAGGAGACAAAAATGACCGTAGAACAAGCGATCCGAAACGGAGTTGAATACTTCAACGAATCCCAAACTGATTCAAGCAGGCATCCCCTGTCCAGAATCGAAGGAAACATGTTGGTGCAATGCGTACTGACCGCCGTACAGAAGCAGGTCGATGAACTACGCACAAAACTGGAACTTGCCGCGTCTCAGAGCGATCTGAAGACACAGAGAGAACTGGATTGGGCTACGGACATGATTGTTGCGTTCATCCGAATGGAGAACCAAATGTCCTTGGACGTTCGCGCTGACGAGATACAGAAATTCGCCGCCGGATTCAACTTACGGGTTGAACACGAAGACGGAATTATTAAACTGGAACTACAAAAATCGGGATCTAGCTGACTTCGATTGTTGCGTCGAATAGAATCTCGAACTTGCGAGTTGCGTCATTCAGGTAGATTTCATCACCCGGTTCATCATCGCCAACGGTGATCTTCTTCACACGCGCAATGGCCGTGACCGTGTTGGTCACATCGATACCCATTGTGGTAGGAATGAAGGTTCCAGAGAACCAAGTTTCAAATGCGGTGATCAGCGCATCCATGCCAAGCGTTGCCGTAGTCGAAACTCCGGAACTTGCTGTCATTGAATAAGTATAGTCTTCAACCGTGAAGGGAGAAGTTTGAGAGATAGCGGTAGTGGGATCCGTGTAGCCTGTCGGCTTCGGAACATTACTATCGTTATCAGCGAAAAGCATGTCGCTAGTAAGTGCCATGAAAGTAGTAGGTTTGGTGAACGTTCAGATTCTCCTACGGTTTGGCATGATATTTGATGCATTATAGATAAAGACCAGAAAATTATGAATCACTTACTGTTTGGATCGGACGAAACTGAAAGGATCGTGGGCATGGCCGCTCACGGCAATCATCAGATCCGACAATGGATCCGGGACGAGAATGATGTTGTCTCCGATACCATACATGACGTGCATCCTTTTATATACACAACGCCGGAAGGAATCGAAGTCATGCGTAGAGCCGTTGGGCCGCATGCCTTTAAGGTCAAGGAAATGTCCGGGGCGAACGAAATGAATCGTCTTGCGGTTTTCCCCGACATGGATATTTTCAGAGCCGCCCGGAAGGATCTCTACAATGATCCTGTATTCTCCAATTCTGGTAAGAACGAATTCTTCACCTACGGAGACCCGGTTGCCGCCTATCTGGTACAGTCAGGGAAGACTTTCTTCAAGGGCATGAACCCGCAGACCGTCCACCGGATGCAGGTCGATATTGAGACCTACCGAATCGATGGGTTTCCAGATGCGAAACTGGATCCAATAACCGTTATTGCGATCAGCGACAATCGTGGATTCGAGAAGGTTCTATTCCAGACCCACACACCGGACGTTGGCCTTGGGAAGAAGGCTCCGGAATTCGCGGAATGTATGGACAATGAAACACAAATGCTCCGGGAGTTGGTCAAGATCATTCAACGCCGGGATCCTGACATTCTGGAAGGCCACAACTTCTTCGCTTACGATATGCCGTATATCACGGAACGTTGCGAACAGCTTGGTGTCAACTTTGCAATCGGCCGGGACTCGAAAGTTCCCTACTCCTATGCGGCTGAGAAGAAATTCGCAGAGCGGGATATCAAGTACACCAATTTCATTGCAGGCGGTCGATCCATAATCGACACAATGTTCCTAGCAATCGATTGGGACGTGTACACCCGGAAACTGGAAAACGTCACCCTGAAGGGAGTTGCCAAAACGCTAGGCGTTTCGCCAGAGAACCGAACATACATTGAAGGTGCTGACCTTGCTCAAACTTGGTTGGACGATCCAAGCCGGGTTCTTGATTACGCTCTTGATGACGTTCTTGAGACACGCGGGATCTCAGATCAGTTATGTAGCTCCCAATTTGCCCTGACCCAGATGATGCCCCTTCCATACCAGAAGGTTCACCTATCTGGAAAGGCTTCCGTCATTCAGTCGTTGTTCATTCGGGAATATCTGCGCGAACGCGCATCCATACCGACTTCCAAGCCCGGTTCTCAGGAATGGGGCGGCTACACCGACATTTTCAAGACAGGCGTGTACGACAAGGTATGGTACATTGACGTTGCTTCCCTGTACCCGTCGATCATGCTGAACTATGATATCAAGCCTGCTCAAGATCACCTTGGACTGTTTCAGGGGATCCTGCAAAGCCTGACTGACCTACGCTTCCAGACAAAAGGGGCGATGAAGAAAACGTCGAACAAAACCCGACTCGCTGAACTGGACGCTAGACAGCAGGCGTTCAAAATCATCATCAACTCATTCTACGGTATGCTTGGTGCAGGCGGGATCGCCCTGTTCGCTACCGTCTCCGAAGCAGACAGGGTTGCCCGTACCGGGCAGGGATTGTTGCGGAGAATGATGGAGCTAATCGACTCATCTGGTGCGGAGATTATCGAATGTGATACGGACGGGGTACTGTGTACCGCTCCCCCGGATAAGGACTTCTTCAAGGATGGGCCGGACTTCTGCCAATGGGTTACAGACCGAATGCCGGAAGGAATCATTGCAGACTTCGACGGTGCATATCTGAAGATGTTGTCCAGAGCCAAGAAGAACTATGCCTTGGTTGACCTGAACGGAAAGATCACGATCAAGGGTGGATCATTCAAATCCAGATCGCTTGAACTGCTCTTCCGGGATTATATCACCCTGCAACTTGGTAGTCTACTTGACCGCGATTCCGTAGCGTTGCGAAATCGACACATTGACTTCCAGAAGATGATCATGTCTCCAATTGAACCTGCTCAGATTGCCCGTACCGTCACGCTGAAGGAGAGTTTCGACGTGTATGATGATAAGGTAGCTGAAGGTGGAAACCGCGCCCCGCAGTATGAAATCGGAAAGGCATTGGTCAGGGGGGAAGGTAGGCGAGTACAAAAAGGTGATCGAATCAGTTATGTAATCTGTGGCACGAAATTGATCTCAAAAGTGAAGTCATATGTGGACGCTACTGCCCTAGAATTTGTACGTCCCGGAACGCACCACACTAAATTTTACCTTCAGAAGCTACGGAAAATAGCGGAAGGAAGGTTTGGCATGTTCTTTGCAGAAGAAGATGTAGACAAGGTATTTCCCCGCACACCACCATCGAACACAATCGATATGTTTGGCGGCGTGGAATTCAACGGAGTAGAAATCAACAATCAAATCGTACAGCAATATGAGCCTATCTAAAATGACACCAATCGAATACTTCGATCCGCAGGAAGCAGACCAAGCTCCGGTCTACTTTATCGTCCGGGCCAAACGAGTCGCAGGATTCGAATGGCAAAGGCACGAAATGTACTTAGCGACATGGGATCCTGTTTCCGGCTTCATGTGCAACTACTGGTCAACCATTCAGGATGCAGTTTTGCATGACGTTACTCATTTTCACATCACAGATATACCAGTTCAATGAACATCAAGAAATTCACAAAACTATCGCGTCTGGTCACGAACAATTTCGAGATCCACACCGTAAGACGTGATCCGGTTCACAAGACTCTGCACGTCACAGTTTCGTATTCCGGGCCGGAAGCAGGGAAGATGAAATTCACCAAGGGCCAGAAGGACACGTTCTACAAGGAACAGGCCAAGGAAATGATCGATCCCCTGCTCATGCTCATGTCGAAATTGAAGCCACGTTGCAAAACTCTGAAGCTCCATGTTAGATGAAATCATTGATCGGTTATCCGATCACAATATCTCCGTTGCAGATCTAGCGATATCGCATGATCCGGAGACCGGGCATTTTGTAGTAGCAGTCGTGATTGATATTCCGAACATGCTACCCCCGGCAAAACTTCAGGAAGCCATGTTGGTCTCATTGCTTCAAACACTTGAACCTAAAACTGGAAACTAATGTCAGAATTCCGCACTCCACTAGCGCAAACCATATTCGAAAATAAATATCAACTCCACGAAGGAGAGACGTGGCGCGAACGCGCCGAAAAGATCGTTGATTGGGTCTGTGGTACTATGGGCGATACCACCGAAGCCCTGCTCCCGCAAGATGAACGGGACGAACTTGTAGAAGCCATTGCCACGATGAAGTTCATGCCCGGTGGACGCTACATCTACTATGCCGGGAGAGACGCAAACTTCTGGAACAATTGCTTTCTCCTGAAGGCAGAAGAAGACACACGCGAAGAATGGGCTGAACTGGCCAACCGTGTAACGTCATGCCTAATGACAGGCGGCGGAATCGGAGTTGATTATTCGGTGATCAGACCACGCGGCGCAACCCTGAAGAGAACAGGGGGCGAAGCATCCGGGCCTATCCCCCTGATGAACATCGTGAACGAGATCGGACGAAATGTAATGCAGGGTGGCTCCCGGAGAAGTGCCATATACGCTTCCCTGAACTGGCAACACGGAGACGCAGAAGAGTTTCTGCATGCGAAGGATTGGAAGAACCAGATGATTCCCGGCACAGAGATTTCTATCCACGATGCCAAGAATGCCGACTTCAACTTCCCGGCTCCATTGGACATGACGAATATCAGTCTGAATTATGATGATGCGTTCATCACGGCCTGCACCAATGATCAGGGAGAGTTTGACGCGACAGGGATCCCGGAGATTTTCTTCCAGAACGTCAGACAAGCAATGTCATCCGGGGAACCCGGCTTCAGCTTCAACTTTGGCGATAAGGAGAACGAAACGCTGAGAAATGCGTGTTGCGAAGTAACGTCTGAAGACGATTCTGACGTTTGCAACCTTGGTTCTGTGAATTTAGGACGAATTGAGTCGATAAATGAATTCATGGAGATTTCACAATTGGCCACACGGTTCCTAATGTGCGGGACGCTCAGAGCCGATCTTCCATTCCATAAGGTTTATGAAGTTCGCAAGAAGAATCGCCGCCTTGGATTGGGTCTCATGGGAATGCATGAATGGCTCCTGAAACGTGGCGAACGATACGAAGTGACTCCGGAGCTACACCAATGGTTGAAAGTCTGGAAAGCAACGTCAGATCTGACTGCATGGTTCACCGCAGAAGAGTTCGGTGTCTCTCAGCCCGTTGCTGTACGCGCAATCGCTCCCACAGGGACTATCGGCCTTCTGGCCGGGACAACTACCGGAATCGAACCCCTGTTCGCTGTGGCGTACAAGAGACGCTATCTGACGAATGGTACAGAATGGAAGGAGCAGTACGTAATTGACGGGACTGCAAAGGAAATGATCGACCTGTACGGGTTGGATCCATATTCGATTGACTCAGCCGTAGATCTGGCCAATGATCCTGTCCGGAGAATGAAGTTCCAAGCTGACGTTCAGGACTACGTGGATCAGGCGATCAGTAGCACGATCAATCTCCCGGAATGGGGAAGCCTACTGAACAACGAATCAAAGGTACACCAGTTTGCGGTCGATCTGGCGAGACTCGCGCCCCGGCTTCGTGGGTTCACCGTCTACCCGGATGGAGCAAGGGGTGGACAACCATTGACTCCATGTGACTACTATTTAGCACACGAAAATGAAGGCGTGGAGTTTGATTCCGTCGATGTATGCGAATTAACAGGGGGCGGAAGCTGTGGATTGTAGTTTGGCACGATACTTGATGTATCATGGTCAGAACGAAAATTGTTCACCTTCTTCAACAAGTAACAGATCAGGGGTTAATAATAAGATGGGAATAGCAGACGGAACTATGGCAGACGAAGCCGCACCACGCGGGATCCTAGCCGTAGCAAATAATCTTGAGCAACTGCAAGACGGTTTCTCAGCATTGGATCAGCAGGTTGGTGGCGGACACTACAAAGACCTGAAGATTCAGCCAGTAGAATACATTCACGCAAACAATCTTGGTTTCATCGAAGGTTGCATCGTGAAGTATATCACCCGGTTCAGGAACAAGAACGGCAAGCAGGATCTTCTGAAGATCAAGCACTTTGTCGATCTCCTGATCCAACTCGAATACCCGGACTAAACCGGGAACCAACTTCTGCGATACTCGTAGGAGAAAATCACCCCTTAACTAAAAAAAGGAAAAGATACATGCGAAAGCATTCAATCATTGCCATGCTCTTTATGGCATTTCTACTCGTAGGCTGTTCTGACAATTCCGTATCGGAAGAATCAGTCGGTCGTAGCGAAGCCATTCCAGAGTACATTGCATCCAACGTACAACCTGAATTCACTCTCGAATCATTCGGAGCGCAGAAAGGTGATATCGTTGAAATCAAAGTCACATTTGATAACGAAGGCGATGTACGAACGTTCTCTACCAACGGGCCTGCCAGAAAAGTCGGACTCTATGCATATGAAATCACACGATTCGTAAGCATAAACGCGATAGATCAAGAACAAGCCGTGTTAGTAACCGTGACGATCAATGGAGTCGAATATGCGTCATTCAATACCGAAGATTATCTAGTTGCGCCTGCCGTGTACAATGATAAATTCCTTTGGGCGATGGAAGCCGTAGTGATTAACCCCGGTGCTGAGATCAACGGATTCGGAGAAGTAAACAGACACGGAGCAGGTAAAATGCAGGAAGTTGGGTGTTGGAATTCCAAATGTTGCTCATCGTGGGTTTGGGGCATTCCGCTCGTTACCGATGGAATTGAATTCCTAGAAGGTGAAGAGAACTGCACAGGTACTTGCTATACAGGGTACGACCGATGCGGATTGGCATAATCACAATCCTTCTTCTCCTTCTCGCGGGATGTGGAGAACGAAGTGAACAAGCAACGATCCCCGCTCCATTCGTGCCGACCGCGCTGACTCTGGACACAATTCATTCGCTTGACGCGGATAGCTGTGTTGCGGGAATACCGCTTCAGGTTGACGCTGAATGGAAGACCGCCGTTATCGCAAGAGATCTTGAGATCGGTGAGAATTCAATCTTCGAGTTTGACTCCCTACCGGATTCAACCAGATAGATTGAAACATGGTAAGCCCGGTCTACGTTGAATTGATTTTCACTAGACCGGGTTTTATCGTGCCTAACCTTCACGCCACAACTATTCGATGCGCTCAAGCAATCTTCTTCACGTTCTTTTTGCTTCAGCTTTTGAGTATTATGGTGGGAGCATTCCAGACGAAAATAGTCGTTCAGGATTGCACACGGCAAAGCCAGATCACTACCCGGTGTGTGACCTATCATCTGACCCCTGAAGAATGGCAGAACGCCAACGCTTCACCGCGCGAACAGCGAAGGCCAGAGTAATCGATATGTATGCCGCGCTTAACATTCTATGAACATAAACGTAAAACCATCTAATGTCACGACATGGGTTGACCAATATGAAATCTCTTTTCTACACCCTGATTCTCATAATCGCCCTTTGCATGCTTGCAGGGTGTATTACGCTCAATATCGGTACGTCTCAGACCCCGAAGAATTCAGAAGACAAGGTGTTTACCCAACTCAGCGAGACTGACAGCTTATGGTTGGCACAGGGTAGACGGGATCTGGAAAAGATCAGGGGGTTGGCTAGGGATTCCCGGTAAGTAGGGACTTTTTGCCGCGTCAGCATGAATTTTAAGCGCATAGCTTGAAAAACACGCGCATATCATCAAGGTATAGCCTGAATTGCCGCTATAACGCGAAAAGGCCAACCTTTCGATTGACCTTCCGCGACCTTCCCCGTTGGGGATTCCCATGTTGACCAGACATGGTTACTTAGGATCCCATTCAATATGAATATGTGTTGAATGTAGGACGTAATCATAATCCCGACCCAAGGCAACTTTCAGCTTCTCGAATACGAGTTTGGTCTGTGCCTTGGTGAAAAAGCGTGTCCGGAAGTCGAGTCCTTTTCCTGTGTAATGTAGGGAATTGTCAGAATGTACTCCGTCAAGCCCGGACGTAACCCAAAGGTCGAAACCTTCGTCGTGGTAAATTTGTTCGGCGGCAACCAAGACGGGAAGCATCCGAAAATGCAACCCGTCAAGGATAACGCCAGTTTTGAGTTTGAGTCCCATTGGACTAACCGTTGTCTTCGGCTTCTTTCTCAGCCTTGTCTTTCAAGAATACAGATACAAGACCTGATACTGCAACGAGAGTCGAAATGACTTCTGCGGCAAGTTCCTGAGAGATTCCAACTGCGGCGGCGATCATTCCGATCCCTGCCCAAGAAGAGCCTTCTTTGAGACGGTCAACCGCCCATTTGAATAGCTGTTTCATTGTTAGCTTTATGTCTGGTTCGCGTAAATCCGAAAGGGTAAACTTCCGGTAGGTTCCAACTGATACGGGGTCAGGTGGTAGTGGTTTCACTTTCTCCAAGGTAGGAAAGAGCGAAGTTTGATCAGGATCTTGTCCAGAAAGACTGTCCTGCGTTGGGTCATCCATTGGTTCCATTGGTCTATCGGATTTATCTGGGGGAAGTGATTAAACGTCTTCCTTGGTAGCCTTTTCATATTCGTGCTTCTTCAGTCTCATTGTGTACCACCCGGCCACCAGAGCGAGAGTTGCGCCGATGAAGGCAATGACCGGAGTTATGTAGCCTAGCGCGTCTAAAAGTACGGATGATCCCGCTAACCCGCCAGTAAACGTTTCACCAAGGCGAGTCTTCAAGAGAAAGTTGTCCAAGGTGTCGTGAAGTTTAAGAGTTGTCATTTCTGTGAGTGAAGATTGCCTTCTCACCGTCTGTACGGAAAACGAGTTGTGAAGGTTCCATTAAATTATTATGAAATTGCGGTGACGATCCCATTTACTACCGTGATTGAAGAAACTGCCGCAGGCCCGAAATTCGCTCCGCCTGCGTTGATCGTGAAACCTGAGATCGTTTTGGATCCCGCTCCCCCGGCCGTGATATCGTTCACATCCAGAAGATCGTTCTGCTGAAGATCCAAATCGACTTCCATCGTGATCGACGTTGCATCAATCTCCATAAGTTCTGCGGAGTTGACATGGAATTGGAATGAATCACCTGTCGCAATGTCGAAATGGAGTCCGTTCGAATCCAGAAGAATTGCGTCAAGTGAATTCGTGGTGAGTTTCCAATAGTCCGTATTCGGGACGGTCATCTGGATTCCGTTATCATCCAGATCGAACATCTTCACCGAGTTGTGGGTGATACTGAATTCGTCCAATGCCGCCTGAACGAACGCTATTCCGCTTTCGTCGATTGTCAGGAAGTCAGTACCCAACACGTCCACGATGAACGCATCCCCGGACAGAACTGAGACTTCGAACCCACCATCATCGACGGTCAGAACCGTACCCGCAGAATTCATTACGTCCCACGAATCCCCGGCAGACAGATCGAAGAGAACGCCAGTATTGTCAACCAGAACGTACTCAACGGAATCGATGTTGTACGAAACCGTATCGGCCGCGCCACCATCAACATCAACGTTCCCTGAAACCGTCAGGGTATCGCTGATCGTCAGAAGCTCCGTGTCACCACCCAGATTATTAAAGACCCGGACGATTGATTCATTCGAAGACGTAGCTCCATCGGAATCATTGAGCAACTGGATTCTAAACCAGATCGGAGTGTCTTCCGCCAAGCCGGAGTAGACCAATTGATCATTGACAGGATTCGAATAGGAACCAACGTTCGTCCAAGGGCCGCTATTACTGGTCAAGCTCTGGTCAACAGATATAGCCGAAGAACCAAAATCGGTGTATGGTTTCACCCCTGACACAGTTACGTAAATGTCTCCCGCAGAGTCTACGGAGAAATCAGGGCCGTTCTGGAAGTCAGCTTCAATCACGCCTGTATTATCGCCAGTAGCCGTATCGTCAGCAATGACGAGTAATACGTCCACCGAATCGGTCGAGACCGTATCATCAACTGTTAGCCGGATCGTGTACGAGCCGACTGTCATTCCTGTGTTCTCCAATATCGGATCCGTTCCGATAACGGTAGCCGCGCCGAGCGGATCAAGAACCCAAGAATAGGTGAACGGCACACCGTCCGGGTGATACGAGCGCATCCCGGAGAGATAGATATCCGTTGAGCCAGAAGCCCCAACATCATTGTAGAGTAGATCACCATCGATGATAGCGACCGGAGACGTTGTGATTGTTGGCGTGTATTCTCCAACGCGGCCTGCGACCGTTGTTTCTCTGGTGAGTGGATTCCAACTCCGCTTTGTAACGAAAATCGTTCGCGTCAGCGATCCTTCATTGAGTGTAACGAACCCGCCCAAATCGGTTGCGGCAAGTTTCCCGTTCATCACGAATTCACATTGGCGAGACAGGGCGGCATAGAAACCGTAGAATCGTTCAGCGTAGCGGCCAAGATTGTCTGGACGATAAACGCCTTTCCCGTTGGAAGCAAATACCAGACCATCGGCCCAATCAACCACCCGGTTCACGTCCATCTTCAACAGATCACCAGACTCCGGAGCAGGCTTTGTCAGATAATCGCTGTCCGCATACCCATCATAGTAGAACCCTTGTGTGGTGTACTGCTTTCTACCTTTCGGAAGATTGTATTTGATGTGTGGCTTCACGATCACACCACGCGGAGTTAGGTCAGCCACGTTTTCGCCGTAGCTGATAATGTCCGTTATTGCGGTTGCCGCTCCTAGCGTTGCGGTATTCACTTCCGTCCGATCAATCAACTCAATCGTCATTCGCGGAAGATCTGATCCATCCAACGTTGGGGTAATCTTGAGAAACGACCGTTCGGTGTTCTGCATGAGCCGAAGGCTCTTGATCAGATTGTCGGGAAACTCAAGGAACCTTGGCCACGTCCTAGATGTGAAGCCAGTAGGATATGTGAAGGTATCTGCAACGTACTGGAATATCCCGGTGTCAGAAATACTGAACAACCCTTCGATCACTTCGTTCGCCACATGTTGCTTGAACGCGGCGGCGGCTCCTGAAGGAGCATAACCGTAAATGTCTTTTCCAAGGATCCGAATCTTCGTACCCTTCTTGATGTTCGTTGGGATCACAATCGAATCAATCGTGAGACCGTTCGAATCAGCATCGTCACGGTACGAATCTGCGACCGTCCAACGAAGAACGACCGTAGTTTCATCATCCTTCAGCGACCAAGCCATAGGGTTGTCACCCGCCCTACCGTCAGCCGTTACCATATTCTTAGTACCGTTCGGGTACAGAATCATAGTTGCTGTATCGCCAGAAGTCGAATACGTGACTGCGAGATTGATGAACGAATTCTCCCGGACAGAAAGATCGTCCTGCGCCATGATATCATCACGCATCGCATCAAGCGCACCCCAAAGGTTCGCGTTGCTCACTTCAACCTTCAATACCTTGTAGTATGAGTTTTGGCGAGACTGATAGCTCTCCTTCTCAATTGCGCCACCCGCAACCGCATGAGCCGACAGAATGACTGACTCCGGTTCGCCCAGGATTAACAGATTGACTTCAGACGCAGTTTTGGAGATCACGCCCATTATGGTCGCTCTCCATTCGCCGTAGGTCGTTTCGAGTACCGCTTCGTCTCCGGAGACAATGAGATCGGTTACACCGTCCTGCATGTCAGTTCCGTCATCGGCAATACGCGGAACGGTTACGGATGTAACGCCCGTCTCATCGGAAGACTTCGAATACTTCTTCGTTAGCTGAGTCTCATAGACTGTCCTTGCGGCGGCGTTCGTCTGCTCCAAAACGTAGGCCCACGATAGAACGTCAAAACTTGTGTATTGGGTCTTCGGTTCCCAACGGCAAGACTGACGATCTATGGGGCCATGAAATAAAACTTCGCTATCATTTACGTCATAAATCTCGCATATGTAAGGTTCATTCAGCGCATCATCATATGCATTGAAGAATGTCTCAGCGAGACCATCGACTGTCAGACTGACGGAATCAATCTGGTACACACCCTTGTCAATCTCAATCGTTTCCGTAATGTCGGACATTGAGATCAGGTGGAAGTCGTTGCTTGCTCCCCCGGTCGTAAAAGCTACTTGTGCCGGGGAAGATTTCTTTTGTAGGTCAGTTCCCCCACCATTTTCTTCAAGTTGGTAGAGCCGGATCCTGAGAGAAGGTTTAGTAAATGTTGACATTTATCCCGAAGTTTGAACGCGGCGTTGATTAGTCTTCTCACCAGTACGAGCTACTTCCGCAATGGTTGCCTGATCGATCACCACCTTCTGATCCTGCATAGCTTCGATTAGAGCTGCGTTTTGTTTGGCTCCATCTGAAGCGGCCTGCGCCGTACTCGAAGAATTCAAGCGTTCCTGACCTGCGGCATAATCATTGGCCCGACCTGCGGCCACATTGCCGTTCAGGGCGGTGAACCTGCCACCGGAAATTGATGCACTTGAAGACGCTCCGTTCGGATTGTCGATCTGGCGGATCTTGGACATAAGAGACATGAGTACCGCACCGGACGCGGCGAACGCGGCGGCTACGGACAACGGATTGGAACGAACCATTCCCCGGAATATCGAAATACTCGCGGCGATAGCTTCCGCAGTAGCGGCGGCTTTCATCAAGCCCCGGTGATTCTCCAAACCCTTCTCCCCTTCAGAAGCCATGAGCGAAGCCATGCTACCGAACATCTGCCCGGTCGATGAAGCGATACTGGCCATGTGGCCCAAATCTTCTTCACGCGCCCGTTTCTTCATGCGTAAGATTTTCTCTTCAGCCGATACTGTGATCTCTACACGTCTCCCTTCGAACCCGGTGATTTCATCTTCAAGGCGTTGGTGGTGAGTCTGAAGATCGGTCAATGCCTGACCCTGCTCCCGGCTCATCCGATCATCTAATTCTTTCTGAGCATCCCGGCGGATAGCGATCTTCTCTTCGAGTCTCGCTTTCTCCCAGAACGCTTCCATGTTCACGCGCTCCTGCTGTTCATTTCGAGACAGATCTGCGGCGGCGGCTCCCATTGCTCCCGCACCGATAGCTGTTGCGGCCCGGTCTCCACCAGAAATCCCCTTGTTGAGATTCTGCATGAATTTCCGGGAACTTTGAAGCTGTCTTGAGAGTTCCGCTCTTGCGGCGGCATCCCGTTCCTTCTTCTTTTTTGCTCTGTAATCGTGGGCTTCCTGAATACGCCTATTCTCAGCAATAACGGCATCCCGCGCCATTTGGTTTTTCTCTTGCTCAGTTTCGTACCAGTAGTCACGTTCTGCCTTGAGAATCTTCAGTTGCTCTTTGCGCCTGCGCTCCGCATCTGCATCTGCTTTCTTCTTCTTCCGTTCGGCATCCTTTTTGGCTTCTTCATCTTCGATACCAAACTTCAGATCACGCGCTTTCTCAGCTTCGTCAAGCATGATCTTTTTGTTGACTTCATGTAGCTGATCGGCCAACTCTTCACGAAGGTCAACCCGCTTCTGAATTGTGTCTCGCTCTAATCTTGTCAACCGATCCGATTGTAGCCCTGACTGACGATTGATCCGATCTAATTGAAGTTTCTCAATATCTTCAACAGAGTCACCATAGAATTCAATGTAGCCTTCCAATGCCTTCTTGGAATTCTGCAAGTCTTCCGGACTCATTCCGTCCACAAACTTCTCGAACGATTCGTCAGAGTTGAAGTCGCGCATGGCCTGATTCAGATCGCGCTGTTTCTCTGAGAGACCGTCTAGCATTTCCCCGAACCTTGTCCCGGCATCGACAATCGCATCCCATTTCTGGATGATCAATGTACCGATAGCGATAACGGCGGCAATGGCCATTGGGCCTGCCACCAGAGAACGAAGCGCACCCTTCAGGGTGTCAGCCGCAGAAGTTCCCTTGGCGAGTCCACGCGAGATATCTTCACCGAGCATCTGGATATTGTTCGCCATACCAAGCATCCCGAAAGGGGAATCCTGAATCACGCGCAACATGTTCTGCGAAGCTAGAGAAGTACGCTGAGTGGCCGTAGCCGTTTGGCGCATCTGATCCTTGTAATGCCGGAGAGCATTCGTCGCACGATTGGTTTCCCCAACTTCAAGAATCTGGCCACGCTTACCCTGAGTCTTGGACAGGATCTTCCCGATCCGTTCAGCTTCATCGGCAACCGCACCCATCGAAAGCTGAAGGTTCTTGAACGTCTCCGGATCATTTGATTCGGCCAGTTCCTTCTTCAGTCGTTCGACTTGTGCCAGTACCGCTTTGAATCCGCCCTTGGCTCCCTTGGGAATTGCATTCCCCAACTTGGCCATTTTCGGTTCGAGCTTCTTGATCTCCGCTTCAACTCCTGCGAATTGAATGCCGACTACTGCTTTTGCCTTTTCGGTTGTTGTCCGGGCCATGTTAATCTATTTCTGGATCCCACGAAGCTGAATGGACTCTCATGCCATTCCACAACATTAGGATGTGTAAAGGAACGTCTTTAAGCATAGTCCAAGCCGCTTGAGCATCACCGTTAGATAAATGCCATGCGGTTCCGATCCAGTTAGACCCTAACTTCTCAATCTGTTCATCTATTTCCGAGCCTAGTATCTTGGCCCAATCTGGAAAATCGCCTTTTGGAGCAACTTGCTGTGCCGAACCCTGTTCTATACAGGCTGAAATCCGGTCAGCAAGAGATACGCTTGCTTTGAAGGCGGTACGAAAGATAGTACAGCATTTTCGGCTTCTCTAGCATTGAAGTCCTTTGCTGTAACGTCCCATTCGCCCCGATCTTCTATCACAAGCTGAAGCAGTTTGTCGTAGTATTCGAATTCCGTGATCTTCCCTTCGGTTAATTCCTTGGAGATCATGGCCCCCGCATTATTCAAGCGTTCCAAGTTGAATGCCGAGTAAGGCTTCAAATTGTACGTTTTGCCCTGAACAACTACTGTTTCTGAAGCAAGTCCTAACATGTCCGTTTCCTGTTGGTGAAGGTAATCGCCTACAATACGCAGGAATCGCGGAAAAGTTATAGAGATGTGTCGAAGATCTGAATTCCGAGATCTCCGGCAAAGGATCCACCAAAATGGGTAGACATGTCCGAAAGTTCGGTTCTGGATCCGGGAGTGGTAACATCAACCTGCCAGATTTTGAACGTAGTATCTTCGAAGTAGTAAAGCTGTCCGTCATACATTGTCAACCCTTTCGGTACTCCCCCGGCGGGTGAATGCCAAGCTGTTGAGTGAGTGTCCGTGTCCAGATGATACTTTTCAATCGTTGAGTCGGTCTCATTCGTGAAATACAGAATGTTGGCCGTTGTGTCCTTGAACATGTACCCGTAGACTTTTCCGGCTGTCAGATCAGCGATCTTAGTATCACTTGCTCCGGCGGCTGTAATCGTTCTGAGCGAAGGAGTAGCGGCCAACGAATCGATGAAGTACAATAGTTGATCGGGGATATGCCAGTAGAGTGTGTGTTCGGTTTCATAGGTTCCAGTAGCAAATATCTCGCTCCAAGATCCATCATTTTCCGTCAGGGCATCACACAACCAAATGGTATCTCCGCTTGTCGAAGATCCGCCTGCAACGAAACAACGATTCCCCGCAACATCCACAGCGAGTCCGCGATTCCGTCCACCCGGAGAATTAAATGTACTAATGTATTGACGTTCACCACCACTAAAGTCCATTCGTTTCATGCGACCAATACTGGTTCCGCCTTCCATGTAATAACAAACTTCGTTTTCCTGATCCATGTAGATACCATGACCAAGTGCCACGCTTCCAACTTGATTGTCAACGGTTGACCCGCCCGTAGCATCAAATGAGAATGGTGAACGATGGATATCGCCTGACGGGGGATTTCCGACTAATGCTCCCACCGGAGTTCCGTCTGCCGGGACTTGACTCATATTCCAAGTGTCCCGCATGTATGCATAAATCTCGCGTGAGCGGCCTTTGCTCAATAATCCATCCACAGCCTTAAACATACCGATTTGCAGATTTAGGGCGGCGGACGTGACCGGGAAAGGATCGCCCATACCATGATAACCATCTACCCCACTCATAGTAGAGCTAGAATCTTCAGAATCGACATATACACCGTTCAAGTTCGTTGTCCAGTTTCCGGATGTTCCACCTACCCTGATAGAACGCCATACGTTCCAAGTTCCGCCTGCCCCAACCCAATCGGGTACATTCGACGAACGCTCATTATTGTTGATCGTTGTGGAAAGACCGGGCGTACTTCCATCAACGACATTCCAAGTAGACTGTCCTGTACCGAGATCCCAATACCAAACATTCCCACCATTTGTACCGTCCGGCATGAAGACACACCATATTTCGTATGTGTCCGTACTGAGATTTAATCCGGTGTAATCATCGGCGGTATCAGAATGAATCGATTGATTGGTTGCCGTGAATTTAATAACATCCCCCAAGTCACCATCCGTTACGACAGTAGGTGCGCCTGCGGCATGAGCGGGAACCGTACCGAGATTGTAGCCCGATCCAAGTGAACCAGTATTCGGCCATTCGGTAAGCGTTCCCCCGGAGTCAGACATTGTGCTTGGCATATGCAGAAGAAGATCCGTCAGATCAGATAGCGGATTTGGATCAGCTTCACAACCAAGGAACCAAGGCATATCAGCGAGAATGTCAGGTGATACCCAGCGTGTCTTCATGGGTCGGTTTCGGATGTGGCCTGAGAAGTTCGCTCCTAGTGGTACGGGAGATTCTGCCATGACAAACTCACCAGTTCGCGTCCCGGCGTTGTCTGGATCAAAGTCGATTGTCCAAGTCACGTCATTCGAAATATCGTCCAACAGGTCAGACCAACTTTCGTTGTCCGTACCGTTGTGGGAGAAATTCAAGTCCATTTCACATTCGATACGAAACCCTTGAATGCGCTGAACGTTCTTGCCGTAAAAGTATTCAAGATGAACTGCCCCTGACGCATGGTAGGGGATTGCCCGGAGCCTGAGATTCCAAACCGGAATCGTGTAGGTGGTCGTTCCATCGTAGAAGGTCACTTCCTTCAGATATCCATCTTCGTAAGCCATATTAGTCTCCTGCTATCCATGCGGGGATTGCCCCGGTTGCGTAAGGTGTCTGCGTGATCAACGTCAACTTCTGCTTCCGATATCGCACCTTCCCTTCAAACCCGGTCTGTATTCCGCCTTGCGGATCCTTCAGAACGAGTGTCAGCGTTCGTGTACCGTTATTGTCAACAGGGTCGAAGTCGAATAATCCTGTACCACCCTGATACATGTTATTGATCATTTGGGTTGCGTTACAATGATCATCTGTATTGACCACAGAGAAATTCATCGAAAGATCAACAACCACATGCCACCCCCTGACCTTTTGACGAAATGAACCGTCAGCAAGTTCTTGTGCAGGGCCAACGCCACCAGACCAAGGAATAACCGTCAGGCTGAGATCCCAGATCGGGATCGTGTAGTCTACTCCGTTGGTGGTGATTGCTATCGCCGGGAGATAGGCATTGTATTCGTAATTCGAGATAGCCATAATTGTTCCCCAAAAAGAAAGGGGTCAGCCAGTATGTGAACCGACTGACCCCCGCAAGTGTTCTTGCTAGAATTCTTAACCGTCGAACGTCAAGTCCTGAGTTGTACCCAGACCTGCGAAGTCGGCAACGTTACAACGTCCTTTCGCTGTCATCGTGAGACCAGATTCGGTATTATCGAATTTGATTTCTGCCCCGAAGGACGGGAAGACATTCTTGAACGTGTAGCCTGCGGCGGCTCCGGCTCCTGCGGCGTTAGTGAAGACTGAAGTAAACTTCAACCAGACACCGTTTGTCGCGACTGCGTTCAGGTCATCAAGTTCAACCAATTCGGTGTCGCTTGTCTGCGTAAGAACGGCAGTCAAAACAACATCGTAAGCAAGTTGAACAGTACGACCTGCGGTATCAGGCTCAGTTTCTACGGGAGTTGCTTCGAGCATGACGTTTTTGACGCGCCCCATATCGAAGTAAGTCGATCCGCTATCTTCAGAAACGAAAGCCCCACCACCACGCGCAACAACGTTTGCGACCGTCTTTGTGATTGCAATAGCCATTAGATAATTGTGGTTTTAGGTGAAGACCCTTGCCCCGGCCCGAAGGCCGGAGCTTAGATCAATTTCGTTTACGCATCTGCGCGGTAAGCCAACTGCCAGATACCGTAACCAACGCCGAAGCGTGAGCGGGTTCCGTAGAAGAACGCATCGTTCATCACGACGAATTCATCTTCCACGCTGTTAAGCGTAGACAGTTCGAGATCGTCAGCATCCTGAAGGATCAGGGGCTTCAGAGCTTTCGACGTGTCGAGCAAGTACCAGTTAGATCCAGAGATCAATGGCTCCACGATCACTTTAACAGCACCGAAGTACGGGTTAGACCCGGCATTCGCGTTGTCGTAATCAGAAGTGATCTGGAACAGGTTACGAGCCGTAGCACGAAGGGCAGGGCCGACAACGATAGTGTCAGGCATGATATCCATCGGGTTTCCGCGATGGTCTACCAACAGTTCCATCTGCTGAACTGCGGAATCGAAATTCGCATCAGTCAGAGCAGTAGAAGTATCGTAGTTCGACTGCACAGCACCGTTTCCATCGGAAGGGTGAGATGCATTGAAGAATGATACTCCATCATAGGAGTTGTTGCCGGACGTAGCACCGTTCACAAGAAGATTCGCAATCAGCGAACGTCTCTTGCGGAAGTATGCTTCCACCATAGATGCAACCTTTGGCCCGTAAAGACCAAGAGAATCGCTCTCAACGTCCACGCGATCAACGGTCATGCTTGACTCGTATTTCACGTTAGGTACGGTGTGAGATTCGACTGCCATGTTAGCAATCTGACGCTCTCCGATCCATTCACGGAGTTCGTCAAAAGCATTCAACCAATCGTATTCGACGGTCTTGGCTTTCGAGCGGGTACGCATGGTAGCGGCGTTGATAATCTCGCCTTCACCACGTTTAGACAATTCTTCGTTGAAGAGTGCGCGAAACGTTTTGTTTGCGGCATCCAACGTTGTCTGATTAGCAGTAGACATAGTGTTTTAGCTAAGTTTGTGTTAGATTACGCAGGGTGCGTAGCAAACGGTTTCAAGTATACATACACTTCAGTCGCAGAAACGAATTCAGTAATATGCCCGATTGCGGGTGTCGAATCGGCAGGATCCGTTACAGTAACGGTTTGGTTGTCCGTGATGTAGACTTCATCACCAACCCGCGCAATAGCGGCTCCGGCGATTACAAGACTAGCGACACAACCAGAACGAACAGCGATAGTGGTATCACCATCAGCAGTATCGCCAGAAACATCCGTTTCAGCAGTCGCAAGACCAACCAAAGGATAAGCGATATTTGCGGCGGCAATTTCGCCATAACCGTCCGCTTTGACTCCGATAAGAGTGAAGGCAGGGATGATAGATGCGGCAGAGCTATCTTCCAACTGTACTTCTATATCGAAACCACGCGGTTCGGCTTTAAGCAAGCCTGCGCCAACACGAGAAACAGCAGTAGCTGACATTTTATTTTCTCAGGTTTAGTTAAGAGAGATTGATAGAGATTATCCGGCCTTCGTTGCGAGAGACGGAAACAGAGAAAACATTCTGCGTTCTTCGTCCGTTTGCGGAGCAAGCGGGTCAGCGTCAGCAGTATGTTCGGTAGTAGGCTCCAAATCTTCTGTTGGTACGGCAGTACCCGCAGAAATGTTTCCTACCATGCGTTCGAAGGCTTCAAGAGATACGGAACCTGAGTTCAAGTCCTGTAACCATTCGGCTTTCAATCCCGGCGCAATTTTGCCAGAATCTATTGCGGCATCAACCGCAGTTTCAAATCCAAGTGCTTCAGCTTCAGCTTCACGGGCTTCGTCTGCGGCAGTCAGTTCTGAAATCTGCTTCATTGCGGCCTGCAATTCGGTGTCCAGAGTATCGACTTCCGCCTGAAGATCAGCCAACTTTGCTTCATCAGCAAGATAGGCATCTTTCATAGACTGAAAACGTTCGTCCAGATTTTCAACAGCTTCGATTTGGGCAAGCACATCAGCGCGTGACTCTACGACTTCATCGACGAGTCCGGCTTCAACTGCATCTGCACCCAAATGTACTTCGCCGTTGGCGAGTTTTTCAGCTTTATCCATTGAGATATTTCGGTTTAGTGAAACGGCTTCCGTGAAGGAAACGTGTAGACGTTGTATGTCTCCGAGCAACTTACTACGGGACTCTTCTGATAAAGGTTCAAAAGGAGTCATAGCGGCCTTGCCCGGTACGGAACGAATGATCTCCACCCGTTCCTGATCTTCCTTAGACGCGAACTTCATCACGCTGATTACCCCAATCGAACCTACATTCGACGTAGGGGTAGTGAAGACCTTTTCAGCCGCGCTACCAATCCAGTATGCGGCAGAATTCATATTGTATTGTGCGATTGCCCAAACTCGTTTGGTCTCACGCGCTTCTCTGACTGCGTTTGCGGCCGCAGAGATTCCGTGTACAGATCCACCATTCGAGTCAACGTCCAAAAGGATCGTATGAACATCATCCCGCTTAGTCAGGTGTTTGATGTTGGTGGCTAATAGTTCCGCACTTGTTCCGCCTGAGAATGCCTGCATAGCATTTGCCTTGGGGACGATTGAACCGTTTACAGGGACACTTGCAACCCCGTTCGAGATTTTGATTCCGCCCATATCGAACATGGACGCGACAGGATCAGAAGGATCCTTTGGCTCATTTGCTTCGAGAAAGGATTCGCGCAAAACAGAATTGTTCCCGTTCACAATAGATTCTGCCACTTTCGAGACAGTTTCCATGTGAGCATCGGTCGCAAGCCAAACACTTCCAGACAGGAAGTTAATTACATTCGAATGTTTCATGTTCGCTCTGTACGTTTTATGTGAATTAAAAGTTACGCAGGTTGTGGAAATCCGGTATCAAGGAATTGATCGCCGCCCGAATAAATTGGTTCCATCCAAAACCGCCGAGATTGACTTACGTATTCTGCGGACATGTCTGCGACTTCGGTTGTGTCGAGAATATCAAATGTTGTGGTTCCGGGTTCGATAGAACGGATCCCGTTATACGTGGTTCCGCTATTCATTACAATTTGCATGTAGACCAATTCGCTGATCGGGTCATACCAGAGAGCATCAACCCTGCACGAATCAGATAGAGAAGACCAAAGAGTTGATGTTGGGACTCCGGTATCGGTTCGGTGCATATGCACTTGCCCGGTATTTCCGTTGCTTGCATGCATGATGTATTCTACGCCGCCCATATTCGGGGCATCGGAAGGAATGATACACCCACCACACGCCCAACTCGTTACAAAAGTACCCAATCCTGAACCGATTGTAGTAGGGGCTGTTGAGTAGGAGCCGATATCCTGATAGAGCAGATCGGTTGAGAACCGGGGAATAATGTACACCCGATCACCAGAGAACTCCGCCCAGACGATATCGCTGTAATCTGGCGAACCGCGTTCATCGGTGTAAGTGTATGGAGACGCATCCAGAATAGAACTGATACTATCCGTTGCGCCGTTTCGCTCAGACGATGTGACCAATTTACCTGCTGTCATATCCCACACAAACTGAACGCCACGATCATAAGCGTAAGCGTCAACCGATCCCCGATTCGTTGGAGCCGCACCCGTAGAATTGAACGCTTCTCCTTCAGCATATTCCCAAAGGTCTACGCCAACACCATCTCCATCATCGACTGCCAATGCGAATACTCGCCCTGACCCATCCGGAGCTATGATCCCACCATTGACTCCACGCCCTGTTGCCGGAACATCCCAAGTAGAAACGTTTCCGTCCATATCGATTTTCCAAATGGTGTCAAGATTCGGATTCCCCATAAGGAAACCTTCCAACGCCACGCCCCCGCCGGGAGCGCGGTTAATACCCAAACCTTGATTGAAACCAAGGCCAAACATTATATTGTAAACCTGTCTAATGAAATGTCTATCATATCTGTGGGATAAGTTACACCATCCAGAATGATATCTGTTACCGCCGCCGCCGCGATATAATCTTTATCGATGTAGGAGATCTCGCCGCCTGAATTATGGACGAAATAGATATTCTCGTTGTTCCATAATCCATGCCACGTCATTCCCATGATTGTACCAGTTATACCATTTGTGGTATTCCGATAAACAAGTTCAGTAGAGCGATCAATTGCCTGTAAGTTTGCGGTATTTCCAACACCGTAAAACCATGTATCATCAATAAGACCACTATCACCATTAAAGAATGCGTTAGGTGAAGTATTGACGAATGTGCCGTCAAACTTTTCGATAGTTACGGCACGAACGCCACCGCTTGTAACCACGTAGGCGATTTCACCCCCGCTTGGAGACTCAGGGTTTATCGACGGGGATGCAGGCTGAGAACCTGTCGGTGTTATGCTTGTTTCGTTCCCACCGTCATAATCGGCTCTCATCGCGTTGCCCGTCTGAGAACTACCGTAGAAGATATACTCATTGACAGGATCGCAAGCGATACCGTTTGGTTGTTTTGAATTTGTAAAGAACCCGCCAGAAGGAGTTATATCGGTTTCGTTCCCACCATCCAAATCAGTTCGAATGATTTTGTCTCCGCCTGTCGGATCATCGATTACCATGAAGACGTAATTGTTGGTAGCGTCACCAGATATTCCAACTACTTCAGCGTTGGTGTTTGGTGTACTGTAAATGAGAGTCTTACTGATCATGGTTGCCCCGCCAGTAATCTCACATTTATATGCGTGTCCTTTAGTGCCAGTATCGCCCGAACCCGTACCGATGAACATTAAGTCCGCGACAACCGGGCCGGACACACCACCTAATCGACCCAAGCCTTGATGGAATCCAAAAAACATATTATCCCCCGATTAAAGCAGGCCGATCATAAGCGTTGCTGTGGAAGTTGTATTGATGTGCGTGAATGCGACATTCAAAACGGTTCCTGCGGCTACACCAGTAAAGGTCTGCTCCGTAGCAGTACCGCTTTCGGTGAATACTGTGCCTGTAACATCACCCGCGCCACCAACATAGATAGCGCGAACCGTAACGTCTTCGCTATTCTGCTGAAGGTGATTCGTTGCGTGTGGGGTGATTGAGAACGGAGAGTGTCCCGGCCCGTAGGCTAGTTGCGCTCTGGCTTGTGTTGCGTTTGCTCTTGCCATTGTAGTTTCCCTTTATTTTCGGGTTAGTGGTTAAATTAAGATCCGACCATTTTGTAGCCTTGTACGGTAACTCTATGTGATACGAGATCCGTATGATCGTCTTCAAGACGAATGATAGCCTTGTCGTTCGTGTCTCCATCCAGTTTTAGGATAGACCCACCTTTAGTAAAGTCTCCGACAAAGATTATGAAGTTGTTTCCTGCGCCAAAATCAATCGTTTCGGCGTGTCCGGTAAACCCGGCCCAATCAGCGAGATGCGTAATGTTTCCCTGTGCGGTAAAATCAGTCTCAACAGAATTGGCTTCCCAAACCAGTTTGACTCCATTGGTTAATGCCGCGTTTCCGTAACGCTCTGGCCTGAGTGAGCCTGAATATTCAATCAAACCGATGAAGCGCGTCAAGTGCCAAATCTCTCCGGCGGGTGGCTCCGTCCAGAAATCGGTTGCACCACCAGAGTAGTTACCGATCATGTTTGTCGTTCCCGCGCCAGTACCCAAGGAATCAACCCGTTGAGAAATCAATGGCCGATCAGTTGCAGGCATTGATTGGGGGTAGTAGACACCGTTTCCCGAATCAAACCCGGCGGCAACTTCAAAGTTGGTTCCGTCTCCGTCTTTTGCTGTAAATGAACTCATGTTATCGCCCTATCAGGGGTATAAAGTGACTGTTTGCTCCGAGATTGAAGAGATAGCCTGCGCCAGTATCTTCATCAACAAATCCTTCAACGTCATGTGCTAAAGAAAGTTCCACACGCAAAGTATGTACCGACATTCCGGGAACGTGTAATTCCCTGTCGATTGCGAGTGGAGTGAAATATGCATTTGAATGAATAACGGCTTCAGATTCTAATTCCAAGCCCATAAACATTCGCTTCACGTCCCACGCCAACCCATACGATGATTTCCATTGAATTGATTCATCGAACCGATTTGAGACGCAACAAAAGAATATGAAGGTGAACAATTCATCCGGCATCGTCTGTGATGCATCGGTTTCTATGGTGTCAATGACTTCGAGATCATACATTACGTGCATGAACTGAGAAACGTCAGCTTTCAGGCGGTCAAGGTTGTCTTCTGCAAGGAATTCCCCGGCATAATGCTGAACCTTGTAAGGGGGAACGTTCGAGATCTCCCCCAACTTCAAGGTCACATAGTCTTCAACCATACTGGCCAAGCCGGACGGTAAATCCCTATGCTCTGTTATGTCAGTCCGAACCTGTTCGTGGTTTGCCATTACTTATGTAACCCCTGATTGTTACTTAAAGAAGAAGGTGAACAATTTTGTGATAAGCGGCCTTAAAAGACCTGTACGGAGAATACTTCAGTTTCGTTGTCTTCGTCTGCTCCGGTCGTAAGAGCATCGTCTTCTGTGGACAATTCGACTTCTCCTGAAGCTACCATTTCGAGCCATTCGATTATCTTGTCACAATCTGCCTGAATCTCGTCCGGGATCGCACCGGGGCGGCGTTTGTACAGGTAGCACTTCGCCAGAGTCAGAACAGCGTGAGCAATAGAATCTTCAACCGGAGTCGAAAGTGGAACACTATACACCTTTGCAACGTATGAGTCCACAACTGACTCAGCACGATCAAGCGCAGAGTCCACATATGTCGTATTTACGGTGATTCCTGCGGTATCGTCCGTCAGTTCAGCAACTATTTTGCTAGAAACTACGTTATAGATATCGGCTGTCGCTGTATAAGTCGGCATTTCCTTAACTCAAATTGAATTTATCATGGCAAAGACCATTGGACGGTTCGCACCCGCAGAAGTTCCAAACCTTCCGGCTAGTTTCGGCAAGTTCCCGAAGGAACAAGACGGGTTCATGGATCGACTGAACCTGATTGCTACGTCAGTTTCACCTTCGACCCTTGATTCTATCCGAACGGAAGCGGAATCTGGTAGTCTTGGAAGGCTATACGAGCTTTATGAGAAAATGGTTGCTACGGATGCCCGTATCGGCGGAATTACAGGTTCGCTGAAGGCAACGGTGTCAGGGTTACCGCTCAAGACGGTACGTGCTGAAGTTGCGAGTGCGGCGGAAGTCCGATTAGCAGAAGATTATCGTGGAGTTGTCCGAGAAGCCTTTGCACAGATCGATATGCACAGTCTCGTCTCCGATATGGTGGATGTGTATCTGTGGGGAACGAAAGCGTTCCAGATGAAGTGGGTGATCGAAGATTATCCACGCGGACGCAAACTGGCATTCCCAACCGTTCAGGTTATACCGGGTCAGAGCTTGCAACAGGAAATGCAACAGCTTCATCCAAACTACGGTGAGTTGAAAGTCATCGAAATGAACAACCCCAAGGGAACTTTCTTCTCTACCGTCGATCCCCGCAAAGCATTCGTCGTTACAGACGGAAGTGCCAATGCGAGACATGATACCGTTGGCGCACTTCGCCGGGTTCTGGGTTGGTGGATCACAAAGATGTACGCTCAACTCTGGTGGATCGAATATGTCGAAAGCTACGGTCAGCCAATGCGTATCGCCAGATACTCAGAAGAGCAGACTTCGAGCGAACGCGCAGAATTGAAATCGTTCCTACGCGGTATCGGGAGAAACAAGTGGGGGCTATTCCCAACGGGTGCTGACATTCAGCTTCTCGAAGCGAACCAAGCCGGGAACATCACCACGTTCTCCGATCTGATCAAAGTGGCCAATCACGAAATCGCGGTTGCGCTCGTTGGACAAACTGGAATCACGCAGGACTCCGCTCAAGGTTCCCGCGCCAAGCTAGAAGTGTTGGACGGTGTTCGTATTGAGATCGTCATGCACATTTCGGCAATCGTGCAGAAAGGTCTGGACAGCCTGACCGATTCGATCCTTCGAGTCAACTATGGCGAAGCCTACATTCCGCGTCTGCGTCCAAAGACACGCCCAATCATTGCGAAGCCCGGTTCAGCCAAAGAGAAGGTTGAAGTTTGGAACGCTCTTGCAGAAGCAGGCATCCCGGTTGCAATGGATGAGATCCATGAGCAGTTAGGAATTCCGCAGGCTGAGATTGGACAGATGGTTCTGTTCAACGGCAAAATCACCGAGATGAAAGATCTCAAGAAAATGCAGGAAGAGAAAGATGAGTCAAATGATCTTCAGTCTGGACAAGGAGTTGTTTCCGGCGGGGTTGAAACGGAAGGCGGCAACGAGAGCGGCGGATCTAGCGGAACAACGGATTCGGGATCGGACTCTTAGCGGACGATTCCACCCGCAGAAGTCTCGCGGACGTTGGGGAAGCTACGAAATGTCGTATGCGAAGAAACAGGGGCGGCAAGCCCCCGTTACTCTCATGCAGTCACGCGGCTCAACTGGCATGATGGAAGGGATGAAGGGTGCAGGCTCATTCACTTCGACTGAGATGAACATCGCTATGGCGTTTGCCACGTCTAGGCATGAACGCATAGCACGATATCACAACACAGAAGGAATACGCTACAAGGGCGGAATCAAGATACGTCATTTTCTTTACCTGTCTAGGGCTGACATTCGAGCCATTCTACGTGAAGTTGGGAACATTTTGGGTTTCACCGTTTCGTATCGCTAGACGGTAGGTATTAGACGGTCAAAGAGAGCGATAACTGCATCACCCACTTCTTGCCCAACTAGGGCGGGGGGTATGCGGTCAACGGCATTCCGTTTCTTACGCTCTATTTCGAGCCTGTACTTGAGCAGATCCATTGCCGCATCGATCATTGCGACTTGTTCTTCAGGTAGAGCCATTTGGAAAGTAATGGATGCGCGAATAGTACGCATCATGGTTGAGAGTGATAATTGCATGTGTGCCGTTACGGAATGTCAAGACGATAGGTACAGTATTCACACAATCTTCTTAAAACGACCACCCACCCCTGTCCGCATACTCTTCCCGCTCTTCGCGTTGTTTCTCTAAGCGTCTCCGCACGTCAGATTTTCCACGTTCCGGATTCTGGAATTTGGTATTTGATGGTGGCCTTCCGTACCAAGCGAAGTATTTGAACGTATCGCCAAAGTGAGACCGGGCTACGTTTCGATCCATCTTGCGCTCTTCTCGCACGTCAAAGGTTCCGTCAGCCTTGAACCCCAATCCTGAGACAGATCCCGCTAATCCCCCTGACCCGTATTTGCTCTCTGACATAAAACAGACCCATGCTTGCCCGTTGGCATCCATAAGCATTCTGTTTGCATTCTGAAGCACGTCACGTTGAGCCGGGTTCGAGTACCTTGTAATTCCGGCTTTAAGATCCGAGTTTGCAATGAGACCGCGCTTCACGATGGGCTGAACGAATTTCTTCATGCTCTTGCCGATGATCCCCCAATCCGTAGTGGTCGAACTGGAACGTCTCTGATTACCAGAAGCGTCACCAAGGACAATCACTTTGCCGGGGTGATCTGAATATGCGGCTTCGATATGAGATACCGCGCCCCGCGTCATTCCCCCTTTGGGATCGTCCGGCCATACTTCAAACTCATCGACTTGCGCCCACACCTTGCGGTCAGGAGCCAAGTAGTCTTCCGGCCGTTCGAATATCTCTTCAGTCTCCATGTGGATCCACGTCTCCCGATCCTGCATAACGAGATCGTCCCAACCGTCATTCCAATCCTTCTCCTGATAGAGAGAGACTGACATTGGGTACACGTTGAAGTCATAGCTGATTACGAGATCTCTGTGCGGGGTGTAGTCGCAGAGCATCTTCGACATGGTTCCCTTGCGGTGCAGGTCATCGCGGTACTGGAAGAAAACACGATCCGAGCGAGAGCCGCCACGCTTGCCGTACACGTAGCGTTGTGCGTCTTCCGGGGAGTAGGCTTCCAAAAGTCGGTTGATGTATTCTGCGCCAACGTTCTGCTTGTTCTCGAATACGCTAGGCTCATACAGGATCCCGATTGACGGGACGAGCATTATTTCGTTGGTCTCCGGATCAACAATCTCCTTTTCGATGATCCCTTCGAAGTGTTCTTCTTCCTGATAGCCGAGCTTGGGCAGAGCCTTGTACTGCCAATGCGTTCCGTTCTCAGGCATGCCTGCGGCGAAGATACAGTTGGGGCTTCCGGCTCCACGAATCCTTGTAACGAAAATCGTCAGAGCATCTTTGTCTGAGTCCTGAACTTCTTCCGCCCAACCCCAATCGATCTCCGCGCCTTCCAGTTTGTTAATCGCGTCGAACGACCGGATCAGCACGAAGAATTCTTTGCCCTGCGTCATCGTCACGCGGTAGACACTAGAATAGGAACGGCCGTTAATCTTCTTCTGGTTGAAGAACTCGACTTCCCAACCGAGTTTGGATGCGACCTTGATCAGAAGCGGCCCACCATTATCCTTCGCCTGCGTGTAGGAGTTGGAGATCAGACAGCCCACACTTCCGGGATAGTTCTGACCCATTTCACACGCGAAGCAAGCACCCCAATGCGTTTTCGATGAACCCTTCGCCCCGATCATTCCGACTAGCGGAGCCAGAGTATGCGTCACACCGTCAGCAGTTGTGTACTTCTGGCCTTGATACTTCTTCAGAAATCTCCACGCCTTCTTCTGGGTGTCGGTCGCTCTCGCGGTATTTCCGTATGGATCCAGAAGCGCGTCCCGGTATTCAACCTTCGACTCGTATAGAACGTCATCGAATATCTTGTTCAGGTCAATCTGCATGTGAAGTTTCTGTTAAGGATGAATCTTTTCGGTGGGGAAGGGGTAAGGGGATTTAGGGGATCAGGGGATGGGGTTCTTAGGAGAAGATGGATCAGGGCCACTTAGGGTAACTACTTTATGTTCAGCAGACGGAAGTTCTACAAATGCCGTTTCCTGTTCCAAAGCGATCTCAGCCGGAGTAGGTAAATGTTCGGCCCCCGGAATGTTTCCGAGCTTCTTTCTCTCGCCTGCGGCAATGGCCACCATTTCGTTTTTGATCATCAAGAGCATTCGCTCGTCCTGAACCACGCCTGCGACAGCCCGGATAATTTTCGTCATCACGTCCTGCATCCAGATCACACGATCCGCACCTTGATTGTCAAGCCGGATGAAAATGTTCAGTAGCTTCTCAGCGTCCGCGAACGAGACCTTGCCTTCTCCGCTCATCAAGCGACGATGCATTTCCGTGTACAAGTCCTGAATGTCTCCCTTCGCCTTCTTGAAGAAGTCCAGAGAATCGGATGCGGTCTGTTCAGATCGACGTGCCAACGCCTTCGCGGTTTGCTCCGCTCTGTCCGTCTCCCGGAACTCTTCCCAACTCAGCCCACCAGTAATTGACAGGGGTTCCCCTTGGGCTTTCCACTTCTGTAAAGTCGGACGGGAGATTTTGTGTTGCTTGGCAATTTTGGAGATTGAGTCTCCATCAAGCCACATTTGCAGACACCGTTTTTGATCCATTTCGGAGTAGGTAGCCATAGTCGGGGCGGAAGGTCGCGGGGTAGTTAAGTATCATTGACAAGTTTCCACTACGCTGTCCCGTGTTGGCAGTTTCACTTGGTCAGAAATTAGCAACCCGTAACTACCGTCTTAACACGGCTTAACAGACCCTTAAACTACTGTGTCCCAAGACTTTACAGTTCACCTGATTTGAGCCTAGATTCTTTGAGATGGAGTATAGCACACCGACACCCCACCCCCCATAGGAATTCACACAATCTTCATCGGGGAGTTTGGCATGGTTTTTGCTAGTGTGAAGATTCAGCGAAATTTATGTTAAGACCTAGCGAATACCCCATGAAATACAATTCACATATCATATCTGCTAAAAGTTGGCACGATTTTTGCTGTCCTTCTGATGCATATTTTCCTGTCACTATGTCAGGTTCGGCCATAATCCGTTGACGTTTTAATGACAGAATGGCAGATTCGAAAGTGGTCTGTAAAGTTGGCATGGTTTTTGTGGGAAGGGGCTGTCAATTCAGCCATTGAATGTAAATGATTTGAAGCCTATCGGCCTGAATGATCGCGGCGGAATGCAACCCAAGTAACGGCCTGCAATGCGTTGGCTGTTTTGTACCCAAGGTGAAGAGCGGCGGCTCTGTATGCATCGGCTATCTTCCGGTATCGGTTCGCGGTTATGCTCAGACGTTGGTGAGATGTATCGGTCGATCCCAACGCTATACCGATTGCGTGACGGTCAATTGTGACGGCATCGGCAAAACTCGGTTTTGCTATGTTGATCAGGAAATTGTCCGTCTTTGTCCCGGCCGTGAATTGTTCCCGGACGTTAACCAACGGAGTTGGGCCGGACAAGATACGGAATGCCTTGGCCTTGTTTTGGCCGTATGTTGATACCGTGATTGCGTCAAAATCGATCCCGGCACAAAATCCCTTGATCAAGGTTTCGGCATCGGCAACGTTGGTCTCCCAACTGCATGCAGGCGAAAGAGCGGAAACAACTCCGGCAACTTGCGAGAGTGAAAAACGTTCTTGGCATTCCGGCATTGCGGCCAAGTCTTTGCAGATTGCGTTCGCTACATAATACCAACGGTTCGCGGTCGTTTTATCGTCCGTTGTTACGGTCGAATTGTGAAACCGAACGATTTCGGCTTTCATACCTTCAACATCTTTCACGCGCTTTTTATATAGGTCTAACATCAAATTTACCGTGTTTTGGTGTACTTACTGTATCGGCCGGAATCCCGGCCAACTTAAATGAATCTAAAAATTTATCCCGATTACCTGAATTGAATTCAATTTCGGATCGCAATAATTGTCCCGGAGTTGGTTCAATGCATCGGCCGGATTTTGGGCCTTGATGATTTTGAATCGGTTTTCACGTTCTCCGTACAGACCTGCAAAACTGAAATCGACTGAAAATGTAAACATGATTTTGATCGTTTGGTTGATTGTTTCTCCCTTGTATACGGTATCGGCCGGAATGATCCCGAAATTAAGCACTTCACACAACATTCACATAACTCGCAATAACGGACTATTGAAGCCGTAGGATTGCGTCTAACGAACGCAAATTATTCCGGTAGTTTACTATTCAGGAAAATAGATACGCGATTCTGAGCGATTTCGACATTTCTGGCACGATTATTGTGGGTTAAGCAAATTTAGTGCCAAATAACCGATTATGAAGATTCAATGAATGGGTTAAGTTGCGGAAACCTTTGGCCGATACATTGAATTCATACAGTCAACCTTCACCAAATTTTGGGTGTCCAATATACAAGACAGTTCGTCTTCATACTATCTTCACAAAGCAGATCCCTGTTTTGGCACGATTATTGTGTGTCTTCACACGATCTTCATGTATCAAAATGAGAATCCTGTATCAAAATGGGACTTGAAATGAGACCCGATCTGAGACCGGAGAAATGCTTTCTGACCGTCACCGGAGAAATGATGACCCGGCACGACCGTATCAGGAGAAATGAAAACGCATTCTACCCGCGACAGAATCACCCTATACAGGGAATTGAGACCGTTTCGGGGAAAATTGTTCACCTTCTTATATACATTCAATCAGGGGTTCTATAAGTAACCGGGCAATCTTGGCACGATGCTTGTAGAGTACCAGAGAAACTAACCAGAGAAATTCCATGCTAGTAGATACCAAAACCAAACAGCCAGTAAGCCTACCATACCAGACCACAGATTTTCGTGGCGATCCGATCACGGTGGTAGGGTTCACCGCCCCAAGGCATGCAGGCAGTACCGGGAGAATTCAGACCAAGGAAGGAAATGAGTATTTCCCCGGCGTAGCGAATTTGAAGATAGTAGAGTAACCTACTATCACGCGACCAATTGAAACAGTAAACGAGTAAAGATATTATGACAATGAAAGAAGCATACGAGAGAGCGTACAACAACTCTCAGATCCTAAAAGCCGCCTTCACGATTGGCGATCTATCCTGCGCCGTTGGCGTGGATTCAGATTCATTCACACCTTGGGTTCGGGCATCCGTCGAATTCCTAGACGATGTAGAATTCTCGTTCTACAAAGACATGGAAGGTGCATTCCGTCCCGGAGAATTGAAACGTGCGGCGAGAATCGCCACCAAGCACAATTTCTCATTCGACCTTCGGTGGCCTTCTGGCGAGACCTTCCGCATCAGACCAACGGTGAAGTAAATGCAGAAGCTAATTGCCCTACTCGCAGAAAACTTTTCCGGCAACACGCTCATAGTTGAGCCGGGAGTCAATTCAATGGTTCTGGTTCTGTTCATTCCCCAACGGTATCAGGACAGCACCCGGAGCCGATCAGAATGCATCACACTCCTGAAGGAGCTAGTAGACGAATGCCAGTACGGTGTCATGGTGCAATTCGAAGACGAAAATCGTCTGTACATTTCAAACCACCGCGCTTCGTGAAGAAACGGTGAAGAGCTAAAGATCCGGGAACGTCCGGCCGATACCTGAGTTAGAAGAGAAAAGCAAAGTGAAAAACGATATGAAAAATACAGAGAAAAGTCTCCCGCAGGGAGCCGTTGCAATGATGGAACGTTTCGTAGAGAACTACGACAATTCAGAGTACCCGGATTCAGACGTAGCAGAATACTGCTTTGACGAATGGTTGATCAGGGGGACGGAGAAGTACCCCAAGTCAAATATCTGGAACTACCGCGCCGAACATACTTGGTCATGGGTTCTGGGAGTAATGGTCTACCAGATCAAATGTGCGTTGGGCTTGATGAAATTTGCCCGGAAGGGATTGTGGAGAAAACGATTCAACACGATTAAGGAAGCATTCTCGTCCGTCTGGACGCTTGGATCTTTCACCCTGTCAGAAGAACAACTTAGGGATGCAGGAGAGTACCTGTATGAATGGATCACAGAAGGAGTCAACGACTACCGATACGATTCAGACCCACGAAATCATCCTTCACTCTCTGCCGCGCAGAGAAACTAACCAAAAACAATACAATGAATCCTACTAAATACTTCCGCAACTTCGCCGCATTTTTCGGTATCGCATTGGCCGCATCAGGTTCAACCGTTGCACCAACGCCTGCTCCTACACGGAGAAAAAGCGTTGCCATGTCAACCGTCCGCAATGCCTACACAGGGAAAGAAGTTGAAGTGCCTACTCACAACGTTGAGTATTTTCTCTCAAGACGCACAAACCGTTGGAGCGTAGTCAAATGACAACCAATGCAAAGGGCGCACAGCCCCACAATCCGGCCGATACCGGAATCGTGTACGACCGTTTGAATCCACGCGACTACATTCACATTCTGGATATCTCAGACAGCGTTTGGACTGCTTCCAAATCGATCCGGGCCTACCGTAAGGCCAAGGGAATGAACATGCACTACATCATGGACTTCGCAGAATTGCAGAACGCAATTGCCCTGTCCAAATTCAAGGATGAATTATGATCACCTTCTACATCATCATGGGTTCGCTACTAGCGATTTATCTCTGGTCGGAGAAAAGTTGGCACGACTGTTGCAAGGAATCGGGTGAGTTCCCGCCCGTTGAATCTTATTGGGCATTGTGTCGAACGTGCGGAGAAGATTATCCGCGTCACGAATTGGAATGCCGAATGTGCGCCGAATGGAGCAATGATCCGGCCAGATACTTCCATATGACTAAAGTTCTACCATTCTCACACGTCGAAGCAATGATGGAAGCCTTGCACATTGCAGACCTTCCCGTATCGTATGATCTGGAAGCCGGGATTGCATCCTGCCGCCACCCGAAGACTAGGAAGCAGATCTGGGGGGCCATTGAGAAGACCAACGGCTACTGGATTGTGTTGCATGACGATGACCTTTTCGCAACCACCATGACCGTCGAATCGTAGTAGGGCGTTCACCCTAGACGAAGAAAACAATGGCTAAGAACGCTTTAACAAATTGGGAAGACGCAAAGTACCTACTCTATATGAGAGACGTGTACGATCATCCCGACACAGACGATGCCCTGAAGACACAGATTGAAAGTGAAGTCGTAAACGACTTTGGCCTGAATATCAACCAATTCGCCAACGTCCCGATTCAACACGTAATGTCCAACGCCAGTATCAATTCAGCACATGCGGCTGACCTGATCGCAGGCACAAGATCCCAAAGGAGATAAAACCATGTACAACCTGACCACAGCCCTGAACGTTTTTCACATCATAGAAGTTAAAAGTTGTGTTTCCTGCCTGAGTTTCAAGCTCATGGCTGAGACCGAAACCGGGACTCTAACTGAGACAGGAATCACCGGGTATTCAAGGGCCGGACTCAGAGAGATCGCTCACCACGCTCTAACAGCCAATTCGAGCGATGCGTTGGTGATAGGATAATGGAAAAGAAGAAAGCTCATAGGTGTTTCTACTTAACCGTGAACGGCCGATGGTGGGTTGGTGATTGTGGTTTTGCAGTACCATATCTACCCAAGCCCGGAGACAAGTGCTTAAAGTGTGGTACAATCGTCGGTTCTGGGATCACGATCAACTCAAAGTGAGATTGGCACGATGTTTGTACTATATAAGTCAGTAACTCAAACACAAATCTGGTAAGATACCATGCCTACTTTTACACAACTACTCGAAACAGCCGTTCACTTCGACGGATCCTTGACGGTTGGTGGCAATCCGGATATCCGGGTCTCATTAGCTTCAGCCCTTGCGTCAGTCGTAACAGGGTCAGGGGAGAAAAGGAGACTCCGCAAATCGTGGCCAAAGCCCCTGTCTGGAATGATGTTCCAAGACGGGTTCAATAAGCAACTCTGGCAGATGATCCGCTTCGACGTTGGATTGACCAACTCCATTGGTGGGCTTATGTGTACTTCAATCATGGGGCCACCGCTCACAGAAGATGAACACCGGATCCTGAAGTCATTCGCTTCCATGTGTGGTTCGGTTCACCTTTGCCTTGGATGGGGAAAATAATGAAAGAGATCATCGCTTTTGACTTCTTGGGCGAACGCCTACATTTCTCAGATCAAGTGGTCTACACGGAATTGAGATACAGGAATTTCCGGAAGGGTTATATCCTGAAGATCACACCGAAATGCGTGTTCATCGGTTCAGAGCCGAACACCGATCCAAGAATGGGAGCCAAGCAATTCCACAACCAAGTAATCAAACTGAAGTGATGGGACACATCAAGATGCGTAAGGGGCCGCGCCAAATGGCCACCGCAACTAGGCCACACGGTAAACGGGGAAAAAGGTACATGCCTGACACCGCCGTTCGTTGCGAAGATTGCGACCGGGAACTTCCCAACAGCACCAACGTAGTATGCCTAGACTGCGAGAGAAAACGTGACGCTGAATGGGACGCGCATTGGGCCGAAATGGACGCAGAACGTGATGGGATGCTAGATGAGTTTCCCATGTATGATGAAGATTCACCTTACCACAGTAATGACAATGAGTAGCACTTTTAAGCCGGAAGGCACAGCCGAAACCCTTGACGAAGCATTGAAGATGCTGAAAGCCTTGGGCCTATTCTCAGCGCACGAATGGATCTCATTCGCATGCATGAACGATGGGGTAGCGCAATTCCGCAAGACCCTGTACCATGAAGGAGCCAACGGCTACCTTGAACTGGAAATCTCGTTCGGGACAAATGACCCGGAAGATAATTCCGGTCAAATGACCTTCAATCGGAATGAACTGGTAACGAAGAAATTCTGTACGCCTGCATCCAAAATCGTTGTATGGGAGCCGGGGCATTCTGGCAAACCATTCATCATCAATTACATCAACCGGGCATTTTAATGAAAGACCTGATCCAATTCCTTACTGGTTTTTACGGGCCACAGAACGTACTCGAAGAAAACGGAAACGTTGTTGTGATCGTGGACGAAGAAACCGCAACTGGTGTTGCCCTTCCGTCCCGGTACGCCGACATGTTGAACCAGAATCCGCTAGATTGGGAGACTCCGTTTCTCCTTCACCTGTCTGAGATTGCGAAAGGCTACGGCTATCCAATCACCGTCAGACACTACCGCGCATCCCAAGACAAAACGGTGTAGGTAATGGTTGCCGCCAAGGTCGTTCTGGACTACAAGGAATCTAAGGGCCATTGGCCCGACATTCTGATCTGTGATCCTGTCTGCATTCATCATATCTCATTTGAGTTGGCCATTGTTGCGGACATGCACGAAGACTTTGAGCCGATTCGACTCGTTCACGACCGATGCTTACCCGCCGGGATAACTGTTCCGATCTCCCTGACCGAATGGATAGAATTCTGTACGATTGCAGGCGGCGCAGAGCAGGTATATGAGCCGCATTTCCACCCTGAAGCCCGAAATTGAAAGTTGGCACGATAATTGCTCTATAAGTGAAGTAATCCTTTCACAAACTGACCAAGACCATGATTTATGCTCTGATCCCTGTACAGGGAGAATTCAAGTTGCTCCTGAAATCCGTCAACGCAGACGATTTCGCCCTGAAGATTATTCAGGACTATAATCGCGCCAAGGGTGCGATCAAGGACAAAGACCTGCGGAAGAAATTCCTGATGGTGGATTATCTGGCAGACAAGAAAGCTGTCAAGATTCAGATCGAAAACATCGAACTGGATGAATTGTTTCCCGCAACCGAAAACGGAGAAACCGATGAATCCTGAAGAACACGTCGAACCGGAAAAGCCTGAGAAGGTTAAATTCGAGATCACCCCGGAAGGGTTGTTCGTTCGTCAGGGGGAGAAGGAGATTCTTCTAGCGAGTAGGTATCTACCGTCCCTTGTTAGCAAGATAGCAATTGCGCTCCCTGTCAAGAATCGGGTGGATATCATTGGACTCATTGCGAGATCACTTTCAAAACTCATTGGATAATGACTACCATTGGCAGGCACATAACCGAATACTGGCTACGCTCTCTCAGAGAGATTGCGGCCACCCGGAAGCGTATCAGAGCGGACAAAGGCCCGGAACCGCCCGAATTGGAACGGCTTCATAAGAAGGCTCTCACGTCCTATGCGAACTGCGCCGTTGGCGTATCGCTTCGCTCGTTCGATCTGGCAGTAGATTATGCTGAGAGCATTGCGGTAACGAATCCAACGCGAGAGATTGCAATCGTCCACCTGATCATGTCTCCTTTCAGGGGAGAAGAGCGGGAAGAATGGATGGTCATTCCACGCAAGATGATTCCAGAACACCCGGCCTACATCAAATTAGATATCATTCACACATACAACAATCGAAATGGATCGTAGAAAATACATTGGTGGAGCCGATGCCGCATCAATCCTTGGCCTGAACGATTTCCAATCCGTACAGAAATGTTGGCGGAAGAAAGTCGGTCTGGAAACGGATGACGTGGACAATAGACATATCCGCCGGGGAAACCGGATGGAATCTGTCATTGAGCAGTATTGTATCGATGAACTGGATGGGGATATCAACTCCGTCCAAATGTTCGAACGGTACGGTACTCCGCAGGCGGTCGCTAACCTAGCTTCATACAACGAAGCAATGAACGGCCCGGCACATGCTATGGTCGGAGTTCAGCGTCCACAGATCACCGTTCTGCATCCTGACCTACCGTACTGCGGCGGACACCCTGACGGGCTGACTGACAAGTACGTGTGGGAATTCAAGGCTCCGGCCATGCGGAATTTCAAGTACATTGAGAGCTACGGTGTGTCCCTGTCGTGGGTCATTCAGGTTCAGTATTACATGTGGATCACGAAGATCCCTGAAGCTCGAATCTGTGTCTGGAATTACGACGAATGGGAACCGATGATCGTCCGGATCAAACCAGACCGGAGACTGTTCAAATCCTTCGACGAATTGATGCCTGCATTCTGGTTTCATGTTGAGACTCAAACTGAGCCTGACTTTGAAGGATTGCAGGACGTTGGCCACATCACGGAGAACGATCTACTGGATCTGATTCTGGACGATTACTGTCTTCAGAAGGAGACAAAGTTCGAAGCAGAGACCCAAGTGAAGCTCCTGAAGGCCACTATTGAGACGCACCTTCCCGGCTTTGGTGACTTCGAAACGGACAATTTCACGATCCGCAACAAGGAACAGCAAAGGTTTGGCACGAAGTTTGCAACTCTTACTATTAGACACAAAGAAACAGTCGAAGCCAAAAGTTGGCTGAAGACTCTTCGCGAAGAACAGGC
>Ga0208767_1000184_pt1 | contig 46084 bp, 73 predicted proteins | sample VirMetDEL_Mar_21_FD_184514 | JGI IMG/M metagenome (GOLD analysis project Ga0208767, IMG submission 184514) | Aqueous microbial communities from the Delaware River and Bay under freshwater to marine salinity gradient to study organic matter... | ecosystem: Environmental > Aquatic > Marine >...
GACTGGCGTGATTCCAACTTTTAATATAGTCACCATTACCGTCTGATAAATTTTCAAGTATGATACCAACAGTAAAGAAATCTTTACCCTCAAGAGCAGGATAAATTTTTATAATTTTATCGTATAACGTCATTATGCTTTCCTCACCATTCCACCGGAGAAGTGAGTTTCACCAGTATTGTGTGCTACTGTTTGTCCGGGACCATAAATAAACATTTCAACGTAATCATCGCTATCTAAGTACACCAAAGCCGAACCATTTATTCCGTGCCTTTGCTCAAACCCACCCACTATAGCGTTAAAAGCGGCATATGAACTTCCATTTTTATAAATAGCCAAGATAGCCCCTGTTTGCGTAAAATTTGCATTTGCATAAGTGACAGAAGCGTTTATCTGATAATATCCAGCTATCGTTGGAGTAAATCGGCTTGATGCAAATTTGCTGTCTGTATCATAAACTTCAGTGCCTAACGTAACTTTTGTAAATGTGTTTGCTGATATTGATTGTCCGCTCGCAGGATGAGCAAAAAAAGCTGGTCCCATTCCAATAGAACCTGCATTAGCTGTCAAGACTGCCGACACAACCACATTGCCAGTGCCATCAGGGTCAATCGTGATGTCGTTGTTACTAGCAAGACTGCTTATTTTATTTGTCTTTATCTCACTCATGCTAGGTCTCCGTGTACTACTGTAGCAACGCCATTTGTATAGTCTGCCGCCGCACTTGAACCGTTATAAGTTGCTACGGGGATATTAGTCGAACTAAGTGTCTGTGTAGAATTGTACACTAAAGCATTTCCAAGAGCCTGATTTTGATACTGTGAAACATTTACTGTGGGGTTGCTGTCTGACATTGCGGCAGTAAGTGTTATTTGAAAATTTCCTGTGGCCGCATCTGCAATGCTACTTATATTTAGCGAAACACCTTGTGCCGATGGTGTAGCGTTTTTAGAAAATAAATGCGCCTTCGCCGCACTCTGCTTAGTCAGCGTAGCCGCACCGCCGCCTGTACTCTGAATGGTATCTGCTTTTAATGTACTCATAGCGTCACCAATGTCCCACCGCTTTCAACGGTTAATGTAACACCACTAGCCACAGTAAACGGACCAGTTACATTGGCGTTCTCTGTAGCTAAAATGGTTGTATCTGCTGTAAGGGATTGTGCGTTGGTACGGAACAGACCACCAGCCTTGAAGTTACCCTTGTTCTCAGCGGCTGGTGTGACAGTGCCTACTTGAGGAGATAAGTAATTTACAAAAATATTGCCTGTACCAGAAGAAGGCGCGGCAGTAAAAGTTAACGTAGTACCATCAGGAATAGTATAAGCATTGCTATCTTGAACCACTCCATCTACAGAAACAAGTACATCTTGCACAGAAGATACTGCGGTAGTTAAAGTAAAAGTTGTATCACTGCCATCACCATTAAAGCGTTGTACAACAGGGGTGCTTTCAAAAATCGTAGCAGGATTATTCCCATAATACGGCATTAGGTGATCTCCATTATACTCGCTACTGTATCCAAACTATTCGCAGTATCTGATTGCAGAATCAAGCTGTGGCCTGTTTCCATAACGATTTTGTTACCACCCATATACTCAAAACTAGACGCGGCAGGGATAGGTATATCTTTAGCAAGATGTACAACCTGTCCAGCATTGAGTTTTATATCTACAGTGATTTGGCTAGAAGACGTATTCGACAAAGTCAAACCAATAACAACCGTAGTAGTGCTACTAGGTACAGTGTATACCGTCATATCACTATTAGCTGTAGTATTAGACCCATTAAATACTTTGTTTTTAAAGGTGTTAGCCATTGCTACCCCCTATCAAACATCGTCTAAGAGAGCGGCTACAATACAAGTAACAGTTCCTGTAGAAGATATTGCATGAACATCAGCTACTGTGGCATTAGGCAATCTAGCAAAAAATGTTTCAGAAGGACCTACTGTAACTCCATCGCCCGCAGAGCTAGAAGCCGTTCCCGCATCAAACACCATAAAAATACTTGCTGTGGTACTTTGATTTTGAACAAATAAGAACTTTATCTTATCGCCTGTCGCTACAGCGGTAGGGGCTGTATCATCATCTACTGCTGTATAATCAAGAAAATAACCAGCTATCAAATCGGTACTAGCATTAGAAACACTAGTCAATTTGTAATACCATTTATCATTAGCATCTGCTGGAGCTACCGTTAAACTCCCTGATAAAGTGGTTGCTATCTCATCAGGCAACATTGTTGCTGAAATAGATACACTTGCTGAATCTGCCATTGTTAACTCCTATCCTAAAGCTATGGCTAACGCGGTCGCAGTGCCAGCTACTCCAGCACTACTCCCTAAATTAAAAGTAGAGGCAACACTTGTAACTGCTCCCCCTGACCCAGCACCGTCACAAAAAACAATGTCTGATGTCCCATTTGGTATTGATACTGTTGCACCCGACCCTTGTTGGATAGTAGCACTTCTACCACCAGTTAAAGAGTTTTGAATGATAAAAAACTTAGCCGCTGTATTCGGAGCAATAGTTACGACATTTGTGCCACCTAAATCAGAACCGCTATCTTTAAGGTTGATAACAGAAAACATTCCTGTCTGCACATTACTTTGCCCAGAAGTAGGACTTGCGGCTCGTATCGTTAAATCCGTAGTTAAATCAGAGGCCGTTAGATCAGCCGCACCTGTTATACGGTCAAAAATATCAAAGTTAAAGTTAGTGACATCGCCCCAAGTACCTGAGAGTTCACCAGAAGCTGGTTTTTCTATACCTAGATTTGTACTGAATGAACTAGCCATTTACTGCTCCTATGCCGCTATCTCTATCCAATTTGGAGTTTGAGAAGGAGTTTCCTCCGACCAAGCAGTTGTCGTTACCGTAACCGTTGTCCAATTTGGGTTCTGGCTAGGAACGATAGCTGAGTATATTTGAACTATACCAACATTTCCTGTTCCTGCAACCCCTGAAACATCAACTTCTATAGAAGGCACAGCATTTACTGAGCCAACCGCGCTTGCCGCCGCTACTCCTGTAACAGCAAAAGAAGACGTACCTGTAACTGTTAAAGAACCAAGTGCGCTTGTCGCCGCTACTCCTGTAGCAAGCACCAAAGCCGAACCTGTGATTGCTTCTTCACCAAGGCTTGTTGTAGCTACCGCGCCAACACCAACAACATTTGCAGAACAATTTGTTGCTTCTTCACCGAGTGCGCTAGTGCCAGCTACCCCTGTCGGCACGAGTAAAGATGTACCTGTAACAGCTACTGAGCCAACCGCGCCTGTAACCGCCACACCTGTTGGAGTGACTAAGGCAGAACCGATGACTGTTTCAGAACCTAAAGCAGAAGTAGCGGCAACGCCTGTTACCGTTACTAATGCAGATGCTATAACAGATTCAGAGCCTAAAGTTGTAGTGCCAGCTACCCCTGTGACAACAACGGGTACGGCTTGGCTCCAAGCCCCTTGATTCCAAGTTCCTCTGCCCCAACCCGTGATATTAGCCACAGTATTACTCCATTACGCTATACGGATAATGGCATTACTCGCATCTGCTGTAGGAAACTGAATAGTAAACGTCCCAGAAGTAGAGGTTTTGTTAGAGGTAAAATCTAACACTGCTACTGCTTTATTACTATTTGTATCATTATAAATCAAAGCACCCATTGCTGTAATAGTAGCAGTGGTGAAACTCAAATCAGCAAAATCAGTAAGTGCAGTAGTACCAGAAGCTGAAGGGGCTACTTTTGTAAGAGTTCCCCCACCTGTAGCATATGTGCCACTTGAAGCGACTTCCCCTGTTGTGACAAAAGCTGTTGTTGTAGCACCTAAAGTAGCTGTGGTGTTTGATTTACCCCCACTACCTTCCGCATACAATGCCAATTTAAAAGCATTACCATTTGTCGCAAAATTGTGTGTACCTGTTAAAAGCTCTGTTTTAAACGAAGTACACAGTGCTTGTGCAATAGCCATTAGAGTCTCCCTATAGCTTTAGCTAGTTCCAATTGACCAGCTTCACGAACCTTGACGCAAATACTAGCACGTTCTTCTTTCTTCGCCAACTCTATATAATATTGTGCTAGATACCTAACCCTATCTTTAAATGCTTCAGCTTGTAAACGAATAGGTTCTGGAGCATCACTAGAAACATAAAGTAGCTTATTAGCTAACATATCAGCGATTTGGTCATTAGATAAACCACCTTCATCAGAAGTGATTATATTAACTGCACCTATAGTGGAAATTGATTCAAACATTATCATGCCTCCCAAAAACAACAGGGTCACTTTCTATGGGCTCCGGAGGCGCAAATTCAGATTGTTTAGCTATCAAAAGACCACCTTCTTGCACTGTTTGTACTAAAGGGTCATCAAGTCTATGATAGCCGTACAATTTTTCATTGTCCGGAACATTAGTATCTAGCAAACCAGATTTACTAGCTATTTCTATTTTTATACCTTTTGATACAGCAATAGCACACCAAAACTCAACACATGCCCTGCCTGATTCAGCCATGTTTACATTTTTGTAAGTGAAGTCTATACCGTATAGACATATCGTTTTAACTTTTGACCAAATTGCATAAGCAACTGCATACGCTACAGTATTGTTGAAATAACAAAATTTTAATTCTGTTGCTACTTCCTTTAAAGGATACAGCTCTAACTGTTTAACTCGTTTATCTAACTGGCAAGTTATAATAGGTTTTTTATTTTCTTTTAAAAATTTCCTAGCTATCCCTGTTTGGGTTCCCGCATTTTCAGTATCTAAAAATCTAGAAACAGGATCCATCATAAACGTCTTATCAACGTGTATGATCCCACCTATACAATTTATACCCCATATTTCGTCAAATTCTTGAGACGCTATTCTAGCAGAAGCATAATCTGAAAAGCTTCCACCAAGACCAACTATAGCTATTTTCATGTTCTTGCCCGACTAGGTAATCCTTGTCTATACGCATCAGCATTTTCGCGAGCTTCTGCTAAATCTTTAACCCTGCCTAATGATTCTATAAAACGACCATTATACAAATCCATCATATCTTTCTCACCTTTCATAAAGGTGTATGCTTCTACTAAACAGCCATACAGCATCGTATTAGGAGCATTTTCACTTAAATAAGTAAGAGTAGTATCATCACTGGTAGAAACTACTGTCCCTGTTGCACCACTGGTACTACCAGTCACTGTTTCACCCACAGTAAAATCAGTACTTGGTATAATAATATCTAAAACAGCCGCGCTAGTTATAGAAGATATAGTGGTTGTTGCCCCGCTCGTGCTACCTGTGATTGTTTCGTTAGCTTGAAAAGTACCACTCACACTACTTACCGTTAACTCAAACTTACTTTGGGTAAGGCTAGTTGGCCTGTAATAATAATGGAGTTCTGAACTAAATGCGGCATTTGGGGTAGGGGCTAAAATAAAATTTTGGTAATCATAAACTGCATAATATTTAGGAACACCTGTAACAGAAGAATCAGGGTACGCTTCTTGCAAATAATTAACATCTTTTTGCAACAAAAATTCTTTAGTAGAACTATTTGTAATACTGACACTAAACGCCGCTAAAAAATCTGTTGGCATACCTAAAAATTGATTACCAGAAGATAGCGCACCTGTGGCATTTTTACGGAATACTTCTAAATCCACCGTCGTAAAAATGCGTTGTTCAGTTGCTTTTACAAAATCAGATAGATGAGACACAAAAGAAACTTCTGTGTTTTCTGTGTAATCTTTTATAGCTTTTTTTAATTCTGTATAAGTAAAACTCATGATATAACCACCGTAACTGTGCCGACACTAGCGGTCAACTCGAAACTGTCTAATTGTGTTCCAATTAATCCTAAACCAACATTTGTATAAACGACAAAAGGATTGTTATCTTCTCTAACGTCTATCCTAGGCTCATGCAAGCCTTGCGGCTCAAACGGAGGAGGGGTTGGGTCTAGCTGGGGGTGTTTCGGTTCAAAACAATCACGACAAGTTTTCAAACCTGTCCATTCTTTGCGTAATTCTAAGTAACGATAACGCTGACCGCACCTATCGCATATCGCAAGTGATTTTTTACCGATTGCATATTTCATGTGATAAAGGTGTAGTAATCCCTGCTAGGTGTTAAACTTAAAGTAGCGCGATCACGGTCTTCTGCCGCCGCTCTCTCAAACTCTTCTTCATAAACAGCTTTAAGAACTTGTATCCGCTCAGGAGCTTTTTTCAAAGCTAAATAGTAAGCTAATCCTGCGGCTAAACATGGATAAAACCTAAAGGGAACATCCAACGTATTAGTAGCACTATCTGCATCATCCATACGAACTAATCTATCGTAAACTAATGTGTATGTATCCGCACTATCAGGAGTAGGCCACAGTTTTACTATTGGGTTAATTTGTCTATCTACATAAAACTGGGTAGGTCTACCTGTTGTGTTTTTATTAGTTATACTAATGTACCCATCACGACTTAGTCGGCTAAGAGATATATCAGATTGATTAGTTCCTGTTCCTGTGCGTATTACTGCGCTTAAAATATCGATAGTATCTGCTCCAAGCGTGTAATCAGCAGTTCCAGAAGTTAAACTGGTAGAAGTTTGTGCCATAGTCCAACGGTTTAAACCCCTGTTCGCCCAATCTGCTAACATAAGGTTTAAAGAGCGGGTGGCTGTTCTAAGGTCGTAGCCTGTCCTAACCTCTAAGCCACAACGCTCAAAAGCCTCTTCAACATAATCAGCTACATCTAATTCAAAATCGTTGGAACCTGAAACAGCCATTTAACTCTCCTATGAGTTAGGACCTCTAACTATTTTGCCGCCAGCCGCGCCACCTTTAGACATCATTTTACGTTTGCCGCCCATTGCGCCACCTTTGGATTTCATCATGCGTTTACCGCCCATAGCACCGCCTTTGGACTTCATCGCACGACCGCCTTTAGCGTAATTCTTTTTCTTCATCGCCATTTTCTTGTTCCTCTTCAGCATAAAGATTATCGAATATCTGATTCACATCCATTGTATAGTCTAAATCAGATTTTGAATAGTGTGTGTGTTGAGAAGGCTTAAAATCAGGTGCGCCTTCCCCTGTTTCAAACCAAGCTGGGTGCGTGACTCTTACACGATTATTAGGCAAAGCCACTATATTACCTGTCCATTCACCCGCATCTAAAAGTTCTAGCACATGGCTTTGTTTGTGCTGAGCGGGGTCGTCTGCTATCTCGCTGTCTGTATAATCTACCGTAAAATAATATTTAGCGGGGAAAAACTCACCATCAATTTTAGCCAGCCAAGGGCAAGGAGTAGCCCTATTTAAAACATAAACAGAGTGAGTATGAGACATACAATCCCAAGGTTGTGCCGCATGAACTGGCATAGGCTCTGCCCATTCATCAAAAGGTGTATCGCCAACTAACGCAGTTATAGGCATTCTTGCCCACATCGCACCGCCATGCACATTTGGTTCATTTTCCATATCTGCTTCACATCCTGTGAAAATAACTTGGAAACTCAAACATCTATTTGGCATGGTAGTTACCGCGATAACCATTGCATGTAAAAATTCACCATGATGTCTTTCATGGTTGCATGTATATTCTCGGCGCACCCAACATTTAAAGTAGGGGACGTTACTTGTAAGATAACTCATTTTTTTGCTTTCGGTTTTTTACCTTTACCAAAAATATGTGCATCTACTTTTGCGGCCTTCCCTCCTGTAAGCACACTGTTTACTCTTGCCATCGCCCATTGGTTAGGAGAAGTTCCTGGACGGTGACCAGTTTTATACGCGGCAAGACCTTTACGATACACTTGAGCTAGCTGACCAGCCGTTACTTTTTTACCTTTTTTACGGGCGGCTTCTGCTTTTTTCGCTAAAGATTTTTTTGTGCTTTCGTTTAAAGACATATGATTACGCTTTCTTTGTAGAACCAAATCGTTTTCTAAAAGCCTTAGTGTATTTTGATTCTTTCGTTTTTCTGCGTTTACCACTTTTAGAAAAATCAGTAGAAAATTTGTAAGCACTAGGGTCGTTATCTTTTTTCTTTCTGTTCTTTTCTATCTCTTTGCGTCGTTTTTTCTTTTCTTCAGGGCTTAACCCAGCAAGATATTTAGCTGGGATTTTTCTTTTAGGGTTCTTTTTACGGCTAGCGGGAGATTTTTTAATCTGCTGTGCCATATTACCTCTCGCTATAGTCATTAAAACAACCTAGGAACTGCCGCCGCCGCAATAATTAAAATAGCAATACCCCACAACCTCATGTCTAATTTATCAAGTTGTTTTTGTATTTGGGCGTAACGCTCACTGCAATCTGACTCATGTTTTTCTAATAACTTTAGAACATCATCTGCTTTCATTTTACCACGCCTTACAAGACCAGTACCGCGCACTAAATTTATCTTTAGCACTAGCACAATTATGACGAGCCCTGAAAGATTTGCGCCTCGCAGGAATATCTTTTTTAATACTCATATTAGGATCCCCAAATCTCACCAATTTTACTTGGTCGCCCTTTTTAGCCAACACTGCTGACTTTTTAGGACCTTTAGGGGTGCGCTTTGGTTTATTAAATCCAGGAAAAGTTTCTCCTCGGTAAGTTAATTTACCAGAAGGGGTTCTTTTTACATCCTTCGCGCTAGGCATTACGACAAGAATACCGTAATAGAATCAACCGCTGTTAGGGTAGTAAGTGTTGGACTACTAGAACACCTAATACCTTCATCAGGAACATAAATTGAATCTGTTTGGCCTGTTGTTGAAGTAATATCTAAAACAGTTGCCCCCGAAGCACCATCTTTAATAACAAAAGCTGGAGAGCCTGAAGAATTCGTTTTTATATACACACCTCTGATCCTAGCGGGACCAGCAAAAAATGCACCTGTTGCAGTTCGTGTAATAGCTTTTACATCTGAGCCAGCCATATTTTTCTCCTTTTTAAAAGAGAGGGGCTAACCCCTCTCTATTGTACACTAAGCAATCTGAACATACTCAATGATAAAGGTGAACGATCCTGCTGTTGTTGCGTCCACAGTGTTTGTAATGTTGCAGAAAATATTTCTTGCGGCAGAAGTATACTGAGGAGAAACTGGAGCGGTAGCCGCATTCTGTGTTGTCGCAACTAATGTGGTGGTTGTCACGTTGCCGATAACAACAGTTGTTCCACCATCAAGGATTTCATCAGTAATTGCCGCAACAATCTGTGCGCCAGAGCTAGATGTACCAACTTCGTAACCAATATCGCCTGTTCCAATAACTGGAGAAACATCACAAAAGATTTTAATGTCAGTGAGGATTGTGTTTGCTGGCTGTACAAATGTAGCAATAGTCGGGCTATCACCTGCTGTAGTGTTTACTGTCACACCAGAAGCGTAACCAACGTGCTTGATGTACTTATTGGTGAAAACACCAGTAGAAGCAATAGAAGAAGTTTCAGTTATCGCACCTGTAGTGCCGTCTTTGTTGATAACTTTAAAACCGTTTTCGGAGCGGACTGCTCCGTTAAAAGTAGTAGTAGCCATTTAAGTCTCCTGTCTTGGCTAATGTCAACCACCCAATGTGGTTGTCAGGACTTGCAGAAACTATAAACGAAAAAAGGGCGGCTCGCAAGCCGCCCTTTTCATTATCTGATGTATTAGGCTCCAGGAGAACCGAATACACAACGCGGATCTGAAACACCAAAGCTATAACGCTCACGAGCTTTATAGCGGACGTTACCTGTATCAAAATCGCCTTCCATGGAAGTCTTGATAGCCGCACGTTCAAAGTGCTTAAAGCCGTTAGGTGCATCTGTTTTAATGAAGAACGCATCTGTATCGGTTAGGAAGTGGTTGACCACATAACCGTCAGGTAGCATACCCATATTACGCATTGCATTAACGTCGTTATCTGCTGTTCCAGGACGAAGATTAGAAGCCATCAAACGCTCAGCTACAAACTGGAGTGCTGGTGGGATAATCAACTTACGACCCTGTAGAGCAATTTTCAAACCACGCTCATCGATAAAGGCCGCAATATCAATTAGCGACTGCTCCAAAGATGTTTCGTTAAGGTCTGCTGGTGTGCTGAGCTCGTTACGCAAATTACCACCGCCATTAGTCGGGTGGTCAGTTGCACAAAGCTCTTTACCATCACCAAGAGTTACAGCACTGTTAAACGCATTGTTTAGAACAGCCGCCGCTTTAACTTGCTTGGTATTCGCCATAGAACGAGCCAACGCACGAGTGTAACGAGAACTCAAGCGGTCATAAAGGTTATCCTCTACAGCCTCTTCAGTAATCGCAAACGCCAGAGCGATTGTTTCGTGTGTATAACGAGCGGTAAATGATTCGTTTGCAGTATCAAATGAAACTGCCTGACCCTCACCCTTTACAGGTGCGGCTCCGAATCCTGACAACATAACCTCTTCTTCAAACGCACGGTCTGAAGATTCAGTTTCGTAGATTTCGGCATGCTCATTGTCATACCGATCATACTCCAATCCGAACAGGGCATTAAGTCCTGGCTCGAGTTCTTTAAGGAGTTGGGATCTTGCAATAGCCATATCTAATTACTCCTTATAGACCAGTTGTTGCGAGGTGGAATGGGAGATTCAGCTTAACTAGAGCAACAACACCAGCGGCGGCATAATCAATATCAGCGACATCTTTAAAGCCGATGATACGGAAATTATCCGTAGCTGTAGTTGCACCAGCAGAAGCTACAGAAAGCTCTCCACTTGAAATTCCATTAGCCGTTTCTGAACCAAACCCTGCGCCTTCAGCATTTGAATGAATCAAAGCTGTTGCCGTAGCTAGGTTAGTCAAAGTAGCATCACATTGTACTTCGTATACTTGAGTAGGATCATCGTATACAAATACAGTTGCTTCTGTACCAGACTTCAAAGTTGAAGTTCCCGGATAATGGTTAGAGAAAGTAGGCGTACCGTCAAGAGCGATATATTCGCACCCTGCCATAACTCCTAGAATCGCCACTGAACCACCGTCTGCCGCACTTACGTCTACAAGACCGTTAGTAAGAGGAATCACCATATCACCTTGATAGATGGCTGATGAAGATCCTGCTACACCGTTGATTTGTACTTTGTAAGGTGTCATCCCATTGCTGTTCGGTGCTGACCCTAATTTGTTATGAGGACGCAAACCAAAAGGCGAATCAATGTTTGCCATGATTTTAGTCTCCTAAAAAATTACTCGGAACCACTGTTGGAACCGAAGGTTACACGAGATTGCCTATCAGGTTTACTAATAGGCATTGATGGATGTTGTTCCCTCATAAGATCATTATCTACAGCGTTCATTTGGTCAGCTGTTTGCTGACTATAATAGTCCGTGCGCTGTTGTTTTGTTTCTAGTGGGAACCTTGCAAGCACCAGACCGCCTACACCAATCACGCCAGCATGTTTACCATCCTGAACTGTAGGTGCTTCAAAATCTGGGTACTCATCAGCGCGAACTAATTCAAAGCCTTCGCGTAGGCGAGCAGATAGGTTTTTCTTATCATCGTAGCCCATGACTGATTCACGGATCCAACGATGAACAAATCCTTCTGGAGGATTTGGGGCGTCTAACTGAGACGGAGGTCGCCACGGTTTAGCGCGGCTTGTTGTTTCCCTTGTTTGGGAAGTGCGTGGGCTTCTATCGGTCATAATACCTTCCTCACGAATTCTGCATACGAAGGAGTTGCTTCGCATACTGTTCATTAGTTATACCAAGTTTGCGAGCTATTGCAACTTGAGATTCGCTTAACTTTACAGATTTTTTATTAGAACGCTGAGCTCCTCTGTTAGCCCCTGCTACTGCTGGACCAGAACTTCGCGCTGTTTTACCGCCAAATTTATGCGGGAAATCTTTTTGAATGCGGTCATCAAGCTCTTGGTAGTACTCATCACTTTGGGGGTCAAACCCTTCTTCTTCTACCAATTTTTTATGAATACTGAACGCAGTCAACGTCATAGGTTCATCTGTGCCAAACCACTCATTTTTATCTGCCCATTGCTGGGCTTTAGGGTCTGGTGTAGGTTGTGGGGCTTGAGGTTGCTGTACTGCTTGTGGCTGTGGAGCTACAGCGGCTTGCTCACGTTGTCTTTTAACATATGCTAACCGTTCTGTTTCATGGGCTAATTTAGCTAAGTTTTTCTGAGCATCAACTTGACCATCTACATCACCTCTGTCAATAGCATCTCGCAATTTATTTTGTAGAGACTCTTCTTGATAAGTAACCCTTGTTTCAAATTCATTTACAAAAGATTCATCTAACCCTTTAGTGCGTTGAGAAGACTCTTCCAACTGTTTTTGAACAGACTGTGCATATTCCAAAGCGGCTTTTTCACGTCTTTCAGCTTCTCGCATTTTAGCCGTCAGCTTACTAATACGTTTTTGAACACCATCGCTATAACTGTCAAGCTCATCGCTAGAAGATTCTTGAGTAGTAGGCTCTTCTACAGCGGGTTCTTGGCTATCCGTTTCAGTTTCGGTTTCGTTTTCTACCTCTACTTCTAGCTCTTCTGTTTCTTCAAACAGTTCTTTTTGTGCTTCTTTAGGCATGAATTACTCCATGGGTTAAATGTGTAGGATGTCTTCTGGGCTAGCAATACGAGCTAATACTTCGTCATCATTAAGGAGGCGAACTTCTCCACCCTCAATTTTAAAACGGCTACCCGCGTATCGTCCAAAAATAACCCAATCACCTTGTTTACACCAAGGCTCTGCATCATTTCCAAACTTATTATTATCTTGGTAAGCTAAAGGACCTACTCGCAAAACGTACCCACAAACAGTTCCCACAGCTTCGCGCTGGACTGTTTCTTCAGCAAGGAGAATACCTCCTTTTGTTTGTTTTTTACCCTGAAAAGGCAACAACAAAATCCTCCACCCTGTAGGCTGAGGCAATCTATCAATAGCTTTTTCAGAAAGTTTTGCAGGGTCTAGAACAAGGTTTTCGCTTTTAACGTAGGCTTTTTCTAGTTCACCTTCTTTTTTAGGGTTCTGGGCTTTATCTTCTGCCCTCTTTTTTGCAATGTAGTCAGGTACTATAAGTGTTTTACTCATCTATTTTTGACACCTTGTTTAGCAGGTCTTTAAGATCCTGTTCAGTTTGAGCAAGCTCCCCGAGTTTAGCTCGGAGTTCCTTGAAGGCGGTATAATCAGGCACAGGACCATGACAAATAGTCTCACGCACTGAATTTGACCGTTCGCGTATCATCTTAAGCATATTTTCATAGATGTAAAGGTCATTCGACATCAGACAACGCCCTCATACGATCTACCAACCGTCTAGCCCTATTAGTAACTTGTTTATACCAGCGTGAATCGACCATTTCATCTGCGGCTTTATTCCAATCACGAGCATCCACCCCAGCCTTCATTCCTTTAAATTTACTGAGTCTTGGTCTGCCCATATTGAACATCATATTTGCAATAATATGCTGACATTCTTCAGGTAAATCATCAAAATCTGGGTACAATACTTTGCACTCATCAACAGTGACAGCCATATCTAGCGAAAACAGTTGTTTTACTCGTTCTTGTTCTACAACCGTACCAACAGCCTTGCCATGCTCTTCGTCATTTTCTTTGATAAGATGTCCTATACCGCAAGTCGGAAGACCGAGGTGGTCTAAATACACTTCGTACTTACAACCCTCATCTTCTGCGATTTCTTCGCGTAATTTATCTTTATTCATTTTTTGCCTTTCTTTGCGCTACCGCCACGTTTTTTAGCAGTTCTGGCCGCCGCTTTAAAATCTGCGGCACTCGGTGCGCCTTTTTGCCCAGCTTTTCTCATAGGTTTGCCGCTTTTTCTTCTTTTATGAATGTTTGCGTATAAACTCATTTTTTAAATCCTTTTAATCCACGGATACCGAATGATGCGCCAATACTTGCATACATAGCCCATTGAAACCATTCAGGTGTATTAGACAATGCCGCAAAACCTTCTTGAACATAAGGTTGCGTAAATGGGATAAAACACATTGCAATAATGATAATAAACAAAATTGTCCATGCTTCATCTTTCCAACTATTATCACTGGCCTGTGCCATTATCTTTTCCCAGCCAGCTTCATGCGTCGCGGCTGTAACCATAACCTGTGCTTCCGCTTCAGCCCTAGCTTTCGCTACTGCACCTTTAGCTTTAGTTTGCTCAACTTTAGATTCCATCCAGCTACCAGCTAGGTTTGCTATTGGACCTATGAGTGCTTGTATCATTTTTGCATCCCCATCATTGTTTCAATTTTAGCAATGCGTAATTCAAGTTCTCGCACACGTTGAATGTTAGCTTTTACTGACTCAGGCGGTTTCCATTCATCTATCCAGTCGTCATTCTCTTGAATTTCTTCCCAGTGCATTTTTTGTTCATGCTCTAAAAAAGCCAGCCGTTCAGTAATCCCAAAATAGCCCCAAACAGATACACCTGTAAAAGCAATTAAGGCTATTAAATTTTTAAGCGGGATGGTAAATTCGCTACCCTCATTTAATTTATTTGCCATCAGTATAGCTCCTTGTTTGTAGCTACCTTAACAGGTTTACAATAAGCGGTTGCTCTGTGTTTAGCGGGGACACCACTTAAACTCCCATAATTACCGTATCTTTTAGTTATTTGAGAAGCAAAATAATTACAATCAACTACTGATCTAAAATACATATCTTGACTCTGTACTTTGCCGCCTAATATAACTACCAATAAAAACGCATGAATCATTCTTTAGACTTTTTATCTGCGTAAGCATTTGCTCCAAAATAAGCCGCAACGAGTGCGCTGTTTGCGACAAAATAAGTAGGCGCAATATCTGTAATCATTTTTGCCGCATTTTCATAACCAAGCATTGAAGTGATTAATATAGCGGCTGGGTAGTTTAGAGTGCCAAATAAAGCAAACCACGTCATATATCGCATACTGTCGCGCCGTGCATCAGCATCTTCTAACTCTCTGCGTTTAAATTCCAAAGCCATGGAAATTTCATCATCGCAAAGCGTATCATCATTATTTGTATCAAGATGCTGATAGGCACTATCTTTTTGGAGCTTTTTTTGAGCCACTAACGCACACCTTTAAATTTAATACCCCGCAATGCCGCACCACCGCCACGGGAAATATCCCCATTTGTTGCACGGTTGCTAGTAGCATCCATAAGTGCTTCTCCTCCACCAGAAAAACCTTTAACCCCTCGGCCTTTTAAAATATCTTTGCGGGTTACTTTCCCATCACCTGTTAGATCAGGGAATCCTTTAACTTCACCAGATTTAGGTGAACCTTTTTTACGGTTACGGCGAGCACCACGGCCTTGCTGTTTAAATTCTTCAAATGACATTGTATCGTCAAAACCTTCTTCAAAAAAGATATTACGAAGTTCTTGGTCAGGATCCACTTCAATTACTTCTACTTCATCTTTAGCCATTACTCTCTCCTAATATAACTTACTGTTCATATCATTAATGCGATCTTGAATTGAAGACATATTTGATTTAGGTTCAACACCAATACCCATTATGCCCAAAGCCTTATTCCCCAATGTCGTCCCAAGTTGCACCACAGGATTATTTGTAACCACAGAAGGTAAAGCAGATAAAATTCCTAACGGGGTTTGTTTTCCTGGAGTAATCGTATCATAAATATTTTGCCCAATACTTTTATTCGTATCGTAACCAAACGCCCCTAATGCTTTTTCTCCAATATTTTGCCCACTGTATTTATCTACAAACCCAGCAACTTCAGGGGCTCCCATATCAATATTGCCTATACCAAAATTAGAAGGGCTCCCAAACTTTCCACTTATCAACCCTGCCGCAATAACATTTTGAGCAGTGCTAGAATAAGGATTCATACCCTGAGCAATCGCCGAGTTAATAGCATCCATTAACCCTGCTTCTGAAGCAGTGCCTTGGCCTCCACCAAATTGATTACCTTCAGTTACACTTCCAGGACCATCTTGGCGTCCACCGCCGTAATTCCCAGCACCGAAATCCTGTTCATTACCGCCCATGCCATCATTGCCACCACTATTCCCGGAAGAAGAACCGCCACCGCCGTAACCAGCATTACCTTCACTTTCACTTCCTGGACCGTCTTCTCTGCCCATTACTGACCTCTGTTTTGGTTTTGTTGTTGCCGCTCACGGGCAATTTGTGCTCTCATCTGGGCTATATCTTCTGTAGAACCTATGCGCTCACGGGCAATATCTACATTTTCTTGACGGAATTGTGCATCTAACTGCATTTTCTGCTGGTCAGTCTGGTTATCCATCTGCATTTCTTGTTCACGCAATGCTAACTCTTGCTTTTTAATTTCTACCAGTGGATCACCTTGGGGTTGTGGTGGCATTTTTTGCTGGAACTCAGCCATAAGCTGTGCTTGCATCTGGGCTACTACCGCCGCTTGAGCTTCTGGTGGTTGTTGTTGCATATTCGGGTCAGCTTGCATTTGTTGCTGGAACATAACCTGAGCTTTCATACCAATATGCTCATAAATATGTTTTTCTAAGGTCAGCAAAATAGGTGGTTGCATTTGCGCCACTCTACTATTCATATAAGCCATATGCACAGCAATATGGGCATCATGGTCTTGCTCGGGGAAAGATTGCAATTTACCCTGCCCCCCTGCCGCCTGACTAGCAAACTGGTTTTCTGTTGCAGGATCCATTTGCTGGGGTTGTGGCTCAGGTTTTAAAATTTGTTCGATGTTATCTACACCTAAAGCCGCATAAACCCGCCGATAAGCCTCGTGCATATTGTGCATTTCGGGTGCGGCAGTAGCCAATTTTAACTGTTCTTGAGCTAAAACTACTCTTTGGGACATACTAAAGATGTTTGGATCACTTACAGGGACAATATCTACCCTATTATCAAAATCTGCTGATTTTATCTGGGCATCTTCACCAACTTCGTAAGGATATGGGGCAGGATCTTCAGCAAAAAGCCGCCCTAACATCTTTAATTCTTGTTTTAAACTGGCATGGAGGCGTTTATGCACCGCGCTAATGATTTTTGCGCCACGTTCCAGCAACGCAATAGTAGTACCAACAGGCATTTCTTGTCTGCCATCACCTACTCCTATATCTGTAGTGCCAATAAACCGCTGGGCAGATTCAATAACAAAGCCCATAAGCTGAAAAAGCGTTCCAGAAGGCTCTTTATACGGTAAAGCCATCAAACTTGTGCGAATATCACCTCCAGGGATATCAATATCCCTAAATTCTCCTGGATGAATCGGTGTTTGTTCGTCTGCTATCCGTAAACCGCGAGCTTTAAATCCCGCTGGCATATTACTAAGCGTTCCAGAATCAATAAGCTGGCGCAAATTAGCTGTAGCCGTGCGACTCAGGTTCCCGAGCAGATGAATTAAGCCAAAACCATAAAAACCAAGTCCAGGAGTAAATTTATATTGAACAAAATGAGGAATTTTCTTTTTCATAGGGTCATTTTGATCATAATTTCTGCGGATAGATAAAACTTCTTCACTATCAGCACTAATTGTGACAATATATGGCAGTTTTATCCCTGTTTCTTCATTATCTTCGCCAACATCTGGGTATTCTTCAATATCTAGATAACAATGGCACTCATACAAAGTAGCTTCATCTGTATCACCAGTAGCAGAACGCCCTTCTAATCTATCATAAGCATCCTTTACTTCATCCTCACCACGCTCACCATCCTCCATAATATCTAAATCACGGTAAAAACCATTTACTTGGAGTTTGCGTAACTCATTACTAGACATACGGATGATATGTGTGATTCGTTCTGCTGAAGCTAAGTCAGTTGCCGTATAAGGTGCAACAACATCTTCAGCTGGTACAAACTTACTTACTGGCCTACCTAATACATCATCGCGGTAAATTTTTTTAAATGCACTACCACTTAAACCCAAATAGTACAGCATTTGGTCATACTCAGGTTCGTACTCTTCCATCTCATACATGATTTTATAATTCATGTAATCTTGGACGCGCTGAGCTTGGGCTTCTACTTCAGGGGTAGCTATACCTACAATATTACCACGCACAGGACCGCCACTTGGCAACATCTCTTTATACGCACCAGCCTGAAATTGAGTTACGGCTTCATTTAATATTGGGTGGATAACACCTGTAGCACCATCAAACGGTTCTGTGCGGGATTCATACTTTAAACCCAACAATTCTAAACCCTTTGTATATGTATCTATCCAATCATCCCGGCTAGATTTATCATCATCTACTGATTGGCTTACATAACTAGCTACATCTGCTAATGTTTCATCACTAACGAATTCTGCTAAATTATCATAAAAATTTTCTGGCTCACCAAGGTCATCATCTTCACCAAAAACTACCTCAGCACCACCTTCATCATCAGGTTCTATCTCTATAGAAATATCATCAGCAAGGAGGTTCTCTTCTAACTCGCTAACTGTATCATTAGGGGCTTGTAATAAACTGCGATCAATATTGCTAGGCCGTGGGTTAATTGCCATTAGTAATAAATCCTCTGTACAGGAACTGATTCTTCATCCTCATAATCTTCAGGATGCTGGATAAAACCGCCTTCTCTAAATCTGCGTAATGCTTGAGTGACTGTATCCACATAATCATCATGCTCCCCCGCAGGAAACGCCGCACACTCTTCTATAACTTCTTCTGCCCAGCGTGTATCTGGAGCCCATACTAAACCACTTTCAAACAATGGCGCAATAGAGTTCACTCTTGTAAATTTATCATTACCCCTACTCGGTGTATAATTCATAACGGGAATACCCATATTCCGCAACTCTTGCGTTAATGGCATACCACTGGCTTTTGCCTCAATTAATACACATTCGGGATCCCAATACTTATACTCCTCCAACGCCATACGCCGCAAATCTGGGAAATCCCATCTACCACGTTTTGCATCACATAGAATAATGTTTGGTGGTCCACCTTCTTTGGGGTAAAAAACTCCCCACGTTGTTATAGCACTATAATCCGCACTCTCTTTTTTAGAATACGCCGTATCATAACTCTGCATTACATACTCTAATGGCGGGATATCTTCCTTTTCCCACACATTCCACCAATCACGTTTAAGTATCGCCGCTACATCGCCAGTAGGGTTTTGTTGCCATTGGGCTTCCCACTTACCAACCGACAAACTACCCTTAACACTTAACAAATCTTCTTTTTTCCAATACTCAGGCCATAAAGGTTCATCACTCTCAGGCATCAATGCAGGGAATTCAACAACCTCCCACTTATCTGCTAATATATCTCTACCCTGTTGCTTTAATAATTTTCCCGTTAAATCATTCTCTGCCCAACGAGTCATAATTATCACAATCGCACCTCCAGGCTGTAAACGCTGACGCGGACCAGATGTATACCACTCATAAGCATGCTCTAATGCCGTAGGGCTAAGTGCATCTTGCTCACTGTGGGGGTCATCAATTATCAACAAATCCGCTCCACGACCCGTCACCGCTCCACCTACACCAGCCGCAAAATATTCTCCACCCTTACTCGTCTCCCATCTACCCGCCGCTTGGCTATCCGCTCGCAATTCTACACCCTCAAAAACCTTAGTATATTCTCCACTATTCATCAAATTACGCACCTTTCGGCCAAACCTAAAAGCCAACTCTGCCGTATGCGTTGTCTGCATTATCTTTAATTTAGGGTTTTTACCCATTAACCAACTAGGCAATAAATAACTGCCAAACTCACTTTTAGTATGGCGGGGCGGCATATTCACAATTAACCGCTTTAACTCACCACTAGCTATACGGTTAAACTTCTCAGCCATTATTTTATGGTGGCGTCCATTAATAAACTCAGGCCAAACCGTTTTACAATATTCCATAAAATCATTCTTCGCCGCCTCCGCTTGGGTAATCTCCTTAGCGCGGTCTAATAAATGGGCATACTTTTTTAACTGCTCATCAGGTACTAACTGAACGTCCATAGGCAATAGTTCCTCATTAATGCGAATATTTTTAAAATATATCGAAAATTTTTCTAGGGCAATGAACCTATGACAATTCTACAGTAACCGTGGTACATCGTCTCGGCCTTTAGTCGAGTAAAAGTCAATACCATAAAAACTTTCTACGGACCACACGATTTGTCCAAAACTTGGTTTTACCCACTGACATGGGTAAAGGGGTCGTCTCAAGGGGGGTCGGGCTCAAGGAATCAATGTCAGGCAAAAGAATAGGGGCGGGGGACCCTCGGCCACCCGCCCCTCGTTGTGCGGCTCGTTATTGAGCCTGAGGCTGAACTACGAGCTTGACGTATGCTGTACCCCATACTGAACTGCTCGGGCTGTAGCCACCGTTGAGCAGTGCATGTAGACATACAGGTTTTTTGCTACTGTGACCGAGTGGCTTGGCGGCGGCTAGGATAGCGGCGAGACTGTTATTGCCATTTACACCGCTGAGCAACCAGCCCTGAATAGTAGCGCGGACGCCGCCGACCTTGCCGTTAAAACCGAACGGTACTGGCTGGTCTGTATCGGCTTGCACATTAGCAAGCGGCACGACCTGAACATTGTGCAGATTGCCTCCAGCATGTTCTTGCACGAACTGCCAGATGTCAGCATAAGAGATTTCAGTACCTGTATGCTGAAGCTCAGCGACTACTGTGGTTGCTGGAGCTGTGGCCTTTGTGGTGGCCTTACCTTTAAGAGACTTAGTCATAATATAACCCCTTTCTACGGGTCAAGTGTTGTACCGCTGGTTGCGGTATACCTAGTTTATGCCATAGCTAAAGTTCAATAACAACCCCTTTTTTTAATTTATTTTCATTAATGTTATCAAACCTAGCAAAACTATAGCCAATATCAGTATCCACATAGCTACACGAATATAGTAATAGCTAGAACTACAGTAATGATACCAGCATAGAATAGAACGGTCAATGCTAGTATTTCGCCAAGTGCGTCAAACAGTTGTCTTATCATAGCGTCACTCCTTTTGTTTGGTTGCTATACCTAATAGCTAACACTACCCATTCCAGCTGGACCAGTCTTGTTAAATCCAAACTGCTCACCAAAATCCTCAATTATCTTCAACCGAGACCGAGGATGATAGATGATGAGAAACTGATAATGATAGATGATGAGTGATTTATAGGTATAGTCATATACCTATATGAGTCTTCCTCAAGGATGGGAATCATCATCCCTCTTCGTCAGGGATGGGATGGGAAGGAAACGGGATGCCTCGCGACATCCCGTTGGTGAGTTAGCCTTGGACGACGAGCTTGACGTATGGTGTCATCCAGTATTTGCTAGATGGGGAATATCCACCGTGCATCAAGGCATGTAAGCAGACAGGCTTTTTGCGCGAGTGTCCTAATGGCGCGGCCTTATTGAGAGAAGCCTTTAACGATGTATCACCGTCAACACCTTTAAGCATCCAGTCTTGGATCTTTTGGCGAACACCTCCTGGACGACCGCCATAACCAAATGGGACAGGAACCGCGCTCTCGGCATCTACATTGTCAAGAGGCACGATTTTCACGTTCGCCTCATTGCCGCCAGCATGCTCTTGGATAAACGACCAGATCTCGGCGTATGTGATTTCCTTGTCAGTGACAACGAGCTCAGCAGATTTGACAACGGCTTTCGCCTTAGGAGAAGATTTTACAGTTTTAGTAGTCATGATAGATCCTTTCTACGATCTCTCTATAAGCTGCATTGCTTATGATGTAAGAGTACCATGCCCGAGTTTTATTGACAAGTCTTTAATTATCATTAAATGTCATAATCATTATCTTTCATCCTCAAGAAATCATACCTCGCGAATCCTCGTTTATCGTCAACGGATCATGATAGACGAAGATTGATGACGAGGGTTTTTGGTTTAAGGTATTTGGATAGAGGATTCTAGAGATCTCTCTCCTTTATGATGGGAGAAGATGATGATAGAATATGATTGATAGCTCCCGTCCAATCGTAAGGAACTCCCGAACTCCAATCAGGTATCACTGGTCCTTTATTCTCTGTCTGTCCAGCAATCTCCATCGCTCTCGAACCATGAAATATATTTATAGTTCGGGCAGAAGGATGGCTAACCAAGTTCCAAACGTTTCCAGAATATCCGCTATATCTTATCTGCCACGCAATTTGGTGGGGACGAAGCGTAATCTTCTTTAGTGAGTTTAACCTGTGAACTTTCAATTCAAGCCAAAAAGCATGACCATCAAGTATGCCGTGCAAGTCAGGTACTCCAGGACTAGACCAAGACTCTAGGCGTGTCCAAAACACACCTAGCTCCTTAGTTCCCTCACGGAGATTTTTCCACAACGTGGACTCAGGTTTAGTCGCCATGCACTAATTCCTTTTACTGACAAAGCCAACAATAGTCAACCCCGACACAAACTCACGCCAACCCTCTGTCCAATCGGTTGCATCATACGGTGACCACTCTGCTGATCTATCGCGGTTGATTTCTTTTAAAATGCGAGGCAAATCCCAGACAAACTTTTTGCCTGTCTGGGTGTCTTGCACAATGTAAGACATTTCACTCATGATTCATCCAGCCTAAACATTTGAACTTGTTGCTGGCATTGAGGACAAGGTGTTTTATCTTCCTCATCTATATGCTTTGCATAATTGTTACCGAGCATCGGCATCCCACAAAGAGTACCAGTGTAAGATCCAGGAATAGACCAGTGTTGCTGACCTAGCTTTTTTGTCCACTCATATAACTGCGACATTCTGCGCCTCCATAATTTTAATAAAGTCTACACGGTTATCATAATCAGCCTTGGCATCATCGTAAGAGTTATGCACTTTTACGTTGCCTTGATTCGTACCGTCTTGTCGGTACACCAAGTAGGCTTCATTGACAGGGGAGTAGTTCAAGATGGTGAGCGATCTACCACCGTTGAACTCAAACATATCGGGCTTTGGTCTTTTCATACGAGGCTCCTTTCTGCGAGCTGTTTACAATATTAAAGTAACAGTGTGGACATTAAACGATAAGTCTTTTAGTCTCCCTTATTATCTTCATGCTCCAGAACCATATTGCCCTCAGCTACGACTGCCAGAGCTGGGAACTCTTCTTGGATTCGTTTTATTTCACGCATTACTTCATCACGACTCATCTGGTCAATTTTGCCGTGCAAGATTTCTTTACGATCAATGTAGATCCCAGCGGCTTGGCCTCGTGATTTTTCAGCGGCGACAGCGGCGGCGAAGTTTCCTCCCGTCATGGCGGCATCACGGATTTCAGCAAGTTTTTTTACATGGCCTTCAAAACTGACCTCATACTTTTTAGATAGTTCTTGCTTCAGCTCACGGATTCTTGCAACCACATGGGGATACCGCACACCATTGAGTAATTGTGATGCAATGGCGTGGGCTGATTTCACACTAAATCCAGCGCGGACAGCGGCCTCTGTTTGTGAGATATCTTCACAGACATACAATCGTGCAAATTCTTCTTGTTTGGGCGTGATCTGTTTTTCTTTTCTAGGATTTGCGACGACATCAATCGTGGGCTTGTGAGTAGCTTTGGCTAGAGCCATTTTGCATGTTCTCCTCTTCTAACATGGGACACTTTGTATAATAGGACCAAAAACGAAAAACATAAAATTAAAATTTTCATCAAATCAAAACCGCGCGGACAGAGAAAGTTACTGTCTATTGAACAAGATATCGGATCAATCTTCGTAATTCACCTTCTAACTCTTTGTATATAGGGCGATAGTCATATATTGTATATTATCAAATCATAAAAAACAAATTTTACTCTATCCATCTTTTGGTCCTATATAGCAAAGTGGGTCAGAGACCATGTTTATTGGTCAAAATTTACCCCCTACTTACCCCCTACCCATGTGCTTTGAGAGCATCGAGCGGCGTCTGAGCGGCTTCTTTTTTAGGTCATGAATAATGTTTAGTGGTAAAAAGACCCCCAACCAGTATTGATTGGGGGTTTAGTCTAAGGGAGGAATATGTCAATAACTGACGCCTAAAACCCTAACATGAGTTTTACTTTATCCCAAAGCCCTATTTTTGACGGAGGTGCGGAACCAATCCTTTGTGTTACATCTGGAATGATTTCTTTAACATTCTTCTCGGCTGGGGATAGAGTATAGAGAATGTATGTTAACTGGTTCATTGTTAGGTTATGATTTTTCTGCAACTCGCGGAGGGTATCCCCCGCAAGTTTATCTGCATGAACCGAGTTAATCAATTTTTGGGAATACTTTTTATTTTTACGCGGCATCTTCTCGTTCCCTTCTGCGTAAGATTTCACGGGCTTTAGCAACCCCTTGGACAGTAATATGATATCGGTAAGGTTTACCTTCACCAAGACGTTGCACATCACCACGCTTAAACAGATTATATAAAGCACCACTTGGGTCTTCTAAATCTGCATCTACAAAATCACTCGCAGTCAGTGTTGCATTTGTAGTAAACAACCTCAACAAAATCTCACATGTCGCACCCGAGGTAAATAATTTCTTATTACCTTTACGTCGTTTTACAGACGTCATTGTAGGGATTGGCTGTTGTGCGGGGATAAGTGCAGATGGCGATACATTAGGGCTGGTTGGATTTACCATACCATTTTTAATCATCCACCGTATCTGCAACCCAATACTACGACACTCAGCTTCTGCCACAGTTTTAAGTAGATTGTAGGTATCAAGATCAAGTGATACCGATTTATACTGCTCTGGATCTGCCATGTTTTTTGGTCCTTTCTTCCATCAAAGCTATTTCTCTAGCTTTATTAGCAATCATGCTTTCCAGTATTGCCCTTGCTTCTGGACTGCGGAAACAGACAGTAGCAAGAGAGTATGCAAGAAGACCGTAAGCACGGTCATCTCCAAAAGGTTTAGGGGGGACATTACCGAGAATTTGTTCAAGTTCCCATTCTCTTGCGGCAATATTAAGTAGATGTGAAACTGCCCCCCTCACATCACTATAAGTAGCCATGATTAATTTGCCTCAGCTGTAATTTCAGCATTAAAAGTAACACGCTCTTGGATAGCATTAGTTACTTCATCAGCAAGGTCACTTTGCCGTACCCACTCATCGGGGTCGTAATCATTACTGCTTATACTTTCTTCACGAACACTTTCAACTTCATTTTCAAGGTCGATAATGCGGCAGTATAGATCATCAACTGTTTTACCAGCGGCTCGCATGTTTTCTTGCCCTGAATACATAGGCTCAAACTGTTCTAGCTCACGCACAGACATACCTTTTACAGGAGCCCCTACTTCATCAAACAGCTTTTCAAACCGTGAAACACGGTCTTGCAAACCATAAAGCAGAGTCATGATATGTTGCATATCAGCACCAAGGTTTTCAAACCTAGAACGCACATCACTCATACGCTGAGCTTGTGCTTTTATCTGTTCATGTTGAACATGCTTAGTAGGGTCAAACTCATCACGGGCGGCAATATCAGTACATACTGCATTATCTACCTCGCTATCACTAGGCAACCCAGAACTAGCACAAACACCATCAACCATATTATCATCGGGAACTACTTTCTCGTTCATAACCTACTCCTTTCTTGAGTGGTCAGTTGTTATATGACAAGAGACCTCCCCTTGCCATTAAGTATAATATGCCATAACTGACTTATAATGATAAGTCTTTTGTTATCATCAAAATCTTTCATCTGGCTTCCAATATAGATTACCCATCTCATCTACAATACAATGCTTTTCATAATCTATTTCTATTTCGCCACAACCTTCACAAGTTTCGCAATCATCCAAATACCCTTGTAGATAACCACCATTTTGATAATCTACTACAGCACGTTCATATTCAACGCGACCATCACCCGCACATTCAGGGCAAAGGCGATGAGTTACATCATCCCCAACAGGAAACAGTTGTGTATAATCAATAGTCATTCTTCTGGTTACTCCTAGATAATGGTACCCACGGCTGGACTCGAACCAGCACGCCAAAGGCCACGGATTTTAAGTCCGTTATGTCTACCCATTCCATCACGCGGGTTAAAATTTCACAAAAGAGCTAAAACGCTGATTACTGTCATAATCACGGTTAAGAGGTCTAATTCCATAATTCTGCGTCTCCTTTCTAGAGAGCGTTACATAATCTTTATACCAACAAGAGGTACAAAGCAGAGAAAATCTAGTTTCCACCTCTGCTTTGTGCTCACATTTATTGCACTTTAAGTTTGCCATCTATATCAAAAAACGGTTTAAATGCTTCATTAACCGCCCTCAATGGTTGCGCTTCAATTATATAGCAATCAATATCTATACAATCTACTCCAAGACTAGCCATACTGCGTCTAAACTTTTCTTCAGTAATGTTAGCCTCGCAGTAATCATCTTGCAACTTTTCAAGCTCGTTCATCCAAAGCTCTTTTACTTTACCCATTATTCCCCCAATCCATAAAAAATGTTGTGGATAAAAGCTGGTTTACTCTTATCAAGTTTGAGTCTGCCTTTAACCCAATCATAATAACCGTGGATAGTGGGCATCTTGCGACGCCCACCTTTTAATATTACGATTTCACGCACATCATCAACATTATTCATTAAACCGCAGTAATCTAAATAGATTTCTACCAACTTTATAGTGCGATACATAGGCGTGAGGGAATGCCCCTCACGCGAGTTATAATAAACTTGTGCTGAGTACATATCGTACCTCCTATTGAAACCAAAGGTTATAGTCGTTTTCATATAAGAAATCTTCAAAGCTAAGACCACAAGTGGTCAACTTAAAAATTTCCCATTCACGACAAAAATCCTGTGCGGTCTCACCTTGCAAAAAGAAAGACCACCCAGACTCATGCTGTTTAACGGTGACACAACGTTCACCGTTAAACTGCTCATCTTCCATGGAGTAACCACCGATAACCATTTTACCACTCACTCGGTAGCATCAAAGTATTGGGGCTACGCGTCAGGATAAATTTGAATTCAGAGTTAGGTGGTAGGTCAGTATACTCAATAGTGCGAGTATGCAGTATTATAGGACCATCACCTTTATCACCATCGGAACCTATAATAACAGCACTGTTATCATCACTAACAGTTACTTGGATAAAGATAACGTAATCTTCATCACTGAGCTTTGGTGTAAACTCAGTGGCTACGATATCCATAAACCAATAAGCTCCGCACTTTTCAGCGAAATACTTAACCCCATCAGTAAGTAGTAACTCAGGGGTCATCGGAAGTTTATGCTGATACAGACATTGCGTACCAGTAAAACCAGATAAATCAACAGCTTGCATATCTAACTCCTTTCTACGAGTGTTGTTTGGCTGTAATTAATATATAAGTGTAGACTTTATTGATGACAAAAAGTATTTTCTCTAATTTATTCTTCTATATTAGAAGTCCATTTAGCTCCTACGAGGTATCCGCATTCTCCGCATCCTATCTGTCCTTTCATCCCTGAGATTAGATGAAATGACCCTGATCCACAGAGCGAGCAAAGCAAAATCTCTACTTCGTGTTCTGTGACGATAAAATTTTTCTCGTCTATGATGGGGTCTGATTGGTTTTCTCGTCGGACGAACGGGATAACATTATCTCCTCCATGAATGGGGGAACTGGCCTTTTGTGCCATACACCTAACCTCGCTTTCTCTCCTATGTAATAATTCTGGTACGCCATAAGAGTATCAGAATGTTTATACTCATCGGGCATTGCTTGAGCGGGTTTAGTAAACCCCCTCGCTTGTAATTCTACAGGAGGACAACGAAGTATTGCAAGAATTCTCTCACAAGCATGGGTTTTTTCATAGCGATAAGTATATTCTTTACATAATGCGATACCTAACCGCCAAAGCCAGCGATAATTCTCAATCGTTTGCCCTGCCCACAAGGTACAGGGGTGTTTTTGATGAACAGGGCGAAATGGTCCATCATTACTGTACCTGTGGTGGACAGTGCTGAGCATTTGGGTAGTCTCAAGTGGCATCTTAACAACGTGTTTGTTGCAATGCCATTGAGCACAAATAGTGTGATCCCAATCAACTATAAAGATATTCATAAGCACTCCCTTTCTGCAGAATACCTTAATATACAGTAGCTAATTGTAGAAGACTGTTCTTACTTACTCAATGATAAGTTTGGTTTTTACATCAGTTAGATAAGAAAGTGTTTCTTGGGAATAACTCCCTAAAACATACTTCATAGCTTCATATCTATCTGAAGTTTCTACAATAAAAGTATCTTTAAACTCTACTGGATTAAATAAAGATACGCTTACTTCACAACATACTGCTTCTTCCATCATACACTCCATTAGGTTAAGGTGTTACATACATATAACGCCTTAAACACTGCAAAACTTATGCCCTAAGATAAAATAGGTGCAAACTAAGAGCAAATTAGACGTAATAGTCTTTGCCACTGGTAATCCATGCTTCAATTTCTTCATCTGTCATATTATCAAAATCTGGTTCAACTTGATGAAGTGGCATTGGTTTACGTTTTTTCATCTTTTTTCTGCGTTTTTCTTCAGGTTTAGGCACGGCTACTGGTTTTGATTGTTCAGGCATAATGATTTCTATTGTTTTGTATCGGGTTTTGCATTTAGTGCATTCCCTTCTACGCATCATAGTTTTTCCAAATGCCGAGGCATGCGTCCTGCTTTCATAAACTTTGCTTTTTGCACCACACTTAATACAATTCATCAATTTACTCCTAAATTGTAATGAGCTAACACTGCCTTTACTGGCTCAAAATCTTGTTCAGAAGAGAATTTTTGGTGAAGGTAACTTATACCAGAGTGCATAATCAATTTCATTTGGTCACTGCCTTGAGAATGACGGTGTGTATATAAAACGAGCTCTAACATATCAGCCATTTTTAATCGTATTTTTTCTTCTGGGCTGAGTACAAATATCAACCCGAGGTCATCAAATACCTTTTTCTCAGCTTTTTCAAAGGCTTGCTGTATTTCAGGGTAAGACCATTTAGCGGTGGCAGGAATATCACCTAAAACTATTTCTGGCACATCATGATAAAGTGCCGCCATAATTAATTGCTTTGTACTGTCAGGCCATAATTGATCAATTAAAATACTTACTGCGTATGAATGAGCTCCCACGGTTTGCCTTTCTGATTGCATTGCAACCGTATGATATCTTAGTAAAAATTGTGCATCCCAAGCTGTTGTCAGGGTTTTAATGTTCGGTATTATGCCGCATTTCTGTGCCGCCATCTTCTACTCCTCTAAGCCAAGGCTTTTCGCTAAATGTTTGTTTTGCTTCCCCCCAATTAGGACCAAACTCTGCATCTACAATTGAAGGGACTTCTAAATTCACGCAATGTTCCATAATTTCTGCTATACGTTTAGATTGTGCCTCATTTTCTACAGAAATATCTAGCTCATCATGAACTTGAATCATGGGTAGTATGCCTTCATCTGCTAAAGCAACCATCGCGGCTTTAGTTTGGTCGGCCGCGCTACCCTGTATGAGTTTATTAAGAGCTTTATATGTAAATGCTCGTTTAATTCCAGGACCATGCTCAGCGTAGGCTTCTTGGTAAGTCATAGGTTTCCAACTGCCATACTTATTTGGCTCCCATTTATCGAATCTACACCTACGCCCCAGCAATGTACGGATAACCCCACGGTTACTCGCTCTATTTGTGCTGTATTCACTTAATTCGCGGACAAAAGGTACTTTATCGTGGTAAGTAGCAAATAAATCTTGTGCATCTTCAAATTCAAGGCCAAGGCTTGCCGCTAACTTTTTACTACCCATCCCATAAAACAAACCAAGATTGATATCTTTTGCCTGTTTACGCGGGACGCCCACAATATCAGCCGCCATTTGGTGGAAATCAGTGCGGGGGTCTGCATTATATTGTTCAGCAAAGTCTGAAGCCCCTCTGAAGCCCATGAGTTTAGCATAATGCACAACAATGCGCGGTTCTTGGCTAGAGTAGTCGAACGCACCCCATAAACAGTCTTGTTCTGGTATAAACAAGCTACGGATCATTGGACCTATTTCGCCATGCCGTGCAGGGATTTGTTGGAGGTTAGGGTTACTATAACTAAATCGGCCTGTTACTGTACCGCCATCATCACTCCTTAGCGGATGTAATTCAGCATGGATACGCCCATTTACCTGATGCTTTAATATTGTATCTACAAAAGTAGACCTCGCCTTTTGGTATTCTCTAGCTTGCACAATCATTTGCGCCACCTCATGTGGGTGGTGAGTTAGAAACCCTTTTGTAAAACTCGGCGCACCTGTTTTTTCAGTTTTATTATAAGGCAGATTTAAAGCATCAAAAGCTTTAGCAACACTATCAGCCGCCCATATTTCTACTTCAACGCCTGTCTGCCTTTTTATATTATCTAGTAACCGTTTTTCGCGGGAGAGTAGGTCTTTCTTTATAGTTTCACATCGATCTACATCTACACAAACACCACGTTCTCTCATTGGAATAATTGTTTTAAGAACATTTAACTCGAGTTCAAACACATCTTTAATATCTTCTTTAATAATTAAGGTTTTAAAATGACCCCATAACCTTAAAGTGAGCGCGGCATCTTGTTCGGCATACTTACCTACATGATGTGCAGGGAGTTTATACATCTCACTTTTAGCATTTACCCCAAACGCCGCCGCCGCCTCTCTTAGCTCAACTTCACTTTTACGTTCTTGTAGATAATCCCTACCAATAGCATTTAATGCGTAACTAAATCTGTTTTCATCGAGCAGAGGTGCCACGACCATTGTGTCCACGATTCTGCCGTAAACCCGCACACCCTCTGCGAGCATCCAGCCAACATCGTAAGGAGCATTATGAAAGATATAATCCCTATTAATTTTACATACATCTTGTAACCACCCTAATGTTCGTTTTGCATCAAAGTTGGGACCAATCTCGTGCCTGATGGGAAAGTACCATTGGTCACCTTCCACAGCTACAGCTACACCAATTATGTGACCATCTTTTCTAGCCCAGCCACTACCCATCGTAGTCAAATTAGGGTCGCGTGTTTCAAGGTCAATAGCAACCTCTTTATAACCAGTAAGGTCAGGATAGCCATCAGGCATAACCCACTCAGTCGGTGGTTGAAATAGGGGGTATTGCATTACCTTTTACCTTCATCGGTTGCTTACATTTATTACAAACAGGCCATCTGTTTTTAAGGTTACGAAAAGTGACGATTCGTTTTTCCCTACCACACTCACATTCAGCCTGAACCTTTTTGTCAAGGTTACTTGGGCTTTCCTGATCCATCTGTTTTCCTTAATGCTATCTCAGCTTCAACAAGAAAAAGATACCTACGCAAATCACGGATATCATCTATAATACCTTCTTCCCGCGCATCCTGTTCAATAGCGTGGAAAACATCGTAATGGTATTCTGTTACTTGCTTTTCAAGCCTATCCCATTTGCGAGCTAACATCATAAAAGCACCCACACCGCCGCGTTGTTTCCAACTATCGCCATATGATTTCTCTGCCTCATTTAATTTAAGTGTATCTAAACTAGCAAGCATATCTACCTGTCGGATAATTTTACTGGGTTGGTCTTCCATTTCATATAACTCTTCTAACTGCTGGAGAACTTTACTGGGTTGGTCTTTCATTTTATCTTTCATATATTCCTCATGCCTTTTCACTTTAATCTCCTATCTAACCATTCTATACAAGCCTTGCGCCAAGCACGGTCTTCTATTTTATTGGCATGATAGTATGCGCTAGGAAAATTCTTTGCTTTCCAATACCGCCATGATTTTCTCATTTCGCCGCAAGTAGTAGAAAGATAAGAGTTATTGTATTCTGTACGATCCTCATCTTTAAACCACTCTAACAACTCTTCATCAAAAGTATCTGAATCATCTATAAGTGCGGGGGGAGTATAACTTAACCCATCATCAGCTATTGTAAGATATGGTTCATACTCAGCTTGCATACCTTCCAGTTTATCTAAAACGCTGGTGTAAGCATGGAGATTATTGCTGAATTGATAGTATGTCCCTACACCGTAGCCTAACATTCCTGCCATATACTCTAGCAGAACGGACATATGTACAGCATTCGCGCCGTAAGCTCCCCAAATCATATCATTACTGCGGTTAGTCACAGTCATGTTTAGGTCTTCATTACGTTCCCAAAAGTATATCTGGGTATTACAGGGGTAATCTTTACCATCATTAGTTTGCACTAAATCTTGGTGGGGATCCCAAATACCAAGTACCGCCCTGCGATCATTATGGTAAGTACCAAGCCGAAACATTACTTCTTGTAGCTGATCCTTACCGAACCAGTTTCGCCACCTGTATCCATATGCACCGTGGAAAGTTACACCATCGTCGCTGTAGGTATTCATCCTGCCATTAAACTGGCTTATCCAATCAACATCATTCCTCCCTGCTAACATCCACAAACTTTCCATTAAATGGAAATACGGATTAGCATCGCGTTCAGGGTAGAATAAAACCCTTTCACGACTATGGGTGTAAATTGTGGTGACAGGAGTAGGAAACTCAAGTGCTAGACCATTTCGTGTTTGAACTTCTACACCAGATGAAAGTAGTGCTTGTCTGCCTAGAAACAGGGCTTCACTTACCCCGCGAGCATAAATAGATTGCATATACGCCTCCTCGACGTGCTTAAAGGTTGGTGGCGGGGGTTTTATGCCCCACCATAATTAAACGCCTCGAGCGGCTTCTACAGAAGCTAAACCAAAGAAGTCTAGGTTTTTATTACACCGCTTTATAGCTAACGCATCTGGAACCCCTAAAGGTAAGTCTATCGTGCTTTTTACAAGATCTACATACTCTTGGGCTACGTTACGCATATCAAACCGTTGTATAAGTTTCAAGTTGTTTTCTTTTATACTGAGCCACTGTTCTTTATCATGCACAGCATTATCTACAATATCTGCGAAAATAAACGGCTTACATTCTGCTGGGATTTCTATATAGTTTTTCCCTGCGATAAATATTTCACTATCTTTCATCCCCCAATCAGTAGCCATCGGCACAGCACCACATAAAATAGCTTCTACTGTAGTCCTATTGAAATGAGCTCCGTAAGAGGAATACTTTTTGCTATAGCTTGGGTCTATTTGTAGCTTTACTTTTTTAAGGTATTCTAAAGCTATATCATTAGGAACAGTACCTAAATGTTCCATACCATAACGCTTGGCTCTTTCCCAGATACGCTCGCCTACATCATCAAAATACTTTGGCTTACATTTATCTGGGCTAGTCATGTAGCGGTATTCTATACCTTCACCACCTATGAGCTTTTGTTCGTTGTTCTGCATATATGCAATCGCACGAACTAACGTATCTACACGTTTCCATGCTTTAAAAACCTGTATCGCGGCAAAACCTTCACGTTGGTTAAAATTTGTCCAACCATCTGCATTGCTTATATCAAAAGGGTTTACAATTAATTTGCGTGGGATAGGCAACATCTCACCTGAACGCATAGCAGATTCATGTACGCATACTGCCGCATGAAATTCATGGTGGACTTTTATAAGATGAGGGTACAACTCTGGCAGATTACCATCATGTACGATAGCTATGTTTTTGCTACCGTGGTCGTACAAATCCAGCCACTCTGTAACACCGTTATTTTCCTTGCTCAGGGTAGGTACAGGGATGTGCCACAGGATTGCATCGTATTTACTGCACTTCTGCTTAAACAGATCCCTATGGTATTTAGAAAGATAAGGTACTTTTGGTAGACCTACCCAACCCCTAGCTTGATGGTGGTGGTATCCTGTACCTACTTTACGATATTGGTCAAAGTTTTTAGGTGGTGAACTTCGGCTAGCTACTTTATCTTTAGGCACTAACATAGTGAAGTCAACTTCGTGGCCTAATTCTTTCAGCCCTTTTGCAAGATATTCAGCATGGTTAATTATCCCACCGTAATCTTGTATTTGAAACATAGTCATTAGAAACTTCATTCTACAGCTCCTTTAGGTGTATCTGTTAATAAGGTAGGGCGATAAATACTGCGCGGTCTACCTTGGCCTAACCTTACTCTTTCATATTTATCCCACTCACATAAGCTATGCTCAATAGTACGCATATCAACTTCTTTTAAGGGAACATGGGGTTGAATGTAAAAAGGAGCTGTGGATAACAACTTGGTCATATAATCATTAGCCATAGGCTGACCCATACCTTTTTTAAGAGGTAAGCCAAGGATTCTGTTTAATCCCCTAACTGCTCCAGGACCAGCGTTCGCCCACCTATAACGGTCTTCTGCCGATGATAATACAGGCGTGTGGTTGAGGTCGGTAACAACCTCATATGACATAAAACCTCCCCCTCCCCATCCCCGATAGGAACCCATCGCTTCATGTACTTTTTGGAGCGACTGCGTTTCGGCGGCAATCTGCGCCAACGCTTCTTTGTTTTCCCAGATAGGCGTAAGAAAATGGTCAACCACAACCTCTGATTTTGGTGCTTTGAGTCCTTGGTTAGTGATTATATATGCACCAGTAAATGTCCGTAAACCTTTCTCAATTCTGGTTTGTATTAATTCTTTTGTACGAGCAGGGTTAAACTCTTCTGCCCAGCCATGCTGTTCAGCAAATTCACTTGTGCCTATCATACGGAATAAACAACAATTAAACAGTATCTCACCGTGAGGGCGATTGTTGTTTGGCTTTGTCCAATTTTCACGCATCCAAATAGTTACCCTATCGTTTTCACGGAAAGGGTTTGTAAACTTAAATTCTTGTAGGATACGGTCAGTAGTCCAAGGGGCGGGAGCACCCGACCTCCTGCGTAGGTAGATCGAGTGTCTCTCATTTATCCACCCGAAGTAACTTTCTATAGCTTCGGTTAGCATTACTTACTCCTCTAACTCGATAGCACCAGCTTTAACTGCTATTTTAATATCAACACCACATCCAGGAGCAGGGCTAAGTGCGCGGAGTTTTGCCATAGCTTCACCAACAGTTGCACTATCCATAATCACCTTCATATTGCGGTGACGGTTTGTACCTTCGCGAACAGGGGGTGTATCCATAAGCAGTTTAATTTTCGCGTCATTATTAAACCGTGGGCGAACCTGTTTTTTCTTTTCAGTCACCTCATGCTTTTGCGCTTTATTATTAAACTGATCTACGTGAACAGTAGACATATTAGGCTCCTCTTGGGGTTTCCAGTTTTTGGCTTTCTTAACTACTGCTTGATGCACATAGTCAGCCGCTTGTTGGTGGGAAACATAAGTTAAATCCCCACCTATTGCGACAGCAATTTCGTGTAGCTCTTCTACAGAACAAAACTCTACTAACTGTCGGGGTGATTCGCCATTATATACAATGCTGTATTCGTTAACTGCTTCGCACTCTTTAATACTTTCCAAAGAGTTAAACTTGTAGATAACGTAGGCTGGACCAGAACTTCCTGGAATCCCTTCACATACTGCATAAAACATAATAATCTCCCTTTCTATGGAAAATGGCATGGTTCATTCTAGTAAACGAACCATGCCAAGACAAGAACTACTTTGTCAATTTACGCCGCATCGGCATATTCTAGTGCTTTAGCTAGAGCCTTGCGTTTTGTATTCGCGCCAGACCCAAACCATGCAGAGTGCAGTGCATTACCTTCAGCTTGTGAACGCTTCTGGTGATCTACTACATAAGTCACAGCATTGAGCGCACCCCACCATGTACCTTTAGCAGAGTTCATGCTTGCCCCTGGACTCGTATGTAATGCTTCTTCAACAAGTTCGGCAGTACGTTTAAACTCATCACGCAGGGGTGGTAGGTCATCTTTTACAGAAGCCTTGGCTCGCTCGATTAACAAGTTAGGCTGGAATAACTCTGCAATAAAGTTATCAACATCGAACTCTTTTGCACGTTTCTTTGCTAAGAACTCAGATTGCTCTTTGAACTTAGTCATTTGCTGACCACTAATACCCAAAGCCTCTTCAGCGGCTTTCTGTATTTCTTCATCGAACATTTGCAGATGTAATACACGGAAGCGGTTGCCCTCCATATTCATAGCCTGTGTAAGAGTATTGTTACATACAACACGAATAGGCGTGAACATAATAGTCATCGCTTTGCCTACTTGGTGACTGTTATTCAAAAGCAAGTAACCCTTAACTTCATCATCACCGCCAAGGCTGAACTTATCAGTTAGCTTTGCCAACCCCCATATATCTTTACCTTCTTTCAAGCTACCCGCTGTTTCCATAGTCATCTGACCAGCATCAGTAAACTTTTTAAAGAAGTCCATAACTTCAGCATTTTGGAAAGGTACATAACCATCACCGCAATGCGAAAGCACTTTGTTATCGCTATCCCGCACAAGGAAATGTGCATCTGGTGCGCGGATAAAACCAGCCTCACCAGTTGGGTCGATAATATTCCAGCAGTTGGGTTTATCAACTGTATAAGCAGGACGCTTACTAACTGTCCAATCAATACCAGCCGCAACTAACATTTCTTGGGGTGACATATTACCATCAACAGCGGTTCCTAAACCGTGCCAAGGGACTTGTCCTGCATACGCCATAGTCTCAACTAAATGTGCCATTATAAATTACTCCTTTCTAGAGTATTAGTGTTTTTGAACATCGATTGTAGGTAAGGCTTCATATGCTTCAAAAGGCATATCTAACCAAACCTTTGTTGTGGGGTCAAGCATAAGTTCAACCCGCATTTCCACATCGTTATGTGGCATACTAAAAACGATGGGGAATAAGGTGTCATCTGCAATATCAACAATGTTTTCATTATATATAGAACGGTTACGCTCAGATAATATAGCTTCATTGTTCGCATCTAACAGAGACGCTTTGTTAAAGTATTTCACTTGCATGGTAGCTCCTTTCTGTTTGTTACCAGCAACCTAACAATGCCCCAAGCCGTAACAAATGATAACTCTTTTGTTTTCAGCTAGGTAAACCGTACCCTTGACTAAACATAGGATGAATCAAATGTAAATTATCTGTAGCTCGGGTCAACCCTACATAAAATACTCGTGCTTCATCTTCTGCTTGGTTATCTATTTTACGCCACATACTGTACGGTCTACGCATAGTATCAGTTAACAACATTACATTTGTTGCCTGAGCTCCTTTAGCAGAATGAATAGTGGATATTCGTAACCGTGGGGTTGTCGTAAGGCTTTCGCCTTTTCGCAAGCAAGCCTTTATATAAGTGCGGTCGCGTTCGTTTATTTTGCCTAATCCTATATCCCAAGGTTGACTGTGCAATAACCCATGATCTTGCTGTAATTCTTCTAAACTATAAAAAGTAGAATCATCGCCATTCGGCATAGTTTTAAATCCGTAGGCTACTTGTGTATTCAAAAGCATATGCTTGTAGACTAACCTGACTTGTTCAGCATTTAAACGATTGCCCTCGCGCAAATGTTCCCAAAACCTTACTGCTTCTAACACTTTACTGTCTATACTGGTTGAACCATTATAAATATATAAATGTCCTCGGCGGCGTACTTCTTCCTCTATTTGTTGCGCTCCCCGAGTAGTACGGCTCAGCAGTAGCCAATCACCTGTACTAAGGTCAACTTCTTCAGAATGCCTATGCCACAAGACACTACCCTCACCCTCTTTGGGTTCAAAGAATTTATCCCGCCTTCCTACAATGCGCTTTATAACTTTGTGACTGAGTGCATGGTGCAAGGAGGGAATGCGGTAGGACTTATTCAAGAGGGTAACTTCCCCTTGGAGTCCTACAAAATGGTCTACATCTGCGCCAGCATAACGGAAAATGGCTTGATCATCATCTCCCGCTACATAGCATATCTGGCTGTTTTGCTCTAGTAACCTTACCATCTCCCATTGGATGGGAGATAAATCTTGTGCCTCATCAATAAAAACTACTTCTAATCGTGGGCATAATTCTTGGTCAACAAAAGTTTCTAACATCCCAGCATAATCTTGTAAGCCGTATGCTTTTTTCCAATGCTGTAACCCTCGGCTAACATATTCTACTCTTGCCCAATCTGTTTTTAAGGGAACAATACTCTCATTATAAACTTGGCGTAATGGTTGGCGCAGAATACGGGATACATTTATAATTTCAAGAAATTTATCGCCATAACCGAAATCTTTATACGGTCCTTGGTCAACTGTTCCCCCACCGTAGAACTTGCCAATCTTTAACCAATCAGCAACCTCTTGGTATTTTTCAGGTGTCATTACTTGAGAATGGGTCAGCCCTGACATTAAAAATCCGAGGCTATGTAAAGTACGAAAATACGGTAACTCTTTTTTACTTAGGTTGAACTTTTCACAAGCGCGGTCTATGGCTTCGGTCGCCGCCCTGCGGGTAAACGCAAAGTACCCGATGCGGTCTGGTGGAACCCCTGATTGCATGTATTGTTCAACTAAGTTTAAGAGCTTAGTTGTTTTACCTGTTCCTGGAGGTCCGAGTACGATTTGCACTAAATAATTCCCTCAGCAACTGGTAACTCTGGCAACGGTATATCAGTATCATCTCCTTGGAAAAACTCCTGAGGTAATGACCAAACATGCACACCTTTATTTCTCACACGCCAGAACATCTTTTCTGCTTGTACATTCTGTAACCGCAATGTGATCTTGTTAGAACTGTAATGTGTAAAGTCATTTACGGACAAGTGTTTTTTGATATCTTTTACTTGGAAGTAAACCCTACCTTCTACCCAAACAGCTACGCCTTGCAGTATATCTTCGCGCTCTTCACCTTTGGCACGTTCACAACAAAAAGCATGGAGTAGGTCTTCAAACTCACCCTTGATAGTGGCATCTGGTGGTACTTCCACAATAGTTAAATTATCCAGTAACATTTGTATCCGCGTCTGCCACGCCCTCTGGTTAACAGCAATAGGGAATTTATTTATCTGGGCTACACATTCCTTTTGGAATTGGGCTTGGCTAGTCAAACCATTAGTAGAAAGCTCTAACCGTTCACCATCTACATCAAGAATCCAGATAGGTGGATCACCATCAATTTTAGTAAGGCTCGACATATCATTACCAACACCTGTTGGTCCAACACCGTACTTCCTGCCCTTACATATTTCTTTATCGCAAAAAGGTTTTATTGGTTGGTCTTCACATTTATAAAAGTAATCTTTCTTTTTAAGTTGGCGAATAACCACACCTACTTCATTATGGCTGAGGGGTGGGTGTAAGTAATCCATGTTATATCGTTGGACTAACACTTCCCAATTTTCTTCATCAAACATTCGTGCGTACACACCAAGATTGAAAAGGGCATTGTTGCGTGAACCTTCGCCAAATCCTTTACTACATAAGTGCTGTAAGCATGGAGGTCCTTCTTCTAAAACACCTTCTTTTGTACCAAAACTCATATTCAGTTTACGGAATTTAGCAGGAGCTATAACAAATTGTTGAGCGTATTCTAAAAAGGCTTCTGTACCCAAAGCCTCTGCATTATCGTCAAAACCATACCGTGTAGAATTATCACCATTATGATACGGCATATTTAAAAAGTTGCCTGTATCACCGCGATCAATCAAAATAGTTGTTTGCTTGGGAAAAATTTCACTGCCCGAATAGCCAAGTGCCGCGCTTAATTCTGTCATGCGCCTCTGCATTTCTTCTGCTTCTACAGGCTCAGTAAGAAACATCCAAACATGCGCTCCCCCTGATTTAGTCCTACCTACTACAGCGGGAATTTTGTTTTCCCTTAAAACAGTAACCAGTTCTTTATGGCTGACATCATATTCATCAATATCAATTGCACCCCACTGGCAAAGGTTATCACTGCGGATAGGAATAATACCTACCCCTGTGCCTCCTTTTAAATGTTCTTCCCACATAGCAAGGGTAGTTGGCTCGCGTATAACTTTAGCCTGACCTTGCTTTTTGCCATCACTAGAACGGCTGGAGTTAACGATATAAGTGCCGTGGGCTATATCGCTACCCTTAAATAAATCATAAAATTTTTGTGCTGTAGACATAATCCACCTCCTGCTAAATAGGGTGGGACGGTGTACTCAACAGACTGCGAGTACACCGTCCCGCAACTACAGGGCGATCAACCCCTGCGGTTGAACTAGAAAGGGATATCGTCGTCTGGCGCATCACCTTTTGCATTAGCAGTATTAGCAGATTTATCTTCTTTGACTTCTACCTCACCCGCTTGGATGGATTCTTCAAACTGCAAAGCAGTATTAAACAAGTAATCATCTTCCTTGTTTTCAAGGTCAAGGCTACGAACCCTAGTTACATCAAACCCGAACCATGTACCTTTATCGTTTTGTTCTTGCACAGTACCTACTTTGTAAACCTGTGACATTAAGGGCAGAACGAACACACCATCATCACCTTGAGCAGTTAGCGATTGTGCTTGGGTCATCCACTTACGAGCTTTCTTAAGCTGTGTTGATGACATAGTGATTAAAGCACGTTGCGCTCCCATAGTTGGGTGCAATAACAAAACAAAGAACTGCGCGGTATTTGCGAGCAGATTGCCATTAGGCAATACATCTTGGCCTACTTCATTGCGGATGATTGTATTTACAATGGGGTCAGTAGTTTCGTAAGATTTTACATACCCGCCACCCTGCTCGCGTGGCTTCCATTCAACGTAACGGCGGTTGTAATGACATGGGATAACTTCAACACCCTGCTCACCATCGTACACTTCATTAAGGACTGTATTAAACAGCATTCCTGCTTCAGCACCTTCTACATAAGCACCATCACGTTTATTAACCTGTGGGCTCAATTGTGCTAATACACGCAGAAAAGGGATAGAAAGGTCTTCAGCCGTAACTTCCTTAAAACCTTTATTCCCAAACTTTTCAAAACCAGCATAAACTACTGGAGCGTTGTTTTCTTTAACAACAACTTCTTTCTTTGCTTCAGCCATGACTATTTCCTCTTCATGATTTTAGATTTTTCACCGATGTAAAGACCAAACAACTCTTGTGGGATATTTTGCCCTTGTTCAGTTTGGTCTTTTACAAATGCTTTTAGTGTCATTGGCTCTACCCACTTTTTAGTGTTTACAGCCATGCCACGATCAGCTAATTCACTTGCAAATTCTTCAGCTTGTGTTTCCTGACCACGGACAAAATTAGTTGCCACTTGGTTTTTAATCAGGTCACCAAAGTTATTATCCACAAGCCAGTTATATGCTTCCTCTGCCCTATCTTTAGGTATAGAAGCACTGTAGTATTTGCTCACGCTAATACTAGAGCCATCTTCCAACTTTAACTCTGAGATATTATGCTCAGCCATTGCCGCTGGTAATTGGTCTTCTGCCACTGCTCTTAGGTCAGTTTTTGCTTGCTTTAACTCACCTTCTAGCTGTGTAACCCGCTCTTCCAAACTAAGTTGGATATGTGCAAGTTTACTGACTTGGCTCAAGCCAGTTTCATTTACTGTGCTCAGCTTTTTAGCCGCACTTTCAAAATCAGCCATCTGTACCTCCTGGACGGTAATTAAGGTCTGCGGCAAGTGGGAAGTATTTACCCTCCTGCCTATCCCACTTCAGCATTTTGAATTTACCGCTATTTGCACGGGATGCCATAGCCGCCGCAAGTGCGATAGCCGCTGGGTCTCCTGCTAACAACAAGTAATCATCATCTGTGAACTTACTGAGCTTCCTACCCATACGCCTTATAGTAGGCTGGGTAGAATAGCTGGCTTGCTCACCTGCTGGAAGTAGTATTTCTATATCACCGAAGCTGGTGGCATCAGTAATGTCACGGCCTCGCATTTCTTGTGTTATAAATACAGTCATAAAACATGCCTTTCTGCACATGGTTTGTAGTTATTCTAAAGGTATAGCATATATCCCTGTAATATGCTTGTCTAGTTTGCTCAGCAAATAATTAAATATATCCGCTATACGCAACTTTGCTAAGTAGGGGCTAAAACGTATTGTATGTAAACAAAAGTTTTTTCAAAAGTAGTCGCGCGGACAGACAAAGTTTGTATAGTGGAAAGGTGATATCGGAAAATGTTAAAATTTTAATTCATCGCAATTTGTTTTTCACCCCTATATAGCAAAGTAAGCCGATAAAACTGTACTTGTCATATTAAGTAGGGCTTTGTAGAATAATACACTTCCAGTAGAAAGAGGAAAGAATGAGGTACAAATTTAAGTTTAAGCCCTACGAGCATCAGCTTGAGGCATTAAAGCGTTCATGGGATAAACCCTATTATGCTTTATTTATGGATATGGGTACGGGCAAATCTAAAGTCCTTATTGATACAATAGCAATGTTGTATGATAAAGGTGAAATAGATAGTGCATTGATTATTGCGCCTAAAGGTGTGTATAGAAATTGGGAACGCAAAGAGTTGCCTACACATATGCCCGACCATATAAAAATGAATATTGTTTCGTGGTCACCTGAGCAAACTCAGAAAAAGAAAAAAGAGTTAGATACCTTAAAAGAAGTCACGGAAGACTTACAAATATTCCTTATGAATGTAGAAGCATTAAGTACAAAACGTGGTTTAGAGGAAGCTGATAAATTCCTATTCACCCACAGAACAATGCTTGCAGTAGATGAAAGCACTACGATTAAAAGCCGTACTGCTCAACGTACTAAAAATTTGATTAAGCTGGGTAAAAATGCACCTTACCGTAGGATACTTACAGGATCACCTGTTACTAAATCACCTTTAGATTTATTTACCCAATGTGAGTTTTTAGAACATTATGTATTAGGGCAAGGCAGTTTTTGGACATTCCAAAATAGATATGCTAAAATGTTACGCCGTACAATGGGAGCGCATAGTTTTAACCAGATTGTAGGCTACCAAAACCTTGATGAGCTTAATGGTATTATCGAGCCGTTTAGTTATCGTGTTCGTAAAGAAGATTGCTTAGACCTTCCTGATAAAGTTTACACTCGTAGAACAGTAGAGCTTACACCTGAGCAAAAGAAACTATACGAACAAATGAAAAGTATGGCTCTTGCTATTGTAGAAGGTGAGGAAGGTGGGCTAATTTCTGCGCCTACTGTCCTTACACAAATACTTAGGTTGCAACAAGTTTGTTCTGGTTTTGCTAAATTAGAAGATGGGCGAATGGTTGAAGTTCCAACAAACAAACTTAATGAGCTAATGTCTGCTCTGCAAGAGATTGATGGTAAGGTTATTATTTGGGGTAACTTTACACATGACCTTGAACTCATACAAAAAGCTCTTGCAAAAGAATATGGTGAAGACAGTGTAGAATTATTCTATGGTGCTACTCCAGCAGATGACCGCCAGCTTATTGTTGAACGGTTCCAAGACCCTGCTAACCCTTTACGGTTTTTTGTAGGACAACCCCGCACAGGTGGTTACGGCCTGACTCTTACAGAAGCTAAAACAGTTATATATTACAGTAACGGTTACGATCTTGAAGTTAGATTACAAAGTGAAGATAGAGCTCACCGCATTGGGCAAACAAATAAAGTAACATATATAGATATTGTAGCTGAAAACACAGTAGATGAAAAAGTTATCCGCGCTTTACGGGATAAAATTGATATTAGTAGCCGTGTGCTAGCTGAAGGTTATAAAGAGTGGATTATTTAAATTTAGTTATCTTGTTGTCGGAGTTAGGTTCATACTCACACATATAAGTTCTGGGGCAAAACTCACTAATAACCATAGAAGTGCGGGTTTTGTTAGCTCCTAAATAATAACAATGCCATTCTTTATCTACTTTTTCATACTCTTCAAGACGACATTCTACAAATTGTGTTTCTGCTCTTGCCATCATAACTATTGTTACAACAAAAAACACCACCACCGCTACAACAGCACCAGCAATTATAAAAAATTGTTTTAGGTTTTCTTCAAACTCTTTAGCTTCTTGTATTTTTTTACGTTTAGCTTCAGCGGCGGCTTCTTTAGCTTCTTGTATACGCCTAGCGCGTTCTTCTACAATAGATTTCCACGTCCCACTACCAAAACGTAAATCCACCATTTGAGCAATTTCATACATTTGCTCTTTAGCCAGTTTTGCATCGATAATTTCAGAAGCTACGTTTTTAACGCCAAATTGATCACCAACGGTTACTCCTGATTTTTTACTACGCTTTTTTTGAACTTGTTGTTCACCTTCAAACAAGCCATCAATAAAGTGAGCAATTTCAGAAACATCATTAGCTGTGCCAATAGCCCCTTTAATGCCATCAACTGCGGCTTTAAATAAGCTAATACCAGCCAGAGCTGTAGATATAGGTTCCATTAAACTGTTCTCATTGCTCCCTGACCAGCACCCCTACGTTTAGCAATCGCTATAGAAGTTGGGTCATTAGGAAACAATGTCTCAATACCTACTTGCGATGTTTGAGTAGGGGCGGGAGCTGGTTGTATTTTAGGAGTTGGTGCATACTGGAAAGGACGCACTGGTTCTGGCTCAGGCTGTACTGGTGGAGGGGTTTCTGTTACAGGTTGTGTTGTGATATTAGGTGTAAACTCATATGTTCGTTTATCACCCTCACCTGTAACCCCATCGCCATAGCTGATCCCAAGGTTAAATAAATACGCATTCATTGCTCGTTTAGCTGGCTCACTTGCACCAAACTCAGCTACATCATCCCCACCTTCTGAAGCTAACAATTTAGCAATCTTAGGGTCAAACATAGATTCTCTAAACAAAGCCTCTGAACGAGCACTTGATTGTTGCCTGATTGCTCGGCTGACAATATAACCAACCATAGCCTTGGAACCAAGACGTCCCTCTTGCACAGCAATAAAGCGGTTAGAAATACCCGCTGGGGTAGTTCCTAACATCCCTGTAAATTTACTAATAATATCTGAATCAGTTACACCCTGACCGCCCCTAATCCCTGTTGCTAAAATGCGCTCAGTTGCATCTGCAATAAGATACATATTATCAATATGGCTTTTATCAAAAGCGGCATTTAATACCTCTTCATTTTTAACCATCCATTCTTTAAACTTAGCAGGGTCTGACATAACATCAGGGGCTTTAGCTAACATGCGTTCTGTAACTGCCGCACGGAAAGCATGACCCGCATCTTCTGCAGATATATCATCATTACCTTTAGTAGTGGCGGCTTTTAACTCACGCATTTTTGCTGGGTTATTTATAGCTTCATCAAATAATTTATTCGGGCTGTCACTATTTAAAGAACGAGCAATCATTTTATTTAGCATATTTCCATCTACTACTCTGCGCCTAGCAACTAACTCAGCTTGCCGCGCAACCATATCATCTAGCATAGTAGTGGTATTAGTAAGATCATCAAATAAACCGAGCTCTGTTAATACTTCTCTATTTTTGTTTAAGTAAGTATTTACCGCGTCAGGATTAAACACACCTTTTCTGTTAGGGTCTGCTACTGCTCTGAGTTTATCTAACACAACACTTTTAATATTACGCATTTGTGCAGGGTCATCAGCAAATAAACTCACATACTGGCGAGCCATATTTGTATCTTCTAAAAATGACGAAGCTACTTGTTCGTCTGACAACCAATATGAGGGAGCTTCTTTTGAACCACCACTACCTTTAGAAGTAACCCGAACAACGCCACTTTTTTCAAAAGGTAAAATTACATTAGCTTCGTAATATGCGCGGAAGTCTTCAAAGTTTTTATTAGTTTTACCAAATGCTACACCCATTTTATCAAGGTTTTCACCAAGGATAGCGAGTGAACGTAAATCTTGGCTAGCACCTTGGCTGATAGCTTTACCTATACCTTGGCTAACTTGGTCACGGAACCTTTTCCAATCTTGGAAAGATATCTGCCCATCTTTAAATTTAAACTCAATGAATTCTTTTACTAATCCAGGTAATCCTTTGTAACTTATTGCTTCGTCACCAGCACCACTTGTTAATGCTGAGCGGACTGCATTTTGGGCTTCTGCTGTGGCATCGCGGCCAGCAAGGGGGTCATCTTTATTTACCCCTAATTTTTTAGCCACTTCATCTGCACTTGCTTTTGCGGCAGTTTGAGCCTTAACAATAGTATCCCGTATAGAAGCACCAACTTCTGCACGGCTACTTAATGCAGGATACACACCTGTTTCTGCATTCGTAACCATCTCCCACTGGTTAGCAATAGTTTGTGCTTCATCATCTAGCACACCAATAGTTTTTGTATATGCTCCTGTTGCTTCATCAACAATGAATAATGGAGCATCGTCCACGGGACTTCCAGTAAGTTCCCCATCTATAAACCGCTGTGCCGCTGTTAATACATTATTTTTACGA
>Ga0208767_1000185_pt1 | contig 45899 bp, 62 predicted proteins | sample VirMetDEL_Mar_21_FD_184514 | JGI IMG/M metagenome (GOLD analysis project Ga0208767, IMG submission 184514) | Aqueous microbial communities from the Delaware River and Bay under freshwater to marine salinity gradient to study organic matter... | ecosystem: Environmental > Aquatic > Marine >...
TAGGAATGTTTGAGAAATTAAAAGAACAAACATATCTAGAAATAAAAAAGTTCAACAAAAAACTTTTAGAGAAGTTAGAAGAAAGAGGTATGGATAAAAATTCATTTCCCTTTGTTATTAGGATGCAGAGGTAGTTATGGGTAGATCAACAACAAGAGATATTATTGACAATAGTTATTCAATTGATGATTTACATAGAGCATTACATTTTCATTTAAATACGAACATGTATCCACCACTGCCTCAGCCTGTACAAGACAATATTACAAAGTTGTTTCATAAATTCTGGACGTCGAGTTTTTCCGAGAAAAGATTTATTAAAGAGTGGGAACAAAAAATAGGTAAGAGAGATGCAATACATAAATATTCTTTCGATGAATTTTTAGTGACAGAAAAACTGTAAGGGGGTGAGTAATTGTCTAAAGTAAATTCATATTATCAAGACGCAAAAGAAAATATGGAATATGATTTAGAACGCGTGGAAGACTTCTTAAAGAAGTGTACCGTGTTTGGTGATTATAAAAACATATCAGCGAACGATCTTAATCATAAAGATATTCAATTCTTATGTTTTAACTTTGCCAAAGAAATTATTGATATGGCAAGAATAAAACGTGAGGAATTAACTGAAGAGATTAAGTCTTTAACAAAAGACTAACTGCGACAGTTTTAACCATTTACATTATCCCGTTTATTTGGGATAATGTTTTTATTCGTGGCAATCGACGACGGTTGATTGTCGGCTGACTGAACAAGCCTTTGACAGAGGGCTAAGGTACACTAATGTATTTTAAATGCTCAAATGAGTAAGTTTTTACAAAGGTGGTTGTTAGTAGTTCCACATATAAACTCGAGGTTATGTCCTCACTGTATGAGATGTGGTCTGTTAATGAAAGCTTGGGGGTATGAGTCACATCAAATCCCCCGCCGTTGCGAATACTTAGAGAGGAATAATCATGAAAAAATTTAACGTACAAGGATTTGAAAAACAGTATTATATTAGAACGATCGAAGCAGAAAATGAAGAGGATGCTAGAACAAAAGCATTTCTCGACGTTGAGGAAAACCATTGGACTTTTTGGGAAGAACAAGACGGAGATGTAGAAGTGTTTGAAGTTGAAGAGGTAACTGGAGATGATTGAATTAAAATTAAACGATCATGAATTAATTTTTTTAACAGGACTAGTTAAAGAAGAGTTGAAAAAAGAAATAGAAGGAAGAGAAAAAAATAATAAACGCAGAAATCGTGATTGGGAAGAGCGTCTTCAGAATATTGTAAATGCTCTTATAAACTATCAAACAGATAAACTTTATGAGCGAGAGTAACTTTTATAAACAATTAAGAACTAATACACCCGAGGTTCTATGGACTAGAATTGAAAATAGACACGGTGGTGGAATTCCAGATTTGAACGGTCTTTACGACGGTCGTGATTTTTGGGTAGAGTTAAAAATTACAACGACTAATAAAGTGCGGTTGTCCCCTACCCAAATTTCATGGCATTACAATCGAAGTTGCCACGGCGGTAAAAGTTTTATTTTGGTAAAAAATACAAAGACTAAAGAAATTAAATTATTTGATAATTCTACCGTGAGATCATTAGCGGGGGACGGATTTCAATCAGATAGTTTAATTACTTTAAAAGCACCATATGATTGGAAAGAATTGGTGCGACAGTTTTGATCATTGCATTCATCCCATTAATTTGAGATGATGTATTTAGATCAAGGTATGTGTGGTCCTATCCACATCACTAGCGAGCCCAAGTATAGTGAGAGGAATATCACTTAATCTTTGTTGCAAGTGGATTATGCGCAAAGTTCCTTGATCGAACAGGGACAACAGACTATGCGTGATTGAGTTTGAGTTTCATATCCTCAAACAATAGACACGTCTATGGGACTGCCCTGTGGCTAAGGTAGTGCCAAGGTAAAAAGAAGCGAACCTTGTGTTTAAACCTAAAACTACCTACAAGTTTCCCGCGTGGAAATGAGTAGAAAAGGCAGAAGCCAACGGACTATTGCATTGAGCCAGAGGTATATGTAAGGCAAAAGCAGGCGGTTGGACGTCTACTCATAAAGTTTTATAGCGTGGTACAGGCGTGAAAAGGAACTACTTAAATCTAGTTTCAGTACGGGAAAAATGTTTAAATCATTCCCGTCCCAACGGAGTTAGCGTTGTGGGTATAAACAAAGCCACGATATAAATGTAGCGTTAAATCCAAACACCTACGATCAATATGTTTTATGTCCCGTATTGATCGTACGAGGGTTAGCGGTGTAGGTTAGTGTTTAGTAAACCGCTACGCTATTTAAAGATCGGAGTAATTATGAATGAAGACGAACTAGAAAATTTGAGAGAAAGTGTAAAAGATGAACTAGAGGGAATGTCAATGAATGACTTTTCTAACCTAGTAGAAAAATATGATCTAGGCATAGAAATAATTGACGGCATATTTTACGACGTTGTAAATAAAATTGTTGAGGAAAAAAGTAATTAATAATCTCAACGTGAAATAATTAGTTGACTTATTCCCATTAATTTGAGATACTTAAAAAAATCATAAAAGAAAGAGGTAATCATGAAAATTGAAAAAAATTATGAATGGCAATCTATCCTTGATTTAAGCGGTAAGGGTTTAAAACAATTCAACGCGGTTGATCAAGGTTTAAACGCGACTCAGTTATTAAACAACGCGGGTTTAGATTGGAATGTGACTATGAAGCCAGTCTTTTTTCAAAATTCAAATAATGTATTTGAAAACAGTGACAAGTTTTTTTCACTGGTAAGAAAAAAAGGCAATGAGGAAGACGTCCTTGTTAGCGGGTTGACTAGTTCTTATCATGTTAATCAAAATGAAAACATGGCTAAACTAGGTGATCACTTTTCAAGAATTGCGGGCGTAAAGTTTGAACATGCTTTTGACTACGACGGCGGTAAGCGTGTCACTTTGCTAGCAAAAACCAACGGCGGTTTTAATATTGGTGACGATGTAGTTAACAATTATTTAATGTTAAATACAAATCATACAGGGCGCGACGTCAATTCAATCAATACAACAAATATTGATATTTGGTGCTCTAATACTTTCATGCAAGCTTTGAAAGACAAAGATCAGTTTTTTATAAAACTATCTCACCGCGTTGAATATAATGATCAAGTTGAGTCTATGGTTATTAACAAAGTAAATGAAGCTTTGAAATTCAATGAGGAATACAAAGAGCAAGCGCAAGCGTTAGACACTAAACAATTGACTGAACGTGAAATGCTAAACTATTTTATTTTAGTATATTCGCCTAAAGCGTTGAGCTCTTTTTTAACCTCAAAGGGTGATTATCAATCAATGTCTTCACTTGATGCGCCTAACTTAACGCAAGTTAAACGTTGTTATGGTGTTTGGCATGATGTTATTGAAAGTAATGGCAAAATGCTGAAACTTCAAAACACTGGCAATCATGCGCGCAAAGATACAATGTGGAAGGCGTTTAATTGTATAACTTACAATGAAGACCATTTAAGAGGCGGGCGTAATTCAGTTGATAACCGTTTAAAAAATACTTTTGTAAATAACGGTATTGACAATATAAAAAATCGCGCAATGACTGAAGCGTTGAAGCTTGTAGCTTAATTAAAAATTATTAGCGGGGGTTAATTCCCCCGCCGTCAAATTATTCTTTACATTTTCCCATTAATTTGAGATACTTATAAAAGATCAAAAAAGAAAGTAGGTATTTATGACAAATTTAAATCCAAGAGAATATACGGTAAACGATGCTAAATTTGATGAGTTGGGTATACAAGGTATTCAACGGCTTCAAATGTCTACCGCGTTAAATGGTTTAACGCTTGAAATGTCTACGGGCATGAAGTTAACCGCAAAGGCTAACGTCCTTGAAGTTCTAAGGCGGTTTATAACTGACTTACCGCGAACTAAAAAAACCGCTTTCCGTGGTTTAGTTCAATTCGGATTTTATAAAAAGCGGGTTTAATTCCCGCTTTCTTTTTTCCCATAAATATGAGATAATCATTTCATGATCAAATTAATCAACAATTCAACAAATAGAAAAACGGGCGCTATTGCTACGACGTACAGAGCGGGCGGGCGTGATGTTTTTTCTACATGTCCCGACACTTGCGCGTTAAAGCCAATTGATAAACATGGTTCAAATAAGATTGATCAAGTTTATTTAAAAGCTTTAAAAAGCGCGGTAGTTCGGGGCGGTGTTTCGTGGACTTATTCACATTTTAAAGAATTACCAGTGAACAAAGAAAATGAAACAGTCATCAATCAATCTACTGACACAATCAAAGAAGCTTTGGAAAGTTTCAACGCGGGGCAAGAAACGGTATACACCGCGCCCGCGTCTATGACTGATAAAGTAGATAATATTGACGGCGTTAAGCTTGTCCGTTGTCCCGCTGAATACAATGAAAAAATAAATTGTAGAAATTGCGGGAGCGGTAAGCCCCTTTGTGCTAGGCTTAAACGTAATTATATCATTAAGTTTGTTGCACACGGTAGCCAAAAAAAGAAAATAGGCGTTCAAGATTTCAAAGGCGGTTGTTATGCTAATTCGGGCCATACGCGGTTCGCATGGCAAGATACAAGAAAGCGCAACGCTTCAAGTTATTCTGACGCTGAACGCTTAACGGGTTGGGTAAAGACTCTACCGCATGGGACATTTATTAGACACCATATTGCGGGGGATATTGGCGATGAGTGAGAAAGAAATTATAAAATTAATTAGAGAGTGGCTTATATTAAACGTCAGGCATAACGTAGATGCTGATCTAATTGAAGACAATAAAGCCTTATTAAAAGCGATTAGAGATTGGAAAAATGAGAAATGAATAACTCACTATTACTATTGACTATTTCACTAACGTTTTATCTATTCACCATATTCGGGGGGCTTTGATTGTTGTTTCTATTCCTTAATCCTTTGGGCGCCGTTCTTTTGGCGCTCTTCATCCTAACATTTATAATATAAACCTAAATTATTGAGATCACATAAGACGGGAAAAACGGGGCTATTTTAAAAAGAAAATAAGCCCCGCCCCCTTGTCCGTGGTCCGTGCTAAACTTTCAGAAAACATTTGAATAATTATCCCAATAATATAAGATTTAATCATGATCAAAAATACAAATATTCAGCCGTTAAGAATATTATTTAAGGCTGATTTCCTTGACGCCAAAACAGGCGCTTTTTTAGGCGCGGGCGTTAAGGTTAAGAGAGCTGAAAAGAGCTATCCCAAAAGCGCGGTTCAGTTATTCATTAAACACAGAAACGCGGACCGCGGGACAATTGCCAAAGCGTTGCGCGGTGTTCGTACTCGTGTTCCGCGGTTCGTGGTTCAAGATTTTCTTGACTTGTCCCGCCGTGATAAAAAGGACATTTTAACCCGCGTCCGTTATATTTCAAAATCGGGCGTTGAGCGAATTGTCAATTTTGATTTTGAAATTGGAAAAATTCGCCGTTTATTTTTCCGCGCTTTGAATTCGCGCTTTATTTCAAAAGTTTATTTTGAAACTAAACTGGAATATATGAACCGTTGGCGCGATCACTCAAAAATTATCCTAGGACATTAATCCCAAGCCCCGCGCTTCACGGCGCGGGGTTTTTTTTGTGCCTGACTTTCGGTGCGACGATATACCACACCCCCGCGACGTATTGCATCTTGACACTATATCTAGTATGCTTTAACCGTTATTTAATAACCTACTATATGTAGTATGTGATCCGTGGAACATGGTACTATATCTTGTGTCAATGTGACATATTGTCGCAGGCAAAGAAAGATGCATACCACATCTTGTGTCAATGTGACATAATGTCGCACCTAGGGTACCTTGGAGCACGGACAACGCAACATCTAGTATGTCCGAAACCCCCTACCCCCTAAATATGGGGTGTGGCAAATTGTCGCAGCCTAGCGGCGCATGTTTTAGATATACGATAGGTGCAAAATACTTATGACGTACAAAACAGAACAAGAACTACAAGAAGAGCTAATCAGACTCCAACTTGCCAAGCTGAATAAAGCCGAGAAAGAATTTATTCCGTTTGTCAAAACTGTATGGCCCGAGTTTGTCGAGGGACCCCACCACATAAAAATCGCAAAGCAGTTTGAAAGGATTGCTACGGGCGAGATAAAAAGATTAATTGTAAACATGCCGCCTCGTCATACGAAATCAGAATTTGCTTCGTATCTCTTTCCTGCATGGATGGTGGGCCGTAATCCAAAACTCAAAGTCATTCAAACCACGCACACCGGAGAACTCGCCGTGAGATTTGGTCGTAAGATGAAAAACCTCATTGACACCGAAGAGTATCGCACGGTCTTTCATGACGTGAGAATTAAATCAGATTCTAAAGCTGCCGGTCGTTGGGAAACGAACCATGGTGGCGAATACTACGCTGCCGGTATCGGCGGTGCGATTACAGGTCGTGGTGCGGATCTTTTAATCATTGACGATCCTCACTCCGAACAAGATGCCTTATCCGAGACCGCCATGGACTCAGCGTATGAATGGTATACCTCCGGTCCTCGTCAGCGTTTACAACCCGGCGCGGCGATCGTTTGTGTCATGACCCGTTGGAACACGAAAGATTTAACAGGAAGATTGATCAGCGCCCAAGCACAAGATATCAAAGGTGATAAATGGGAAGTCATCGAGTTCCCTGCTATCTTACCCAACAACAAACCTGTCTGGCCTCAGTATTGGAAGCTAGAAGAACTCGAAGCAGTCAAAGCCTCTTTGTCGATTGGTAAATGGAATGCACAGTGGCAACAAAATCCAACCGCGGAAGAAGGCTCCATTATCAAACGCGAGTGGTGGAAAGTTTGGGAACACGAAGAGAAACCTGATTTGGTTCATATCATTCAAAGTTATGATACCGCATTCAGTAAAAAAGAAACGGCTGACTTTTCCGCGATTACCACATGGGGTGTGTTCTACCCCCCTAATAAAGGCCCCCACTTAATTTTACTGGCTGCCCGAAAGGGACGTTGGGATTTTCCTGAATTAAAAAAAATTGCTTTAGATGAATATAAATACTGGGAACCTGAAACTATCATCATCGAACAAAAAGCATCAGGGCAACCCCTAACGGACGAATTGCGTACCCTAGGTATCCCTGTTGTCAAATATACCCCCAGTAGAGGAAATGATAAGATGGTGCGCGTCAACTCGGTGGCACCTATATTTGAATCCGGCAAAGTCTACGCCCCCAATAAAAAATGGGCGGAAGAAGTTATTGAAGAATGTGCGGCTTTCCCGTATGGTGATCATGACGATCTTGTGGATAGTACCACTCAAGCAGTGATGCGATTCAGACAAGGTAACTTTGTGACTCTAGAGGATGATTATGATGATCCTCCTCGAGATGATGTTTTTGTTGATGAAAATCGATATTATTAATGTTATAAAAATCTAATGGCTGGTCAATTTAATAAAAAAGAACTGGAACTCTTAATGGGAGAAATAACTCGTTCCGAGCCCAATATAACTCCGGATCAATACAGAAACATTAAAGGCATGGAAGAAATGAAACCCGGAAGTTATCCTTTTCGATTTATGAAAGAAGCTCCCAGTGAAAATCAATTTATGAAATTATTAGAAGCCAGTATTAAAGATACAAAACCCGAAGGTGTGATGACTGCTGGCAATACAAGAATTATAGAATTAAATAGTTTGATCGATCCGGATATGGATCCCGGTGATTTAAGAACTATTTATGATGACATGATGAGAGAGTCGGGAGGTAATTACCCCGGTGTTGATTTTGATACTTTCTTAAAGTCGATTGGAACACGAACCGCGTCCAATGATGAAGCTGTTCGTCAATTAGAAAATTTATTTGAGATGTTCAAAGAACAAGGAATGTCTGATGAAGAAGCAGCCAAAGCGGCAAGAGAGAGAATGGAAAACGCTCCTGTTAGAAAAGCAGCCGATGGTGGAATCATGTATCTTGCTCCGGGAGGCCCGGTCACTAAAGGAGGATCCACGTTAGCTCCTTCAACCTATGGATCAAAACCATTTGAAGATTATTTAAAGGATCTTGGTTTTACTAAAGTAGATGAGAAGACAGGAAAAGTTAGAGGTTCTAAAGGAGCGTGGAACAAGTTCCTTGCAGGGAAAGGAATTAAAATAAATTCAACGCAAGCGACAAATTTATTAAACACTATGTTAAAAGATGCAGGCAAGCGTCCTTACATTTCTGTAGATATGTCTCAAAAAGGTTTAGGTCAAGGATTAATTGATGAGATCACAGGAACTGAAGCAGGTAAACCCAATGTTCGTGACATTCGACAATCAACAGCTAATAAAATTGAAGAGATTCGATTAGACGCTAATGATAAATTTGGTAGAAACCCAACCAAGAAAAAATATCAATTCATCAAAGATCAAATTATAAAGTTCTTTCCTAAAGTTGCCGGGACCACGGCCCTTGCTCAGTTTATTGCAGGTAAAGCTTTGGGATTTGCCGGAGCATTCATGCCATCTGAGGCGGATGCTGCAACATTATACGACGATGAAGGAAACATGAAAGAGGGGATTATGTCACAAATTGAAGAACAAAATAAAATGAAAGTGATTACAGAATAATGGCAATCGATAAAAGAATTACAGGCGAAGCAGGCGAACTCGAGATCGAAGAGAAGGATATCACCGAGGTCCTTGGTCCAAGCACCATGGATCAAGAATCAAACATTGTCGAAATGATGGAAGACGGTTCAGCGATCATCAACCCGGAAGAAGAAGCACCCGAAGTAGAATTCTATGACAACCTCGCGGAAGCCGTTGATGAGTCCGAACTCCAACGGATATCCAACAAGTTACTCGGCGATTATGAAAACGCCAAAGACTCTCGTAAAGATTGGGAAGATGGTTATGTTAAAGGATTAGATCTTTTAGGATTTAAATACAGCGAACGTTCACAACCGTTCCAAGGCGCAAGTGGCGTGACGCATCCTTTACTCGCCGAATCCGTCACACAGTTTCAAGCACACGCTTACAAAGAAATGCTACCCGCGGGTGGTCCGGTTCATACACAAGTCGTCGGTGATCAAACACCCGATGTAATGGCGCAAGCCGAACGTGTCAAAGATTTCATGAACTATGAAATCACCCACACTATGGAAGAGTATGATCAAGAAATGGATCAGATGCTTTTCTATTTACCGCTCGCCGGTTCCACCTTTAAAAAAGTTTACTATGATGCTTCTCTGGGAAGAGCGGTATCGCGTTTCGTGCCCGCTGAAGATTTAGTTATTCCGTATGAGACCACCGATTTAGAGACAGCGGAAATGATCGGACAACGTGTTCGGGTGACGGCCAATGATTTGCGCAAGAAACAAGTCATGGGCTTTTACAGAGATATCTCGTTAAAAGCCGGACAAGAAGAACAAAATCAAATTCAACAAAAATACGATGATTTAGAAGGTACTCATCCTGAAGAAAACGATGATGATATTTTCAATCTCATCGAGTTCCATGTCATTTGTGATATCAAAGGCTTTGAAGACAAAGGCATGGATGGTGAGCCCACCGGCATTATGTTGCCTTACATTATTACGATTGATGAGAACTCATCAGAAGTTTTATCAATTCGAAGAAACTACAAAGAAAATGATCCGTTAAAAAGAAAAGTAGAATACTTTGTTCACTACAAATTCTTACCGGGTCTGGGATTCTATGGCTTTGGATTGATTCACATGATTGGCGGTCTATCTAGAACTGCCACGGCAGCCCTAAGACAATTACTAGATGCTGGTACTCTTTCGAACTTGCCTGCCGGCTTTAAGGCAAGAGGGCTACGGATTCGTGATGATGACTCTCCTTTAAAACCCGGCGAGTTTAGAGATGTGGATGCACCGGGCGGAAGTCTAAGAGAAGGTTTACTTCCACTACCTTATAAAGGTCCTGATCAAGTCTTAATGCAGTTACTGGGTTTTTGTGTGGAAGCCGGAACACGATTTGCAGCCATTGCCGATCAGAAGTTAGGCGAAGGTTCTCAAGCCAATCCTGTCGGTACCACCATGGCGATCATGGAGCGTGGTGCGCGGGTCATGTCGGCTATACACAAAAGATTACATCACGCACAACGTAAAGAGTTTAAAATCCTAGCGCGCGTCTTCGCCGAATACTTACCACCGGAATATCCATACAATGTAGCCGGCGGTAATCGTATGATTAAGATGCAGGACTTTGATGACAGAGTCGATGTCATTCCTGTATCCGATCCGAACATCTTCTCCATGGCACAACGTATTACGTTGGCCCAAACCGAATTACAATTAGCTCAATCGAATCCTCAAATTCATAATTTGTATGAAGCATACAGAAGAATGTATGAAGCATTAGGCGTTCAGAATATTGAATTGATTCTACCCCCACCCCAACAGCCCACCCCTAAAGATCCGGGTATGGAAAATGCGGCAAGCTTGACCGGACAACCAATGCAGGTATTCCCGGGGCAAGATCATCAAGCCCATATTGATGCGCACCGAGCGTTTATGAGTTCATTCTTAGTTAAAAATAACTTACCGGTATTGACTGCATTACAAGCACACGTGTCAGAACACATCGCACTACTTGCAAGAGAACAAGTCGAAGCGAAAAATGCTCCTATCATTCAAGAACAGGCACAACAATTCGGCGGTCAATTACCTCCAGAGCTTCTTCAACAGTTCCAAGCACAAAACGAAAAAGAAATTGCACAAGTTATTGCTCAAATGACCAACGATGCAGTAGCGGAAGAGCAAGAATATTTAGAAAAAACAGGTGAAAGTGATCCGTTAATCGATTTAAAACAACAAGATTTACTGTTAAAGCTGAACGAACAGCAAATGAGACAAAAAGAACAAGAAGAAAAGTTTGAAATTGATCGTGAAAGAATCAAATCTCAAGAAGAACAGACCGATAAACGAGTTCAAACACAGCAAGACATTGCAAATCTAAGAGCACAGACTACAATGGCGAAAGCAATGAGAGGAAATCGTGGCCCAACTACCTAAAAATCTTACCGCTGAGCAAAGAAAAGCGATTATGAAGTTGTTAGCCAAGAAAAAAGGCGTCGACACAAATGAAATTCGTTCCGAAATAGCTCAAGTATTGAAAGGTGGCGCTAGGGTTCCTACTTATGCAAGCAAAGGTGGTTACATCAAGAAGAAAAAGAAAGGTGCGACAAAAAATGCCACTAAAAAAAGGTAGTAGTCAGAAGACAATTAGTGCTAATATAAGAAAATTAAAAAAGGAGGGTCGCCCTCAAAAGCAAGCTATCGCAATTGCGTTGAGTGAGGCAGGTAAAAGCAATGTCAAAAAACGAAAAAAATCCAAAAAACGAAAGACTGCCTGAAATCGACGAATCAACCATTGAAATGGTTGTCGGCGATGTTGAAAAAATAGTTTCCTTGATGATTATGCAGGGTTATGACGGCATTACAATCTCTAGTGCCTTATTAGGTGTTGGAAAGCGTGTAATGACTGCATCTTTAGGTGCTATAGACACAAAAAAAGCTATCGAAAGGCTTGCAAAATTTCCAGATTATAGCTTGATTAATGGAAATTATACAATACACTAACCCCCATGAAAAATAATAAGTCAATGGACACAAAATCTCAATATGAGATGACAGGTGACGGCAAGGTGCCTTTCAAGACTGCACCAACTGATCCCTCGAAGTCTAAAACTCAAGGTCAGAAAGCAATTCAAGTTAAAAAGAAACCATTCAAAGGAGTATTCTAATGAAAGCATGGATTAAGGATCTTTGGGACAAACACCCAAAGAAAAAATGGCTTGTAATCGGTATAGCTATCGGTTGGGCCTTAGCTCAAATCATCTAATAAATGTTATCTAAAATTTTAGGCGGATCTTTAGTGGATACTGTCGGTAAAGTTATCGACAGTGTTCACACATCCGAAGAGGAAAAAGGTCAGATTAAAATTAAACTTCAAGAATTAGAGAACGAAATTAATTCCAAACAAATGGATATTAACTTAGCGGACGCTCAGTCTACTGCCACAGGTATTGGTGGTATTATGCAACGATCTTGGAGACCATTAATAGGCATGAGTTGTGCTCTTGCCATCTTTTGGGAATATGTTGCTAAACAATTTATTATGTTTCTTCTTGCTGCTTTTAGCATAGAACATGATCCTCTCCCCGCATTAGATATGGGTGTTTTAATGCCTTTAGTCATGGCTCTTTTAGGTATGGCAGGTATAAGATCATTTGAAAAAGTTAAGAAAATTACAAAATGAAGTGCACAAAATGTGGATGTATGTGTCATTGCGAACAAACATGCATGTGTGAATGCGCTATATGTGAACATGAAGAAGCAAGTAGCAAATAGCACTATTGATCATGTTGTCAAAAAGACTACAATGGGAGACGGTAGAATCAGTTGGTCTACTATGAATAAACATAAACGACGTAACTTTAAAAAATATAGGGGTCAGGGAAGATAATGGCAAAACTTTGTGCAAAAGGTAAAGCCGCAGCGAAGCGTAAGTTTGATGTATATCCTTCTGCTTATGCTAATATGTATGCGTCTGCTGTTTGTTCAGGCAAAGTAAAACCCGGCGGTAAAAAGAAGCCGAAGAAAATGTTTAAAGGTGGAGATGTTAATACTCAATCTCAAATGAGAAAAGATTCTAAAAATCCCAAGAATGTTGCTAGAGGATGTGGTGGTGTTATGACTAACAGAAGAAAAGTAACATCGTATGCATAATGGCAAAGGGTGGATTAAGAAAATGGGTAGAAGAAAAATGGGTGGACATAGGAGCACCTAAGAAAGACGGGAGGTATCAGCCATGTGGAAGAAAATCAGCGAAGGGTTCAAAGAGGAAATATCCCAAATGCGTTCCCTTAGCCAAAGCAACATCTATGAGCAAATCTCAGAAAGCGTCCGCCGTGCGAAGGAAGCGTGCCGCTGGAAATACTGGTCCAAAGCCAAAAATGGTTTCAACCTACGCAAAAAAGAAAAAATAGACGAACACGAAAAACATTGGGGAATAGGATCATGAATTTAGAAGATTTAAAAAATGAGATTAAAAAAGAAGAAGGTTATCGACTAGAAGTTTATATTGACACAGAGGGATTTCCTACTGGAGGCTATGGTCATAAAATAATAGACGGTGAGAAAATTCCGACAACTAAAGAAGGTTGGGAAGAATTATTTGAAAAAGATTTTGCTCGTGCTTGTGAAGGTGGCATGAATATATGTGGTGATTGGAACATTAAAGATGAAGCCAAAGCCATCATTATTCACATGGTTTATCAAATGGGTGAGGCAGGAGTTCGTAAGTTTAAACGTGCTTTAAGCCATTTAAAAAAGGCAGAATACAAGTATTGTGCGGGCGAAATGATGAATTCGCGGTGGGCAAATCAAACTCCCAATCGTGCAAAAAGACTTAGCGATCATATGGCTAATTTATAAACGTGGACATAATTCGATTTACAGACCATTTAAAAAAAATAATTAAGACTAGACAAAGTGACATTTCGTCTGCTATTAGTAATGGTAATGCAAAATCTTACGACGAGTATAAACAACTCGTCGGTGAGCATTTAGCATATACTAACATTTTACAGGAACTCTCGGACCTGCTAAAAAAACAGGAGCTAATAGATGACGAAACTGATAGTGCCTAAGCACTTAAAAGAAAAGGTAGAAAAACAGAAGGAAGAATCCGAAGCTGCAAAGCTACCAAATCCAACTGGCTGGAGACTTTTATTATTACCAGTTAGACTCCAAGAAAAAACAAAAGGCGGTGTTTACTTAACCGACGATACAATTAGCATGGCACAAATTGCCGGAAACGTTTGTAAGGTTTTGAAGGTAGGACCTTCTGCTTACAGAGATAAAGATCGTTTCCCAGATGGACCATGGTGCAAGGAAGGTGATTGGGTAGTCATTACCAAATATGCCGGATCCAGATTGTATATTGACGGTGGGGAATTGCGTGTTGTGAACGATGATGAAATCATTGCACAAGTCGACGATCCAATGAGTATTCTTCCGTCTAACGTAAAACTAGACAAGGTAGAAAGGTAGGTAGCCATGGCAGAAGATAAATCCAAAATGGTAGATATCGATACTTCCGGTGATGAAGTGGAAATTGTTTTAGATGAACAACAATCTAAAAATGAAAAAGAAACAAAAGATCACGGTGAAGTAAAAGAAGAAATAAGCGTTCAAGAAATAAAAGAAGAGAACGCTGAACAAGCACAAGAATCAGATGGTTTAGATGATTATAGTGAATCTGTTAAAAAGAGAATTGCTAATCTCACTAAAAAATATCGCGAAGCTGAAAGACAAAGAGAAGAGGCTTTAAAGTATGCTGAAGGATTAAGGAAGCAATACGAAGAAAGTCAAACTAAATACTCTCAGTTAGATAAAGGATATTTGAGTGAGTTTGAATCTCGAGTAACGACTCAAACTGAAGTTGTCAAAGACAATCTAAAAAGAGCCATACAAGCAAGAGATGCCGATGCTATTGTTAAAGCACAAGAACAGCTTGCTCAATTGACTCTGGACAATGAACGTCTCAAAGCAACGAAAAAGTTGGAAGAAGAGAAAGCTGCTCAACCTCAAACACAAGCAACTACTCAACAGTATCAACAACCACAACCTCAACAACCCGTTCAACCCGATCCAAAAGCGGAAAAATGGGCAAGAGAGAACGCGTGGTTTGGTCAGGACGAGGCCATGACGTATGCCGCCTTCGGAATTCATAAAAAACTTATTGAAGAAGAAGGATTTGACGCACAGTCAGATGAATACTATAATGAAATCAATTCTCGAATGAGAAAAGAGTTTCCTCACAAATTTTCCGGTGAGGCAAATGTCGGAAAGCAATCGAAACCCGTCCAAACGGTTGCTTCTGCTAAGCGCGTAAATAAAGATGGACGCAGATCTGTAAGGCTCACACCCTCACAGGTAGCAATAGCCAAAAGGCTAGGTGTGCCGTTAGAAGAGTACGCTAGATACGTGAAGGAGGCGTAACAATATGGAAAATGAAACTAAACTTAATAAATCTTCACGCAAGTTGGAAACCCGTGAAATGAACGCTCGACCAAAAGCATGGGTACCACCTTCATCGCTCGAAGCGCCACAACCTGACGAAGGCTGGCATCATCGATGGGTACGATACGAATATCGTGGAATACCTGACGATAAGAATGTCAACGGTAGGTTAAGACAAGGGTATGAATTTGTTAAATCAGATACATACGGCGATCGTCTTGACATACCTGCAATAGCCGACGGAAAGTTCAAAGGCGTCATAGGAATAGGGGGACTTGTTCTTATGCGGTGTCCAGTTGAGATTAAGAAGCAACGTGATGCGTACTTCAAGTCTCAAACGGAAGGCCAAATGCAGAGTGTTGATAACGACTTAATGAAAGACGAGCACCCTAACATGCCAATCCATAGGGAAAGGCAAAGTAGAGTAAGCTTCGGCGGTCCAAAACCCGACGAAGATTAATTAACAAAAAAATATACTTAGGAGGTATATACAATGGCAAATAAAAACGCAGCCTTTGGTTTACGCCCATTAGCAAAGCTAGGCGGAAACTATAACGGTGGTGCTTTCACCACTTATGCGGTTAAGTCAGGTAATACCAGTGGTAATATTTTTGAGGGTGCAGTTGTAAAACTAGGATCTGACGGATACGTTGTCGCAGCAGGCGACAGTGACACACAAATTTTGGGTGTTGCGGGCGGTGTGGAATACACAGCAGCAGACGGTAAGCCGACATTTTCTAATTACTTTCCAAATACAACAGCAACTCAAGGATCCGCTGATATTAGCATAAGAGTATACGACGACCCGAATCAATTATTCTTGGTTCAGGCTGACGGTACTTCTGCTCAGACTTCAATCGGAATGAACGCTGATGTTACTGGAAACGCAAACGGTAACACAACAAATGGTATATCAAGCGGAGCATTAGACTCATCTAGTCTATCAACTGCTGATTTAATGTTAAGAGTGGTTGGTGTAACGGCTGATCCTGATAATAACGACCTAGCTAGCGTCAACGCTAACTTAATCGTTAAAATCAACGATCACTTCTACGCACCGAACACAGCAGGCGTATAGGAGGTTTAAACTATGGCTATATCAAGAAGTCAACTCGTTAAAGAGTTAGAACCGGGTCTAAACGCACTGTTTGGCTTGGAATATCAAAAGTACGAAAACGAACATGCTGAGATTTTTAATCAAGAATCTTCAGACAGAGCTTTTGAAGAAGAAGTAATGTTAACAGGTTTCGGTAACGCTCCTGTGAAGCAAGAAGGTGCAGCAGTAACATTTGACTCTGCAAACGAAGCTTACACAGCACGTTATTCACATGAAACCGTTGCTTTAGCATTCTCTATCACTGAAGAAGCTGTGGAAGATAATCTTTATGACAGATTATCAGCACGTTACACAAAAGCATTAGCTAGATCTATGGCACACACAAAACAGATCAAAGCTGCTAACGTATTAAACAATGCGTTCGCATCTTCTGGCGCAGCCGGTTCAAATCCCGGCGGTGACGGTGTGTCTCTTGTGAACGCTGCTCACCCAACTGTAGGTGGCGGAGCATTCTCAAATAGAAACTCAACTGATGCAGACCTTAACGAAACATCACTCGAGCAGGCGATGATTGATATTTCTCAATTCATCGATGAGAGAGGACTAAAGATTGCTGTACAAGCAAGAAAAATGATTGTCCCACCTCAATTAATGTTCGTAGCGGATAGAATCCTAAACTCAACATTGAGAACAGGTACAGCCGACAATGACATCAACGCATTAGTGAACATGTCAATGTTGCCTGAAGGTTATAGAGTAAATCACTATCTAACAGATACTGATGCATACTTCATCATGACCGACGCACCTAATGGATTCAAACACTTCGTGAGAACTCCATTAGCGACAGCTATGGAAGGTGATTTCGATACAGGTAACGTGAGATACAAAGCTAGAGAGAGATATTCTTTCGGTTTCTCAGATCCACGTTGTGTATACGGTTCACAAGGTTCCTAATAGGAACATTTGTTTTTCATAAACAAATCCTTTCGAAAAGGGCGGTTTCATCCCGCCCTTTTTTATTTACACCGTCAGATTAATTTTTTATATTAAAGTCCTAGCAAAAATAGTTGCATAGACTGGGCTAGCAGACGGTATAGAGACTATGTGACGAACGGGCTATACACCAAAGGAGGTTTAATATGGCTAAAACTACATTTGAAGGACCAGTAGTATCTTTAAAAGGATATGTAGCTGGTTCCGATCCAAACGCAAGTGACACACAACAAGGTGGCACTAATCCATACACAGTAACCAACGTTACTTCTATCACAAACGGTACATTCGTTATTGATGCTACTACATCCGAAGGTACTTTGTTTTATGTAAATAATGGTGCTAACGGAGCAGCAACACTTTGCTTCTCTGACGGTACAACTTGGTTAAGAGCAGATACTAACGCAAACGTATCAACAAGCTAAGGAGGTAAATCATGGCCTTCGATAGTGATGTTCTAGTTAAAGGTGCGGCAGCCGGAGCTACAACAGAAATAAATTCTCAAAGATCACGTCTTAAGGGATTTGTTATTGGTGTGGGCGCCACAGGCAGTAACGGCACAGTAACTTTTAACGATGGCGGCACTGCTGTATTTAACGTAGCTGTTGTGGGGGGAACCTCAGACGTTGCAATGAATATTCCTGAACAAGGTGTTTTATTTAAAGCAAACTTGAACGTAACCACTGTTAATTGTACAGTGAATGTATTCTACACAGGATAATGGCAGACAAACAACCACCGAAAACTAAAAAATATTTCCGCTCTACCAAAAGTGGAGCGGGAATGACCAAAGCCGGTGTCGCTCGATATCGAAAAGAGAACCCCGGTTCAAAATTAAAAACCGCTGTAACAGGGAAAGTAAAACCCGGCAGTAAAGATGCTAAAAGAAGAAAATCTTATTGTGCTCGTTCTGCGGGTCAAATGAAACAATTTCCCAAAGCAGCCAAAGACCCCAATTCAAGATTAAGACAAGCACGTAAACGCTGGAGGTGCTAATTGGAAATAAGTGACAAAACGACAGTTGGCATGCCAATTAGAAACTTGGTTTCTATTGTCACTGCCGTGGCACTGGGAGTCTATGCTTATTTCGGAATAGTCGAAACCCTAAACCAACATTCTACTCGACTAGAACTAATGGAAAAAGATGTGCAATTAAACACAGAGTTTCGAATTAAATGGCCCAGAGGTTTAATGGGTAATCTACCTGCTGATGATGAACAATATATGTTATTAGAATTCCTATCAGGACAAGTTGAGAAACAACAAGCAACCTTAGATGAAAATGCTGATACGAAAATTATGATTAAACATTTAGAAGAAATGGTAGATCAGTTAGAAAAAGATGTTGAAAAATTAAAAGATGCAACAAGAGAAATTAAGTTTGCAAACGGTAATGGAAATGGGGGATACTGATGTGGAAAGTGATTATTGTTCTTTGTTTATTTAGTGGCACGGGTGAATTATTAGAGCACACTTATACAGAAAGTGTTAGTGATTGTTTAGAGAAAAAACGTATAATGAAACGTAATATGGGGCCAACCGTATTAATTACTTGTGGTGAAGCAGAGGCGGAGCTAGAAGAAATTCAAGGAAGAATCTTCGTAAAAAGTATTCGCAAAATGGAACATTGATGATATAAAAAACTATGCAATTAGATAAACTTAAAGATTGGGGCGGATTAGTAACAAGATGGATGCTATTATTTGCTGCTGTAATTATAGGTTGGTCTAATTTAGAAAATAGAGTCACTAATTTAGAAGCAGATACAGTAGGAACTCCTGCATTATTACTTGAAATTAAACAGGATTTAGCTGTTATAAAAAATGATATTTCTTGGTTAAAAGAAAACATGCCCAAGAATGACAATCAGTAGATCTCAAACGGCTAAACAAATAGCCAATCCACCCTCTAAAAAGATAAGAAAAAAGAAACCAAAAAAGAGAAAAACAAAGTAGAATTTTCTAGAAGGTTTTGATACATTGAGCTTTAAGCACAAAGGAGTGTAAAATGGTAAATTGTAAGAAAAAAACATACTTGAAGACAGGCGGTAAATCTCCTGTTAAAGGCATGAAAAAAGGTGGCGCAGTCAAAGGTTATATGTATGGCGGTTCTGTCAATAAAATGAAAAAATAATGACAACATCTGGAACAACAGACTTTAATCTTAATATAGAAGAAGCAATTCAAGAAGCATACGAGCGTTGTGGCTTGTCGATGAGAACAGGTTACGATTTACGATCTTCTAGAAGAGTTTTAAATATTATGTTTGCAGAGTGGGCAAATAGAGGAATTAATGTCTGGACCGTGAAACAAAGAACGGCCACAGTAGCTCAAAATGATCAAAGCAACACTGCTGATTTTGCTTCTGATATTGTTGATGTATTGGACGTTGTTGTTCGAGACGGCACCACAGATTACACCGTGGATAAAATCAGTAGAGCGGAGTATTTAAATACACCTGTTAAATCAACAACAGGTCGACCAACTCAGTTCTTTTTTGACGGTCAGATTAATCCAGTGATGTATTTCTATCCCGCAGCAGATCAAGCTTATACGATTGTGTATAATGCTTTGACAAGAATTCAAGACGCAGGGGATTATACAAACACAACTGATTTACCCTTTCGATTCTATCCTTGTTTAGTAGCTGGTCTGGCTTATTACATCGCAATGAAAAGAGCACCTGAACGTATGGCAGATTTAAAATTTGAATACGAAGATGTTTGGAAAAGAGCAGCCGATACAGACGGTGGTAGAGATAGTGTGTTTTTAACACCACAAAATTATTTCATAGGTTCATAATGGCAAGATACGCAACAGGTAAATATTCACAAAGAATATCTGATCGTTCAGGAGCAGCTTTTCCTTATAAAGAAATGGTCAAAGAATGGAACGGTTCCATTGTCCATGTTTCAGAATTCGAAGCCAAACATCCACAGTTAATTCAAACAAAAAAACAATTAGCGGATCCCGAAGCTTTACAAATGGCGAAGCCTCAAATATCCTCTACAACTGTTTATCCCCCCACTGATGGATTAAATGCTAATCAGTTTCAAAGCACAGGTATGAAACCTTCGACTCATGTTAATGCCGATACTCGAATGCAAACAATATTAGGAAAGGTTACTGTAAGCACATCATGAACTATTCTGAATTATTAACCAATGTTAGAGACTACACAGAAGTAGATAGTAGTGTTTTATCTGATTCTGTTATTAATACATTTCTTATTAATGTTGAAAATAAAATTGATCGAACAGTTGATTCTGACGCACAAAGAAGATATGCGACCACAAGTTGTCAAGTGGACAATGCTTTTATTGATTTAACTTCCGCTCCTTCCGGCTTTCGATTTGCCAGAGCTATTCAAATAGTTAAAAGCAACGGAGAAAGAGATTGGATGGAGCAAGTTGATACGACCTTTATTGATGAATATTCTGTTACTCGAAGTGATGCTAGTAGTTCAACTAACGGTATTCCTAAATTCTGGGCTAATTGGGACCAAAACACTTTAATTTTGGCTCCTACCCCAGACGAAGCGTATACCTTAGAGATGTGGTATGATGAAACTCCAGAGAGACTTAGCAGTACCAACACTACAACATACATTTCAAATAATGCACCAGAGGTTTTATTGTATGGAGTGCTCTCTGAAGCATATTCCTACTTGAAAAATCCTCAAGAAATGCAATTATACCAACAGAAGTTTCAGGCGTCTTTGAGCGATTGGGCTCAAGATCAAATGGGACGTAAACGTAGGGACGAGTACACGGATGGCGTGTTACGAATTCCGTTAAGGTCAGTAGATCCGGGAGGTAAATAACTATGGCTATAAACCAAGCAGTATGCGCAACGTTTAAACAGCAGCTTCTAGATGGCGACCATGATATCAGTAATGATACATTAAAGCTCGCCCTCTACACAGATTCAGCTACTTTAGACGCTAATACAAGTGCCTATTCCGCTTCAAACGAAGTTGGTGACTCAGGCACTTATTCAGCAGGTGGTGGAACACTTGCAAATGCAAATGTTAGTTTAACAAAAACCAATGCAACCGCTTCAACAGCTTTTGTTGACTTTGATGATTTATCATTTCAAACTGCAACAATCGCAGCTCAAGCAGCGTTGATCTATAACACTTCATCTTCAAACACAAACGCAGCGATCGCAGTGTTAGATTTTGGTGGTGTGAAGACATCAACTAACGGAACATTTACAATTCAGTTTCCAACCAACGACGCTACAAACGCAATTCTAAGAATTAGCTAAGGCATAGTATTTACAAACACGAGCGATGTTTGTAGTATAAGCTATGTCTTTTGCTGATTCACCCTTTTCTAGTGCCCCTTTTGCGGCAACAGGAGAAACTAATGCTGTTGTCGAACTTAGTGGACTTCAACTAAATATTGCAGAAAACAACTTAACTGTTTCCGCAGGAGGCAGTGTTGTTACGGGATCCGAAGAAAATACAATTGAAACGTTCTTAGGAACGGTTATTGCAGAATCAGAATCAATTGTTGATGTAACAGGCGTATCTGCAAAAATTGATTTACCCAATATCACTGATGGCTTAACTATCAACTTCTATCGTACCGCTTTTACATCCTTTACCTTAGGCACTATTTTAAGTAGAGACATAACTTGGCAAACTGATAGCTCGGGTATTCTTCTTAAAAGTTCTTACACAGAGGGAGAGATTTGGTGGGAAGTAGGAGGGACGGGACAAGGTGCTTATTTAGGCATCGCTAAAATAAATAATCAATACTTTATTCGTTTTAGATCAGGAAGTGGATCAACCAGTCATCAAGAGCAATCTGATTCTAGTGAATTTGCTGTTGTTAATTTAGCCATTACTGATTCCTCTGTATCAAATTTCTTTGATGATCAACGACACATTGTTACTTTTTCTATTGATGTTACTAATAATAAACTTCTTGTCTGGATAGATAATATATTAGTTATAGACTATGACGCTACTGCTAATGGTGGAAATGTTCTTCTAAGCGGACAATGGGGTGGAACAAATCCAGGAGGATATGGTCAAAGTTTTGGAAGTGCTGTTGCTGGAGGCTCTAGCACTTATGACGGTGGTGCAACTCAATATCAGTATGTAGTTGCCAGTAGCACCATAGAATCAGGTTCTGTTCTTTTTCAAATCAATAATGAAATACCTAATGCTGAAGAATACCCTGTAGAAGTTAATGGAAATGCTAATGTCGATGTTACAGGAATAGAGCTATCCACTGAACTAGGTACAGAAACAATCGTAGCAAATTCCAATGTCGATGTTACAGGAGAAGTTTTAAGTACCGAACTCGGCACTGAAGTTGTCACGGCTAGCGCTCTTGTTCAACCTACAGGACTAGAAATCTCTTTTGCAGAAGGCACTGTTGTAACTACAGGAACAGCTAATATTGATGTCATAGGTGAACAGATTGACTCGGCTCTCGGTATCGAAGTTATTGTTGCAGATGCTAATGTTGACGTCATAGGATTAGAAGCTTCGCTTACAGACGGCGATGTCGAAGTTATTGCAAATGCAGACGTCACAGTTACAGGTCTTAATATTCAATTTACAGAAGGCACGGCTGAAGTTACAGGAACAGCAATAGTTGATGTCACGGGAATAGAAGTATCCACCGAACTAGGAACAGAAACAATTGTTGCAGATGCTAATGTTGACATTACTGGATTAGAAATAAATTTCACTGAAGGAACAGCAACCGTTGAGGCAAACGCCACTGTTGTTCTTACTGGATTAGAAATCAACTTCGCAGAGGGCACAGCAACCGTTGTAGCAAATGCCAATGTCGACGTCACAGGACTAGAAATTTTATCACAAAGTGGTAATGTTGTTGTTACTGCTGACGCTGATGTCAACGTCACAGGACAAATTATAAATTTTGCGATAGGACAAGTCACGGTCGTTGATGCATGGCAACCGGTTGATCCATCCGCTAACAACGCTTTTTCAGCGGTGAGCACAGGAGCATCAAATACATGGACAGAAGTCGCAGCATAGGATATAAAAAAGTATGCCACATTTAGGAGTTGGAGATAGAGTCAAAGAGACCACGACCTCGACAGGTACGGGTACAATTAATTTAGACGGAGCTGTCACAGGCTTTCAAACCTTTGTCGACGGTGTAGGCAATGGCCACGAAACGTATTACGTTATTGTCGATTCAGGCACAGGGGATTATGAAGTAGGTGTCGGTACAATTACCGATGCTGCGACGGATACCCTCTCTCGTGATACAGTTATCAGTTCTTCTAATGGAGGATCTTTAGTTAATTTTGGAGCAGGCACCAAAGACGTATTCTGTTCCCTTCCTTCCGAACGAGCGGTTATCATTGATGATGCTTCGAACGTAGAAGTCACTGCTAATATTACCGCAACCTCTTTTGACGGATCAGGTGCCGCTCTCACAGCTTTAAATGCATCGAATGTTTCTTCAGGTACACTTCCGAACGCAAGACTCGATGCTCAATTACAAGACATCGCAGGGTTAGCCACAACGAGTGGTAAAATTATTCAAGGAGACGGAGCCAATTTTGTTCTCTCTTCTTACACGATTCCAACTTCCGATGGAACAACAGGACAAGTTTTAACAACAAATGGAAGTGGCGCTGTCACTTTCCAAACTCCTACTGTAGGAGATATTACAGCAGTAACTGCGGGTAATGGTTTAACAGGAGGAGGAACATCAGGTGATGTGACTCTTAATGTGGGAGCAGGCACAGGTGTTACTGTCAATGCTGACGATATTGCCATTGGTCAAGACGTAGCCACATCTGCTTCACCTACTTTTGCAGGGGGTACATTTACTGCGAACGTCGCCTTTGGTGATTTAGATTTTATCAACATGGGGGCAACAGGTGAGTATCAAATTTATCACGATCATGCCAATGGTGTATCCGTTATCAAAGATGTGGATGCGGGTGGTTCGATTAATATTGAAGCCGATTCCATTAGCTTAACAGGTCCTGTCACTGCAACAGCGAACGTCAGCTTAGGGGATAACGATTATTTAAGATTTGGTGATTCTCAAGACCTACAGATTTATCACGATAGTAGTAATAGTTTTATTCACGATAATGGCACTGGTAACCTTTTCATTGATGCTACACAACTACAATTCCGTAATGGTGTACAAAGCGAAACTTACGCAGATTTTGCTAATGGTGGTGCGGCACGACTATATTATGGTGGTGCAGTAAAACTAGCAACCACATCTACAGGTATTAATGTTACAGGAACAGTAGTTAGTGATGGATTAACAGTAGATACAGATACATTATATGTGGATAGCACTAACAATAATGTGGGAATAAAAACCTCATCACCTTCAACACAACTTCATATCTCCAATCCATCTGGAACTTTAGGTTTTGCTATTTCAAGAGGTACATATACTACAACTCCAACATATGGAGCAAGAACAGATTCAACAAAAGTAGTTATTGAAAGTTTTGGTGAATACACAATAAGAACATCGGCTATAAGTGGAAGTCCAATAGAAAGATTTCGTATAGATACTACTGGGAATACAATTATAAATGAAAATGGTTACGACCAAGACTTCCGAGTAGAAAGCGATAACAAAACCCACGCATTATTTGTTCAAGGTAGTGATGGAAATATTGGAGTGGGAACAAGTAGTCCATCACATCAACTCACCATTAGTGGAACAAGCACAGGCTTTGTTAATGGTGGAGCTGCTTTTTCTATTGGTTCAACGAGTAATCATAACTTAGCTTTTTATACTAACAATCAACCTAGAATGTATGTAGATACGTCTGGTAATGTAGGGATTGGAAATATTCCAGAAACTTGGTATTCTACTTTTTCAGCATTACAAATAGGTGCAAATAAATCTGCTATTTATGGTAGGTCAGAAAATAATTCATTAAGTTTAGCATCAAACAGTTATGTTAATGCTTCTGGAAACAACACTTATATAAACAGTAGTGAAGCAAGTTTATATGAGCAAAACAGTGGCGTACATAAATTCTTCACTGCACCTTCTGGAACTGCAGGAAATAGTATTACATTTACAGAACGTATGCGTATAAATAGTTCTGGTAATGTTGGAATAAACACTAGTTCACCTTCATCAACTTTAGATGTAAATGGTGTTGTTACTGCTACTAGAATTGACTCTGGTGTTAATTGTAATTTTGATGATAATTTAAATGTAAATGCCACAGGTGGACTTGGTTTTACACAAGGCAGTATAAAAATTAGTAGTTCAACGATTGATAGTCCATCTGGTCGTGGTCAAGGTGTCTTTATGTTTAATGAAGGTTATGACCAAACTTATTATGCTGGTACTCTTTATGGCAACCAAGCATATGGTATTGGCTCTGTGTCAAGCACAGCGTTAAATACAAGTGCTGCTAATCGTGCAAATTCTTATGTAGAAATTAACTATGGTACTTCTGGAACAGTATTTAATGAGAATAGTGTAGACAGAGATTTCCGAGTAGAGAGTAATAATAACTCTAATATGCTCAAAGTAGATGGTGGTACTGATACAGTACTTATGGCTAAAGGTTCTGTTGATAATACAACAGCAGGACACAGATTTAATTCAGATGGTTTTGTTTCACACGTAAGAAGTGGTAATGGCGTTATGAGGCTTAACAGATTATCAAATGATGGAAATATATTAGAAATATATAAAGACGGAGCAACAGTAGGCAATATTGGTACGTATGCAGGGGATATAACTATTGGTACAACCGATACTGGATTACGTTTTGATGATGGTGCTTCTGCATATATACCTTGGAATATATCAACAAATTCAGCAACAGATGGAACTATAAGTTTAGGTGCTACTACAGTTCAATATAATAACCTCTACCTATCTGGCACTGTAACCAATGATGGCTCTGGTGGTATGTCTATTGATACCTCTGGAAATGTTACCTTTAATGAGGGTAGCATTGATGCTGACTTCCGAGTAGAGAGTAACAATAATACTCACATGCTATTTGTTGATGGCGGTAATAATTGTGTAGGTATAAATACAAGCGTTGGTGATGCAAGTTCTATTTTAGATATTCAAGTTAATAATGGATATTTAAGAGTTAAAAACGGAAGGATAGATGCTACTAACAATGTTCGTTTAGAAGCAGGTGGAAGTACAAGTAACTTCTTAGAATATAGAGGTTATCTTGGTCATATTTGGGATGTTAATACCACAGAAGTTATGCGTCTTGGTACTTCGGAAGCTGTTATCAATGATGATAGTCTTGATTACGACTTCCGAGTAGAGAGTAACAATAAAGCCTATATGCTCTTTGTTGATGGTGGAAACGATAGAGTTTCAGTAGGAACTAGTGCACCCTTATATGATTTCCATGTTGCTGGTCAAGGTTATTTTGATTCAACAGCAGAGAAACCATTATTTGTTCATCACTCTGACGGAAACAATGTAAAGATTGGTTTTCAAAATAATACATCCAATGCAAACTTTATTGGATTTAATGGAACTTTATTTCAAGTAGCACCTAACGGAACAAGCAGAATGACTGTTAGTGATACAGGAACAGTAACTGCTACTGCTTTTAGTGGTGATGGTTCTGCATTAACGGGTATTAGTAGCGGTGCAGGTTCTGTAGAGGCTTGGGCAAACTTTAACGGAATAGGAACTCTCTCTATAAGAGCAAGTGGAAATGTGTCTAGTATTACTGACCAAGCAACAGGTAGATTCAGAGTTAATTTTAGCAGTGCTTTAACAGATGCTAACTTTGCTGTTGCTGGTGCAACTGCTATTGATGATGGTGGTGCTACTGGTAGTCCAAATGGAACAATTACGATACAAAGAAGTAGTACCCCAATGAGTAGTTCATACGTTGATATAACAACATCTGCTTTAAATGCAGTTAATCAAGACCACGAATATAGTACAGTAATGATTGTGAGGTAATTTATGGATAAAAGAATAATATATAAAAATACAGACGGAAGTATAGGAATAATCATTCCTGCTGATTGTGGTTTAACTGTTGAAGAAATCGCAAACAAAGATGTACCAACAGGACTAGCTTATAAAATTGTAGATGTATCTGAAATCTCAAGCGACAGAACATTTAGAAATGCTTGGACTATTGATGATGCAGAATTAACAGACGGAGTAGGTGACTAATGGCAATTTACATAGACATACCCAAAGCAAAAGATATTTGGAAAGATAAAATTCGTGAGGCTCGTAAACCAGCACTAGAAAAACTAGATGTGGATTTTATGAGAGCAACAGAACAAGGCACTGATACAACAGCGATTGTAGCAGACAAACAAACCCTCAGAGATTTACCAGCAGTGGTAGATACAGCAACAACAACAGATGAAATCAAAGCTGTATGGAACGATATGCTGGGAGATAAACCAACAACATAACTAGACAAAAGCCATATAATGAGTATGATGAATAAACTTATTAATAAGGAGTAAAAAATGGCAGTAACAACTACATGGAAAGTGCTTGATATGAAACACAATCCTGCTGATGGTGGTGTTCTGGAAGTCAAGTGGGAGCTTAGAGCTTCTGCGGACACAGGCGAAACCGCAGTAGAAGGTGGTGAACTCAAGATTGATTCTTATGATCCTTCTTCTCCTAATTTTATTCCCTTCGCCAACTTAACGGAAGAAACAGTTTTGAATTGGGTATGGGAAGATTTAGGCGATAAAAAAGCAGAGATCGAACAGGATCGCACTGACAAGGTTAATGCACAGATAGCTAGAAACGCAAGTGAAGCTACTGGTCTACCTTGGTCTAACTAATAACAATAATAAGGAGTAATATGTTTACTTTTGATGATAAAGAGTATGATGAAAATCAACTGAGTGATAAAGGTAAAGTTGCTTTTGTGCAATTACAAAACCTTGCTCAAAGAAGAAATCAGTTAAGTTTAGAGTATGATAACTTACAAATTCTCTCTAAGCACTACACTGATCTTCTAAAAGAAGAATTACCGAAAGAAGAAGAGAAAAAGAAAAAATCTTCTAAAAAATAATTTCAGTGATTGAGAAAAAAGAATTAAAAGACAAGGGATATAAAGTATTTGTCGGTCTCCCTTGTTATGGGGGAATGATATCGGAATCGGTATTTCATTCTATGATGCAGTTGCAGACTTGGGGACAAGGTATTGGAGTCAAGTTTCGAATACAGACCATGGGCAACGAATCGTTAATCACGAGAGCAAGAAACACCCTTGTTTCGATGATGCTCGATGATAAAGACTTTATTGCTACTCACCTACTTTTTGTAGATGCTGATATCGGTTTTAGTTTTCAAAACATTGAAAGATTACTTTGTGCAGACAAAGAGTTAGTTTGTGGTATCTATCCTCGTAAATGTATTCATTGGGATAAAACCATTCAAGCCGTCAAAGAAGATCCAAACATTCACCCTGATGTCCTGTACGCTAAATCATTAGGCTATAATCTTAACTTTGACGATCCTCAAAACATTAATATGAAAGATGGTTTTTGTAAGGTTCAAGAAGCAGCCACAGGAATGATGCTCGTGAAGCGTGATGTATTTACCAAAATGAAAAAGAAGTATCCTGAGCGTAAATATAAATCCGATCAAATCATTAATGGAAAAGGCTACTCTTCGGATAATTGCTATGATTTCTTTGCCGTGGGTAAGTATCCCGGAATGGATCGATACCTGTCGGAGGACTATTATTTCTCTCGTTTATGGATAGATTGTGGAGGAGAGATATGGGCTGATGCTTCCATGCCTTTAACACACTTCGGGAATCTGGCTTTCAAAGGACATGTGGGTACATTATTTGCAAAAAAAGAGGATGAAAAACCTAAAGAAACATGATAATTAATTACCATGGCTTCCTCATATTCAACTAGCTACTTTTTAGAACTCATGGAAACTGGCGCTAATGCCAGCACATGGGGCACTAATACTAATAATAATTTAAAAATTGTTGATGCTTACGGTACTCGAGTAACGAACGTTTCTGTAAGTAGTGGTATATCGAATGTCGCTGCTGCTAATGCTTCAGGTAGTCTTTCTGATGCGGCTGCAAAAGTTTTAAAAGTAGCAGGAACTTTAACAGGGGAAACAACAATAACCATTCCTAACGTCGAAGGTAACTATTTGATTGATACAACTAACGTTATTTTAGACGGAAATAGTCTTCGTGTGGCTCCTTATGGTCAAACTTCTAATTATGTAGAATTAAATGAAAATGCTTATGCGTGGGTGTATGTACTTAATAATCGAACCTATAATGGTTTTAGTAAATTTGGTGATATCACTGTTAGTGGAGACATATCTAATGTCACGGGAAATGTCACCGTCACAGGAAACACTACCTTAAATGGAAATGTGACTGTTAACGAAAATGTAGCTTTTACTGCCAACGTTTCTTTAGCAGATAATGATTATTTAAATATTGGAACAGGGGACGATCTTCAAATTTTCCACGATGCATCAGACTCTTCTATTACAAGTAATACAGGTTCTTTACTTATCGATTCCGACAGTTTGAAATTAAGAAGTAAAGACGGAGAAGAATATTTAACAGGTGTCGCTAATGGCGCAGTTACTCTTTATTACGATGATAGCGCTGTCTTTGCTACAGCTGATGGTGGAGTCACTATTACAGGGAATGCCACTGTATCAGGAAATGTTGCCATAGACACCGATACTTTTTTTGTTGATTCAACAGATAATGCTGCTGGTTTTTTTACCACCACTCCAGAAGCCAACACAGTAAACATTGTGGGTGGCGGACAACCTTTACGATTTACAGGTACCTCTAGTAGTACTACTGGTGGAATAAATTTTTACAACGACACTGTTCAAGTAGCACAAATAGATGTTAACGCAGCTAATGGTGCTATCTCTCTTACTTCCGATCCTAATGATACACAAACAAATTCAGGGGTTAATATAGAAGTAGATGGAACTCTTGTTGCTGACTTTGGTCCTAACTTACTGAATCTTGATTCTAAATTAACCGTAGCAAATTCTGCTGTCGCTGAAGCTCATACTTTATCCAATGCTTCTACAACCGTGGCCTTAGATTTATCTGTGGGAAATAATTTTACTTTAACCATGAATAATAATATGACCTTATCAAATCCTACCAATGAAACCGTTGGACAATGTGGATTTATTATCCTCCGTCAAGACGCTACAGGAACAAGAGAAATATCTTTTGGAAGTGAATACAAGTTTATTGGAGGCTCGGGTGGAGCACCGAACCTCGCATCACGGACCGCTAACCAAGTGGATCGATTGGACTATGTTGTTGTTAGTAGTACCGAAATACATGTTAACGCAACAGGACCTTACAGCTAATGTTTAGATCAATGGGAGGAGCTGCTTTTGGCTCTCTGTTCAAAGCAACCGACTTCACTACTCAAACCTCAAACACAACATTAACCGTTCCAAACGGTGCTAATGCGATTCACATTCAAGCAGCTGTAGGTGGAGGTGCTTCAGGTGTTAATGGTTTCTCTTATGATAAATCAGGGGGTGAGTCTGCGGGAACCGCAGGTGGCTCAGGCGCTTACGTTTCCGATAAAGTTTTTAGTGTTTCTCAGGGAGAGACTTTAACTCTTACTGTAGGAGCAGGCGGAACAGGAAACACAGGGGGATACCCTAATCAACAAGGTGTGGATGGAGAGGACACAGTTTTATCTGGTAGTTCAACAGGCTCTATTTTTACTTTAGGAGCGGGCGAAGCAGGTGGCTCAACAGGGGGCAGTAGTCCTAACGGAAGCGTTCGTACTAATCTTCCTTCTGCTGGAGGCACTGCAACAATCGACGGAACAACAATTACTTCAGGTACTTTTATTGAAGCCAATGGAGCATCTGTCACTTTTGCTACCGCTACGACTTTAAATCAAGGTCCTGTCGGTACTTTTGATCAATCAGGTAACGGTGAAGCGGGTATAACAGGAAATAATTGCTCTGGAGATAATTGCCGTGTCGACGGTAGTGTTGGAGGAGATTCTTATGCTGACAATATTGCTGGTGGAACAGCTGGAACTGCTTCTGGGGCGGGAACGGCAGGAGGAGACGGAACAAGAGGATCTGGTGGTGGTGGAGGAGCTGCTCAAGTTGATGGTGGCGGATTTACTTTAGGGGGAGATGGAGGAGACGGAGAAATTATCTATCGATTTATAAAAGTTTTATAGTAGACTAAATAAAGAAAGGACTAAGAATGTATTTACAGAATTATTATTATTATTTTCAAAAAGCTTTAACATCTGAGTTTTGTGATCGAATTATTGAACACGGGAAAAAACAAATTCAAGAAGAGGCTAAGGTTGCTGATCCCAACTTACAAAAAATTAGAAACTCTTCTATTGCTTGGATGCAGGATTTATGGTTATACGAAGCAATCGAACCTTATATAAAAGAGGCTAACATAAAAGCAGGGTGGAACTTTGATTTAGTAGCGTCGGAGACTTGTCAATTTACTATGTATAAAGAAAATCAATACTATAACTGGCATCGAGATTCTTTGAAAGAACCTTACAATAGACCCAATTCACATGAGCATGGAATGATTAGAAAGTTATCCGTCACCGTTTCTTTAGAAGACGGAAATAACTATGAGGGCGGTAATCTTGAATTTGATTTACGTAATCGAGAAGACAGTCAATCGGTAATCTTATCAGCAGAACAAGCAAGAGCTAAAGGATCAATTATTGTGTTTCCTTCTTTTGTTTGGCATCGAGTAGCACCTGTTACCAAAGGCACTCGTTATTCATTAGTAATATGGACGATTGGTCCTTCTTTTAAATAATCATGAAATGGGAAATAAATAAATGGTTTGGTAATCCTATCTTTATTACTAAGTTAGAAAACCATGAAGAATTAAATAAAGAAGTTTTACAATTAATAAGTAAAGATGTTAAACCGACTCATTCTTCTTTTGCACGAACCACGGATATTGAATCTTCTTCACAGGGTATCACAGACAATCTACACCGTAATCCTCAGTTTCAGAATTTGTTTGATGCTATTCAAAAACAAATCAAGACTTTTTTAGATGCCAATCAATATCGAATGGATGTATTTGATTCCTATATTACAAAGGCTTGGGCTACTTTTTCAGTGAAAGGTCAACATATTGCTAGTCATAAACACACTGCTAGTCACTTTAGTTTGGTCTATTATGTTAAGGCAGAAGATCAAGGCAATGTTGTTTTTCAACCTGAAGAAGCTTCAAGAGGAGGGCTTTATATCCCCGCTCGAGATGATTATTATAAAGGGTGGAGTGATATTAATTTTGCTTCTGTTACTTACCCTTCTGAGACAGGGGGTTTAATTATCTTTCCTAGTCATCTTCTTCATCATACTCAAGAGAATACAAAAGATACACCTAGAATTAGTATATCCGCAGATATTTTATTGACGATGAAAGAAGGGATTAAATCCGAGCATTGTTTACCGAGTCCAGATACTTGGAAGAAAATATAGAATTATACTAAAATTCTAGTATATTACAGGCTATGCCTTTTCAAAATTTTGTTATAAAACCGGGAATCAATAAAGAAGTCACAGAATACACGGGCCAAGGTCAATGGGTCGATGGTGATAATGTACGTTTTTTCCAAGGATTACCACAGAAAATAGGAGGTTGGACACGTTTAATTCCTCAAACGATTGTGGGTGTTGCTCGAGATACTCACAGTTTCGTAGGTCTCGATGGACGTAAATATCTTGCTATAGGTACGGATAAAAAACTCTACATTTTTGTTGATGACCTTCTTTATGACATTACTCCTATTCGACAAACTAATACGGCGGTCACTAATGTTTTTACAACTTTTGCTAATTCTTCTAATGTTGATGTAAAAATTCCAGATCACGGTGCTCGAAAAGGAGACTTTGTCACTTTTTCTGATACAACTTTTTCTAATGCTAGTTCTGATTTTGATGCTACAACTTTTACAGGGGAATTTGAAATTAAAGCAGTTGTTAATGCTAATACTTTCACGATTAATACAAGTACTGTCACCGCTAACGGAACAGTTACAACAAATGACGAGGGAGCTACGAGTGTTGCTAATCAAGGATCAACCACTGCCGCCTTTCAAATAACCACGGGTGTTGATATATCGACTTCAGGTTATGGTTGGGGTACAGACACATGGGGATCCGGACAGTGGGGCACACCTTCGAATCAATTAAATCTAAACGGTGCTTTTACTACTACTACTGGTTCTAACGTCGTTACGGTTAATGTGGACGGTTTAAATGCTTCTGTTTCTAATGGAGATGCGATCGAATTTAATAACACAGGTAATCTGAGTGCGAGCACAAGTTTTTCAACAGCAAACTTCAATGATAATATTTTTACAGTTTCTAATGTTGTTCAGAATGTGGATGGAGAAGTCGTTACTTTTGATATTAATCAAGTGGGTAATGAAGCAAATGCCGGTATTACTAATACAGGAACAAGTATCTTAGTTTATAAGATTGGATCTCCTGTTACTCTCGAAGCAAGACTTTGGTCTTTAGATAACTTTGGAGAAGATTTAATTGCTACTCCTTTAAATGGTAGTGTTTATCGTTGGGATACTTCTCAAGGTGTCACGGAAAGAGCAGCCATTGTTACAAGCGCACCTACTCGTAACCGATTTAGTTTTGTTTCTACTCCTGATCGACACTTAGTTTTATTTGGATCAGAAACCGATGTCGGTAATTCTTCGAGTCAAGATGATTTATTAATTCGTTTCTCGAGCCAAGAAGATATTAACACCTATCAACCCACTGCCGAAAACACCGCAGGTTCTTTACGTATTGGTGATGGTTCGAAGATTGTGGGAGCGGTACGATCTAGAGGTGCTATTCTTGTTTGGACTGATACTTCTCTGCATCAAATGCAATTTATTGGTCCTCCTTTTACTTTTGGTTTACGACAATTGGGCCAGAACTGTGGATTAGTGGGACAACATGCAGGTATTGATATTAATGGTGTTGCTTATTGGATGTCTCAAAATAACTTCCATGTCTACGATGGTGCCGTGCGTCACTTACCGTGCACCGTGGAACAATTTGTTTTTGATAATCTTAGTTTAACAGCTTCTCAAAACTCTTTTGTGGGACACAACGAAGAATACAATGAACTAATGTGGTTCTATGCAACTCAAGCCAATAATCAAGTGGACGCGATGGTTGCTTATAATTATTTAGAACGAACTTGGTGGACTGGTTCTTTATCCAGAACGACTTACATTGATAAAGGAGATTTCCCTAATCCTATTGGAACAAAATACTACGAGAATCTTTATGGTAATACCAGCACTATTTATGGTTTAAGTAGTGGAGCTAGTTATATTTATGATCAAGAAGTAGGAACTGATGCTTTAGATGAAAATGGGGATCCTATTGCTTTAAACTCTTATATAAAATCAGGTGTCGTGGATTTAGGTGAGGGAGATCAATTTACCTTTATTAAAAGATTTATTCCTGATATTCAAAATCAAACAGGAACAGTGAATATGAACTTTGAATTTAAAAGCTATCCTTTTGATTCTAATGGAGTGTCGAAGACTTTTAGTTTCACTGATACCAGTGATAAAGTAGATATGAGAGGTCGAGGAAGACAGTTTACAGCAAACGTAATATCAAATACACTAGGAGCAAATTGGCGTTTGGGTACGATTCGTTTTGATATTCAACCCGATGGAATGAGATAATGGCTAAATTAACAATACAACGTTTTCCCGATCCCCCTCAAGAATATGATTTTCAAAACTTCAACGAAGTTATTCGATTGCTAGAACAGTTAGTTCAACAATTAAATGCTTCTTATACTCAAGATACCTTAGATGAGGCAACTCGTCGAGCTTGGTTTTTTGGAGGAACAAATAGCTAATGACTGACGTTTTTAAAAATTTTACGGGAAATGTAACTACTTCTTCTCAAGAAATGTTTGCTGTTCCTATTTCGAATGTTGCTAATAATGAGCCTGTTACCACTTATGTGGCTAAATCTATTTATATAGTTCATAGTGTACCCTCTCCTTCAAAAACACAATTTACGTTAACTCATTTTGATGCAAGTGCTAATGCCAGTATTTCTTTAGTGGCAGAAAGTAAGACGACGGAATCCTTTAATGTATTGGCCCAAGGCCCTTATGTTTTTGAATCGGGAGACACTCTTTCTGTATCCGCTAATAATGCTAATCAATTAGTGTATTCTGTATCCTTATTATCCGTAAAACAACAAATCTAATGAAAGGTAAACACAATGGCTAAAATCGTAGACGAACCAAAAATCCTTCGATACGAATATAACATCAATGGTGAAAAGATACCTGTTTACAGTGCAAAGGTAGAAACAACTATCACAAACACAAGAACAGGAGTGGAGTATAATTCAGAAGAGGAAATGAATGCAGACGTTGCAGATCCTAACACTGAAACTACAGAAGCCGATATTCGTCGAGATGTAAATGTTTTCGCTCCAAGGTTATTTACAGGCGCTGTAACACCCAAGAAGTAGTGAAAGATATATTTTTTTTACGAACCGCGAAGACGGGTTCGAGTTCTTTATCGCATTGGTGTCAATTACATCAAACGTATATCACCAATAATATGGTACCTTTGGATAAAGGAGATAATGCAGGGTTAAAAGAAAAACTAGCAGAGAAGAAGTATTATATATTTACCATTGTCCGTAATCCTTTCACTCGTGCAATTTCTTGTTGGAAACAAGCCATTCGTATTTGTTGGATTCACAAAGATGTTCCTTTCAAGGATTACCTCGAAATACCTTTTCACAAAATATTAGACCCTCATTACAAAACACACAATATTCCTATCGCGGATTACTTAGGAGAGTACTTAAAACAAGTAAACAAGGTTGTTAAACTAGAAAGTATTCAAGAAGATATGGATCAAATCTGTGATGAGTTAAATCTAGAAAAAACAAAGATCCGTCATGATCGATTAGGTAAATATGATAAAGAAGAAGAATATAAACTATATAATGACCCAAGCATCGTCGATAAAATTAAAGAACTGTATGCTATAGATTTTGAAACGTTTAATTATTCTAAAGATTTTGATACAATTATTTCTTCTTGAATACCAAAGTATTTAATATCTTTGATCCAACCTTTGGGAATAATGGTTAATCGACCAATCTCACTAGAGATATCTTTTGCAACATCACCAAATAAAACAATTCCATCTTTGCGTTTATACATTAAGCCGTAGCTAATACATTCCGAACATTTAACTGTATCTAAGATTTTGGGTTCGAGCCAACCCGATGGTTCTTCATAGGCATCGAGCCACGTCACACGGACCAAGTCAAGTTTAAGTTTCCTTTTTTCCTTGGACATTGAATTTATCGATCGCTGCTCCTTCATAGCTATGATTGCCTATATGGGCCATCTTGTCAATAAGACTTGCATAAATCCGCCCACCACAAGCTTTCCAGCGGTCACAAAAAGCATAGTCTTCACCTACTCGACCACCATTTTCTGTTTTTCCTAAATCAAAGAAACCCCATAAATCTCGTTGCTTCATTTCACCATTCATACTACGAAGCATGGTATATTGAAGTTCGGGCATCTTTTCTTTCATTGTTTCAAAGACTTGTCGTTTAATCATCATAAACCCTGTCGGTGCACGATCGATTTCCATTACACCATCTTCTAAGACAAATTCTTTGGTTGTATCAAACATGGTTTGAAACCAATAAGCAGAGCTTTCTCCTAGTTCTGGTTTATAGAAATTCCAATGAAACTTCTTACTAGGGTAAGGAACACAGAAAACATCCTTATCTGCTCTTACTGCCCTTTTAAAAGCACTTAAAGGGAACTCAATATCCGCATCGATAAACAAGAAGTGTGTAGAATCACTCTCTAAAAACATCGCGACAAGCTCGTTTCTAGCCTCGGTAATGATCGCTGAATTGTTTAAAAAGTTATGATTAATAGCAATATCGTTGTCTATACAATAGTGATGTAGACGTAATAAAGCCTCTGTAGTTCGGGACTCAATCTTGCCCCCGAAGCATGGAATTGCAACAAATAATCTCATATATTCTCATTGTTTTATATCACATTTTTGATTATAAATATACTAAATGCTGAAGAAGTTAATTAAAGGCGCTCAAAAGCTTGTAGGAGATATTTTACCCGGCGATACCGAAAAATACTTAGGAACGATTGTAGGTTTAGCAACAGGTAATCCCTTACTAGCAGCAGGAGCAGGATATCTTGGCGGTGGCACAAGTGGTGCTATCTCAGGTGGATTATCAGGTATCATGAGTCCGGGTTTAAAAGGTTTTGGTGCAGGTTTTGGAAGCGTTGGCGGTGATGGTATTATGAGTATGTTAACTGGTGGTGGTAAAGAAGCCGCCGGTAATTTAGGTCAACTATTTTTAGGACAGCAGGGAGTAGGAGTTTCTTCAGGCGCACAAGGACCAACCTTACCTGAGATAAAAGGAGTTTTAGGAACAGGTGGTTTTGGTAAAGGGTTAGGAACTCTTGATAAAATAGGTTTAGGTACACTAGGAACAATCACTCTCTCACAATTAATGGACGAAGAAGAAGACAAAGAATTTACAAGACCAGAAATGGTTACAACAACAAGAACCTTAGGTGGAGATGGTGAGTATGCTTTCTCTCGACCTCAAATAATATATCCCGGTGCCCCTCAAAAAAGAGGTGAATTAAGTTTTGATTTTGGTAATATACCATACTACGCTGCCGCAGGCGGCACACCTCAGTTCCCAAGAGAGAACGGTATTGGTGCTATAGAGGGTCCGGGGACCGAGACCTCTGATTCAATCCCCGCTATGTTAAGTGACGGCGAGTTCGTCATGAATGCAAACGCAGTCAAAGGTGCAGGCTACGCAGCCGGTGCTAGAGATGAATATGAAGCTAGGAGATTAGGCGCACAAAAAATGTATGAAACAATGGATCAATTAGAGGCAGTAGCATAATGGCGGACACACAAGAAATTTATAGTTATCAGATGCCTCCTGAATATGTCCAGACAAGGATGCAGGAATTATTAAATACCTTGTTTGGTGTTCCGGCTCAAGGAGTCGAGGGCGAAGAAGGATATGTTCCGGCTGTCAAAGGTTTATTAGAAACACCTGTTCCTGTCGTAGGACAACAAGTGGCGGGATTTACCCCCGATCAATTACAAGCATTTCAATTAGCTAGATCAGGTATTGGTAGTTATTTACCTTACTTACAGGGAGCAACCGCAGCAACTTCAGGAGCATTAGGAGCTATTCCCGGTTTACAAGGCGCTGCTCAAATGGCAGGTCAAGCGGGTCAGGCAACAACTCCTTTAGATTTATCTCAAGCATATTCAGCAACAGGCGCAGGCATGGGTCAGTATCGTCCAACGCAAGAAGTCATCAAAGAGTACATGGATCCCTATCAAAAATCTGTTACAGATGAAGCCTTAAAAGAAATTCGAAGACAAGCTAATATGGCCGCAGGACAACAAAGTGCACAAGCTGTTGGTGCAGGTGCTTTTGGTGGTGGTCGTGAAGGTGTCGTTCGTGCAGAAACTGAACGAGGTGTTCAAGATATTATGTCACGAAGAATTTTTGAAGATTTATCCAGAAACTATCAAACTGCTTTAGGAGCAAGTCAAGCGGCTCAAGAAGCAGCTTCTCGTCGTGCTTTACAAGCAGGACAACAATTTGGTCAATTAGGTTTAGGTGAAGCCGGTGTTCGACAATCTGATCTTGCTAGACAGTTATCTGCTGCCGGATTAATGGGTAGTTTAGCAGGGCAAGAAGCACAAATTGGTTTAGGAGTGGGCAAACAGTTAGGTGCACTAGGGACCACGGCTCAGGCACAACAACTACAAGACGTTCAAACAATGTTAGGTATTGGCGGTCAACAACAACAATTAGGTCAAGCAACTCTCGAAGCCCAAAGACAAAATTTAATGCAACAATATATGGAACCTTACAGAAGATATTCTTTCGGATTGGAAGCCTTAGCGGGATTACCGTTTGGTGGTACAAGTATTCAACAACAAACTATACCCACTGCTAATCCTTTCTTACAAGCATTGAGTGGTATTGGTTCTCTGGCGTATGGACTAGGTCAGTTTGCATAGGAGGTTAAATGGTTTTAGATCGTAGAATGTTTCGAAGACCGTCGCAGATAGCTCCTAATAAAGGTCCTTCTTCTCGTGGTGTGGGTATTACTTCGGGTTTAACTCAACCCGTACAAAAGTTTTCTAAAGGTGATTTTGTAGAGAAGTTTAGAGAAACAAGAGCAGAGCTAGAACCTGTATTAAAAGATATTTACAAAGAACCAAGTTTCTTTGAGAGAGCAGGCATGAGTCCTTTTCAATTCTTCGCGGCTCTCGGATCACCGATGCAGCCGGGTCAGACTGTTTTAGGTAAGATTGGTGAGGCTGGTCAATATTTAGATATCAAACCTGCTCCCGATACAGCGGGTGATCTCGCTACAGAACTTGCTTTAAGCGTTGCTTCAAAAACTTTAGATGAAGATGAAGTAGATAGAGAAGGTTTTAGTAGTTATGAAAAACCTTTGGGAGATGGTATGTTTCAGAGATACACGTCTTTTGTAGAAAATGGTCAGATAGTAGAGCAAGCTGTAGGAGATCCCTACACTAAGGAAAAGGATGAACCCACACTCGAAAGAGAAGGTTTTGATAATTATGAAATAAATGTTGGTGGTGGGATGTTTCAAAAAATGATTTCTTTTGTTGAAGATGGAAAAGTTAGAAATGAAAAAGTAGGAGCGCCTTTTATGAAAGCACCTACGGAAGAAAAGCCATTTGAATTCAAAGCAAAAATTACAGAACTAGGTAATTTGATGGGAGAAGCAAAAGATGCTGAGGGAAATAATTTATATTCAGAGGCTGATATCAACAAAGCAAAAATAGATTTGATAACCAAACAATCAAACTTAACATTTGATGAGGAAAGAGAACTTATCTATGCTACTCTAGATGCAGAGGGAAAAATAGAATGGGCGACAGGTCAGTTAGAAGAACTAAGTATTGATAAAACTATACTTAATCAAAGAGAACAAAACTTAACCACTCGATTAAATGTTTTAGATGCTGCGATCACCGATCCTACACTATATAATATAAGAACAAGTGTTGAGAACTTTTTTGAAACTTTCCCCAGTTTAAAAACTACTTTAGGGGAGACTTACACAAAGATCAATGAAGCTATCACAAAAGGTCAAGCAGTTCCAACACAGGCTTTACAAACTTTAACTAATCAATCTATTTTGGATGTGGCAGCAGGAGGAGCCATTCCCGGTAATTTTAACACAAAAGAATTTGAGGCTGTGATTGGCGCAGCGGGTCCCGCCTTTTTAAATAAAGACGCTCAAGAATTTATTATTAATCTAAACTTAGCGGACGTTAGAATTCAAAAAGAAGTTAAGTCAAAATTAGATGAGTTGATGGCAGACCCCGATAAAAGATTATTAGAAGTTGTTGAGGAAGTTAATGCTTACAAAGACAAACTTTACAGTGATTACAGAAACTCTAATGAATATGCAGCGGGTATAAACTTATTAACAGGTATTGGTAAGGCTAAAAAACCTAGTTACTTTGAAAATTTAGGAAAGATAACTGTTCAGGGAGAGGAATTAGACATGACTAAATTATATGAAGCTAATAGAGTAAACTTAGCCGGATATAGTGATTCTGATGGTAATTTCACAACTAAAAAAGGAAAGGTTTTTGAGGGCATGAATCCAAACCAACCTATTTATGTAGTTGAGATTGAAGACGGTAGACTAAGATACTACGCAGGAGATCAATTACCATAATGGAAGAAGAGAAAATATTTGAAGAGATAATAGCTCCACAAGAGCGATATAAGTATTTTGATATAGAAAAAGATTTCGAAGTTTCCGATGTTGAAAAAGAAACTTTATTAAAAGAAATAAGGGAAACTGAAACAGATGATGCAAAAATTGGTCAAACTTACGTCAAAGGTATAAAAAATTTAGAAGAGGAAAAGTTTCAAAATAAGATGAATTATGTTTCGTCTATTGCAGGCGAAACGGTTTCTTCCGATGGCTTAAACTTTAATGTGCTAAACCCAGTTGATTTTGTAAAGAATATCATGCTTAAATATGATTTAAGCAGAAGTGCTAATTTTGGCAACAGAAAAAAGAAGTTTTTAAATATGTACCCTGAGGGAGAATATACAAGAATTAAAGTTCCTTATAATGAAAATGATTCAGAATTTTTAGAGTTATTTAAAATAAACAAGGATGATAAAGAATGGAAAATGATCTCACCTTATGGAAGAGATATAGGAGAGATTCCACAGATAACAGGGATGATCTCGCCAGAAGAGATCACTGCGGAACTTGCCGCTTTGTATCAATCTAGAGGAGCCAGTGCCTTAAATAAATTTTTAAGAGTTTTAATGGGTGCGCGTATTGGTATTGAAGCAAAAGACGTCAACGAAGCTTTAAGAGGCTATGCCGAAAGAGAATACGAAGATGGTTTTCCCGATGCTTGGACTTTTACAAAAAATCTTTTTACAGACGGACAACAGAACATCGAAGCCTTATTAGGCGCTGGTTTTTATTCTTTAGGTGATACTATTGCAAAAACCTTAACTGGAAAATTAAGATTTGGAGAAGTTGAGGGCGCTGATGCAATAGTAGCCGCAGCAGAAAGACTGGGTGTAGAACCTCTTGTATTTGCACAGCTCGCACAAAACCCTATTTTAAGAAAAACATTTTTTCAAGCAGGAGACTTTTCAGGTGTTCCGGGATCTAAGACAGCAGGTCAAATAGATAGTTTATTAAATAAATTAGATGAAATAGCTAACAAGCAAGATGTTAAGCCCATTGATTTATTATTAGCTAATGAAACAATTGAAAAAGAAATGGCTGCTTTAATTAAAAATGCAGGAACAGATGAACAAGCGTTGATGAGAATGAATGATCTTCTTCCTGTTTTAGCTCAGAAATACAATGCTAATGTTATTAAAACCAATAAATCATTAACTAATAAAGCTTTAAGTTTTGCTGACGACGCGTCAATTGATTTAAGCTCTCTGAAAAAAACAAGCTCAAGCATTAAAAATTCACTAACCTCTGGAACTTTTTACACCGGTAAGGTAGATCCAAACACGGGAACCAAAATCAAGGGAGCCGTAAACGTTGTGCCGCAAAGCGTCGATAGTTTGTTAGCCGACATCAACAAATTACAAGATGCTTTAAACTCTGGGGGAAAAGGAAATAAAGCACAGTTTGATAAATCTTTCAAAGCATTACTAAATGTAAGAAACAAAGCATCCGAGATGTTGCGCTCCGATGATAAAGCTGAAAACTATGCCGCTAGGGAAATATTAAATAGTATTGATAATATATTTAATAATTTTGGTGGAGATAAGCTTGCGGGCAATGAACAATTTTTAACTACTTTAACTCTCTTGAAAAATCATTTAGATCAGTCCGATGCTGTTTTAAATACGTCATGGGCTAGAACTCTGATGACAGGAACAGGTGACCCTGATCAGTGGGTTGATTTAGTAATTAATCCAAACAACAAAATTAAATTAAATGTTTTAAAACAAATGATTGAATCAGAAGACACTCCTAAGGTTGTTTCTGATTATGCTTTAAAAACTATTAGAAAATCTTTTGTAACTAAACTTTTAAACAACCCTGAAAATTTAGCAAAAAACTTAGATGAATGGATTACTAAAGATAAAGATACCTTAATTTATATGTTAGGGGACGATGCTCAGTCTAAAATTGATAAGTTATACAACGTAGCTAAAGTCAATAATCAATTATCAAAGTCTATATTTAAAGAAGCTTTAGTTAAACAAGGAGAAGATTTTGAAATAATTAATGAAATAATTAAAAAAGGTAAAGGCGGTGGAATTGGTGTTTCTAAAGAATTAGATGAAATGATTCGAATTGGTGGTGATGACTTTGTTGAATCCGTTAGAGCAGGAATCATTGAAAATATCATGACAACGTCTATTAAAGCAGCAAAAGAAGGTAAGATCGGTAAAACATTAGATATTGGAATACTTCAAAAACAAATCGAAGACTTACAAAACAATGATTATTTACTAAAGTTTTTTTCAGAACAAGACTTACAAAACTTTTCTGATATCGGATTATATGTTAGTCGATTGGGTGAAGCCGGCGACGTTGGTGGCCCGATGGCTGCCGGTAGTCTTCGTGCTAAGGTTGCAGAATCTATTTTTAATCCCTTTAGTTTAGTGGATGTGGGTTTAACTATTTTAAGATATGACTTATTAGCTAGAATTTTAGCTAGACCAGCAAGCGTGAAAGTTTTAAGAGATTATCAAGATGATATTTTAAACTCAAAAACACTTGATGGTATTATTTTAAGTATTGGTCAATTAGCTAGAGATACACAAGAAGGAGATACACCTTTTGTCGCCGAAGAGTTTTTAGATCCAAGAGAACTAGAATCTTCCGCACAAGTCCCTGTCGAAGTTCCAACAACCGCGGTCCCCGGATCAGCGGTCTCTTCCGCACAAGTCGTAGCTCCTTTACCTACTATGAGTGGAGCAGGACAACCTGTTAATGTAGCTAGAGCTCAACAAGCTTTCCCTTTTGATCCTATCTTTGCTGCCGGTGGTGGTAGTATCAATAAACAAGGAATTATGAATACATCTCGCGGTCGCCAAATGGTGGTATGATCCGACGTAGAAAGGATCTCAAACCTTACGAAGTTTTAGGATGCATGGTTCGAATTAACCATGACAGTAACTATATGCGTGAGATGATTGTCGAACATTTAGTCCAACATCATTTAACTGCTATTTCTAAGGATAATTATATGCTCTGGACCAAGGACAATAAACCTCATGCCTATGCCACATGGATCACGGAACCCGAAACACGGGTCTATCACATGGCGGCTCCTTATGGTGATGTTCTCAAACTATGTCGAGATTTAAAAGATTATTTAAACCGTGAGAAAAATATCTATAATGTAAGGTTTATTCGACGCAATAAAAATGGTACAGTTCGTAAAAAAGGTTTTATTAATACAAGGAAACAATAATGGGTGACTCATCAGGTAAGGCTAAAAGTTCTGGATCTTCTAAAGCAGGGATGCAAAAGAAGCAGGGACAAGAAGAGGCTAATCAGGTTTTACAAGACTTAGGTTATCGTACTGAAGGACAAAAGGTTTTCAGTGATAAAGGTCAAGTCGCAGGTGAAGGTTGGTCTGGTAGTCGAACTGTTGATGCTGTAAGAAATGCCGCTTATCAAGTAGGTTTGGAACCCGGTGGTTTAGGTAAAAGCGTTAGAGGAACAAGAAGTCCTTTAGAAGTTAGACAGCTTTCTGCTATTACAGGATTGCCGATTGAAGATGTTCGTGCACAGGCTGAAAATGTTTCTGAGATCTATGGACGTCCGGCAGAAGTTCGTTTAGGAATTGATAAATTTGGTAACCCCATGGCTTACGGAGCAGCGGCTCCTACTCTTAGTGAATTAGGTGGTGATATCAAACGTGCAATTACTGGTGGTACGTATGGTAGTGTGATGAGAGATGAACCCGCACCAGAAAATTATCAAGGCATTGCAGGTCCATTAGCTAACTTAATATTACCCGGCGGCATGGTAAGAAATATGCTTTCTAATATTTATGGAGAAGGAAAAGAATTTGTTACAGGTCCTATAGATTATACAAAAAATTTATTTAGTGGAATCTTTTCACCGAGTGCTACACAGACAGCAGAGATGAATCCACAAACTAGAAACTTCCTTCAAACGTTTCAAGCTCCAGAAACAAACAGAGATTCTGGTGCTGAAAAAATTGTTGAGGAAATAACAGAAGAGGCACCTGTTACAGAACGGGTTCGTTACTTAGCAGGATATGATCCTAATACTCTTGCACCTATTGTTTATCCAAGCTCAGGGGGAAATTTAGTTCCTTACGAAGATTTAATTAATAATCGTCTAATCGTTTAAACCAACCACTCTTTATAATCTTCACCTAATACTTTTGTCGCTAAGTCAATTTTATTTCGAAGGCTTTTAATAATCTTTTCATCAACAGTTTTCTCTGTGACTAAATCAATATAAGTCACTTTGTTTGTTTGACCAATACGATGTGCGCGATCTTCTGATTGTAATCTGATTTCTAGATCATAAGAATTAGAATAATAAATCATATGATGAGCGGCTGTTAAAGTTAAACCAAAACCACCGGTACGAGGATTACCCACAAAGAAACGAATAGGATTATTCATATCTTGAAAGTTCTTTACAGCTTCTTGTCGTTCCTCGGCTTTTGTATCACCAAAGAAAGATACAACAGTTTCAGCACCATACTTCTCGGCTAAAGTTTCTGTAATCTTTTTTATATCATGACGGTACACGGCCCAGATAATAACCTTACCGTCAATCTCTTCTAAACAATTTAGTAGTTCACCTATTCTATTATTAGGTATCTCTTTTACTTCACCATCATTAACAATCACACTACCACACACAATCTGATGTAGTTTGACTAACTGTGCAAGCATCGTGGTCACGGAAGTTTCTTTACCTTCAATCTCAGCAATCGCTTCACGCTTCATGGTTTCATACATCTTCGCTTGTTCAGGTGTCATTTCAACAATACGTTTTGTGAAAACTTTATCCGGTAAGTCTAAGCAATCTGATTTCAACACGCGATAAGAATACTGATCAACTTTATGATTTAATTCATCTAATCGCTGATAGCCTATGATCTGTTTGAAACTATGACTTCCCATATTTCTATTTACTAATTGACAATATCTCGCTTTGAATGTGTAAAAAGAAGAGAAGTCTAAGA
>Ga0208767_1000188_pt1 | contig 45668 bp, 50 predicted proteins | sample VirMetDEL_Mar_21_FD_184514 | JGI IMG/M metagenome (GOLD analysis project Ga0208767, IMG submission 184514) | Aqueous microbial communities from the Delaware River and Bay under freshwater to marine salinity gradient to study organic matter... | ecosystem: Environmental > Aquatic > Marine >...
AAGTTTCTTCGACATTTTTTTATCCTCTTTTATTCTTCGTCATCCGAATCGTCTTCAGACTCTTCTTCAAGATCTTCTTCAGATTCTTCGTTGACTTGTTCGTCTTCGTCATCGTCATAGTCAGCTTCTCTGTGGCCCTGCTCTCTGTCTACAGGCTGGTCAACACTAGCTACCGGATGATCGACAATTTCTCCCGAATGCATGGCAACGAAATCTTTGTCAGCTTCGGAGTCAAAGATTTCTGGGTATTGTTCTGAAATTTCTTGTTGAATTTCATTAGTTCTTTTATCAATAGCCTCAATCAGCTTCTGAGACATAGCACCTTTAAAGGCTGTCAAAGCACCGCTTAAGTCATCTTCAGCAATATAGTGAATAATATTTTTTACATTACTCATTGGGTTTCTCCTTTGTTTCCTTTATTTATTCTTCTTGATTAGAAGAGTTTGTCTGTTGCATCTGTTGTGACTGTTGATATTCAAGCATGTTTTCTGACATAATACGTTCGACATCAGAATTTGTCTGTCTCAGAATATTTTTCTTGATGTATTCAGTAGAGAAGTATTTACCATTGTACTGTTCAGCTTCTCTAAGAGTCATCAAACGTTCTCTGAAAATTTCATTCTCTTTAAGTTCTGTGTAGAAGTTGTTCTCATTGTATCTAATAAGAATATCTTTTTTGATGGAGTCAAATTCAGCAATATTCATAATACCCTTGAGAACAAGTTGTGTTCTCAAACAGGAGTAAATAAATTCGTTAAACTTTACTCTCAAACGTTTCACAAATTTGTGAAATTTAACTTCGTCTCTATTGATTTCAGAGGCTCTTCCAAGAGTGTAAGACACTTCAGCTTCCATTCTGGAAGTCGGAACATTAAGTGCTCTATAAAGTTTCTTTTGGAAGTAGATAATGTCTTCCATCTGACCTAAGTTATTGCCACCCGGAAGTGTACCAATTTCTGTACCACGACCACCTTCTCTTCTTGGAAGCCAGTAGTCTTCTAACATGGTCATAAATTTACGATCATCTTTGATTTCTCCAGAAGATGCATCGTAAACAAGTTTGTTCTTGTGCTTTTGCATCATATCACGGAGGTATTGCTCTGCCTTCATCTTAGGCAAGTTACCTACGTCGATATAAAAAATTCTTCTTTCTGGCGCTCTTGCAAGTCTGTAAATGACTGCAGCATCCTCCAAAGCTCTAAGCTGATTAACAGGTTTGATAGCTTTATGGAGATGTGAAAGGACCATTTTATTGGCCCTATCATTGATTCCAGAATCACAGTAAATGATAGAATCTTTTGCAATTTTGATAGTCGCTGCCGTCTGTGGCATAGCTGAAACGCTTGCTCCTAGAAAACCATCATTGTTATACATGAAGTATTCGTTTTTGATTTTCTTTTCAGAGGCTTTTGTTTTTGGATCTTTTACTTCTTCGAATTCAACAATTTTCTTGATCTTTCTTGGATCAACATATCTTAATTCTTGAATACCTGCTTCTGGAGATCTTTCATCAATAACAACATGATAGTAAAGTCTACCATCAACATACCATTTTCTAAACATCTCGTAGGATTTTTCACGGAATTCAAGAAGATCGACAACCTTCTCAAACTCCGTGTAAATCAGTTTCTTGAGGGTTGCACCTGCTTGAACTTTGTCGAGGGAAATTTTTAGTGCGTCACCAGCTTCATCAGGGTTAATTACTTCATTGATAATATCATCAACAGCAACTTCTACTTCAGGCTGCATAGACATATCTCTATATCTATTAATCAATTCGACATCGTTTCTTACCGATCCGTCAAGATCGACATAAGATCCGTAGAACCCTCCGGTGCTGACGCTGATAGAACCATCGTCAAACTCCGGTTGAGTAAATGTTCTTACTGTTTTAGTCTCTTCCTGTTCTTTTTGAACACGACTAATATTAAAACCAAAAATTTCCATCAACTATACCTTATTTTTAAAGTGCTCGACCTTCAGAAACAAACTCACCCTGATTACCGGGTGCAACTGTATTAGTTCTAGCACTTCTTTCTTCATCCAACAACCAATAGTCATACTTGAAGTTTACTTGGAATTCTTCAATAACATCTGACTGCGCCCAATCAAGACCGATAGCAGTAAGATCAGAAGGGAAACAACCAACAAACTTGTACTTTCTAAGAATGTCACCAGACTTAGAATACTGGATCACAGAACCGTCTCTTTTGTAAGATTCTGGTCTTTGATAACCAGCATCTCTTACATTAGGCTCATGAGAGTTCAAAGAATTGTGCCAAGCTTCAAGAGCATGTCTTACAGCAAAGTCTTCATCGTTGATTACAGTGATCAACCAGTCATCATATCTTCTTTGACCAGCAACCTTAATGGTTCTTCCGAAGTAAGGAACTTCGGAGAAACCGATAGAAGAAGTTGGAATAGCTGTAGCTCTAGCCATAAAACGAATTTTATCATCGCCTCTAGAATCTACAGGGTTTTGAAGTTCGATAGAGAATAGTGAGGCTCTAGCCCCACCAAACTCAAGTTCTTCTCTAAAAGAGTTAATATTAAAAGCCATTTACTTTATCCTCCGAATCTTCCTACAACTTCCTCAAACGCTACTCCGGTTCTTACTGCAACGAAGTTCAGTCTAATGAAGTTAATAGATCTTGCTGGTTTGATGTAGATGTCGCCAACAAATTCATTTCTGTCGATAACTTCTGGCGTATTGTTTGTTTCGTCACAAACAACTCTAAAGTCTGTGATACCTCTACGACCTTGAACCGTTCTCAGGAATGGCTCGACCAGAGATACAAACTGTGCTCTTGTGAATTCATCATTCAGTTCGAACAAAGTAAACTTAGAGGCAGTTGCAATCGCCTTTTCAAGAACAATAAACAATCTTCTAACATTGATTCTGCTGAATGCAGAAGGCTTGCCGAGAAGTGTCTTGTCACCAAAAAGGATGTTGCCCTGATTTCTAAATTTGACAACAGGGTTAATGTCAGAACGATAAAGAATGTCTCTTTCAGCTTGATCTGGATTGTATGCCAGCTTAACTACATTCTTGATCTCGCCTCTATTAAATCCTGCAGGGGAATACCAAGGCTCTCTCTGGTTATCAGTTCTAACCATAAGACCCGCAATATCACCGTTCAATGGAACATATCTGAATACATCATTGTACTTGTCATACATGTACTTATATCCAGAATCCATGATACCGTAAGAAGAAGCTCTTAAAGTATTACGGAATGTTGTCACATCGTTAGTAGGATCAATTCTATTGCCTACAACATCAGCCCTGTCGGGAGAAATTGTTACAACACAATCAAGTCTCTTTTCTGCAACGTTATCAATGAGATAGTTAGCAAATGCTTGTCCATTTGTTCCACCTCTTGCTTTACCTTGCATCATAATGGACACGTCAACCTTTTCAGGATCTGCAAAAAAGTCTGCTGCAGTCTGAAGGCTACCAAGAGAAATTGTGCTTTCGTCACCTTCTCCAGCACCTTGACTAAAGGAGAGGTAAAGTGGATCTTCATTGGTAGATGCAACAATATTAGTTGCTGTTGCAGAGGCAGCACCAGATCTATCATTGGCCCACCAAACCCATTCAGACTGATTGTTCAGAACAGTCTTATAGTAGTTTGTGGAACCGTCTGCTGTTTTACTGTCAGATGCTCTGGAAAGATTAGAGAATGTTTCAAGAACAGTTCTCTTTTGTCCAGTGATACCACCATCTTCGTCTAATACAACAACGTGCATCTCATCTCTTGCTGCTTCACCAGCAGAGTGCCTATCAGCAACATAGTCCGATGTTCCCGGTGCAGCGTCGAACAGGTTGAAGAAACCCCATCTTCTCTTTACCGTATCCATCGTAATGTCTTGAATTAATGCAACTTTTTCAGAAAGACGAATTGTAGCTGTGTAAGTGTTCGAAGAACCAATTCTTGTTGCATCACCGATATTTTCGATTCTCAAGAATTGAGTTCCAAGAGTTGTGTTGCCGACTTCCAAAAGGTCTCCGACATTCAACTTACCTTTAATAGTAACCATTTCAGAGTTAGCTGTGCTAAACCCATCAACGTTGTTTGAAATATCAAGGTTTGCTGTATTAGAACCAGCAGTAATCTTCAGTGCAACAGAAGTATCGGAATCCGAATTGGTGTGGTTGTTAGAGTAAGCATCAGCAGAATCACAAACAGAGATCTGCAAGTCGTTTCCTCTAGAACCCGGATACTTTGCAATGTACAGAAGATCTGTATCACCAAAGGCTAAAGATTCGTAATGATCGTCATTACGAACAAGTGTGTTAGCAACTACACCAACATTTGCTGTGGCGTTGAAAGCTGTGCTGTCAACTGCTCTAGAAACATAAAGTTGGTTTCCGTATGCTAAGAAAGACGCTGCCGTGAAAAATGTCTCAAAGTTCGAATCGGTAGGTTCACCAAACTTGTTGACTAGATCTTTTTCACTACTAATTAATACTCTTTCCTCTACTGGACCCCAAGAAAAGGCACCAGCTATGGCCCCTTCAGTTGTGGCTACTGCAGGAACAACAGTAGTTAGGTCAAATTCTCTGACCTGAATTCCCGGACTTACTAAAAATGCCATCGTATTCTCCTTAGATAAGAAACTGCACTCATATTTATTAAATCCTGATATTGGTTAAAGAATTAATCCATCATCTTCATATCCGTCTCCAGAGTTAATGAAACCGAAAGGAAGCATAGAGTCCATTTCTTCCTTTCTTTCTTGAAGGAGACTCTGCACGTAGTCTGTATCTGTAAGGTTCTTGAAGTAGTCTTGGGTTGTCATCCAACCAAACATTACTAAAGTCATTACGATATCGTCATTCTTGCCTTTGTCAGCAGCAAAGCTTTGACCAGAAGAAATAAATGTTGACAACTCACTGATTACTTCAAAGTCATTGGCAATGAGTTTTTTGTTTTCAATCAATGTTTTTAAGTTTGAACAACCAATCTTCTTTGTTTTCAGTGTAGTTCTAAGGCCGTTGACCATATGAACACCGCCGAAACCAGAACTGATCTTCACACCGTCTCTTCCCTTGAAGGACGTGCTGACCATATTCTCATATTCTAAATCTCTCTCAAGAATGTCTGCAACCTGTTGTCCAACATCATTAATCTCCACCATACAAAATGCTTCATTGTACTTCATTCCCAATTCGTAAATAATTTTTGGAAATTCTTGTACGGTAACATTGTTCGCTTTAAATCTAGCAACCAGCTTGTACGGAACCTTAGAAACATCAATCACTGAAATTGCTGAATAGTCTAGATTCACACCTCTAGCTACGTCACATGTCATTACATATATTTTATTGGGTTCTGGTTCATCATAGATAGCTGTTCGATCATTAAAGGTGACAGGTTTATCAGGATACATCTGTCTGAGAAACTTTGGATCAATCAGAGTGAACTGAGAACCTAAGAACTCACACTCAAATTCCACACGCCATTGCTCTTCAGAAGTGTTTGCAATAGTTTCTTTCTTAAAGTTTTCATCTCTTCCGGGAACATCCCACCAATTAACCTCAACTCTTTTATAAGAATTTTTTCCCTTCTCAGAGTCAGACCAAATTCTGTAGAACATGTCCAATCCGTTTGGTGTAGACGTAATAAGAATTTTAGATGTCTTACCAGAAGAAATTGTAGGATAAACAGAAGCAAAGAATTCCTCTTGGATATTCGGAGATACGAATGCAAGCTCGTCCATGTAGATCAGGTTAAAAGATCCACCACGTACAGCAGAGGAGGACGTAGCAGAGGCAAGAATTTTTGAGCCGTTCTCTAACTCAATATTACCTTTGTTCCACTCTATGACCCCCTGCTGAAGCCACTTAGGTAGGTGTTCGTAAGCAAGTTGGATACGGCTAAGAATTTCTCTAGACTGCTGCATCTTGTTTGCCAGAATTGCAATTGAAAAACTTTCCGTGAACAAAACATACCAAAGAAGAACTGCAGCAATCGTTGTAGTTTTACCCGACTGTCTTGGAAGCTTACAGATAACGAATCTTTCCTTGACAGAAAGATCAATGATTTCTTTTTGAAAATCGTAAGGCTCAAAAAGAATCAAACCTTTATCTACGTTCACAATCTTGATATAGTTTTCGAAGAAATAAAGAGGATCTTGAGCACACTTAATAAACTCCTGCATTTCCTCTTGTGTGTATTCTACCTCAACACCCGAACGTTTGAGGTTCATATTACCAAGATAAGCTTCTCTCCTATCTTCACTCATTTTTTCATATCCTTAAGCATCTTCTGAAGATCTGCTGTGCTTCCTACAAAAAGAGCATTGGTAACATTCTTTGGTTTCGCCTTCTCACCTTTGATAGCTTTTTGCTTATTCTTAAGTTCTAAAAGGTCTTTATTGGCGTCTGAAACAGTTTTAACAAGTGTTGACACAACCTCAAATGCTCTGGGTTGCTGAGACTGTTTTGCAACTTCTAGCATTTCTTCTAGAGCTTCTGTGCCTCTTTCGATAACATTATAAAGATTAGTTCTTGTATATTCATAATCTTTATCAACCTGTTCATCATCATCACCAGCAGGAGGCTGAACCATTTGTCTAACTTCCTCTACACCGTCCTCTATGTTGAGGATTTCATTTAAATTTTTATCATTCATTAAAAATCTTCCAAGTCTAAATCAAATCCAGATGGTTGAGCAAATGAACCAAAATCAGCACCTCCAATTATTCGAAGATCTAGTTCCTGTACAGCACCATTGGAAAAAATAGGTAGTAAATCAGAATTTGCTGTTACTGTTGAAGAAAATGTTGTAACAAATCCGTAGTTTGAATTTGGTAATATTGTATTTGCTGCAACAGAAAGAGCGCCATTACTAGTTGGTTGACCATTTGCAAATTGTCCCGGTCTGATACGTAAACTTTCTACACTCGTATCTGCAGTACCAATATTCGATGCAAACCCATCTATTCTAAGGTTTGTATTTGCAAAGAGAATCAGAGGCTTCTCGATAATCGGACCAATCATATACGCTTTCATTATGAAGTCCATAGTGTGAACCAACACCCTTCTTTGCTCAAAGGCTCCATCATAAAGGTCTTGAGTAGTCACACCGTTTAAAATTATAGGAATGTCTTTTTTGATCTGAGGGTCTTCTATCAATTCTACGGTTGGAGTAAATTGTGGAATGAAGAATGGAAGAATCTGTTCAACAATTCTAACACCATCTTCATTCGTGGCTGTATAGATATTCATGGAAAATTGAATATCATACGGAACCTCAGTGAAAATTGTTTTAGCTTTCTCAGCTTGAGAAGAACTAACAATTTTATTTGTGGCTGGAAGTTGCCTTGCAGGATCAAACCCCATTCTCACAATTTCAAAAGATATTCTTGGAAGTGTGATGCCAACTTGTCTGGCTAAATCAGGATCTTCTTGAAGCCTCGTCACAAATTTACTTCTAGGCCCGTAAGTAAGAGGAACCTCAATGGTTTCAATGACTTCCCCAAGCCTGTTGATCCTTCTTAACTTAATATCGTTGAAGAGTGTGCCAAAAGTCACCACATATTTTCTTAAGAGATCGTGAAAAAAATTATGACCTAACATTAATATTCTCCACTAGCAAAAGGATCATTTTCAGTGAAGTCAACAATGCTGTCAAATTCTCTTTGTACCTCAAAGTTGATAGCACCAGCCACGTTGTTAGCACCAGAATCCGTGTTTCCAGAAACAACGCCAAGTGACAGGCTTGACATGTAGTTGTCTAAGGTATTGTTACCTGTAGCAAAAATTTCTCCAGAATATTCATATGTTTCACATCTCAAATCATAAGTTTGCAGTTTTCCTAAAGGATAAAAAATTTGTTCATTTTCAACAAATTTTATTTCAAAAAATGTATTTGCCAGAGGAAAATAAAGCAAATCACCTTCTCTAGGTCTAGAAATAGAAATGGCCTGATCAGTGTAAACGTTATTAGATATTTCTACATTAGCAGATGAGTATGTACTAACAAAAGCACCGTTGGCAATTTCTTGATCAAACCTTTTTTGGGCAATTGTGAAGGTCACTTGATCTCTAATCTCTAAACCAAATCTTGAAACAAAGTCCCCTTCGCCTTCAAATCCCAAAATATTTTTCACATACATCTCTACCGGAATAGCATCCACAAAGGCAGAACTAGTATATTCTGTATAAACAGAATCAGTACCTAAAGAAATTCTAGGCATGTAATCAATGTCGAATCCATAAATCTGGATCGATTCGATTATTAAATCTTCATGAAGATTTTGCTCTGTTGTGGTTGTGTACTGGTTAAAGAATGCATTTCTTGTCATTAGCCAATCATATCAGTGGCAGGAAGAGAATATGATGTTCTCATTTCCATTTCCAACTGCTCCTTGTCTCTCAACCCTTCATTGTATATAGACATTCCGTCCATGATCATCCCACCCGGCATTTGCATACCTTGGAATTTCTTGAGATTTTCTCCCCACTGAATTTTGATAAGAGCGGTGGCATATCTCTGGAGCCAATAATCACCATACATTTTTGTATATGTATCTGGATCAATAACCTGATATGCTTCAACAATTAAATATTCACCAACAGCAACTTTTTCCCAATCCATGTCAATATGAAATTGGTTTCTGTGTCTATTGTATCTTATTGGCTGCTTTCCGACCAATATTTGTTCATAAAGTTCTAAATGTTGAAAGGCCATATAATATGGAACAAGAGATTGTGATGTAAGAGTATATAAGTCATTCAAAGCAATTTGGTAACGAATATTGAAAAGATTGTTAGTACTTGTAGCATCACCAATATCAAATAAGTTAACTGCGCCAATAATATTGTCTGGTAATGTTATGTACTTATTATCTTTATCATCCTGTGTTACTTGCTTTTTATAAAAAACCCTCTCTGTTCCATCGAAATGATAGTCTTGATAAAAATTTACAGCTTCATCAACCCTATCATCAACTTGAGCATTACTCACGTTGATTTCAATCACTCCCTTGCCTAACTTTCTAAGGCAGTATTCTTTAAAATCCGTATTCGATGTTGGAGTAGCCATTTATTCCTCCGGACAATTGCAAAATGCTTTGCTTTCTAGAGCTTCTACTCTCTTATTTAATTGTTTGATCGTTGAAAGAAGAACCGCAGTCATCTTTCCATAATCTACCATCTTCTCTCCGTCAGAGTTCTCGGTGACAAGTTCTGGGACGTACTTCTCAAGATCTTGAGCAACAAAACCAATTTCTTTTCTGTTGTGGAATCTTACAGTATCTTTCCACTGGTAAGAATATGTCTCAATATCAAACACCGAAGATGATGCTTCGTAATTCTCAATACCTGTCTTTAATCTCAAGTCAGAATAATTGAGTTGGTTGAGTTCAGATGGCGTTCCATCGCCAACCACAAATGCATGAGGATCAAACTCGACAATAGAAATAATGTCACTGCTGACGAGACTTGTTGTAAGGCCAACATGTGAAGTGTTGGTAGTGAAGTCAGCATTTCCTAATCTTACGCCATTAACAAATACTTGCAGGTAAGAGTTGGAAGTGGACGTGTGAGCCACCGAATTAGAGGTAAGACCAGTCAGTTCAGTCTCGGAGAAAGAGTCTAGTCTGCCAGTAATGAAACCGTTTGAAGTGTTAGCAAATGTGGAGGAGTTGGAAGTGTTTACGACTCTTACTAACAGATCACCTCTAGATTGAGTGATGTTAACATCATCAATATCATCAATGGATGTTACATCGATAAGAGATCTTGGTCTGTTAACGAACTTACTTGTCGCTTCGTCATAAACAAGAACATCAGCGTTAGAAATACTTGCATAGTTGATTTCAATATCGCCAATATCACCTGTGTTTGCTACCGACGAATTACTGAACACTAATGCTGTTCCAGTACCATTAACTCTAAGATATTTGTTAGAGTTAGAAGACATATTAGCAATTAAAATATTTGCAGTATTTGGAAGATTGACCGTTCCTACTGATAGATTAGCATCGCCAGTAGAAGACAATTCCATACCAGTTGTAAATGTTATCTTATTGGCAGCAGTATCATCAGCATCTGATCTGAGGAAACTGGTTCCACTAATTCCGCCTATAGTGTTGGCTGTAACAGACGTTAAAGCAGAGCCATTACCAGTGAAAGATGTGGCCGAAACAGTACCTGCAACATTTAAGTTAGCTGTATTACTAACACCTGTTACTACCAACTTTCCGCCAATATGAGCATTTCTTGATACACCGAGACCCCCTCTTGTCTGAAGCGAGCCTGTTGTAGTACTTGTTGATTGTGTAGTGCCGTTAGCCTTTAAATTACCGCCAGAAAACGTTCCTGTGATAGCAGCACTTCCTGTAGCAGTATTAGAATTGGTCGTAACAGCTTTTTCTCTAAACAGATTTGCCATCTGATTAGTTCTGAGTCTCCAATACTCAAATGTATTAGTCGTTGTTGTATTAGATACGTTTACTGCCATCTACCAATGCCTTTAGCAAGTTTTTAATTTCTTTTACATCGTCATTAAGTTCATCGACTTTCTGAATATAGTTATTTATTTGATTGTCACGATTCCTTGCCGCCTTGTAAGCAGCAAGAGATGAATTATCAACACTTATAATAGCATTAGATTTTTCATCTCTTTTTACTCCACTAATATTCATGTTATACCTGTAACGCTACTGCTCTAATATTTTCAATAATGACTGGGTTTGAGGAATTCTTAGTACCAAACCCTGCAACCGAATCAATTGTAGCATATGTGACTACTTTGAGTTGGAAGATCTTAAATGTTTTATAAGTTGTTCCGTTTCTGAAGTAATCGGCAACGCCTGTAGTTGGGTCAGTAGCAATCAAGCTGTTTGCAGTGTACTTATCCGTATACTTAAATGCATAATCAGCACCAGTTGAATCGTTAAAGATCTTCACCCATTCCGTAGCATTAATCTCATCTCGGTTGAACAATCTAAACTCAAACTCTTTAACATCGTTTCTGTCATTTCTCGTAGAGTTTACTTCTGGTGTAAGATCTTTAAGAGGCGTGAACAGAACTTCATCTAAATTATCATACTGGTTTACAAATCTACCAAACACATAGATTTTTCCTCTAGGAGGTTTGAAGGCAGAAACCAGAACTCTCATATCTTCAGCATCTTGACCATCTGCAAGAGTAATAGGCTGAGAAATGTACCTTACGTTAGATTCACCAAGACCTGCAAACATCTCGCTGTAAATACTGGCGGTTGTTTCATCACTAACAGAACTACCGTCAATGAAACTATTTGCACCTACATCTGGTGAAATAGTCAGGTTTCCAATAGCACCAAGCAAAGTTCTCCTTGTGTCGATCATTGGAGATGTTTTGTCAGTTGCATTACTCATATTAACGTTAATAAAGAAGGACGAGTTTCCAGTTGCAGACCCCAACTTGAGACGTTCATTGGTTCTAGATCTCAGGACTAATGGATTGTCAGTATGTTCATATTCATCTTCATTAGGAACAGCAAATGTTTTGGAAGATGTATTAGAAATATTATACACAAAATCAAAATCTATAGATGATTTGCTATAAACTTGAGAAGTGAACTGAGGAACAATTACACTGAATTCACGATCTACAATCGACATGTAAGATGTTCCTACAAATCTATCTATGTTAAGAGTGTCAGTTTCTAACAGAAGGTCTCTCGGTCTATAGAAAGCAATCTTATGTTTTGTAGTCGCCTCAGTGGTCCCATCCAATCTGGTCGTATTAAACGTCTTGGTTGCAGAGGATGTAAAATTCCCCGAAGAAGGAGAAATTGTGACAAAATTGTTAATATCATCAATACCACTAACAAATCCAAAGATAGAAGTGTTTACGTTGCCAACAGTAAGATTAGGATCATTGTTAGCATTCGTCATACCATACACAAGATCACCAACTTGAATGAAAGACTTATTGTTAAAGAACGTGATGTCCTCATACTCTCCTCTGTCAAAGTTTCTAGGCACCATTCTTACTTGAGCAGAACCAGTTTCGAAAACTGCCTTGTTAAGAGTGAACTTAATGTCTTCGTCTTGAAGAGCAGACCAAGTATCTTGGTTAGCACCTAAGAAAGCAATTCCTTCATACGGCTGAGAATTGACAGCAGTTCCAGTAGTAATATCAGTTCCACCAAGCTGTGCAAAGTATACATCATAATCTGGATCATCTGCATCAGGCTTAATTACAAATGCATAAGATCTATTTTTCTTTAAAAATACAGGATAAGAGAATTTAAAATTAGTTGCTACAGATGCATCATCCGATACATTTACTCTTGCTGCTGGCAATCTAACTTTAGATGCACCGTACACTTTAGAAGTATTTGGATATCCATTTTCAACCAGACAGATATAAACACTTATTCCTCTTCTAACAGCCTTTCTTTTAAAGAAGACATCTAAGGAAGAAACAAAAATGCCGTCTTCTTCGAAATTTTTATCTCCTCTTACAAAGAAGGTCTGTGCAATAGGATCACCAGTCCCAGTTTGGCTGGTTCTTGTTCGACTAACTACCCGACTAGTTTGTACTGTCTCTGTCGTAATCTCAAAGTTTCTTTCAAGCGCCTCTTCTTTCTCTACGCCAATTCTATTAGAGTAGAACATTTTAGAAGCGGAAGAAAGAATAGCATCAGATTCAACTTCCAAATCCTGAACATCAGCTATCACAAAATTTCTATCACCTTGCAGGAAAGTTTCTTTGGGAACAAAGAAAATGCCTGAACATGTTCCATTTCTAGACGTAATTAGAGGTGTTCCTCTTGGTCCTCTTGGAGAGAAGTGTGCAGATGCTAGATCAGAACTAGAAGAAATATTTTCTTGTATCAATTTATCATTAATTATACCATTTGGAAATTTTCTAATTGGTCTTGCTTCAGGAGGTGCAACAAAAATTGGAAGAGAAATGACAGGATCAATTGAGAAGAATGAAGGCTGGACGTGTTCATCAACATTAATACCATTAAAGAACACAGAATGTATTTGTCTAGGTCTAAGACCTACCGCACTAAATCTAATTGCTAATTCACGAATAAATGGAATAGACGTGACATTAACTACTCTTTCACCTAAAGATTGAATATTCTCATCAACAACAGCTACAGTTTGAGTGACATCTTGGGTTGTGGTTGTTGTTGTTACTCTTCTACCGCCACCCCTTGAAGTCCGGGTACGGGTGCTAGTTCTAAATCCTCCAAAAGTCTGACCTAGAACTTCTCCATCTTGTACTGGAGATTGTTCGTCTGGATTAATTATTACTTGTCCACGGTTATTCTCATCAACCCCAGCGTCATATTCAGGGAACAGAGAGACATCACCTTTAAATCTAATAGCTACAGGTGCTGCTGGTCTTACTTTAGTAGCCTTGTTCTGCTTAAGATATTCTTCTTCACTATAGTTATACATGATTCTGTGACCGAACAAACTTACATTTCCAGACACAATTTCAGGTGTGAAGTTGTCAACAAGAGTTTCGACAAAACCGGGTCTAAAGTGTTTTTTATCCTTATCGATTGCTACTCTATATTCATTATCATCTGTAGCACCAAACTGGTGAGAGCTAAATGGTTCCACAAAAATACCATTCTTAAATCTTTCAATTCCACTTGAATTCTTGAATTGTTTGTTGAATGTGTCGGATTCAAGAGCATTAAGAGAAGCATAGTATTCCAAATTAGTAATTCTCTGATCGAGAGTACCAATATCTTTCATAGTATATCTTCTAATATTAAATTGATCAACTCTTATTCTGTAATCAATAACATTAAATTCTGTTCTTCTGTCTTTTAATTTGTCACCGCTATAAACATTTTGTGCAGCGGTAGCCTCTTCTCTAGTCAAAGATGGGAACGGAGCAATATCTACTGTTCCCACTCTCATAGCTTTAGGAACTTCGGGGGGTGGCGAAATGTTATTGTTTGAAACAGAAACCGTGACAGTAGCTGCCTCTCCAATGTAAACATCTGCCCTTTTTCCAACATTGATCTTGTAGTCGGAAACAAACTCAGAATCATTCTTAAAGATCAAGAAGGAGTTCTTACTGTTACCAGAAGTCTTTGCAGAATCCTTATCCTTAACGTTTGTAACGTTAACCGAAGCTGTATTAGCTACACCACTAAGAAGGTTTGTGTTTTCTTTGTTGTTGAGTCTTGGTCTGTAGTCAACAACATCTCTCAGAGCGATTTTTTCTTGTCCGCTAGTAATGTAGTTTGGAATTTCTTCAAATTTAATAGTAGTTGTATTCGCAGTTCTAGAAGAAGTTGCTGGATAGGAATCTACAGTAAAGTATCCTTCACCATCGTTATTATCGACAGTAAATGCATCAAATCTTACTACAATGGTACTGTTAGCAGAAACAATATTCTTGTATCTTCCCTTGTTAGTCAGATGAAGGGAAGCGTAGTCATAGAAATGATCTCTTTGACCAGAATCAATTTCAAAGAATCCGCCATTGATCTTGTTAGAAGAAGCAGTCAGACTAGAATCAGTAAACGAGCTATTAGCGCTGCCGTCATTGTTGTTTGATAAGATCCAAACACCTGTTGCCTTATGAATATCTACAACACCAAGATCCCAAGGTCCAATAGAGTTGGCGGTGTTGGTAGAGGTATTGATTCTTCTGTAAAGATTCTTTTTAATATCTTTGTTAAATGGCTTGTAGTCTCTACCATTGAATTCATAAGTAGATCTTACTGTTGTCGATCCAGTCCAGCTACTATTGTTAAGAATTGGAATATTAACAATGAGAGTATTGTCTAACTGACTAGTCGTAACCATTGCAGAATCGACTGGAATGGTCTTTCCGACAGGAATAACTTTCTTCAACGTTCCAGTAGTATCAGTACTAGCAATATTGGTTTGAATTTCAGTGGAAGAGTTAATCTTGGTAACAATAACCTTATTACCAGAATCAATCTGTACAATATCACCAACATGAATGTTAGCACTAAATCCAGCAGACAACGTAATCACGTTGCCAGAAGAAGTTGTAACACCAGTAGAGTTACAAGAGATTTCACTACCAACGTTAGAAATTACTAAGTTGTTTACTTCAGATGTTGTGTAGGAGCCGATTGCGTTGTTACCAGACAGATCGGTCTCGTCGTCAACATCAATAATCAAGTTTCCGTTTGCATTAAGAGTGTCTGTTACAGATGCAAACTTTCTTACTGTAAAGTTATTATCGAAAGTGCTGGTGCTATCGGTATATGATCTCACACCAGCTTCGCCAAATCCATCAAGAGGAAGATCGTCAATTCTAGTAATAACAGCATTGTTACTGGAATCTAGAATGATATCAGCGCCACCCTTTACAGTATCATTGGTGACAATGGTTCTAGCATTCTGAATGGAATCGTTAGCAGATTGTTCCACACCAAACAGATGAATTCTATAGACTGCATCTGGAGCACCAGCAGTTCCTGACTCTAGCTCTACGGACTTAACGTAAGCTCTACCAACGTTGTTAGAAGAGGCTGGAGTAAAGGAGGACAGAGCAGTTAAGAATGTGGTATTAGAGGCTGGGAAATATCCTTGGTTTGCTCCGTTGTGGACAAACGTTACTCTATCATAAGGAGCAAAGTTACCATTAAACTCTTTCACTCTTACGTAATTGCCGTAGTTAATTCCTAACTCAAAATCTTCCCTCTGAAGAGTATTTGTGCCTCTATCTACAGTAGTCTTAATCGGAGCAAGAGTTTCTACTTTATAACCATTTACATAGCCCAAACCGGGTTCTACGACAATATCGACTAATTCATTGTTAGGTGTTCCAGCTTTTGTGTCAACAGTAAATCTTTTTACTGTGTAACTACCAGCATGATCGGAATTAATTTTAGCAAGTTGATCACCTAAGATATTATACTGCGGATCTCTATTTTCTTGAAGAACCTCACCTTCTTTGTTGAAGTTGATCAAAATAGCTACAGCTTCTTGATTATCTACATTAGCCGTGTTTGCAGAAACCATAAATGGATCAATTTTTAATCTGTCAGCACCCGGAGCAACTTCATTAGCAAAACCAGCAGCATTATCAAGAAGAGACGTGTCAGATTTAAACGTTACAATCGACTCGTTAGAATCAATTGCCACTACGGCATTGTTAGCACCATCAACACTGTCCGAAACAACAATAAAGCCCGGATCGATGTTTAAGAACTGTCCTTTATGGAAAACAACACCCTCTTCATTAGATGCAACAGTAGCTCTCTGAGATGTTTGTACTGACGCCGACTTGAAGCACTGGAGGCCGGAAAACTTTACAGTATTTAATTCTTCAACAAAAGAAATTACTTCATTATTTCTCAAGTCGTAAGCCATAACAACATGAGTTGTGTTGGGAGTATAGTCTTGAGTGGGTGTTTGTTCTTCACCGTTAACAAATACACTTAAAGTATCTGTATTTGCTACAGAAAAATCTAAAAGGAATGTATTGGCAGATACCGAAGTGTTTACTGTGTTAGCTTGAGAATTTCTTACTGTTCTATCAATAACATCAAGAATTTCTGGAGATCCGGCTGTTCCAAGAACACCAAACTCAGTAAGATTTCTATGAATAGTAAAGTTATTTGAAGTAACATTTGTGTTACCAAAAGAAAGTCTTCTGTTTAATGTCAAGGAAGTATTGTTTGCAATATTATCAATCTTAGCCTGAAATGAAACTCTTCTCTTGTTTGGCGTTTCAAAGATAGTAAGGAAATCACCAACAGCATAACTATTAAAGGATGTGCCAGTTCCTGTGACTGTATTCGAGTTTTCAACAATAGATACATTACCAACAGCAGTCTTTGTGTTAGTGTCATCTACACTAGTATAAGTTACATATAACCTTTTGGTATTAGGTGCTTCTGCTTCCGATCCTTCCCTTTGATTGAGAATTTTAGCTTCAACATCACTGGACTGAGAGGTCAGGAAAAGGTTATTAGAAGAATTTAAAATTGCTTCAAGATCGACAACATTGTTGTTTGTATAAGAATTTTTGACACGAATAACGTGGGCTTGGTCGAGAACTGTAGGGTTTACTCCATCAACAATGGATCCATTTTTAAAAACATGAGAACCAAATCTACTGATCTGTCTCTGAAGAATTGTTTGCAGTTGGGAAAGCTCTCTTGCCTGAACTGAAGTTCCCGGCTTAAAGAGAATCCGATAAAACTTCTTATTTTCTAGATAATCGTCAAAGTAAGGAGCATTATTGAGATTTGTATTGATATCAGACATCTTAAACCTTAACTACAATTTTGAATTCTACGTTGCTTGTGTCTGTTTTGGACACCTTCAATATGTTATTTATATACAATAAGTGACCATACAAACCGTCTACAAAGGTATTTGAAACTTCAGAAACAACTACATTTGCAGAGTTTTCTGAGACATTACCTTGAACAGTTATGTTTGAGGGGAATTTAGTTCCAACAATGGCTAAAGTATTGGCAGATTGTGTCACCAAAGTTCCAAAATATTGCTTATCAAGAGAAGTAATAACCTCTCCGTTACTAAACAAATCAGCCTGATCTACGGTCAGTCTGATGATATTGTTAAAGGTGTTAGCCTTGTACGCCTTTCTAAAGGGAACATTTGTGTGGGTTCCGGCAAAAGGATTTCTGGCGTAAATAACAGTGTTAGATGAAACACTTAGAACATCGTAAGATTCATCAAAATCACGGCCTTCAACGATAATAGTTTCGTTTAAAGCCTGTTGATTGGTGATTTGCTTATTAAACTCATTAAAGAGTTCTACAATATTAGATGCTTGGTCGGTATTCGAAGCAGAAGTGTTTGACAAAATAGCAGTATTCACTGCCGATAAAGTAGCACCTGCCACTGGTCCCAGAGAAGGATTTGTGAAAACTGACTCGAATTCTGTTCCCGTTCCGGTAATAATATTCTGACCAGATGTCACAGAAACCGTCCCGGTAAATGCTACATTTGCTGGTGAAGGATTGGAAAGAATGCCAACAGTTCTAAAACCATTCTGAAGGTTTGCTGTGATGGTGTTAGACTCATTTCCCTCAACAGTGATAGCGTACATGATCTTATCAGAACCAAGCTCCTCATGGGGATCATGACCGTGACCTTTACGGGGAGCGATCACGGCTTCTGCCGTTGCACCTGTTCCAGTATTAGAGTCAATAACAACATTAGCAAAAGAATAAGAATCGCCAGAGGCTTTTATGTCTATCTGAGTGATCGATTTTGTCGTGCCATCAACAACGGCTGTTGCAGTTGCATTAGCTCCATCACCAACAATTCTTATTCTTGGTGTGATTTCATATTTCGTAGAACCTGTGAATGTGTGAGAACCGTCAATTCCTACCTGCTGTGTTGAGGAGTTATAGGTGTTGACTGTGAATAAGCTACCGTTTGCTTTTGCACCCGGCTCAAACAAAAGAATAGAGTTGTTATTGAAGAAATTGTTTTCAGGCGTAAAAACAAGACCATTCGAAAATGATAAAGTCTTATTTTCAATAATAAACTGAGAGGAAGAAATTACAGATTGTACACTACCATTTGTAAATTCTACGTAATTATTGCCGCCAGATTTTAAAAAGACTCTATCAATACTTTGTTTTGAATTGACCCCGATTTCGGTGTTCGAAACAACAGGAATATATTCATCCGTAATAAATTTTGACCCAGAAGGAACAGAATACATATATTTCCACAAGTATCCATCAGATTCTTCTCTTGGTGTCAGGTCTACGTGAGAGGGTTCTACAGTTGATTCTGACGATCCATTGTTGTCAATACATTTGTAAACATTTCCAGAAGAAGTATAAACAAAGAAAGACTTTTCTGTATCACTTTCATTTACTGTAAAGAGAGTATTAGATTTGTTGTAGAAAGCCTGATAGATAGTGTTTGAGGTCCAATTATATCTCTCGACAACCGGAGAAACATCAGTCGGCAAAATCTTTTTACCAAAAACCATTTCACGAATGGGATTGTGTATAGAGGTGTAATAATTTTCGGTATTTGCAGTTTCCTTCACGTTTTCATCATTGTTATCATGTGTTTTAGAGACAAAGATGTAAACGTTTTGTGTATATGTGGAAAGCTCAGTGATCATTCCCAAATTATGTGATAAAGATCTTGTAGTTGTACCCATTTCTTTACACGCCACTAGCTGTGACGCTCTCCTCTAAAATTTTTACCGAACTTTTAGCATCATCCTTAATAACATTTTTAGTGAAGAATTTTCTACCTGACATGTGAATTAAGCTGTCAACAATACCTTCATATTTTTCATTATTAATGGTTGATTCGATCTCGTAAGAATACTCTTGCCAAAAGTCACTATCTTGAATTTTAATTTTTTGATTTAGTTCTGAGTTAATGGTTAAGTGTCTGCCTTCTAAAATAGACTGACCACCTTTTTGGATTTTAATATTTATGTCTTTAGTTTCAAAATAATTAGAACCATTATTTGCAACAGCAATGCTTGTTATGACACCTCCAGAATTCGTAACTGTAAGTGTGGCTCCAGATCCAGTTCCCCCAACAACAGTAACAGAAGGAGAGACATACCCAGAGCCGCCCTTTGTGACGATAACATCTGTGACTTTCCCATCATTCAGGATAGCAAAGGCTTCTGCACCAATTCCCCTCCCATCAAGATCAACGATATTGATTTTAGGCGTAAGATTTTCTGACCTCATTCTTACTTCTTCACCGGGCCTATAACCAAACCCAGCGTTAATGATATTCATTTCCGAAACAGAACCTTCACTTGAAGCAATTCTATAATCAAAGTCCGCATCAAGCCCTGTTTCAATATCTGTAAACGTTACGCCAGTTTTAACTCTAGACTTTAAAGGATCATTTATCGAGCTAAAGTTAACATTAGAAGTATTGTATCCTATTCTTATCGTATAAGAAGGATTATCTAAGTTTAACTCTCCACCCAAAACTTTGTCATCTAAGTAGACAGCGGTACTGTTGATGAAATTATTGACCGCCCTGACAGTTTGTTTTCCATCTCCATCAATAAGTTTTATGAAATTTAAGAATCCCTTTGAATAATCATTGTTTGTGATATCGTAAGCCGATTCTTGTCTTATTGTCATAAACGTGGTGTTAGTAACACTATCGATATTATGGAAAGTGGGAAGCCCTTCGTCTGTCATTACCTTCAAAACATCGTGTGCTTTAAAGTCTTGTGTGAAGTTTGTCCCTGTACCAATAACTTTGTTGTTCGATAGGGACAGTGTAACATTTCCAGACAACGTGTTAGCAACTGTTATCAAGCCGTTACTGAAAATTTGATTTGTTGAAACAAGTAAAGTGTTGCTTAAAGAGCAGTTACCCACCTGATTAGCACTAAAGACTAGATCTTTGATGGCAACAAATGGTTTTGTTACACCGTTGTAGTTCTTCGGCTCCTCATTAACATCAATTCTTAAAATTTCACCGTATGTTCTCTCTTCATTGGAAAGAATATCACCGATAGGCGACACGTTGTAAGCATTTAAAGAATTTGAGCTATCGAACTGATAACTATTCACGTTTGCTGTTCCGATAGTCAAAGAATCAAATACCTTTAACAAATCACCGTTAATAACATGAGTTGAGTAACTTCCATTTAGAACTACAGAAAATTTACCTCTGTCAATTTGGTTCGATTCTCCGGGCGCTCTCGTTATAATAATGTTAGATTTTGATGAATATCCATACCCATCAACACCCCTAAGCTTAAATGTACCTAAAATCCTCTCAAGTTCTGTAACAGAAGCTTTAAGGCTCACACCAGTTCTATTCGGCAATGCTTCAAATGTTGTTCCCAAAGGAATATTTTCTGAGCCACTTTCAACAACAATGCCGTTAATCGGTCCAATAACTTTTGGTGCCGTAGTTTTGTCTATTGCCGTAGCACCTCTAAAAACAACTTTATCACCTTTTCTAAAAGAACCCTGAACGTTGTCTAATTCTATGTAGAAAAAGTTTTTTCCGTTGATTCTTTTTTTGAAAACTGATTTAGCTATTGCAGAGGCACCAGAAAGAGAACCAAATATCTCTTTACCTTGGAAATTGTTCAGTGTTCCAAAACTGTTCCCTTCTCCCAAAAATATTTCAATAATGTCTGGTCGATTGAATCTAGAATCAGAAGCACGAAATAGTCTTGTTCCGGGAACAAAAATTTCTGGGGAATCATTAAAGGACAGTCTGAAAAAAAGTTTAATACCTCTTTCTGTACCCTTTGTTCTATAAAGATCTTTGATGTGCTTGATGATGAATCTAAGATCACCAGTTATTACTGCTGGAAGCTCCTTGATAAATCTACCAGATCCAAAGGTGTACTTGTTATTAAACTTAATTAAATTTGTGTTAGATGTTGTGTCGATATCACCTTGAAACTGAAGATCACGAATTTTATTGCCAGTATTAGCAGAAAAATGTCTGTAATAGGCATCTATAAAATTTACAATTCCCTCACCTTCGTCCAGAAAAAAATCTGGAAACTGAGATTTAACAAAATGGTTTGTTGATTTCTCACTTTTGGTGAAACGATCAGTCATCTGTTGTTTGTCCATTTATAGTTACGGAAGTGTTTAGGGACTGAATTAGTATAATTTGATCCTGATCCACGATAATATCTGGTGTAACACTACTGGCGTAGAACTGCACTCTATCGCCAAAAGCAACTCTTCCCCTAGAGAAGTAACCACTCACAACAAAATTATTTAAGTTAATGAGACCACTATCATAGTCTATAGTCCCAAGATTAAAGTTCAAAACCTCTTTAGATCCTCTTGTCGAAGAAACAAGTCTCACTGTTCCATTCAGATCTTCAACAGACGCTTCAAAATTTACACCGTTGATATTGAGTCTAAACAGTGAAGAGCTAAAGGAACCCCTTTCAATAGCGTTATTATAATTTAAAACATAGTCACTGGTAGTCCCAACAAAAGGAGAAATTTCTTTAGCCATCCTTACAGTTGTGTTGTTTGACAAGATGCTTGTATCAGTATTATCAATTGTCGTCAGAAGTTTACTGAACCTGAAATCTTTGTCGAATTCAGATAAGTTGTCTGTTCCAAACTGAATAATGTTGCTGAGAACAGAAGATCTCAAATCTTCTTCACCTCTGGTTGTCTGAGTAGAATTGTATCTGACAGAGGTTTTAATATCCAAAACAATAAATTTAGGATCATCCGTGATAACCTCTGTGCTTATCGAAGTTTTGTCTCTAAGAAAATCTACAATAGAATCTTTCAGGGACTGACTAGCCACTGTCGAGTTAAACGGCTTTGGGATAATAACAACTTTACCGAATCTAGGCGGATTTAACTTTTCGCCACCAATAACGTTCAACGTTTCGATAGTTGGAAACTTATTTTTGACCAGAGACTTATAGTCTTCTGTAGTTATGGCTCTGTCTTGTGTGGCAAACACTCTCGGAGCATTGAATCTAATAGAATCTATGGACTCTCTTTCGGCACCCAAAGAGGATCTTGAAACTGTTGTAGGAGTGATTGTTGCATCACTAGATGTAAAGGTTCTTGCATTATTGCCCTCCTCACCCAGCGTTTCTCTGTATCTTAAACGAATAATATTTCCGGGTGTGAGCCTTTTCCCTGTGATGTCGTTTCCGAATTCAATTTCGTATTTGTCTTGACCGAACCCCTGAACAAAAAATACCGAAGACGTAGGAGTCAAGTTAAAAAGATTTTCCGCTCTTTTGAACTGTGTGTTTGCTAAATCAGAAGAACTGTTTTGAACGACAACATCCAAACTATCAATATCGACATTGGCAGAAGAGACAACGATCTTTGTGTTTGAGGACGTGACATCGAAAAATTCGGTCACTACAGTCCCTTCAAAAATATTTACGTTGTTTGCAATAAAGTTCCCTGTTCCATCATTAACAGCAGTAATATCTCGGTCAGTCGAAAATGTTAATGTGTTCGATCCCAAAACGGTACTGAAAGTAGTGAACTTGTTGATAATTTTTGTGCCATCATTGATAGGGCCAGTTGTCGATATGTTGATAGTTGCTCTTGAGGAGTTTCTGGACCTTGGAAGAAAATTAAGTTCTTTGGCATGAGAAACTACCGACTCTTTTAACTTGGCCGTATCAAGAAAAGACTCTGTTCCAATCTGGTTCAAGTAGTAAGCGTTGATGTGTGTGTTGTAAGTCAACAGGTCAAGAATAATCGACATGTTAGAACCATCAAAATTATAATCTTTATATTGATCTTGACTCAACAAAAATTTTCTAAAATCATCTTTAAGAGAGTCAAAGTCTAATTCTGATGTTGATAGATAGTTTTCAGCCATTATCTTGCTCTTTCTAATACTACGTTTAGCGTAACTACTTGTTGACTATTTATGGGAGTAAATTCAATAACAACATTAAGCTCATAGCTATCTATCTGCTCAGAAGTGTTTGAAACACTGATATTTAAAATGTCAATTCTAGGCTCAAAATTTAGAAGTTGAGCTTCAATCTCATCTTCAAGAGCAATTCTCACAATATCGCTGTCTGGCTCAAAAAGAAGTGCTCTGACATTAGACCCGAAATCTGGGTTAAAGGGTCTTTCGCCCTTATTAGTATTGATGATATTACGAACAGATCTTTTGATAGACTCAAAGTTTTTGATCGATACAACATCGTCACTTATTGGATTTTGAGTAAACTGTGTGTCCAGATCTGAAAAATAGATTTCTTTAACAACAGGACTCTGCATTATTTCCTCCTTACAACTTCAACGACATTCCTTCTTTTGTCGTTGACGGAAACCATTAGTGTTGATCTTTGGTATTTTTTAAGTGTCCTATCAATGTAAAGCCTATCGAACAAAGAAAACTGATTGATATAATTTAAAGCCTTTATGAACATTGATTCGTCTTCATCGTTTTTGAAGTTAAAAACTACGGCGTTTCCTTGAATCTGATCGCCAAAAAATGAATCCATGTCTACGTCATTTAACGAGTTTTTGAACAAAAGTCCCTTTTCGATAAACGGCCTTCTTCCTGTTATTTCAAAGACAGGCTCCATAACTTCCAAGCATAATCTCTGCAAATTATCGTAGATTGTTTTTATATCAATGACGTGTGCAACAAATTCAGAGAAAGAGTTTGTATCATCCACATAAAGGGTTTCTACAGAATCGACTTCTTGCAGTTTTCTATCGATAAAATCGTCATCAAAAAAATTATCAGACAACTTAATCCTTTCTTCATCAAAAGGATCTACAGTCCTTTCCGGATATTTTTTTATGATCAAGTTTTTTGGAATCTGAAGAAATGTGTTTCTTCTGACAAGATCCAAATCATAGGAATCAAATTCTTTGATAAGGCCAAAACTTTTCTCGGTAACATCAATTATCATCTGACGAACCCTCTGCTTGTACGAAGGGTTCTGTTCCTATCCGGAACCCATTTTCATCCACATCAAACGTAAAATAATTACGTGTATCCGATGCTTCATCACTAAGAGTTTGTGGAACAGGAACTGGACCGCCTGCTGGACCGACTGGATCAGTTTCAACAGGAACTGGACCGCCTGCTGGACCGACTGGATCAGTTTCAAAATTATCTGGAGCATCATTCTCATCACTAGGCTCCACAAAATTCGGATTCTCTCTTCCGGGTATGCCGTCAACGGTCATCTCTCCTCGGATAACAAGATCACCATCACCCTTTATATTACCACGAACAATCAAATCTCCTGTGATCTCAACATTTCCTCGGAGAATAATCTTTTTTGACTCTAGAACTATAACAGTACCAGCAGAAAAATAAGACTTTGCACCACTCTTACTATTATAATTTTTTTGTTTAGAAATTCTAGTTTTTGCCTCGATACTATGTTTTCCGCCAACTTCAGTAGCAAAGTCTTTGGAAACTTCATCTAGTCTCTCACCGCCTTGCTGAATGATCTCAATATTTCCATCTTCAAAAAAAGTCATTCTAGTAAGTTCATTGCCGTGCTGAATATTGATATATTCATGACCTTCTGTAGTATTGAATTCAATCTTACTTCCATTAACGTATTTTGTTACCTTGTTATACAGGTACTCCGTTTTTGGTTGTGGGGAAATACGTGGAGTGATCGGAGCAAGAGCAACTTGATCGCCGTCATGGTTTATCTCTTTGGGACCATCTTTGCCCGGTCCCTTTGGTGCTGGCTGTGGTCCCAACTTAGTCATTGTTTGGTCTCTCCGTTACGAAACTAGAAATATCGAACCCCAAATTTGTTATCTTCTCATAACTGCTGTCTATTTCGAGAGGTTTAAAATTCACATTGTAAGCATTTTTTCTAAATGTTTTTATGAATCCTGTAAATGTTTTTAGTTGATTAAACCTGTAAATTAATGATGCGGTTTTTTCATTATTTGGATTCACATCACTTCCAGAAAAACAAACAACGACGTTTAGCTCATCAGATCTTTCTGGATAAAAATAAGAATCAGAACTCATCTCTACATCAGTAAAAAGATTACCATTTTTGTTTATGAAAAAATTAAAGGTGTTATCTAAAGATGAAGCCTTCAAATCACGGATAACATCCAAAAAATTTAGATTGTTCTCATTTAAATATGAGAATGCACTAATATTAAAAGATGTCTTTTTTGTCTTTTCTATGTTGTAGAGAATTTCGTTCTTAAGATGAATTTTATCAACAATAAGTCTATTCTTTTTGTAGTTTTTGACGCCAAGATCAAAATTAAATGAAGGTGCAATCATACTGTCGGCCCTCCTAAAGCTGCATCACCTAGCACTTCTTCCACACTAGTATCGGCACCCGGCCCTGTTGTCGCCTGATTAAATGATACAGCACTTGAAACATCTGAAGATCCGGAAACAGGAGGCGGTGTGATTCCCGGAAGAGTGCCAATAATACACGGATGCTGTCTGTGACGATCCATCCAAAAGCCTACAACAAAAGACCCTACTTCCAGACCTACCGTTTCACCGATATCGAAAACATCTGCACCTGTATTTGGCATAAGAACTACTGCAAGGGGAAGATCCGATATAGGAGCAGCTTCGTCATGCATTCCTACAATACGGATAGCCACTCTTAAGAGTGTGTCAGCCTTTCTGTTCTTTTCGGCCAGATGAACTTCATCAACATAGGCATAAAACCATGTGAATTTGTTTCCGTAAAAATCACTTTCGTAGCCATTTAAATTAGTGTCCGTCATGCTCTTTTTCCATCTAGTCCTAATTCAAACTGCGAATATACCTCTCCATTCGTAGATACACTGTGCCTTGCAGCCAAAACCAAATACTTTCCGGTAACTTCAGGATCTAAGGTTTTTTGAGGATCTTTGTCATTGATAGGATAGTCAATCTCGATAACATCTCCGGGATTTACGTCCGTGCATCCGTAAGAACTCATTGTAATTCTTTTGTTAATGAAACCTGCAGCAGAGGTTTTTGGCTTCAAATAAGCTTCCTCTAAATTAGGATTAACATAGTAAGATTCATCACCGCATCTTGGGTCATAAATGGTTCTAGTTTCTCTTGGAGAAGCCATTGCCTTACATGCTGAATTAACCTCTGGATGTTGAGGAGAACCCATAGTAACAGGCTGAGACTTATCTTTAGTAAAAGTGCAAATTTTATTTGTGTAGTCTATATCAACGTATTCTCTGCTAACATATCCTTGTTGAACATCATCATGAACGTTAAAGGCAGAATCTTGGCTGAATACTAATATTCTGCAAACCTTAGCACCTGAAACATACTGTTTATTAATTGTGTGTGCTTCTTGCTCACCCATATTACTTTCTGTCATCAAAAATTTTCGTATTGGTCCTGCCGATGCCATTTTACTTACTTCGTCAAGACAAAACTTTGGCTTTCCGTCAATGAATTTTTGAAAAAGAACAAACATATTTTTACCAGAACCCGCTGCCCTCTCAAGAAGAAAGCCGATAGCTTGCATGGGTGTTTGACGGGGTATGTCTATGTTTACTGCAGGAGAAGAAGAGACATTTACTTGTAAAGAGCCTTTAAGATATTTGTTAAAAACAAATTTTACAATATTTGTGATAGTTTGTGGGTTGTGTCTGAATATCCATTCCTGAACTTTTTGTGATGCATTGTTTAGGTGTTCCGCAGTCATACCAATAAACTCAACACCCAGAGATTTACGACCACTAATCATCTTTGTCGTCATGCTGTTGATGTGAAATGTTCCAGAAATAGTCTGTCCAGCACCATCAGTAATACTAATCAAAAGAGATTTATCGCCATTTACAGCGCCTCTCCGAAGTATAGAGTCTTCATCTGATATAGTGCATGAAATTGACATGAAAGGATGGTCAATGGAAGAATAAATGCTACACATTACAACGTAAGGAGTAATATCAAACTTTCCACCACCACCAAAAAGATTAACGATCTCAACCTTAAAAAGTTTTTGACCCTTTGCTGGCTCCAAGTAATTAACCATTAAACAGTCTCTCCATCTCTATCTTTATCTGAGGTAAAAATGAAGGATCAATAAGCTTTATATTTCTTAGGTTGTCATTTCTTTCTTCATGATAATCAAAAGCTGTTACTGGCTCCCAGCCTGTACGATCAACAGCAATCGTAGCATCTACAAAATCAGAATTTGCATATCTGTTGTATGTGTCTTCATTAATTGTAAATCCATACTTAGGATTTTTGTAATGCAAGACAGTTTCTTTTGCTGCAGGAATAGAGCCATACTTCTGTACGTAAAAATCAGTCAGTTGTTTATATGACTTGGGCCATTCGTTGTGGACATCTACAATCTGATTAGAGAGCAAAACAAGCCAAGAATAGAAAACACTGTCATAAAAAATAAAAGAGATCTCTTCAGGCGTTTCGTTGTCCTCAACTGTGTATTTGAAAAATGCACTTGGATTGTTGAATGCATCTTTTACGATTTTCGAAGAAACCATTAAGTTTCTCGAAAGCTTTCCGTTATATTCGATTATGGGTAAGTTTTTAAAGAGACCTTTTGCCATTATGCAAATCCACTTCTTCTTCTTCGGTAGTCTTCTCTAACTCTACTCGTAATTTCCATAAGCGTTAGTGAAAGTGCAATCGACGTAGGAGCACCCGATTTAAAAAAGAAAGGAGAACCAGAGGCAGAATAATCGACTGTGACATCTGTGATCACACTCTCAAAAACCGGGAAAATTATAAGACCGTTTGGCGCTCTTACATCAAATCTTGGAAATACTGCAGGATACCTGACAATATTCATGTAAGGATCGATCAGTTCTGGATGGCTGCTTTCTTTCAGTAATTGAATGACTCTAAAAATAGAACGTGTCCCTGCTTCAGAATCAGCGTAAAGCTTCCAACTAAAATTAAACGTTCTAGGAGAGACACCAGCAAATTGTTGAACTTGGCTGTTGTTAAATGCCTTGTTGAAAGAAGTAATTCCTTGCATGTTAGTAAGAGCAGCAAAAAGATTTGCCGTCTTTGTTGGATCTGAGTAGAAATTTTTTATTTCTTTGAATCTAGAATTTAAAGTTTGGATTACACCATCTTCACCCGCTGGCATGATCCCCAAAGCAGCGCCAACAGAGTTCAAGATAGTGTTCATAATAGCGTTACCGCCACCTTGATCCTTACTCTCGTAGGCAATGTTCATATTTTCTTGGAGGTTATCAGGTGTTGGTAACGCTATAGTAGCTACTGATGCAGCAACAGACCCACTCTTAGCTCTTCCTCCTGCCCCAGAAGACCCAAATCCAGTTCCTCGGAGAAGTGGACTATCCAGTCTTCTTGCTCCAGTCGAAAGCTCTTGAACTTCACCTTGAGGGAATGAAGGAGGATCGTTCGACCTATTTGTTGCAAAATTATTGTCTGCCGATCTTTCCTGAAGTCTTTTTAGATATTGTTCAGTTGTCGAATTCTGCTCATCGAAATCTGCTTCGTAGAGGCGCTGTATAGACATAATACAGTCACCCTTTATTCCTATGGCCTCGGCTCTGTTGACAAGATTTCTAGCATCAATAATTTCTGGCTTTCTTCTCTTGTCACTTCTTTCCTTTTTTTCTTGGATAGCATCAAGTACATTGTTACCGCCATTACGATTTTCTGAAGTGGCTCTTGACACGACAGTACCAGTAGCCGTTGTTCTAAAAGTTGACCCTGATCCTGATTGTGCAAGACTAGAAGAAATAAGTTCGGTCATTTATTTTCTTTCTAAATATTAGTATGGCTGCTAAAAAAGGTTCTTTTAAACCAAAAAATTATCAAAAGTATAAAGGCGATCCAACTAAGATTATTTATAGGAGTAGTTGGGAACGTATGTTCATGGGTTATCTAGATAATAACCCAAATGTTATTGAATGGTCGTCTGAAGAATTCTTCATACCTTACAAAAGTCCTGTTGATGGAAAAATAAGAAGATATTTTCCTGACTTCTATGTGAAGAAGAAAAATAAACAAGGTGGCGTCGATGTTTTGGTCATAGAAATAAAACCAAAATATCAGACAGAAAAACCGGAAAAGGCCAAAAAAGTTACTAAACAATATGTAAATAAAGTTAAAACATATGCTATCAACGAATCTAAATGGAAGGCTGCTGAAAGCTTCTGTAAAGATAGGAAGTGGCAGTTTCAAATTTTAACTGAAAACGAATTAGGGCTTTAAATGGCGATAACTTTAAATTCCTTTAGGGAAACCGTAGAAAAAGTCATAGGAAAAAGACCTAAAGACGTTTTTCACTCCATCCTTCAAGAAGGACTAGAGCAAGAAATTATTCCAGTGAGAACAAAGAAGGCAAGGCAATATTACCGTGGCTTCGGGGCTATGTCATTAGAAAGTTCTAAAGAAACAATTTTCAAAAATAGAGATAGAATTGCAAAACTTCCATCTATCGGAAGAATGTATTTCTTTCAGTATTTCCCAAAGATGGCTAACGAACTTCCTTACCATGACAGATTGCCAATGATTTTTCCGATAGACACCATAAATAATGGAATAATGGGCATCAACCTACACTATTTGCCTCTCCAGCCGAGAGCAGCTTTGATGGATGCACTTTATACCTTGGCTAGTGACAATACATATGATGATAAAACAAGGTTAAGAATAAGCTATCAGATTCTGAAGGTTGCCTCGAAATTTAGTATGTTCAGACCGTGTATAAAAAAGTATTTGTTTAACCATCTTCAGTCTCCACTATTCGAAGTTAAATCTTACGAATGGGATATTGCCTTATTTTTACCTGTTGAAATGTTTGCTGTTGGTAGTGCTTCACCAAATCCGGGTATTACCGGATTAGCTCAAAAAGAATCTTTGGACAGGATATAAAATGGGTTTCAGTATAGAAGAATTTAAAGGTAGATTCAAAAGAGACTTTGCTAAATCTGCTCTGTTTGAAGTATTTTTTTCCGTTTTCCCAGATCTAAGATTTCAAGCATCGGCTACTTCCCTACCCGGATCAAGTGTTCTGACTGACACATTTAGTAGTGGCCCTTACAGACCTATCGAAAGAGCGGTTTCGAGAGGATATACTGGTGTTGGCATCACGTTCATGTTGGACAACGAAGGACGCTGCTTGTCGGCACTCAATCAAATGATGGATAGTGTTGTCGATCCAAACGGATTTGTCGGATACCCGAGTCAGTATGAATCCGCTGTTTCTATCATTCACTACAACCAAACAGGAAAAGTTGTCACTCGATACACATTGCATGATGCATTTGTAGCCTCTATCTCTGACGTAACGCTGGATTGGAGCAACGGAGATGGAATAGCAACAGTTGCATGTGTAATGAAATACAGATCTTACTCTATGAGTGCCTTTGGTGGCGACATTAGACCTAAAGCATCATTTGGTGAGAGTGGATACGTAGATAAAGTCGAAATGCCCGATAGAGCGCCTATCATAACCGAAAGACCTAAAATTGGAACCATAAATTCTGGACCCCAAATTGATTAAAGGATGAAAAATGTTACCAAAAATTCAGAGTGCTGTTTTTAAGACAAAAATTCCGTCTTTGGACAGAGAGATTTTAATGAGACCATTTTTGGTTAAAGAAGAAAAAATTCTTTTGATGGCAAAACAGTCTGGAGAAAAAGATCAAATCTTTCTTTCTATCAAACAGGTCATTCAAAATTGTATTATTGATGAATCTGTAAACATTAGCAATCTTCCATATTACGATATAGAGTACCTTTTTATTCAGTTACGTATTAACTCGGTCGGTGAATTCATCGAAATTGAAATCACAGACCCAGAAACTGAAGAAAGAAAAAAGGCTACAGTCAACCTAAGTGACGTAAACGTTGTTAGAAATAACACTTCTAACAAGATCATCCTAAACGACACGACTGCTCTAATCATGAAGCATCCCTCTTTAGATGAGATTGCCAAGGTATCGACAGAAAATGAACTTGAAGCATTTTTCGATACTTTAAAATATTCTGTCAAATCAGTATTCCATGAAGACCAGTCTTATGAATTTGTTTCATACTCTGATGAGGAGAAAGACGAATTCATCGAATCCCTGAGCTTGGCAAATATCGAACTGTGTAAAGATTTTATTGCTTCGATGCCTTCTGTTGAAGTCGAAGCTAAATGGACAGAAGGCAAAAAAGATAAATCTATGACGTTGAAGGGGATCAACAATTTTTTTTAATACTGTTGGGCCATAACAACCTTAAAAATTACTTCAAGCTAATTTTTAATATGGCTCAACATCATGGCTATAGCATTTCTGATCTTGAGAACATGGTCCCTTTTGAACTTGAATTATATTCGTCAATGCTAATTGATTACTTAGAACAAAAGAAACAAGAACAAGAGATGGCTAGAAGATAATGGGAGATATTAGATTTCCGGGATTAAAGATAACAAGTAGGTATAAACCTTACGGAGAAAAAAATCCCGAAAACGGAATTGCATACTATAACACGAAAGCTACTGAAAAAAATAAACCTATCAGTGCATTGGTAATTCATCATACTTCTGGTGGATCTATGGAAGGTGCTATTTCTTGGTCATTTGGTGGGTCATCAAATGAAAGAGGGTTTCATACAGGATATCACTTCATCGTAGATAAAGATGGTAGTATTGCTCAAGTTGCTCCCGAAAATGCCAGAACATACCATACTCAATCTTATGCAGGACCACCTTTCAACAATGAACAATCTATTGGTATCAGTTTTGTTGGATCAGGAATTCCTGAACCACAAGGAGAAATGCGTGAGGCAGGCATAAAACTTATTGCTGGCTTGATGAAAAAATATAATTTGACGCCGAACCAAGTAAAAGGTCACGCTGAGACTGCAAAACCGGGCGTTAAAGCAGCCCATGAAGGAATGTGGATTCATAATGCCATAAAAAATGGTGAACTTGATCAATACACCAAAGGTCTCGATAATTACCAATATCATGGTAGTGGATATTTCAATAGAGGTAGATTTGCAAAACAAATTGCAGATGACAGCAAACTCAAGCAAGAATTAATTAACCTCACTTATGCTGAAGTTGGTGGCATTAACATAGATGCTCAAACAGCATTTATCGAAACAGTTTTCAATAGAGCTAATGCTCATGGGACTAATAATATAAAAGATATGTTAATTCCCGGCTATTATCAGCCAATGAAAGATACAGCAAAATACAATATGAAAAAAGAGGTATTAAGAAAAAATCCTCAATACAAGAAAAATATCGAAAAAGCCTTAGAAAATGCTTTATCTGGCTCCAACGTAAGCAATTTTTCGACCCACAATGCCTCCGGAGAAACTGCAAAGGAAGCCGAAAAGCTAGGTGACGTAAGACTCAACATCAAATATACAACGACTGGAGGAACGCCATCCCAAAATCTTAAAGCAGGTGATTCAGACGTAGAAACATTTTATACTAAAACTAAGGATACTACAGAAGCTAGAGCAAAACATTACGATTTAATTGATAAAGAAAAAGCTTGGCTAAATTCTGTTGGTGGAGGAGGTTCCGGTGCAACTCCGGGTAGCTTTCGAGGAGCAGGAACTGGAACAGGAACCGGAGCAGTATTGGGAGAAGGAGGATTACTTGGAGGATTATTCAGTTCAGGAGGTTTATTCGGATCCCAAGGAGGTTTGGGTGCTCTCGCTGGTTCACTCATCGGCTCTGGTGCCATACCTACCAGCAGCATTTCTTCTGCTATCTCTAGTTCTCTTCCTTCTTCTCTTGCAAGCCTACCATCAGCTTCTACAATCTCATCAGGTCTTGCTCAATCTATTCAATCCGGTCAAGGATTTACGCCGTTTACTTCGGCTGTTCAATCGATTGCTTCGGCAGATACGCCAGTAGGAAGACTTTCTGCTATTGGTGACGTAGCTACTGAGTATGAAGCTGAGATTAAAGCTCTCGTTCCATCATTGTCTGACATGGACTTTAAGTCAATTATTCCAGCTATTGTTGGTCTTGAGGATCAAGGGCCGAATCAAAGACTTGTTTCTGCACTTAAAATGATGGAAAGTGTTGATCCTGATAAGTTAATGACTGTTGGTGATGTTCTCAAAGGAGATCCTTTAGAGACCATGAAGGAATTTTTAGGAATAGAAACCCTAGAAAATCAGCCCTTGTCAACAATCTTTGACAAAGAAAATTTACCTGAAGAAGCACAAGCCATACTTTTTGGAAAAAGTCTTTTTACAAAAATCGATAAGGCTATAGAAACCGAAGACCTTCAAGGAATTTACGTCAAGGCTTTGTATGGAAATAAAGAAGAACAAGCTAAGGCACTTGAGTTTCTTACTAAGGGAAATCTTCCTGACATAGAAGGTCTTGAAGAATCATTCCCCACACTTCTTTCTGGAACTTTAGAAGAAATTGTAAAGACTCCGCTAGTAACTAGTCAGCTTGGTGAGCAGTATGCAGGTATAGCATCGACAGTACTTACAGGCGAGGCATCTGTAGTAGAACAGACATTGACTGATCTTGGTGCTTCAGAACTTGCCAAAGCTACTGGAATATCAGGTGATACATCCAAAACACTTCTTGCTGGTGGAACAGAAGAAGAAATCAAAAAGATGAGAAATGAAATCGGCGGAATAGCCCTTGACGGATTTATCGAATCAAACCCCACACTAAAAGGCATTATAGATTGGTTCTACAATAATCAAAATCTAATAACACTCCTTGGTTCTGCTGGAGCCTTTGCAGGATTGTCTTCTCTTCTAGGCGGTGGAATTGGTGGAGGTTTTGCTGCAGGTGCTGGTGGTCTGATTGCTACTCGACTTCTTCTTGGTGAAGAAGGATTCAATCAGTTTCAGGGAGCGATCAAATCGGCAGCAGCGCCTGTTTTTGATATGGCACAAAAAGCTTTGATTGACAGTGGGCTGGCAGAAGTCCCTATAATTGGATCTCTTCTTCAAAACATTTTAAGTGTAGGAAGTAATAATCCTTTAGCAGCAACCGCTTTACTAACAGGCAATATGGGAATGGCCGCTGGACTGATAGGTGGCAGTATGGGGATTAATGCTGACGTTCTTTCGTCCTTAACGGGAGGCGATCAAACCACACAAATTCAAGAAAATATAGCTGGTTATAATCAAGCCACTCAGAATCCAATGAGCACGGATTCCGACACAGACGGAAGGCATCCAACCAACGATCCGGCTGCTGCGGGTGGAACACAAAAAGGAATGTTTCTTCCGACAAGTCCTGTGGGCTACAATGATTGGGGAACTACTGGAATTCAAGGGGCGGTAGGTGGCAATACTTAAGCCACCTACCATTTTTTAATCAGTCATCTTCCATCAAAGATGCAAATACTGAGAGATCGTCGTCATCATCGACAGACCCTTTGGTCTCTTTGTCGAAAGGAATTTCATCATCGAGAAATTCTTCTGAAGATTGCTGTTTGACGGGTTCCGGTTCTGGTTTCGGCTTAGGTTGAGAAACCCCCGCCAGACCTAAAACTTTATTGAGTCTTTCTTTCAACTCATCATAAGACTTGAACTTGTCAGGCGCTACGATTTCAGCCAAAGAATACTGCTGTTTCCAAATCTCTTCCAACTTATCATCGTCGTCGGATACTGCACTTGGCGAATCAAAAGTGGAGTCGTCGTAGTTCCAGTAGCTTCTTCCGTCAGCACCTCGAACAGTGCTAATTCTCATACGGAAATTAGCACCTTCCCAAAAATCAAAGATATTGACTTTTTCTTCGTCATCGTAGACAGGCTTAAGCTTTTTAGCAATCATGTCATGGATCTTTTTACCGTACTTAAAAAGGAAAACCTTTCCCTCGTTTTCTGGATTAGCAGGATCCTTAACAACCAAGATATTTGAATAGTAGTTCAAATTTCTTTTTTGCTGTCTTGCTTGCTGTCTTTCCGGAGAATTGTCGCTGTCAGAAGAGTTCCAAAGCATAGAATTGTATTCTGAGCATGGATCAGCAGTTCCTCTTCCCAAAGTAGTCAGGGAGTTTTCTACATAGTAACCACCCGGACCTTTGAAGAAGTGGCTGTAAAGATGCACAACGGGAGATTCCTCACCTTTCGATTCGGGAAGAAACCGAATGATGAATTGTCCGTTACCATCTTTTCCAACTGAAGGTTTCCAGAATTTCTCTTGATCATCAGAGTAACCACCCTCATTAACAGATTCCATCTTTTTGAGGAGGTTTTCCATGCTGGATTTACGTTTTGATTTGAGTTCTTGTAAGCTCATTTTCTTTCCTTATTTGTCTTGTAGTGTCTTGTAGTGTCTTTTAGTTTTTTTGTCCACTGTAAATTTCATAGATATAGTTTTTGTATACTTCTGTACGAATGTTGATAAAAGGTCTGTATTTCATCAACTTCATATTTATATCACCCCAAAGAGGATCCTTGAGGTGACTTCCCCAATATTTACAGCCGTCTATTAGCTTATCGACAACTGATAATGTGTCAAGGGATATTTTACCCGAAAAATAATCTGATATTATTTCGGGGTAGCCTTCTTTGACGATGATGGCTTGGTCGAAGTTTTCGTACTGCTTGATTTCTTCTTTGAAGCTGTAGTCGAAGCTTTGCTGGTACTTTTGCCACCTTTTGTGGATTTTTTCACCTCGTTCAGAGATGATGTCCGTGACGTAAACATCAGGGTCATCTGAGAGTACAGATACAAGAAGAGTGTGTACACTTGGTCTAGAGGCCATTTTAGTAAAGAGATAATTGTCTTTACGACTTGTGAAAGAATTTTCATTTGCATTTACCTTTCCTTTGTATTTAAAAAAGTCATATGACTCAGTTTTAAAGTGTTGTTTAAGTGCTAAGTAGAGTTTGTAGCATTTGAATGGTGTCACAGTATTGCCGTATTTGCATCCTTTTGGAGAAGATTATATTTACGGCTTTCAAGTTCCAACTTAATTTTTAAGACTGGATTCTTTTTTACCATTTTATATATAATCTCTTCTTCCAAGTTTTCACGTTTCATAATCTCCATGATAGCTTCCATGTAGGTTACGTCAGAGTCAAGTACCATATTCTCGACAGCAAGTCCAAAATTTCTGTATGTTTCTATTGCATTTTTCATATTTTATTTTAAATGAGACCTAATTCTGTTCTTGCCTCAAGATACTCCTTTACAATTCCACTTCTCACAATATCGTTTATTCCCATCTCTACATGAGTAAAAGAAGGCATCAGTCGAATCGTCTTGAAAAGATTTTTGATTCCACTTTCTTCCTGACCCTTTGTTGCAAAGTCAGACTGCCTAAAATCACCACAAAAAATAATTCGAGAGTTTTGACCCATCCTAGTAATGACTGTTGATATTTCGTGGTCATTCAAATTCTGAACCTCATCAACAATCACGACACAATTTTCAAAAGTTAATCCCCGAAGAAAAGACGTAGGTGAAAAATCTACCATCTTTCTCATTTTAAGTTGTGTGTACGCATCATCCCTATCGAACAGTCTTGAACAAATCTCGTAGTACGGTTCTTCGTAAGCTCTCATTTTATCTCTTGCAGAACCCGGCATGAACCCAAGCTCTCTTGCTGAAACGGCACTCCTAATAATGATTACCTTTTCAACTTTCGAGTCAGAAAGCATTTCCTTAAGTGCAAGATACAGACTGATAAAAGTCTTGCCCGTACCCGGAAGACCGTGAACTAAAATATGTTTCTTTTGAAAATAGTGACTAAAGATCTTTTTTTGATTTTCAGTCTTTGGCCTTACATTTTCTAAAACTAACGATTTTTCAAAAGATTGTCTTTTCTGTTCCTTAATGTGACTGGCGTTTTTTTGTCTTATTTTTCTAGCCATTCAAATCCCTAAAATGTATTAACAGTGCTACCTCTGTGAGCTTTCTTAGTTTCCCTAAGAAGATCTCTGAAATTATCATCCGGCTTGATACGTCCCATTCTATGAGGATCAGCAAAACCGGGTGTTGCCAAACACAGTTGAAGATTTTCATTATCTTCAAGATAGCTATCTCTTTCAGAAAGAGACATCATTTTAGTTGTCAATTCACCAGTTATTTTGTCTTTAAATGTGTAAGATGGCATTAATTCCATTCATCCCTATAATCGTCCCTGTACGGATCATTCTTCTTACGACTCAGATTCTTTTGTCTTTTGTACTTTTGATAGTTAATATCTTCAAATTCATCATAATAATCTTCACTAATTAAATCTGACTTTTTATTAGATCGTCTTTTCATTTGAATAAATCCGGGAAGGCTCTTTCTGTTAATTTTTGGGTTACATTTTTCACTGGAATGGTTTTATCTTTCATCCCAATCAAAATCTTTGCATCGTCTTTATCGACAGTTTCAAGCATGCCAATAAAAAGACTTTCTCTTTTAAGATCATCAATGTTTGGATTTCCGCCTTCAATGAAGAGATAAATCTTTTTAAAATGATAATATAGATTTCCTTGTTGATCTGGAAAATCGTTTTCTTTGTAAGGAGGTGTTCCTTCCGGTAAAAGAAATTTGATTCTTGGATCAAAGGCATACTTTAAAATCGCTCTAAGAGGATTGTTACCTCTGTAACTCCTCATCACTTTAACACGATCTTGAAAAGAAGTTTGTTCACCAATCTCATGCAAGATCTCCGAAATACTTTTTCTAACCATTTTTATCCTTGTTTTCTAAATATTCTTTAGTCACTTCAATAAGTTTGTCTCTATATTTATTATTCACAGAAACGAAGAGATGTGTGTTTAACCCATCTTCGGTAAATCCAATTGGATCATATAGATTATCAAAAACAATAGAGAGATCGTAATCAACATTCTCAAGAAGGCAAAATACGGCATAAAGTGACTCCTTAACCATCGCCAGTCTTGGCTGAAGTTCATCAAAAAATCCTTCATCTTCAGTATCAATGTGATTCATATGACCGCTTCTTTCAATCATTCTCATCAAGATACCAAAAAGTTCATTGGACATTTCATCACAATATGCCGACTTAAGGCTCATTAGATCCTTATCTACATCAGGCTCATAATCACTTTGTTTTGTTTGTTTTCCAAAACTAATTACATTATTAGAGTTCATTTCTTTCCCATAAAATATTTTTCAATAATTGATCCCACTCTTTAATACGAACATTCCAAGAATAATAATTATCATAGAAGAGCTTCTGCTGAAAAATCATGTGTTCAGCATCTTCTTTACTTTCTGAAAGTGTTTTGATCATATTATCAAGAATGCTTGTGAAAATATTTGCATGCTTGTTGTGATTTGGGGACCATTGATACGTAATACCCCAAGATGTTGCTGTTTCAGGAAGTGCTGCATAGTTTGGAGCCAACATCAAACAACCTGCATTCAGAGCTTCGATTGCACAAAGGCATGATGTTTCAGGCCAGATATTTGGATATGCAAAAATATCTGCTTTCTTCAAAGCTTCCCGAATAACATCATTAGGCTGAGTTCCGTGGTAATGAATTTTTGGATGTTGATTACATCTGTCGAAAAGATCTTCATATGGCTTATCTCTCTCAGCCCAACCGTAAAGATTGAAGCTGGAATAAACATCAAGTTCGATATTTTCGTGTTTTTCAGCCAAATATTCAAATGATGGAACAAGAAGTTCCAGTCCACGGTGAGGTGTCGAATGATAAATCAATCGAACGATACCGTCTTTAGGTTTTTCTTTTAACTCAATTGGTTCAATTGCATTTTGAATGACACAACAATCGTCCCAATTAAGACCATAGGTGTGTATATATTCATTCATTTGCCAGTTAGAGACAAAAACGAATTTAGCAAATCGTTCTCTACTTTCTTTGTCTGCAAGATGCTGTGATTCAGGATCATTTGGAAGATCGTGCAGCCACAAAACAGGAATCTTGTTTTCGTCAATGTCTCTAACTCTAGAGCAAATAATTTGAAACTTATCTGCCAATTCAGGATCAAGTTTTTCTGCTAAAGCAGTTGCCATGAGTTCTGTCCCACCCATAGCATTTTTACTCAATTCATTTCTTTCAATTTCAGCCATTTTATCCCTTAAGTAACATTCTGTTTACGGATTCTGTCAATTCCTGATATCCTCCGACTTTCTGACCATCCAAAACAATAATCGGAACAGTCTTTACTCCCGGAAACATTTCGAACAATTCTGCTTTAGACACGTCTCTACCCAACACGTATTCTGTATATGTGTGGCCCTTTTCTTTAATAAGATCCTTTGCTTTAACGCAGTAGGAACAGTTCTCTTGTGTGTAAATGATGTAGTTGTTCATTTCTATCTCCTTACTTTATATAAATAACAACAAATGTATTTACTGTCAACAGGAGTCAACATGTGTGTTGTAGTTGCAAAATATCTTCCAGAATACGGCTGGGTTCTTGCTAAGAACAGAGACCGTAACTACAAGCCTGTTGTTTCTATTAAACAATCGAATAGAAACGGCGTTCAAAGACTTTACATGCAAGATGATAAGACACGATATACAGAAGGGGTGAACGAGTTTGGTGTAGCAATTCTTTCTGCCTCTATCATGGTCAAAAAAGACGAGAAAGAGGGTGCTGCTGCTGGTTCCGATGATCAATCTGAAAGAACTTACTATGCTCCTGATGGAATCCGTATCAGGACTGCTCTGTTTAAAAGATCTGCAAAGTCTGCTTTGAACACTCTAATCAAACTACAGATTCCGGGCAACACACTGATTGCCGACGATAATGAGTGCTACATTCTTGAGGGTGCATTCAGAGACTATCATGGTCCCAATAAAAAATACGAGTACACTTTCAAAAGACTGAAAAAAACTGACGGAATTGTGAGAACAAATCACGGTATTGATATGCCTTGGGCAGGTTATCAAAACAACAAAGATAATCCTCATGAAAAGGCATCTAGAAAGTCTTCCGAAAATAGAATGAAGATTGTCTTAGAAAAACTAAAATCTATCAGAACACCAGAGGATATGCTTCAGGTTCTTTCTTCTCAGCCAGAAAAAGATCCTCAAATGAATCCTTTGAGAAATGACGAGAAAAGAAAGGCAATGAGAACGACTGGTCAGCTTCTGTGCATTCCTAAAGAAAGGACTTTACACTACAGACCAACATATTCTGAAATTACACTTAAAAATTATAATGCTTTAAACAATCAGAAGAGTAAAACCTTCTTCGAAGTGATTTCATCTAGAAAACTTTTCGACATCTAAGGACATAAAATGTTTAAAAAGCTGCTACTCGTAGCAGTGTTTTTTGTTATTCCAAATATTGCATTTTCTCAAAATGATCCGATAGTGACTGAAAATTATACTGAAAGCACTGTTGACTCCACAACTGAATCTACAACAACTATAATTACAGCGCCTCCTTCGGCTATTGCACCGAGCATAAACTCCTCCAATTCCGATATTTGTACTATTGGAGTTTCTGGCGCTGTCCAAACACAAATCTTAGGCATCTCTGCTGGTTCTACAGTAAGAGACATGAATTGTGAAAAACTTAAAAATGCTAAAACTCTGTATGATATGGGAATGAAAGTCGCAGCCGTATCAGTGATGTGTCAAGATCCTAGAATTTTTACGGCTATGATGGACGCAGGAACGCCCTGCCCCATAGATGGAAAAATTGGAGAGGAAGCTAAAGAAGAGTGGAACGATCCAATTAACCAAAGCCGAAGACCAGACACAGATAACAGAGGTATCAACTTTGATCCGGATACTCGAACTACCCTTATTGGCGGTGCTATTGTTTTTGGTGTTCTCGCCATTCTCTTGGGGTCAGGATAGCATTTACGGCGTTACCAATAATGCTGCTCAGAATGGTCTTAATTGGTCGATGACTGGTATTCTACCAGACTTCTCATCACCAAACGTTAGTCTACAAGTAAATGGTGTGACTTACTATTACGTCATGTCTAAAGATCCTTCCGAAGACGCTAAAGTGTATATTCGTAACGAAGATCCAATAAACGGCGGCTATGTTTTTGAGGAGGTCGATGATTGGTCTGGCTTACCCGGAAACTCTATCCAAAAGAATTTTAGATTTACTGGAATACCCGGAGAACAATGGGGTCAAGGAAGCATGGAAGTGGAGGGAAATGGAACAATTTCAGATCCTTCTATGATCTACTCATACAGAATGGACATCACAACAGATAGCATTATCTGCACAAATCCCTTATCTGACCCATCATGTCCGGGATTTTTAGATGCAGTTTATAAATATGTTAGCGGGATTGAGATCATGACGCCTGATGAAGAGTTTTACGAGTATTGGGTCAGTTTACAGGAATCCCGAAAAGTTGAAGTTGAAGAAGACGATGTAGTGATTTTGGAGGAAGAAGAGGAAGAACTAGAAATTCTTTTAAGGTCTGACCCTGTTGTTGGTGGTCTAGTAGATATACAAAAACAGCAAGAAACTTTAAAAAAATTAACAAATGATCTTCTTTTTCATCCGTATTATGAAATTACCTATCAGGGAAACGATTATCCTGATAAACACGAACTTGAAGATAAACTATTGTCTGATAACAACAGGGCTTTGAGACAACTGGCAGGATCAGCCAAATATTATTCTATGGTACGCTCTCAATATGATAGAGAAGAATTAACCGGAGAATAAAAATGTTAAGGACTATCTTCACGTTGTCTGCACTCTTTGCAGCAGGTTTAGCTCACTCTGAATCTGTTCCAATAACAGGAAACGTATCTTCAAAATGTAGTATCTTCACTGACACCGCTGGTGTTTACGGAAACCCTACCCCAGATGCACTTAGCACAGACCCCGTTGATGGTGGCGTATTTCCTGTCGTAAGATACGATGTTACCATTGCGGATTATTATACTGCAAAAATTTCTTGGCCTGAAACCTTTGCTTCTTCACCAAATCTGACTGATGCTGTCAATTGGGACGGAGAAGTTACTGTGTCTTCCACGTCAGACACTCTTATGTCTGGCTACGAAGCAGCAAAAGTAGAGTACAACAATGTCACAGAATACGATTTGACTGTTGCTGGTTCTACTTGGTTTCAAATCGATTCAGAAGTGACTTATGGTTTCGGAAAATCATTTCCGGGTGGCGAATACTCTGCAAACATAACTGCTGAGTGCATTGCAAACTGATGAAAAAAATCATTATGACGGTGGTGGGAATTTTGTTTTCCACCACCGCTTACTCACACGAATGGACACCTACTTACCCTAAGTTTGAGCCATCATTCTTAGACGGTGTTGTCGTGACTACAATGAAAATTTTCAACAAAAGAAAAGAAATAAGTTATTATGAAATTTCAGTTTTCGATGAGAACTGGAACCCAATACCCTTTGCTTCTTCTGAAAAAATATTGAATGTCTCGTATTTGGGTCAAAAGGATGTGGACATATACATCCGTGAAGATGACTGTGATCGTATCGAATACATATGCACTACCTCAAAAAGAATTCTTGACGATGTTCAATCAACAGGCATTGATTCGAGAATATGTTCAAAGGTGTAGATCCTATGAAATACACTATTTTTATCCTCACACTGATTACAATAACTATAGCCTTAAACATAACAGCACATGTTGCATTTGGTCAATCTAACTCACTAAATCTATCTTTACCTTCTGCACCCGGAAGTTATCAGTCTGATAGATTCAAAGCTGGAGACTTAGACTGTTCTAATGCAATTGGTTCCGCCACAAACTTGGAATTTGGTGTGACTGGCATTATTGGCAGGGGGTATACAGATCCCCTTGATGGTTATGTAGATTCGAGAGTTGGAGATGTAGGTGTCTTTGCTAGAATTACTATTCCTTTAGGCCAAAAGCCAAAATCAAGAATTGATTGTAATGATCTTTATCAACTTGAACTTCGTAAAAAGCAATTAGAAGTTATGAGACTTGAACAAGAAATTCAGAGACTCAGAGCACTCCAATTTCAAACTTCAGGTTAACGGAGATAACTATGTATGAATACAAATGTAAAATACTGAGAGTTGTTGATGGCGATACAGTTGATATTGATATCGATCTTGGATTCGGTATGTGGATGCACAAAGAACGTGTGAGAATGATGGGGATAGATACTCCAGAATCAAGAACATCTGACAAAGTAGAAAAACAATTTGGTCTAGCTAGTAAAAATAGACTCAAAGAACTTCTTCCTGTTGGATCTTCACAAGTTTTGAAAACTGAAATTGATAAGAGTGGTGAAGATGCAAAAGGTAAGTTTGGTCGTATCCTTGGCGACTTTTTGATTGAAGAAAAAAGAGCAACAGAAATCCTCATAGAGGAAGGACATGCTGTCCCTTATCATGGTCAAAGCAAGGATGACGTTCATCTACAGCATATGGCTAACAGAGAACGTCTTTTAAACGAAGGTAAAGTTTCATTAGAAGGAATAGAATAATGGCTGAAGAACAAAAACAAACACAAAATCAAACACCTGAAATCGTAGACATGCCAGAGGGAAAAATGGAAATTTCTCTCAGAGTATTAAGCAATGAACTCATTGGCGTCAAAATGTCTGTCGATGACATGAAAATGAAATGGGTTGTAATTGGCGTAGGTGCTATCGGTGTTCTGCTTTGGGCAGCGTCGGCATTTGCACCAGAATTGACATCGATGTTTGATTCGTTAGGAGGATAAGATGGCAGCTAAAACATTAGAAAAGGATTCGATTTACAATCAATTCGATGCTGATGGTGATGGTGTCATTACTGACGAAGAAATGGCTAAAGGTGAAAAAATGCTTCAGATTGAAAATGAGGATAAAAGACAGGATGCTCAAAGAAACATGGCGTGGTTTGCCTTGTTTGGCATGCTTCTCTACCCATTCTCAATCATTTTAGCCAGTGTTGTTGGTCTTGAAGGTGCTTCTTCTCTACTGAAAGACATTGCACCTACATATTTTGTATCTGTTGCTGCAATTGTTGCAGCCTTCTATGGTAAAGAGGCTTTAACAGCAAACAAAAAATGATTTCAATTTACGAAGATACAGAAGAAGATCTTTATTGGAAGACAGCAGATCCAGACGAATTATGGGTAGTGGATAAACTTATCCTGTCCCGTAAGCTTGGCTATACGTGTGGTCCTGTGGGAACTGATGTTCCTAAACCAGACTATTATATTGTGAGACCATGTGTAAATGCACTTGGTCTTGGACTTGGTGCCAAAAAACTCTGGATCGAAAAATATACACTGAACTTAAATGTTGGTCACTTTTGGTGTGAGTGGTTTGAAGGTAGACACCTATCTGTAGATTATGAATACGGCCAACAAGTTCTTTGTGTTGAAGGCATCAAATCAGACGATACCTTTGTGAAATGGGATAGATGGATAAAGACAGATGATCAGGTTCCCTTTCCTGAAATACTTGAGGAGTTTAAAAATAAACCCAGAATAAACTGTGAGTTTATTGGTGGGAAATTGATAGAAGTTCATTTTAGATCAAACCCTGATTTTCGTAAAAACATTTCTGAATTTATTCCTGTATGGAAAGAACAATCGACCAATCCTCCAAAGGGATACGTATATGTAGAAGATCCCGAAGTCCACGATAGAGTAGGAGCATTTGTCAAATGGCAGACAAAGACTTAGGAGAAGAATTAGAAAAATTAGAAGATGGTATCGAAAATCTCAAAAACAAAGAGTTTAAGATTTTGGGTATTAAAGTTACTGCTGTTACAGCAGGTGCTGCATTTGGTGTCGTATCAACAGTGATTGGTGGTTTGTATGGTGCATTTACAGTGTATAACGATTACATGGACATGAAGGAACAAATTCAGTCTTATGTTGCACCAGATCTTTCTGGTATAGAGGAACAGCTTTCAGTAATACAGGAACAAATGAGAGCGGCAGAAGATGCAGTCCTTCAAGCTACAGATTACGCTAGAGATATTCGTAATGATCTCAAAGAAGACGTAACAAGAGTGGAAGACTTGGTTGATCGTTTAAAAGACGATGTAAGAGCTTCGGAAAAAGAGGTAAGAGAAATAATTGATCTAGCAGAGCAACGTTTTGATAATAAAAGAGATCAGTTATTTCAATATTCAGATAGAGAAATAAAGAACCTTGAGTCTAGACTAACTGCAAGAATCCAAGAATCACTTGACAATCCTTTGTCAAATTAGTAGTCTCTAAATATTGGTGTGCATGTAGCACATTAATTCAAAAGGAGAAAACAATGGATATTGTTGGTAAAGTAAAAGAGTGGGTAGGAAACCTAGCCGATTTAGGCGTTAGCCTTCTTGCACTCACTATTGTTGCTGAACTTTTGGGTTTGGGTTCTGTACCCTTTATGCCAGAGGGTATCAGTGTCATTGACAATGTGACTGGAGTAG
>Ga0208767_1000189_pt1 | contig 45661 bp, 64 predicted proteins | sample VirMetDEL_Mar_21_FD_184514 | JGI IMG/M metagenome (GOLD analysis project Ga0208767, IMG submission 184514) | Aqueous microbial communities from the Delaware River and Bay under freshwater to marine salinity gradient to study organic matter... | ecosystem: Environmental > Aquatic > Marine >...
TGGATAGTGGTTCGCTGAGTGGCGGTTATAATACTGCTGTAGGCTCTGATGTATTGTCTGACGCCACATCTGGTAACAGTAATACCGCAATGGGTTATCAATCATTAAGGTATGCAACAACAGCGGCTGGTAACGTGTCAATCGGCGTAAACGCAATGCGTGACACGACATCTGGCGGCAGTAATATTGCAGTTGGTCAAGATGCCCTTCGCTCCAACACCACCGCAAACCAAAACACCGCTGTTGGGTATCAGTCGCTTTATACGAACACTACAGGTGCAGATAACGTAGGTATTGGTAAGGATGCTTTGTATTCTAACACCACCGCATCCAACAACACAGCATCTGGTCATTCTGCACTAAGAAGCAATACAACAGGCGCACAAAATACAGCTTTTGGCAGACAAGCACTTTACTCCAACACCACCGCAAGCAACAACACTGCGGTTGGCTATCAGGCTGGGTATAGTAATACTACTGCATCATTTAATACGTTCATTGGTAGATTGTCTGGCTATACTAACACGACAGGAAGTCAGAATACATCAGTTGGTGTAAACTCATTTCGACTAAATACTACAGGTCAGTACAACACTGTTATAGGTAAGTCGGCACTTGAGGCCAATACAACAGGTAACTACAATGTTGCCTTGGGTCATACCGCTTTGGGTCTTAACACCACCGCTAGCAATAACACAGCGGTTGGGTATCAGGCTGGGTATAGTAATACTACGGGCAATGACAACACATCATTAGGTCATGGTAGTTTTTATGCCAACACAACAGGGTATGAGAATACGGCGATTGGTCGTGCCTCAATGGCGTCTAATACAACAGGTTATTATAACTCATCTCTTGGTTTTACAGCATTACAAAACAATACTACAGGTGCTAACAACACGGCTTTAGGCCACGGTGCTTTACGCTTAAACACCACCGCCAGCAGCAACACGGCAGTTGGGTATCAGGCTCTTTATGCAAGCACGGGCGGTCACAATACTGCAGTCGGTTATCAGGCTGGAAATAGTATTACTACTGGCTCTTACAACATGGCTCTTGGCAGACGAGCAGGATTAAACTTAACTACATCTACTAATAATACTATTGTTGGTGCAAATGATGCAGGATTATATGTAACAACGGGTGCAAAGAATACTATTCTTGGGTGCTACAACGGCAACCAAGGCGGCTTGGACATCCGCACCTCAAGCAACAACATCGTGCTGGCGGATGGTGATGGTAATCCTAGAATTAGAATAACGTCTAGTGGCAGCATATCATTCGGTGCGCAAAATGGCTCTATTGATATTGCTGGTGGAACAGTCGGCCTTGCATTGAATGGTAGTGATGGATTGCAACTTTTAGACAGCCGTATAAACTCTGCGGTGTTTAATTATCGTTATCGTTTTTATAACACCAACGGACTTGTTGGTAGTATTAGCACATCTACATCATCTACTTCTTTCAGCACATCCTCAGACCACCGTTTAAAAGAAAATGTAGTTGATTTAACAGGTGCAACAACACGCCTCAAGCAATTAGAGCCAAAACGCTTTAATTTTATTGCAGACGCAGACACAACCGTTGATGGCTTCCTAGCACACGAAGTTCAGGCAATCGTGCCAGAGGCCATTACAGGCACAAAGGATGAAGTCGATGCAGATGGCAACCCTGTTTACCAAGGCATTGACCAAAGCAAGCTAGTGCCACTTTTGGTCGCTACAATCAAAGAACTAGAGGCACGGATCACTGCCCTAGAAAACGCATAACATTAGTCAGAAAAGGAGAAAGACATGACTGATACACCAACTGCGGAAGAAATCGCACAACACTACACAGCAATGGGTCACTCTGTTGATCTATTGAACGCTGGGCAACCAGAGGACATGGACGATGCTGATTGGGCTGACACTGTGTCACGCAACGTAGAGCATCTGACACTCATGGTGGCTAAAGACTTCTGGACTACAGAAGATATGACCGCTGCTAATGCAGCTATTGCAGCTAATACATAATGTCTGAGGATAGCTGGCACCTTAGCAAGTCTGTACCGATTACACTGATCTTTGGCTTACTTGTTCAGGGAGCAGCTATCGTATGGACAGTAAGTATGATGATGTCTGACATAGAGAATAACAGAGAAGAGATCATCGTATTAGAAAAACGTATTGGACGCATAGAAGTGTCCGTACAAAACCAAGCAATATCACTTGCACGTATTGACGAAAACATAAAAGCAATAAGATCATCAGTAGAAAAGATGGCAGACAGAAATGAATAAAAAGGTTTGCCATAATGATAGAAGTATTAGCTTTAGCAGGTGCAGTTACTAAGATAGCTGGTGCAGTTAGCTCTGCAGTTAAAGCTGGTGGTGATGTAGCAGACTTACTGCCTCACTTTGGTAAGTTAGCTAAACTAGAAGCTGACATTAGTATAGCTGAACAGGGTAGACACAAAGGCCCACTAGGTAGACTTACCTCATCTGAAGAAGAAGGCTTTGCAATTGCACAAGCTAAGATGAAACACAAAGAAGCACAGAACGAACTTCGTGAAGTGTGCAGACTATATGGACCACCAGGGATGTGGGACTTAGTAGTTAAAGAACAAGCTGCAGCTAGGGTCAGACAGAAAGAAGCACTAGAGGCACAAGCTAAAGCAAGAGACAGATTGTTTTGGGGTATATCATTAACAATAGGTGTGATATTATTCTTAGGCGGCACAGGTGCAATGATCTGGGGTCTTAACGAAGTAGTAAATGGATAGCAGAAGATAGTTTAGGAAATATAGAATGCTTAATACGTTTAGCAACAAACAAAAATACACAATCCTATCTAAAACAGGCTACACTGGGTCTGAGCAAGAGGATGAGATGGAAGCATTTATGCAGTCTAAACCAGATGCTCGATCTCTTGTGCAACGTCTTGAGCGTAAAGCTAAGGCAATGAAAGGTATTCCTACTACTGCCCCTGAGAATAAAACCATAGGTATGCAGACAGGTGGTATGACTGGCTCTTCTGGTATTACACCAGCTACTACTGTTGCGGCTCCTACCTACTCCTATATTACACCTTCTGCTGACCAAGAGCTTAAACCTCTTGCAGATGAAAAAGCTACCACAGCTGGTGTAGATACAGTAGGTACTGCTGCCCAGGCTACAGCCCCAACAAAACCAGGTGTTGCTACTGTTGCTCCATCTACCTCTGCTCCTGCTGTAAAGGCTGTGACTGAGGCCACTAAAGCGCAAGAAGGTATCGTAAGCGAAGAAGCACAAGTTAAAGCAGCCCAACAGAATGAGTCAGCTGTATCAGGTATGCAAGCGGCTCAAGGTGCTGCTGTAATGATGAACAACCCTGTGCAGCGTGAGATACAGGAAGGTGAATTAATTACTGGTGCTGCTGACGCTGAGAAGGCCGCTAAGTTTACTGAGCAGATTGAAGCAGCAACGGCTACACCCTCAGACAAAGCTACTGTTCAAGGTCAGCTAGATAGTCTGATGAAAGACTTTGAGGGTGGTGAAACACCTAGCTGGGCCGCTGGTGCTTTACGTAATGCTACAGCCGCTATGGCTGCTAGAGGTCTTGGTGCTTCTTCTATAGCTGGTCAAGCCCTCGTACAGGCAGCAATGGAGTCAGCTATTCCTATTGCTCAGGCTGACGCTGCTACTATGGCACAGTTTGAATCACAGAACTTGTCAAACAGACAGCAACGTGCTATGCTGTCGGCACAACAACGTGCTCAGTTTATGGGTATGGAGTTCGATCAAGCCTTTCAGTCTAGAGTAGCTAACTCTGCTAAGATCTCTGATGTAGCTAATATGAACTTCACAGCTGAACAGCAAGTAGCCCTAGAGAATGCTCGTGCTGCTAATACTATGGAGTTGGCTAATCTATCTAATGATCAAGCAATGGTTATGGCTGAGGCTGCTGCACTTTCTAATTTAGATATGGCTAACCTAAACAATAGACAACAAGCCGCTGTACAGAACGCTCAATCATTTCTTAATATGGATATGACTAACTTAAATAATAGACAGCAGACAGAGATGTTTCGAGCACAGCAAAACATACAGGCTCTGTTTACAGACCAAGCCGCTGAGAATGCTGCTTCTCAGTTTAATGCTGCATCTGAGAACCAAACGAATCAATTCTTTGCTGACCTTCAGGCTAACGTATCTAAGTTCAATGCAGACCAGGCAAACGCTGTAGCACAGTTCGATGTTAATGCTGTAAATGCAACAAGACAATTCAATGTGTCTCAGGACAATGCATTTAAACAATTCATGATATCTAATAACTTGGTTGTTGCACAGGCTAATGCTAAGTGGAGACAGACAGCTGCTCTAACAAACCAAGAGGCCGCTAATGAGAGAGCACTCTACGTAGCAAAAGAACAGAACGCTTTAACACAGGCAGAGCTAGATGAGATCTGGCAGCGTGAGCGTGATGAGATGGACTACGTGTTTAACGCTTACCAGAATGACCAGGATAGAGCTAACGCTATTATCACCACAAAGCTGGCTGCTGATGCTGAGTTGGATGCTGCTAAGTTACAAGCTGAAATTGGAGCTAACCAAGAGATTACAAAGGCTCTCTTTGGCTGGTTATTTTAAAGGATAAAACATAATGGCTTTTAAAAATAAAGGACACATGACAAAGTTTGATCAACTTGATAGGTTTGTTAAACAACAGTTAGATCCTACTACAGCTGGGGCTGGTGCAACCTCAAGACAAAGGACTAAACAGTACCTTGCTCTTGGTCAAGCTCAAGCAGAACAAACTAAACAAGCTATGAGATCATCTGCTCAAGGCGTTAAAAGAATGTTTAGTAAGACAGACATCAGTGCTTCCAGAGAAGATACTCTACCTTCTGATCTTAATATAGCTTCTTGGATGCAAAGCATCGAGCAAGAGAGTGAAGAGAATAAAACAGAACAAGACTACAACCCCTTGCAACTTACAGAAGACTTATACGGTAAGAAGGGTGTTGAAGCTGGTAAGGTTGCATCTCAGTCTTATTTCAACGAGCCACTTATAGAAGGTGGCCTAAGAGGTAACTCACGTAAAGCTGGTGATGTAGCACCTGCAGTACAGCAAGAGATCGTTAATAGAATTATTAATGTTGGTAGTCAGATGGGGATGTCAGACTATGAGATTGCGTATGCCTTAGCAACTGCTAGACACGAGTCTGGGTTTAACCCCGATGCCTCTGCTAAATCTTCAAGTGCTAGAGGTATTGGTCAGTTTGTAAATGATACAGGAAAAGGGTACGGTATTACTGCGGAGAATCAATGGAATGCAGACGTTCAGATCCAGGCTTTACTTGACCACACAGTTGATAATTTTGAGACTGCTAGGAAAAATGGATACGGTAATGAATACGTTTATGCTCTTCACCATGATGGTCCTGACTTAAACAGTGGCGGTCTTGCCATAGGTAAGAAGAATGTTATGCCTTTCGTGCCCAAGTACTTAGATGCCATTAAAAAATTTAGAGGTGAAGGATAATGGACGGACCTATCCCAGGGCAATCCCTAACTAAAGAACCACGTAATGCTCTGTATGAAAGAGCGCCAGAGATTACAGACCCTAACGATGCTATCATTTGGCACATGAGAAAGCTGTCTGATCCTGAAAGATTAGATAACTTACTGTTTACCCTTGAGTATGGCTTGCCAGTTAAACATGCAACTCAAGCTGCTCTTACTTTAGCAGTAGCCAAGGGTGTTCATAACATTGACGTTAGCCTAATTATTGCACCTGTTATTCATAAGTTCATTGCATCTACAGCTAAGGAAGCTGGCATCTCTTACCTTGATGACTTTAAAAATACTGAGATGAAAGAACAGGAAGAGAAAGAGAAGGTAAAGATTCTCTTAGACAAGGCTATGGCTGAGACTCCAGTAGAGGAGCGTGATGAAGGCTACGAAATGCTTGGTGAGTTCAGTGAGGCAACGCCTGACATAGATGTAACCCAAGAAACTGAGGGTGAGATAGCCCCTGAGGTAGAAGAAGTAGCAGCTGAAGTAGAAGCAAAACCACAACGTGGTCTAATGGCAAGAGGGTAATATTATGTTAGGCAGTTTAACACCTATAATGATAGCTGGTGGTCTAGCTAAAGCATACAACGATGAAGTTGACGAGAAGAAAGCACAGGTAGCTGAGATCAATGCTGTAAAGCGGGAGTGGTTACTTAAGACTGGTTTGAGTAATATCGAGACAAGGCGTACCCAACTCAAAGAAGCTAGGGCTAGAATATCAAACGCTAAGAAACTTGGTTTTTCAACTAAAGCTGCTAGAGCATTGGAGATGTCTGGTCAGCTAGAATTTGAAATGGAAAAGGTTACTAAGCTTATAGGCTCAAACAAACTATCTGAAAATTATATCCCAACTCTTTCTGCATACCTTGAAGGTCAGATAGATAATGATGAAGACTTAGCTAAGGCAGTTTCTAAAGGTCTTTCAGGTGAGAGCTTTGCCACTGAAGAAGAAATGTCCTTAGGTCTTATTAACGCTATGGATGACATTAACAAACTTCAAGAACAATTCCTAAAGACTACAGACCTAGGTGGTGCTACAGGACTTCCCGCATTTCAGTACACACCTACTAAGGGTGCCCGTATCGAATTGTCTGACAGAAAGTCTATTCAGGCACAGTTGGCAACGTCTTTAAATACTATGTACGAAGACAGTTTTTCCATTGGTCCAAGTGGTGACGTTCAGTTTAACCAGAACGCTAATCCTGAGGTGCAGATCTTATTTAATAATCTTACAGAAAAAACAGTAGGACTAGCTGAAGATCCAACAAACACCTTTAGTCCTGTGTCTGCTTTGAGTACTGTGATAAGTTCTATAGAAAATAGTTCTCTTGTACCACCCTCTGTTGTTTTAGATAAACTAGACGAAGCTATCACAACACCTAACTTTAACTGGGAACCTTTCAGAACAAACCCAGTCCCTAGCCCTACCCCTCCCGGTAACGATAATGGTAATCAAAACAATAACAATAATAACAGTCCAGTTAATGATTAAGGTGATGTATGAGCTACGTAGAACAAGCTGAAGGCAAATACTTTGATGAATTGCTTGAGCAAGAAGAGTTCCAACAGGATCTAAAGGATTTCTTTTCAGGTGGTCGTTATAACTATAGCCCTGAGCAACTAGAAGATACTGAGCAGCTGGCCGATGACTTTGCACAGCATATGAGATGGCAGTCAACCAACGAAGCAACTGCTGTCTTTGATTTATTGTACGTACAGAAACCAGATGAAGAAGTGTCAAGAGATGGTAAGGTTGCATTTGGTAAACTGATGCAAGCATATGATGTTTCTGAAGGTGGTGGTACAGGTATTGCTGAGGGTGCATGGGACTACACATCAGCTTTCTTTGCTGCCCCCTCTACCGCTGTAACAGCGGCTACCTTTGGTTTTGGTGTAGGCTCGAAGATTGCTGCTAAGGCTACAGCTAAGACTTCTCAGATGGCTGTAAGAGCTTACGCAAATAAGTTACTCAATGAAGGTTTAACTAAGCAAGCTGTAAAAGAAAAAGTAAAGAAGAGTGTAACCAAAGAAGCGGGTAAGGCTGCGGCTATATCTTTTGCTGGTGAGGCTGCTGTAGGTGGTGTTAGTTCGTATGCTACAGGTGAAACCAGAGAAGAGGTTATACCAGGTTATAACTATACTGTCGGTGATTTAGCTGTCGATGCTACTATTGATGGTACTCTTGGCGCTGTTGTTGGTGGGTTTGGATCTGCTTGGACACAATCTACTAGAAACAAAGCCGCTGATGCACTGGTAGATCAAGCTAAGAAAGCCAGTGACCAAGCGAAGGTAAATGCAAAACTAGCTCTGGATGTAATCACTAAGAGTAAGCTACCTAACGATCAGATCAATGATACTATGAGTGATGTTGCTGATCTAGCCCAGATGTTTCGAGCAAGAGAAGCTGGTAAAACTCTTGACCCTTTAGACAAGGATGCAGTCCAAGAAGGTCAGATGCTTTTTAATCGTATGCTTGATGAGAGGGCTAACGAATTGATTGCCCCTGGTCTTGATATGAATACTGTTAGAGGTATCGCAGCCGCTAGTATTAAGTTAAAAGAAAAGTTAAAACTTCGCCCTGGCGAGCGTATTAGTTCTGCTGTTGCAGAGGGTATTTCTACAGGTGCCATACAAGTTGATGAGATAACAGAAATACGTAGGCAGTTTAATCTATCAGCTGAGGAGATGTCATACCTTTGGTTAGCTGAATTGTCTAAAGCTGGTAAGGTTCTTGCTGAAGGTTCTAAGATTAAGAAGGCAATGACTACACAGTTAGATGTCTTAGCAAGTAAAGGTGTATCAGTCTTTACAGGCAATGAAGCTGATGAAGTCTTAGGTCGCTTAGAACGAGGCGGGGCTTACAGTCTCTTGCAAGACTTAGACCAAACTCGTATTGCATTTATGACATCACAGGTTGGTACAACGGCAGCCAACGTTGCCACTGGTGGTTACAACATAGTAGCTGACATGTCTGATTCATTCTGGAAGGATGTGCTAAACAGTACTATGGGTACTAAGATGCCTGACGGCACAGTGCAGAGAAAGTGGACAGGTGGTACACTCTCAACTCTAAAGGCTTTTACTTTAAATAGAACAGAGTCAGAGATCCTAGGCTCTATGCTTCTTGATGATGCTCCTATGAAGTTCACTGAACTATTCTACGAAACCCAGCGAGTAGGTGATTTAACTCAGTCTAAAAACTTTCTTCATAGATCTGCTCGATTCGTTAATACTCTTAACATGGCAACAGACGCAGTGTTTAAACAAGGCGCTTTCTATGGTGCCTTCGATAGAAGACTGAGAGAGTTAAATGACCCTGCCCTAGGTAAGAACTTTAAAGAGTACTTACAGAAACACACTGACCTTGAAGCTGCTAGGAACGCTGGTGTTGTAGATTATGCAACAGACTATGCCAAACGCTTTACCTTTCAGCGTGGATATGAAGGCGATAAGTCTTTGTTTGGTCAAGGTGCCCAGGCTATACAACAGGCCCACAAAAGACTTCCCTTTGTTATATCTGAAGGTATGGGTATGCCTTTCCCTAGGTATGTAGCCAACCATTTAGAATACGTGAACGATTACACACCAATCGGTATCCTTACGGGCGGTCTTGATCAGTTAGAAAAGGTTTTATACAAACAAGACCCTAAGTCAATTACTCTTGTTGGTGATCAGTTTAAGACTGGTAGGGATCGTGTAGCTAGGCAGATGACTGGCGCTATGATAACAATGGGTGGTGTCTGGGTAGCCGCCGAAAAGAATGGTACAGTAGACTACGATAAACTAGTAACAGCTACAGGTTCTGAAACAGACGTAGGACGTACAGCTGGTCCCTGGGCTGCTAACCTTTTGATTGGTGATCTTATCTGGAGATCAGGTCTTCTAGGTAATGATCCTCTTCCAATTAACAAAGAAGCCTTTACGGGTAATGTTAGTGAAGTTCTCGCTGGTATGGGTGACCTTGGTTTTAATGGAATAATGATTCAAGAGTTTGGTAAGTCCTTAGCTGATGGTAAGTTTACTGATGGTGCCTTAAAGAGTATAGGTAATATTGTATCTACCTTTACGTATCCTGCCACAATATCTAGGGATGTAGCGGCTCAACTGTCAGACTTTGCAAGAGGTAACCCTTACGTCAGAGATGTAAGAGGCACTGAATTGACAGGTGAGAAAAACTACTTAGAGCAAATAACTGGTCAAGGAATCTTTAGAAACCAAGCCATGCGTTTCTTGATGGATATGAAAGGTGTGTCTCTCACTCAAACACGTAGAGGTACAGAGGGTGAAGACCTAAAGCTTTACTCACCCTTTAGTCCTACACCTGTCGGTGGGTACAACCCTATCACTAGACAGTTTGGCTACACACAGGAACCACCCAGCACTGAGTTACAGAAAGAGATGAATATTCTTCAGCTAGAGGAATACAAACTCTATGGTAATACAAAGACTAAGAACTCATCTGTTGACTATGCTGTTAGAAAGTTGCTTGCCGTTGGTATGTCTGGTGTTCCCTCTATGGCTGAGGAGTTTAAAGCTTGGAAGAGTTCTTGGCAATTAAACAACAGGAGTGAGTACGCTGGTAGAACCTACGATGAGCTAGGTGATGACAAAGAACTTAAGAGAATGGCCTTAGAGGACTTCGTAAATCATAGGATAGCAAATGCACAAGACCTAATGACCGATGCCTTTAATACGATGCTTGAATCTAATACAGGTAGGCGTCAAGCAGCTGGGTTTTTACGCAATCAGTACGTACTAAAGGAAGCTCAACTTAAATCAAGTAAGGGTAGAACCTTTGATGACCTAGTGTCTATCATGACAAGGGGTGAGGGAATTGAGTACAAGTCAGCTAGAGATTACTTAGGTGACTCATCAAGTGTAGAAGAAGAATTGTCCAGAAGAAGAAGAATTATTCAGTACGCAGAAGAGAACTATGATTTCTCTGAAGGCATATATCCAGAGCAATTCTTAGGATCTGCTGAGACATACCAATAAGAAAGAACCCCCAGTGATCAGCTGGGGGTTTAGTTTAGGGGAGAAGACTATTTATTTTTATTGGCCTCAAGCATCCTGTCTCGATACTTAAAAGCTTCGTCTACGATCTCGTCAGACCGAAGGTACTTGCCAGATGCTAATAAACCAGACAGTGCACATCCAGCAAAGTAATCCCCAATCTGGACAGATCCAGGGGGAAATACTTCTTGCTCTTTCTTTAGGAACTCTTGGGCTTCTTGCTCAAGGGTTTTCCTTTTTTGTGGCTTCTTAGAATTACTTACGCTCATAGATCTCAATTAACTTGTTTAAGTACCAACGTGCTTTCTTAAGATCCTCTATGCGGTTCTTGTACCTGTACCGCCAGACATACTTAAGAATGTTACCCTGTAAGTAACCTTCACTTAATTCATTAGTGGCAGCCAAGATAGCGTCAATGGCTTCAAGACCACCTGTGTTATAGTGAATAGGTTTTTCTACTGGATCATACTTTTCTTTTGCCATCTTATCCCTTCCTAGGAGTTGTACTAAATTACCTACACAATCTTTAGTGTCACACTCATAACACAAACCATCATCGTCTAACAGATAGCCACAATCAGTACAAGTCTTGTCCATCACACACCTTCCTTCATGAAGACCTTTACCCACTGAGCACAGATGTCCGACCTAACTATGTCATCGACTCCAAACTCAACCACTGGCACAGAAAGCATATGCTTTTTAGCTAGATGTATTACCTTAGACAAACCATCAGCTTCCTTTAGGTCAGACTGTTGAACGTCACCATTAAGAACAATAGTACTCCCTTCGCCCACTCTAGTCAATAACATTTTCAACTCGTGGATAGTTATGTTCTGAGCTTCATCTACAATAATAAAAGAGTTATCAAAGCTTCTGCCTCTCATTAAAGCAAGGGGTGCCATCTCGATGTTGTCATTCTTAATACCAGTCTCTACAGCCCCTTTACCTAAGTGCTTAATCAAAACATCTAGAACAGGTAACGCCCAAGGATAAGTCTTTTCCTCAAGTGTCCCAGGCAAGTAACCTAAGTCCTTACCCACAGCTACATGTGGCCTCGTGATTACTATCCTGTCTATTTCTTTTAGAGTGTACCTATCGGCTGCGTAGGTAGCAGTTACGTATGTTTTACCTGTACCAGCTGGCCCAAGGATAAATACCTGAGTGTATTCCTTGAGCGCACTGATGAGAAGCTTTTGATTAGAACCTCTAGGTAGAATACCAGATGTCTTTTTCTTTACAGCATTCTTGTAGTTTGTTTTTCTTCTAGTTCTTTTAGGCTTCTCTGAGAAGTCATCCATTATCTAGGTGTTCCTTTAGCTCTGTGTAACCGCCTACGTACTTACCATCAGTACTCCAGATCTGAGGTACTGTCTTTAGTCCAGCTTTCTTAAACAAATCCAATAACCACTTAGAATCATTTAAGGAGTAGTACTGAACTGATATACCTTTGTCCCTTAGTAAGCCCATAGCCTGGGAGCAGAAGGGGCAGTCTACCCGCCCCACTAAGATGTACACACCCTTGCTCATGTTAGATCTACAATCTCACAGACATCTCCCGTACACGCCATAGTTTGCATGGCAACCGTATTGTCTTCCTTCTCGTAGTCTGAGAGTTTTGACCAGTCAATACTTGTTGGCATCTTTTCAAAGAGTGACTCATAGCTATGTAGGGAGATATTACCATCTACATCATAGGTTGGATTAGTCTTATCTACTTCTTGATAAGGTGCTTGTTGATAAGTGTGCTCATTGTACGGCAAGAAGGATACACCTGACATCTCGTCAAAGTACTTGTATACAAATGCACCTACTTCAAACCATTCACCATTACGTACATTTATAGTTACGCTAGGTTTATGTTCGCACCAATGACGTTGATACATAAGCCAAGTCTCAAGCTGCTCAATAGCTGTCATGTCCTCAGTAACTATCGCACCTTCAGGTGACTTCTGTGGGAAGCTAAACACTGTAGTTTGGTCTGGCTTCATAACACAAGGCTCACTGGGTATACCTTGATCAGTCATGAACTGTGTTAGCGGATCTTTATTATCACCACGCACAGTACGGATATAATAGGGACTGTGGCGAGCATGTATGCCAGAGGCACTATCCACCAATTGTGATACCGTGCCCGAAGGCTTGACGCATGTAATTGCAGCAGCCACAGGTATACCAAGACGGTCAGCCCATTCAGCATTAGTAGAAACACAGATCCCACGAAGATGTTCAAGAGTCTTCTCCAAGCCTTCATTCTTAGTAGTCATTAAAGGATTGTCCATTATCCCTGTAAGTGACACACCCAGCAGACGCTCTTCTTCTGTGTTCTTGTTCCACACCTTACGCAAGTATGGAAACTTGGTGTAGGTGGATTGTATGGTTCCCAGAATCGTAGCCAGTTTAACCTTACGTTCCATATCTTCGATAGTGTCTGTCGCACGTACCACAACCTCAGTGAGATTGCAAAACTGATTCGGTCTAAGTATGATCTCGCTGCACGGGTTGGTCCCGAACTCATAGTTAGGATCACGCCGACCATTCTTTTCAGCTTGCTTCTTACTTGCTTGACGATTGAATACACCACGCTCTCCACTTCCTGACTCTACCAGTGCCATCCACTCACGTAGGAAAGATACAGCGTCTGGCTTCTCTGTGTAGCTCACAGAGTTATTAGCTAAAGCTCGTTGAGGTTCGTTCTTCCACCATTCACCTGACTTAGCATGACGCATACGATCATCACTTAGGTTACTCAAAGAGATCATAGCTGACCTACGTACACCACCTACTACAACTACTTCACCAATCTTACACATGATGTCATGGCACTCGATGCTAGAAAGTTTACGTCCTTGTGCATTCTTGAATGTGGTGACAGTAAAATTAAACAGTTCAACAAGGGGTGCAGGACCAGAGGCTCTACCACCAAAGGTCTTAAGCTTTGCACCTGCAGGACGTACCTTAGACACATCCCACTTAGGGATCTCACCAGCCCATAGGAGAGCAAGAACTTGACGAAGAGCCTTAGCCCAACCTTCCTTACTGTCTTTGACAACGACCACAGTCTCACTGTCGAAGAGTTGAGGGATTTCAGGAAGCTTACTGATGAACTGCCTCTCGACACTGAAGCCAACACCAGTACCACAGAGCAAGATAAACATAGCCTCATCGAAGGACTTAGGGTCATCTACGGGTAGGTAGCTGCAGTTATACATACAAGTGTTGTCACGAGTAGCAGCTGGACCTGCAGTCATCATGGCTCGCATAGAAGGCATGACAGATAGGTCTAGAATAGATTGCTCTAATTGATTGATGGTGTCTTTAGTATCTTCTTGACCATCATACAGCTTAGGGCAGACGACTTCCTCAATGTAACGATTAACCGTCTCACTCCAATTCTCTCTACGTCCTTCGTCTTCAAGCCATCGTGCATACCGTGACGTATGAATAAATGCCTGATAATCTGTTGGTAAGTAATTGTTCATCTGTTGTCACCGCTTCCTTTTAGTACACCACGCTGCTCTCTGTCATCTAGCTTTGCCATGTTCATCTCCATAACCTTACGTAGGCTACCCCCAAAGATGTTAGCCAAAGCTGTAGTGTAGAACAACACATCACCAAGTTCTTTAAGAACCTCTTCATCTGTAAACTTACTCTTATCACGAAAGAGTTTCTTTACCTTTTCAGATACCTCACCAGCTTCTCCAACAAGACCCAAGGTATTTTCTACCAGGCGTTCCCGCCCTTTCGTGAATACCTTGTCTTCTACAAACTGACTGTAGAATCTTACTGGATCTTGCTCGTAGTCTGGGCTGTTTTGAAACATATCAAAGTATCCAAAAGCTTCTAGGTCACTCTGATTGATCATCCTCAGCACCTTCCAATGACTGTTTCAATTCATTTGTTTTCATCTGTTGAATAGCATTCACGCATTGGATCATGTGGTTTAAAAGGTTTGAAGAGTTAGAACCAAGATTCAAGATGTTTAGAATCTCCTTCTGCTCGTCATTCATGTCTTCGATTTCGTATTCTTTATCGTCAAGTGTTAGCTTAGTCATTTCTGTGTACCTCACATTCTTCTATTATTACATCGTCTATATCGTAAAGGGCTGCTGAGATAAGCTCTTCAAGAACCCTTTCCATTTCTGACAGATCAACCTCAATGAAGTTAGCTTCTGGGTCAACCGTCAGAACTAATCTACCTTCAAATCTCAAAGTCAGAATCCCTAGTTATATTGTTATTGTGTCTCAGGTCAACCATATTCTTTTCTTAGTCTATCAAGAGAAACAAATTCTGGTTCGTATACACCATCCCTTACCTCTCTCTTGATGACACATCCTTTCCACCATTCTAGATTAGACTGTCCAGCCCATCCTTCCTCGCCGCCCTTGAAGCATCCTGCGACCAAGCCGATAATCGAATTAGGATGAGCAGAATCCTTAAAGTAGATAGACCGCTTGTGACTATGACCACAAGTAGAAGAATGGTTTCTATTCTGTAGTAAGGTGTAACCATGATGAACGCCAGACATAGCTGTCCCATAGTTACCACTAGAAAAGAAATGAGCATACGATACACCATCGTAGTCAGCGATGGCGGGGGCCGAGTTACGATATTCGTGGTACTCGTCGAACCAGTGGTCTGTTTGAAGATGCCCGAAGGATATCCCGTACTTGTCTCCCTGCAGTCTGGGATCATGTGCGATAGCCTTCTTAATTCTATTCTCGTGGTTTCCCTCAAATCCAATCCAGAAAGGTTTCTTGTACTTCCTGATGCTAGGCTTCTTACGTAAGCGATCCATTGCCTCATTGTAATGCTCAATATCTTTTTCGTAACTCTGTGAAACAATAGCCTCAGGGTATCGAGTGTCAAAGCTATTGAGTGATTTCATGTCAGCCCCATCCCCTAGATCTACTACATAGCTAGGGTTAATGTCATAGATTAGTTCACCCAGAAGATCGAACCTATCATTATCTATACTTGGGTCTACGTGGGCGCAGCTAAATACAATTGCTGTTTTATTAGACATCCTCTAGAACCTTTCTGATTTTCTTTTCAGTGTGATCTTGTTCAGTGTTTCCCATATCATCTATAACAAACGGGCCTGTCCTATATAGTCTTTCTACATCATCCATTGCATCTTTCATAGAGCTATAGAAGTACTCTTCCTCGAACTGGTTACCCGTGGAATATTCTCTAGCTAGACACAGGTTCCAGATACGACCATACTCATCATCAAAAGGACCACGTATGACCTGCATTATTTCTACAGCTGGTTTAAATATCTCACTCATCTTCAGTCTCCTCTAACCATTCCTTTGGTATTACTTTGTCTGCGTACTTAAAGCCATACTTCTTACACCAGTCACCATAAGAACTCTTAGCACCCTTGTAAAGTTTTGCTCTACTATTATTAAACACAAATCTAATGTCTAACTCTGGGTGTTGATCTTTAATTTCTTTATGCTTGCGTCTATCAGTGGATACGAAACGGCCTTTAGTTTCTATAATGATTCCATTTCCAAGAACAAAGTCAGGGGTGTAAGTCCTATACCTCATGTCCAACCAGGTTATCTTTTCCTTCTCGTAGGTAAACTTTACTTTATGTTTACGTAAGAACTTAGCTGTGTCTTCTTCAAGACCTGACCGATAACCTGCCTGGATACCCCTTAGTTTATTCTTGTTGTACGGCACCACTAAACTCCAAGTCTTCAGGAACCATTGGTTTCTTCACAATCTTAGTAAGGAAGACAGGTTTGTCGCTGTAGATAAACTTCCTAGCCTCAGGGTAACACTTCTGTTTAAAGTCACAGTAGGAACAGGCAGTACTTAGTTTCTGGTTTCCTTTAGGATTCTTGTTAGACTGAGGTACAGGATCAAAGGCTCGATCAGGCGGTTCTTCACTTACAACCATCTTCTTTAAGTGAGCTACGTCCTGCTCTTTAGTTTTCATTTCCTCTGAGAAGTCATACACATCTAAGCAGACATGCCCGTTGACTTTATCAATAACTAGAAATGCGCCCTCAGTCTTGTTAGTTACAAGAGGATCATCCTTGGCTGCGTACACGTAGGAAGATAACTGAGATATATATCCAAAGGGATCGTCCTCACGTAAGTTACCTTCTTTAAACTTCTTGAAGGCATAAGGTGAAGCAGACTTAACATCCACAGTCATGCCATCAATCACTGCATCCCTATGTCCTTTGATACCATGTACATTCATACGGTCTTGCATACCTACAACACTGTGTCCTGACACGGCTGCTATAGTAAGAACTAGGTCTTCAATGATATCTCCGTAAAAGAATTTAAGTAGGGCTGATGGTGGTAAAGACTCAGCCTCAGAAGTCTTATTGATTTTATACCAGAGCTTTCTTTCACACTGAGTACCAAGGGCAGACAATGATAGATACCCCCTTGGTTCCTGCGGTTTAGAGAACCGCTGCTCTGCCATACGGGAAATATTGGTAGCCATGAAATCACCAAGAGCTTTGTCCCAACCTTTATTACCAAGGATGGTTTGCTCGATGTCATGGACTAGGGTGTCTATTGTTTTCATTGTTTCCTCTTTGGGTTAGATGCCCCCACCCAACTAAGGGAAGGGGCTTTCTTGAACACACTTACACAACAGAAAAGAAACTAAACCTAGAAGGGGATAGCATCATCCTCAACAGCTTTACTAGGCGCTGCCTTCTTAAGTTTAGCTTCAGGTTTGGCTTCTTTTGAGGAGAAGCTGGACAAGTCTTTAAAACCACTAGCTGAACCACCACCCTCTGATTCAAACTCAATGTGATCTACAACTTGTACAGACTCTAGGCGTGAGCCAGTACGCCCAGAATTACCAGCGGGGTAAACCGCTACACGAACAAGACCAGTGGAACCATTACCAATGTAACCATCCATCTCAAAGTCCCAAGGTTGTCCCTTAACATTTGCAACAGCGGGTGCTCCACCCTGCCATTCAAACTTTCCTTTATGTGGGCGAGCAAGGGTTACCTTAGTGCCCCCTTCGACTTCATGCATTGCCTTAGCGCAGCCAGAGTCTTTTAGCTTCTTAGCATTGTCATCATCCATAATGATAGTGACTTTGTACTCACCCTCTTTCTCTTCATTCCACGCAGCACGATCCCGATTGTGTTCAAATACTTTTGCCCACTCTATAGTACCGAAGATCTCTACGATTTGAGTTTTTGATTCTTTAGTCATGTTATCCTCTTAAGGTTTGTTAACTGATTCGTTTCTTATCATAAGATTTTAATGGGTGTCAAGCCAATTATTACCTATATCATAAGAGCCTGGGGTAGGTATCTTAAACCCTAGGTCTTCTCCTACTTCAAGCATACAGTCTGCTTGAATCTTTCCTAGTTCTTCTGCTTCTTCTCTTGTTCCTATCACCTCTGTTTGGTATTCGTCATGAATAAAACCCACAAGCTTGAAGTTAATACCTGCCTTCCTTGCCTGTGTTGTCCAACGTAAGAGTGTATGCTTCATCAATATACTTTCAGCTGATTGCAACATACCAGCCAAAGCTTTGTGTGTTGATGGAACAATAACCTTACGCCCGTCATACCCAGTGAAGTAACCTTGATCACCCACAGTTGGTATTAGTTTGTTCTTTAGTTGAGCTAAGCCATCAATAGACTTAACGAAGTTATCCCTAGCTTCTGTAGCCTGTCGTTGATTGACCCTCAGAATCTGAGCAGTCTTAGCAACACCAGCGCCTAGTAGCCAAGCATAGATAAAAGTCTTAGCCATATCCCGTGTAGCATGGTTAAGTCCCAGTGCACGTTTGTTAACGTTATGAATGTCTGTCTCGTTCTCCTTCTTACCTTCCATAATAGCTTGTGCATACTGATCAGCATCAAAGTATCTCCATAAATAGTCTGCTAGTACCCGCAGCTGAATACCATCAGCGTCCGTACCAACTAAAAAAGAACCACTAGGCACAGTCCAACAGGCTCTGAGGTGTGAGTCGTACTGATTCTTTACTTCCTCGACTGCTGTCCTAGGTTTACCGTGAAAAGCTGACGGTATGTTAGCTGTGTTAGGTGCCTTATGCGCACACCTACCAGTCCAAGCACCGATGTTATTTATAGTCCCGTGTATTCTGTCATCGTTTCCAACCTGATTTATCCACTCCACCAGCGAGCTTCTACGTCCTTCTAGGGTCAACCATTTGGCTAGTGCCTTTGCCCCCTCAGGCGCATCGTCAGGCAGTGTAGAGAGGTTGTCCTCAGAGACTGTCCAGCCGTAGTGTTGAAGATACTTTTTCTTTTCGGAATAGAACTCCTTATCCATAGACTTGATTGACGTACCATAAGGATCACCTACAGATAACCTATCAAACTTTTGGAATGTTTTAGTCTTGTCCACTGGCTTCCAGCCAGCATCCCATAGGGCATCAATACGATCCTTAGGAGATCCAGGTTTAAAGTCTACCCAATCCATACATAGAAGGTCATCTCCATCCTTTTGAGTAAGAGCATAGCGTTCCTTTGCTTTCTTAACTGAAGCCATCTCCTCACCATCTTGCTTGAGACGATACTTGATTGTGTTCACAAGAGTAAGTTTAGGGGGGAAGTCTATTTGAAATTGTTCCTCAAGTTGTTTCATCTGAACCTGTACAGCATTCAATAAGAACTGAGCTTTATTAGAATCAAATGCAAAGCCATAGTACTTAGTCCTAACCAACTCAACCTGCACATCGTGCTCTGCTCTCATAGATTTACGCCAGTCAGGATCATAGATGTACTTAGAGAAGTGATCATGTAGTGCTTCAGTTGTATCTAGATCACCCAACCAGTACTCAACCATCTCGTCAGAAAAGTTTCCGAAATCATGGAAGTCACCCTTATACACACCTAAACGGATACCCCAAGCCTGTAAGCTGTGTGGGAACTTAGCACCCTTGGGTGTAGGAATGTCATAGTTAATCATGCGGGATACAAGCAAGGTGTCTATGATTTTCTTAGGATCAATCAGCTTAGGTTCAAGTAAACGATTCAACTCAGGTCCATCAAACTGTACAAAGTTATGCCCAACGATATAGTCAAGAGACTTGTACCACTTGATGGCTGCGGCCTTAGCTATTGGATCTTCATGGCACTTCTCAAACTTGTAGACTTCACCTGTCTTTAAGTCTTTACCACCACAAAGCCACAGCTTATCACTACCAACAAGAGTGTTTGTTTCAATATCACTGACCGCTATCTTCATACTTGAAATGAAACCTCTTCTAGGATGGTTGTCTCTGGATCATAGTAGACTGAACCAGCATTACCTAACTTAGCGAAGGGTCTATTCTTGTCAACGATAAAGTAAGTTGTATTCCTTTCCGATTCTTCTTCTGCCTCAGTGTCACGATTAAGTTTAATACAAACGATAGCCTCTTCCTCTAGTGAAGCAGCATACTTAGTACGACCATCGTCATTCACTTGGGATATAAAGATAACACCTATGTTTAATTCCTTGGCAAGCTGTGCCATACGTGCACCAAGGGTAGTCAAGGTACTGGTGGCACCCTCAACCCCTGCGTTGGATAGGTAAGCTAACCTCTGAACGTGATCAATAAAGATATAGCTTGCACCGTATACTGTCGCAGCCAGACGTACATAGTCCAGTAGTTTCATTGGGTCATCGTGTGCTTGCATCTCAAAGATAATTGTTTTGTCATCTTGTGCTGCCATCTTAGCCGCCAGGATAACCGTATCCTCATCACACCCATTCTCTGCAGCGTCCTCTTTAGTACGAACATTACAGCCTAGCTCATAGGTTGCCATAGCACGATAGGTTGTAGACTTCATCTCTTCCATGTGAAGTAAAGCTATCTTAGCGTCTGACTTAAGAAGACCAACCTCAAAGTACCTAATCAACTCTGTCTTACCTTGACCACGTAAAGCTTTGATAAAAGTTAGGCCACCCTTAACTAGTCCACGGATCTTATCGTCCAGTGCAGTATGACCAGTCGGCACATACTCGTAAGGGTTCTCTGTCTTGATTGCTTTCTCTACCTCGATGTCACCTACAAAGAAATTATCTGGTGCAAAGCGTTGAGGCTTAACAGCGGCCCACTTTAAGTCATCCTGATCACCTGCCTGAATAAAGTCGTTAGCATCCTTGTGCTTAGTCAAAGGTACATAGTAGAATTTCTCAGGGAATAATTCGTATAAGCGTGTGGCTGCACCTTTACCAGCATCGTCCTGCTCACCTGCATAGACTATCTCTTGGAATGAATTGAGGTAGTCAAAGTTTCTCTTGATGAACTTATCAGACAGAGATGCTGAAGGTAGAGACTTTACAGGAAAGCTCTTACCTAAAGCTTGATAGAGAGATGCAGCATCAAACTCACCTTCAGTAAGGTAGATCCTCTTGCTTGAGCCAGCATTAAAGTCTGGGCCAAACAGATCCTGCAAGGCACCTTTCTCTTCAGTCCAGAATTTCTTTTCTTCAAAGCCTCTGTACTTTACATTGGATGGATACTTGAATGCATAACGTACAGCATCACCCTCAGCATCCATCTGTAATTGAATACCAAAGAGTTTACATACGTCAGAATCTATCCCACGAATGTCCTTGAAGGTCGCTGACGCAATCTGTCTTGTATGTACTGGTGGTTTCATTGTGTTTACTGGATACGTTTCTTCAGCCCAATCAGATATTTCATTCCTGAAGTTAGGTCGTGGGTACTTACCTGGTTTGCCTGTCTTACTTTCACACACATGGCAGAACCCTGACTTGGTGATTGTGTTATAGTAGAAACCATCTGAGCTACCACAACCTTGATAAGGACAAGCTACTCGCTCGATGTCGAACTTTTTATCTTCCGCTGCGCTCATACTATATCTCCCTCTGACCAGTCATCCCAACTGTTCTCTTCGTAGATATCACTGATTTCTTTTTCAAACTGAAGATCATTTACATGACGTTTAAGAATCAGCATAACATCTTCAGATGACAGATTGTTATCTCGCATGAACTGGGTGATAGGTATGGTGTGTATTGTGTCTCTGTCCATTATCTTATCCTTTCATTATCGTTTGAAACATACCTTCTGTCTGCTTCAAAGAAAGAACTATGTCAAGCAATTGTTGATAAGTCATGACAAGCATCTCATACTTTTCTAAGTGCTCATCCCATTGTCTAATGAAGACAGCGCCATCATCAGCTACTATCATTTCAACATCGTTTACTTGACCAGTCTCGTCCAGGCTGCGGATGATAGAAGCATCTGATTCAAATTCTACTGTGAACATCTGTTCATCTCCTCACGCTCCTTAGCCCTTTGCCTTTCTTCCTGAGACATCTCTCTTATCTTTTTGTAAGAGTACCTTTCCTTTATACAAAGAGAAGTATACTCAGAAATATTATCAAGGTTTCCATCTTTATCCTCACACATTATTATTCTTCCTCTAAGCAAAACCCGCACATATCATTCTGCGCTGGGCCACCACAACTTACACAGGTCTGCCACTTTTCACCTTCCAGCCCTCTCTTTACCAATGTCAAAAAGCCTACATCAAAGATAGCCATGAATGTCTCAGGGTCACACTCTACTTGTAGTGTAGCACTACCATCCTCATGTTCTTCTATGTCTGTTACTTTTATTTCACTCATCACTCACTCCTATACATGGTAGCAAGATTGATAGCTTGCAGTACTTAGGGTATTCGTCATACGTCATAGCTATCAACACAGGTGGCGCAGCTATCAGTAAAGCTACAATAGCAGATGCCTTGATTGCACCGTTAATGTTACCCCTCATAATTACTCTCCGCTAATGCTTCCCAAGATACAGGAAACAATTCGTACATCTCACCTGCAATATACTCTGCTACATCTCGTGTCTCTGCCTGTGTATCATCAGCACAACGAAGCTTACACATGTCAGCAAATGCATCCAAGCTACCTGACCAGTACCACTCAGTCATCATGCTCTGTGGCAGTACCATACGTGCTTGCTCTGGACACACACCATGTTCTAATAACTCGTTGTAACTGCGTAGTGCAGTATGCTCATAGAAACTTATGATGTCTGGATCAGGATAAGTGACCCCTTCACTACCCTGTTTAGCATCTACGCTACGTCCACGCCACTCTGTTGGCTGATAGAACTCAGGCTCATGGTCAACATACCTACGGCTGATTTCATTCCAACGTAGGAACTTATGCTTGACTAACTGCCTAGCTACAAACACAGGTGCCTTGACATGAAAGCTGGCAAAGCAATGTCCGAATGGGCTGATGTGTTTATGCTTAGCAAGGTAGCGTATTAGCTTAGCGTCCTTAACCTTTAGTAAAGGTGGACCCCAAGGATCACTGCTATCCATCTCACTCTTCTTGCCAAAGCTTACTCGTGCTGCATTAGCTACAGATAAGTCTGTACCCATGTGATCTACGTATGTTACTTCAATGTTTGACATCAGGGTCTACCTCTCAATGCTTTTGGTTTCTTTGGGGTTGTCCTTAGCGAAGTCTTCTTCACAGGTATGTAAGCTTTGGTAACTTCCCTGCCAGTTATCATAGTAAAAGAAACCTTACTACCTTTTATTGTAGTAGAACTTCTTGCACCTATGTCTTCCTTAGGCATAACGCTAAACATATTTCCCATTTTATTTCCTTTATGTAATCAGTTATCTTGGCCCACCCTGCAGGACTCGAACCTGCAACCTACTGCTTAGAAGGCAGTTGCTCTATCCAGTTGAGCTAAGGGTGGTGTATCTCTCAGAATAGTGGATAGTATACTTCGCCGTTATCTCTCATCTGTCTGGCTGCGTCAATCATTTTCTGTAGGAAGTCAGACCTACTGAAATCACCAGACCACTCTAGGTCATCCCTTTCCTTTTGAAGATCCCTTAGGTGTTGATCTATTGGTATCACTCTGCTTTCCATCAGTCTTCTCCATCTCACCTATCCAGTGTGTGACATCATCATGTTCTGTCAGTGGTAATTCTTTTTCTCTTTTGCTTTCTGCCATTCAAAAAACTCCTCAGCTGTGTGTCCATTCTCTTCTATGAATTCCTGAAGATCAAACACTTGGTCAAGGAATAAACCTATCAGATATTTAAGGGCATTCTTATCGTTACCAAATTCTTCAAAGTATTCATCTATTGTTTGGATGTCTTCTATCTCAACATCTTCGTAGTCTGCCATTGCCTTTTCCTTTCTAAGTTAAATGCAAGAGAACCCTAGTTATACTTCTATTGGTATATACTTCTAGTACCTATTAGTATTATTTTTCTATATAAGAAATAAAAACTAAGAGTAATACTAACAGTAGTACTAACAGTATTTACGTAGGGATCTTTTCTGCATTTCAAGTACCTCTATTAAAACTTTTTGTAGACTAGGTAGACAACAAACCAAAAGGCTACTGTTGTACCAATAGATATTAGCTCATATGTTTCCATCCGCAGCTAAACCTTTACCTTAAGTTCTGCCCTTATACCGTTGAGTTCATTGGCATCTTTCATATACTGCTCAGCCTCTTCCTTTCTCTTGAAGCTTTTCCAACAGATCTTACCGCCAAATTCTTCGTCGTATATTGCTACGTATAATTTCATTTAGAAATCTCCAAGATCGTCCAGGCTATGCGTTCAGCTATCTGTGGTACGATAGCATTACCTAGTCCTTTAATTCTGTCCACTCTTTTGGGTATCCCATTAGCCACTCTACCCACGTTGGGTTCAACATCCCAGTCGGTTTGTCTTCTTCCTTCACTGTCGCACATAGATATTTTCTGTCCTTCATATGAGTGTGACTCTTGCTTCCCACTGGGCCACAATCCTTGTATTCCGATGCTCTGGGTGTCGGGAACATCCTTACATGCGTCCTGAGTGAACTGTTCTGACCGCCCCCAGTGGTGCCCTTGCTGTCGGCTGCTGCTGGTGTTGGAAACATTCTCGCATACCCGCCCAGTGTTGTTCCCCTCTTTGGATGCTCTGGATTCCCCTTCACCTGTGGGTTGTCTTGGGTTGTCGGTGTGGGCAATAATCCAGACTCTGTTTCTTTTGTGGGGAGCGTTGACGCCGCAAGCTGGAACAACAAACGTCCTTGTGGTGTAGCCTTCGTGTTCCAAGTCAGTGAGCACCTCGTCGAGTCCCAGTGAGATGTGCCCATAAACGTTTTCGAAAACGCACCAAGTGGGTCTTTTGGATGCAACAATTTTGAGGATGTACGGCCAGATGTGGCGGTCATCTTCTGTGCCCTTTCTCTTTCCCGCTGCACTGAACGGTTGGCATGGGTATCCTGCGGTGAGGATGTCACAGTCGGGAACATTTCTGTCTGGGTCATTCGATAATTCCTTTACGTCTGAAGCTACTGGTACATTAGGCCAGTGTTGTTGGAGAATACTGCGGCACCAAGGCTCGATGTCGCAAAAGAGTTGTGGCTGCGGGGATAGTCCTGCCCATTGGAAACCAAGGGCAAAACCACCTATGCCTGAGCATAAATCAACGTGTCTCATTTATCTTATCCATTTACAAACTGGTCGTGGTTGATGTAGTAGGACACGCCAATCTCGTAGTTGTCATGATCGTACTGGTATAGTGCAACTAAAGAGTCAGCTACATTCTTGACTAGCTTGTACTTATCTTCGTCCTCTAGTTCATGGTTGTACCCAAAGTCTACGGGGATAGCTGTCAGTACTTCCTTCCAGTGCTTGTATATATCAGTGCCACTATCAGTCTTCTCACCTGTCTTTTCGAAGCGCTGTTGTGTTACAAACACTACTGCATCGTGGTGATCCCATACTTTTACTTCTAAAGTCTGTGTCTCAATCTTCATTACTCTTCTCCTTCATAGGGTGCGTCTCTAAACGCTCTGTTGTTGTAGGCATTTACACCTAGGTTGTGATACATCTCTGATAGAAAATCCTCAGCCAATCCTTCTGGATTATTAGACTTAGCTATAAGCTTCAGCCTTTCAGTAACATAGAACATACATACCATATTATCTTCCATTGGATCTTATCCTTTCTCTAATCTAAACGTGAACAGGGAATTACTTGAATGCCAAAGGAATCAGGCACAAGATCATTGAATGTCTTAGCGTAGGCAGATGCACCAACCTCTTGCACATATACACTCTGCACCATTGCATTAGACGGACGCCAGAACATAAGGGTCTTAGCCCGATAAGCCTTAGACCAACCAAGCTTTTGTAGCTCTTTAGATCTTGGGCTGCGGCCATCTAATTCAATCTCAACCCAGCCAAAACCACAGGCACCTGTGTCACCGTGTAAATCGTAGGCTTGCTGTGCCGCATGTTCTGCCGCTGTCAATGCCGCTTCGTGAATTGCTCTTATCGTTTCCATTGGTTTGTCTCCTCTTCTTAAGCCAATGTTTGCCGTGAAATAAAACAATGCCGCTTCAATCCTACTTCAGGAACAACAGCAATAAAGCTTGGTCCGTTGTCCGAAACCTTAGGGGTGTCACCATCTACTACCTTGATGATACCTTTAGAAGCTTCAATAGCTTTTTTCTTAGATGAATAGTAAGCATCGTATTGATCTTCAAAAGATCCTTTCTCATCAGACCACATAGAGACCTGTAATTTCCATATATTACGCATGTTGTTTTCCTTGTTGTGTTATACTGTGTGATACAGTTGGGGATAAAATCCAGGATTACAACCCCCAACCTAAACTTTTTTCTAAGCCATTGAAAAGATGCGGAAAGCTTCCTGTGTCTGCATATCATTCAAGATCTGGGCGTCAGGAAATTGGCTGCGGATAGCCTCGATGGTTGCCTTTGCTTCGTATAGCTTACCGTCTGCTTTCTTAAATAAGATCTTTCTCTTCATGGCATTGCGTAGGTCTTTCATAATTAACCAATCAACCAGTGCTTTGTCAGACCATGAGACAATAGCCTCTTCAAAATCCCAGACATCTTCGAAGTTCATCTGCAGGTATTTGTTCACCCTCTCTTTTTTATAATTCCAATCTTTCATATCACCTTTGAACCTATGGTCACGGTAAATGCTGGTCGGACCACCAAACCCTTCGTTCTGTACAGATGCAAAAGGTTTGCCCTCTAGGTATATGGTTGCTTGATAGCAATTGGTTTCCTGTGATGCCCATTCGCTGTGCTTTACTGCTTTCAATTCTAATTTCATTTTCTTATCCTCTCTTCGCTTGGTTTGTTAGTTTGTTTGCTAGTCTAATTGCGTCACTTGCTTTATCAGCTGGGAATATTTGCCAGTCTTCACCGCTGGGGTGCATGTTATTAAAGACTGAGATTTGTCCTGTCTGCCTATGCTTGTCTTGATAGCATACGTAAACAGCAACCTGCCTATCATCTCTCAGGCCTTCACAGAAAAGACTAGGCGCTTCATCATTACAATAAGAGCTATCTGTAAACTGTGGACCTAATGCCGCTTTCATAAGCTTAAACATGGCATGGTTGTCATAGTCTGGAAAATTTGCAGAATATGGTTCTTTGTGTTGCATGGTCTCAACCTTTCTCTGGTTTGTCTGGTTCATAATAAAACAAGCTTATAAGATCCCAACAGTATGACGGGCACCTTGCTCTTGCTGTCTGCAATGCTGTCTCTTTGTCTTCGTGTGTATGATACCACATCTGGCCGTATAGTTTATATTGAGCATACCACATTAAGAACCTGCCTTTCTGGTCCAATCAAAACCATATCTTGTTTCAAGCTTGCATACCTTTTCGTATAGCTCTTCGTCGCTGTATTCGTGTCCGCAGCCTAAGCATATAGGCCAATCAGGACCATCTAAGTTTAGAACAAAATCAAGTGATCTTTCGTCTGTTATCTTTCCACAGCATGAACAATGCATGATTTTAAACCTTTCTACTTTGTTGTTTTAACTTGATGTTGTTTTGGTGCGTTTAGGTTTATCTCAAAGCGCAAACCGCCTAAGCAATCACGACCAGTAATAACGCAATCAAGTTTGCGGGCTAATTGTTTCGCCTCTTTAAGCTTATTATAAGAGCTGACATTGCTTCCCAATATTGCAAGCGCTTGGCCGTGCTCATAATTTTTATACAAATAAATGGTTAAATTGTTCATGATCTTTGCTCCTCTTGTGTTTGTGTTTTCTATCGGTTCCTATCCCTAGTGCAAGGGATAAGAAATATTATCAACAGTCTTCGACCAGCAAGCACGACAGTCACCACAATGACCAAAATCTTGCTCTTTCTTTTGTTCTCTTGTCATATCTTTAAAAGCTTGTGCTTCAACCACTTCGGAATTCTTATTGGTTCTAAAAGCTAAACATTCTTTGCCATGTATGGTTTCACCTTTTCTGTGTACCGTGGAAGTATTAGCATGACCAGCAATAGGCTTATCGCTTATCATTGTTGCGCTAACACGAATTACCAAATTGCTAGGTTCTTGACCATATTCTTTGCGGTATAGCTTCACTAGTTTTGCTTCACGAGTAGGCAACCAATGCTTTATTTCTGGTGTTCTTTCTGCTGTCAAAACAATTGCACGCAACATAGCAACAGACTGTAAATCTCCACTATCAAACCAGCGGTGATAATTTACGCCTAGTTTTTTGCACCCTCTTTCTATTTGGAAAGCTTGCATCTTAGCCCAAAGCTTTGGATTTTCTTCAATCATTTTAACAGCTTTAAAGAGATTGTTTGTCCATCCCGTATCAACAGACGGGCGAAGCTTTTGAAGTTTAAGAGCATAACAGCGCGAACATGTAGAACCTTCAATATCCACAAGCTTGCCGCCAACATTGCAATGCTTGGCGCTGATAGCAAATGTTGTGCTTGGCATTTTAGTATTGCCCAAAGAAACCTTGCCACTTTCTTCAATTGCTTTTTTAAGTGTTAGCTTTTCCATTTGTTTAAACCTTTTGTTTTGTTGCGTTCTGAAACCATACTTAGAAACAAAAAAGAAAGATACAAGACAAGCAGCCAATTTGAAACATTTCGTGATGACCGTCCTGGTTGCATCGAGATCATCTTAAGGTTGACCTGGATTTGTATACTATAGAGAGTAAACTTTTTTGTGATCACATTTCGTATTCATCTTTTGGAATGTGTTAGGGTTTCATAGATGCTTTATTCTTTTGTGATCACAAGCTGAAAATTTCCGGAAGCAAACAAAAGGTTTAACGTTAAACTAATTTTTAAATAATGGTTTAATACTAAACTATCCCTATCAGTAAATAGTTTAATGTTAAACTACTTTTAGTTTAAGGTTGAACTATACGTATTAACATATTGATATATAAAGATAATTGAATATGTACCGTGTGTCTTACATCGAGCAGGGGGCGTGGGCCAGGGCGGGGGTGTACGCTATATGTACATGACCTTTGACAGCGGGGGGTTGTATACAACTGTTAACCACATTGTATTTTTGATGGTTTACAACTGTAACATTCTGTAACATTTGGTGAGATACAGAGGCAGAGGTAACATACTTGTAACAATTGAAACAATTCGTGATCAACTTTTATGTAACTTAGGGGTTGACAAAAGGGCGGGTATCTATATAATTAATACTGTTAGTATATACCTACAGTAAGTAACGGTATGTACTATTAGTAGATACTAGTAAGTAATACTGTTGGTTACTACTAGTAGTCTTATACTTCTTATACTTATAATACTTATAATACTACTAGTATCTACCAACAGTACCTACTGTTATTCTTCTATCTATTCTATAAAAAGTAAAATATAATTTTAGATCTGCATTTAGATGTTGACAGATGCAGACTATTGGATACAACTAGTGGTGCGTTGGTTTTTATATCATGTCTAAAAGAGTAAAGTACTACCAGTCAGACAAAGTACTAGAAGAGTTCTACAAGGCTTTAGCTGATGGTAATGAAAGAATCCTTAAGAGAGTACACATACCTCATAGTTCAGTCTTCTATGCTAGAGAGGCTTACCTTCAGTATTCTGGTAAGTGGGTATCCCTAGACAGAATGGAAAGATCTATGTACTTAGAGGGAATGCTTGATAGGTTTAACGTTCTAGATCCTGACAGAAAGAGGGAATGGGAATAATGACTGTAGCAATGGAACGCATTTTAGCTTGGAAGCTTTTACCAAGACTAATGATGTTAGTTATGACTCTTATGTACATCAGGGTTATCGAGTGGTTTATGTCTTTACCACCAGAGGCTATGACCTCACAGGCAACTGCACTTACAGCAACTGTAACAGGAGCTTTGACTGGAGCCTTTGCTGTTTGGTTAGGTAACGAGAAATGATTGGTCAGATACTAGGGGCAGTTGGTGGGTTAGCTTCTACTTACTTAGATGGTAAAGTAGCAATACAAAAAGCTAATGCTGAGATTAAACTTAAGCAGGCTACTGGTGAGATTGACTGGGATCTGGCTGCTATACAGGCTACACAGAATAGCTGGAAGGATGAGTGGATAACTCTACTTTTTTCTATTCCATTGATTCTAGCATTCTGTGGTGACTGGGGTAACAGTATTGTTCAAGCTGGCTTTGCTGCACTTGAGACTATGCCAGCATGGTATCAGTACTCCCTTGGTGGAATTGTAAGTGCCTCGATAGGAATTAGATCCGTAAGTAAATTCTTTGGGAAGAAGTAATGCATAAGAACTTTCAGAATTGTTTAGAGATGTTGCTACACCACGAAGGGGGCTTTGTGAATCACCCCCAAGATCCTGGTGGCATGACTAACCTTGGGGTGACTAAGGCTGTGTATGACAAGTGGATTGGCCGTGAGTCTACTAAGACTGAAATGATGGACTTGAAACCTGACGATGTAGCCCCTATCTACAAGAAGAATTATTGGGATAGAGTAAGAGGAGATGATCTTCCTAGTGGTGTAGATTGGTGTGCCTTTGATTGGGCCGTTAATTCTGGCAGTGGTAGACCTGCTAAAGCTATTCAACGTGCTGTAGGGGCTGCAGCCGATGGAGCTATCGGTCCTATGACTTTACAAGCTATTATGAATAAAGATCCTAAGATGATTATCGAGAGTGTCTTCAGTCAACGTCAGAAGTTCTACGAGTCTCTTCGTACCTTTGAGACTTTTGGAAGAGGTTGGACTAGAAGAAATAAAGAGACTTTAGATCAAGCCTTAAGTATGATATAGTAGTATGGCTATACCTGAAAGAGTTAAAGCTGCTATGGAAAGAGAGGGACTCTCAGGTGTTAATAAACCTAAGAGAACTCCTAAGCATCCCACTAAGTCCCATGTTGTTATGGCTTCTGAGGGTGGTAAGTATAAGCTTATTAGGTTTGGTCAACAGGGTGTAAAGACAAATCAGACAGCAGGTCAAAGAGAAGCCTTTAAGTCTAGACACGCTAAAAATATCAAGAGAGGAAAACTATCAGCTGCTTACTGGGCTGATAAGGTCAAGTGGAGTTCCTCTAAAACTAAATCACCCTCAAAGAAATGGGTAAAGGGATCATGATGAAATTAGGATTAATGCTTGGGGGTGATGTACCAGAGGTAGACCCCAAGAACAAAGATCGTGCTGAAGAGTACTGGATGTATGGAGCATCTGAAGAAGAGTTAGCAAAGGCTTGGGATAAAGATATCGAGTATGCTAAACTCAAGAAGTGTGGTAATTGCGATTACTTTGATAACAGGGCTAGAACTCTAAAGGCTCTGAATGGTGAATCGGGTATGGGTGCCTGTATTAAGTTCAAGTTTATGTGTTCTCAGGAAGCTTCTTGTCAAGCATGGGAGTGTAAAGACATGGGCTTAGACGAAGCAATGGTCTGATGTGGTTAGCGGTTCTCCTAGCTTGTTCAGGGCCAATAGCTACTACCTGTGATGTTTTAGTAAGAACAGGTGGTATGTTTGACTCTCAAGAAGAATGCAGAAAAGAAGTACAGGCTGTAGCTGCTGAGTTAACTAAGAACGGTTTGTACATACGAGGCGAGTGCTACAAGTTAAATATAGGCTCTAAGGTTTAATGACTCTTATCTCGCATTTCCCTTTACCTAGTATGCCCTTTCAAACACATGAGAACATCGTCTTTGAGAAAGCTGATAAGGATAGGTCAAGTAGGAATAACGAAGAGTACAAACCAGAGCAGCCTAATAGAGTAACACCTGACACAGCAGTAGAAGATCTAAAGCTAGTCAATCAGATGTATGCATATAATCCTAACCCAAATAAACTTAGGATGCCTGACGGTCAGATCGTAGACTTTATAATAGCGTAAGAGAGTACCAATGCCAGTAAGAAAAGTACCAGGTGGTTTTCAGTGGGGAACAACTGGTAAGGTTTATAAAACTAGAGGTTGGGCAGAGCGCCAAGGAAGAGCTATAAAAGCTTCTGGTTACTCTAAGGGTGGTGACACAGTTAATGCAGCGGGTAATTATACTAAGCCTGGTATGCGTAGGCGTCTTGTTAGCTCTATCAAAGCTGGCGGCAAAGGTGGAAAGCCAGGGCAGTGGTCAGCTAGAAAAGCTCAGATGGTCGCAAAACAATATAAAGCGAAAGGGGGAGGATATAAAAGTTGAAGTCCTCCCAAGATTAAATGAGTAAAGCAAAGTCTCAACAAAGCCTCTCCAATTGGACAAAACAAAAGTGGCGCACTAAAAGTGGCAAGCCTAGTGCTAAAACTGGCGAGAGGTATTTACCTTCTAAGGCTATTGATGCTCTTAGTGATAGTGAGTACGCAGCCACTACTAGAGCAAAACGACAAGGCACTAAGGCAGGTAAGCAGTTTGTGGCTCAACCTAAAAAGATCGCAAAAAAAGTAAAACCATTCAGAGCAAACAAAGGTACACTAGCAATGAAAACTCCTACGGCAGACCAGAAGGGTCTTAAAAAACTTCCTACTTCAGTAAGAAATAAAATGGGCTACATGTCTAAAGGCGGTATGTCCAAGAAGTCAGGCTACATGGGTGGTGGCATGACTAAAAAGAAATCAGGTTATAAAGCAGGTGGTGTTATCCAAGCCAAATGCGGCGCATCATATAAGGGTTAAGACAATGGCGGCATCAAGTGCATTTAAAATTCTAATTCAAATCGGTAAAAAGATTTTTGGAACTAACAGTAAGAAGGTTGCTGATGACCTAGTAAGACAAGGTGGTAAGAGAGTCCCTAAAAGTAAAATACCAGCAGATGCTAAGATTACTAAGGCTCCTACTTTACCAAACCCAAGGTCTTCTAGTACAGGTCAGTTCAGAAAGAACCAACCACCAGCCTATAGACCAAAGACAGACCCGAAGGTTTCTTCTAGTACTCGTACAGCACCAGCTAAACCAAGTGGATCAGGTACTTCGGTATCTGCTGCTTCTCCTAAAAAGCCAAGTGTGCCAGCTAAGCCAAGTCCTAAGCCTTCAACTTCTACTAAGGCACCGACAAGAAAGAAGCCACCTTTGATGCCTAAAGGACCAGGTGGTGTGACCTATCCTAAGCGTCCTACTCTTCCTAAGAAATCCCCAGCGGCTGCTGGACTTCGAGCATCAACTCTTGAAGGTGGGCCAGAAGTAGATACAGTATCAGCTACTCCACCTAAGAAAACGAGAGCAAAGCCTAAAACTACAGCACCTGTTAAGAAGACAGCACCAGCTAGAGATCCTAGTAAGACTCCTACTCGCAGGGAAGATACTAAAAAGAATACACCAGTTAAACCAAAGAAGCGTCCAGCGGCTGGTCCAACAACCAATGAGTCTTTTGGTAAGGCGTTTGCTAGAAACAGAAAAGCTGGTAATCCTACTTTTACTTGGAATAATAAGAAGTACACAACTAGGTACAAAGAAGAAACTATTAAGCAACACAAGAAAAAGTTTGGTGTAGAAGGTAAGTACTAATTAAATGGTAGACCGTAACTATACCACTGATACAGAAGCAGTAACTATCACCGCTACATCAGGCGGTGCTAGTGCTAACCTTGTCTATACTTGCCCACCTAATCATGATGCAACTATAGAGTTTTTACATGTGTCTAACGGTAGTGCTTCTACACAAAACGTAACCATACAGTGGTATCATGCAGACACAAATACGTATCATCATATTGTAAATGATAAATCTGTTGCAGGTAAAGATGTGTACAACATTATTACTTCTGATAGGATTCATTTACATGCTGGTGATAAGATCTTAGGGTTTGATGGTGCTAGTGGTGGAATAGAAGTATTTATTTCTGTCAAGCAATTCTACAACCCTAACCGTTAAATGCATAACGGGGTTGCAATCTTATGTGTAGTATGATATAACTATTCGTATATAACTAGTCTCCAGTTGGTATCCTAGCCAACACGCACAAATTAACTGGAGATTTAGAAATATGTTTAGAAACTTACTAACACGCTTTCAAGAGCATCAGCAACGCAGAGCAGACTACTGGGTTCTTATGAACCTCAAAGACAAAGACCTTCATGACATGGGTATTTCCCGTGGTGAGATTTACAATAAGGTCTTTGGTCAAAACCAGTAAGACTACAAAGGACTTGTTTATGGCAAGACAGCTAACTGAAAAACAACAGAAGTTCTTAGACGTTCTGTTTGATGAAGCCAGAGGTGATCCTGTTAAAGCTAAAAAGCTTGCAGGATACGCCGAAGGCGTGGCTACAGCACAGGTTGTGGGAGCTATTGAAGATGAGATTGTTGAGAGAACTAAGAAATTTATTGCTCAGTCATCCACCAAGGCTGCGTACACCATGTTCAGTGTAATGGCTGACCCAACAGACCTAGGTGTCAAAGAAAAGATGACAGCGGCTAAAGACATCCTAGATCGAGCAGGTTTTACTAAGACAGACAAAGTAGAGGTTAAAGCATCAGAGCCTCTATTTATTTTACCGTCTAAAGATAGTGATGCCGAAGATTAAAACTGCTAGAGCGTCTGAAGCAAAGTATCCAGCTAAGACAGACTGGCAGATACCACTACGAGGAGAAAGTGGAGAGTGGTATCCGATTATACGAGTTGGAAGACATGTACCCTTTGGATACAAGCAGGATGAGGAAGATCCTGATTTACTAATACCCTTACCAGAAGAATTAGAACTTTTAGAAAAAGCAAAACTATTCCTACGAGAGTACAGCCTAAGGCAAGTAGCTAAATGGTTATCTCAACAGTCAGGTAGGTATATATCACATGTAGGGTTAGACAAACGTGTCAGGATCGAAGAAAAGCGCAGACGAGCTTCCTCTAGCTATAGAAAGTATGCCAAAAAGTATAAAGAAGCGGCAAGGAAAGCGGAGAAGATCGAAAAAGAAAGAATTGGTGGTAGAGCTGCCAAAAGAATCTTTAAAGACTTCGAGTCAGATTCCAGCAGTTCCGAAGCCAGCTGATGCAGATTTAGATCAAGCTAAGCAAGATATTATCTTTGAACCTAACCCTGGTCCTCAGACAAACTTCTTAGCCGCTACAGAGCAAGAAGTACTCTATGGTGGGGCAGCTGGTGGTGGTAAGTCCTATAGTCTAATAGCTGATCCAGTGCGATACTTAAACAACCCTAACGCTAGGATGTTAATTGTACGGAGAAGCACAGAAGAATTAAGAGAACTTATATCAGTATCTAAGCAGCTATACCCCAGAGCGATACCAGGTATTAAGTTTATGGAACGAGATAAGACTTGGGTAGCACCTAGTGGTGCAACTCTCTGGATGTCTTATCTAGACCGTGACGATGACGTTATGAGATACCAAGGTCAGGCCTTTAACTGGATTGGCTTCGACGAACTCACGCAGTGGCCTTCAGACTACTCCTGGAATTATATGCGTTCAAGACTACGTACTACTAAAGCTTCAGGGTTGCCTCTATACATGAGGGCTACGAGTAACCCAGGAGGTCCAGGGCATCAGTGGGTTAAACGAACCTTTATTGATCCAGGCACTCCTAATTGTGCATTTTGGGCTACAGACCAAGACGGAGAAACCATCTGTTGGCCTAAAGGACATAGCAGGGAAGGCGACCCTCTATTTAAGAGAAAGTTTATCCCTGCGACTTTGTTTGATAATCCTTACCTGTCTGATGACGGGATGTACGAAGCCAACCTACTCTCTCTGCCTGAGCACCAAAGAAGGCAGTTGCTTGAGGGAGACTGGGACATTAACGAAGGGGCCGCTTTTCCTGAATTTACTCGTAAGATACATGTGGTAGACCCTTATGAAATACCTCAAAGTTGGCCTAGGTTTAGAGCGGCTGACTACGGATACGGATCTTACAGTGCTGTTGTTTGGTTTGCTGTTGCTCCAGATGAACAACTTATAGTCTATAGGGAACTCTACGTGTCTAAAGTATTAGCAACTGATTTAGCTGATATGGTTTTAGACCTTGAATCTGATGAGAAAATACGATATGGTGTTTTGGATAGCTCTTTATGGCATAAGCGTGGTGACACTGGGCCATCACTGGCTGAACAAATGATAGTCAAAGGCTGTAGGTGGAGACCAGCAGATAGATCAAAAGGTTCTCGTATAGCAGGTAAGAATGAATTACATAGAAGACTGCAGGTAGATGAGTTTACTGAAGAGCCTCGATTAGTTTTCTTTAGTACTTGCTATAATACGATAGCTCAACTACCCGCCTTGCCCATAGATAAAAACAATCCTGAAGACGTAGATACAAAAGCAGAAGATCACGTATACGATGCACTACGATACGGAATCATGACAAGACCTAGAAGTAACTTGTTTGATTTTGATTCTAGCTCTCAACGTACAGGCTTTCAGGCAGCAGATTCAACGTTTGGATACTAAGGAATAATTATGGAAGAAGATGACATCTTAGCTGAAGAAGTCTACATGGAAGATGCTGAAGTATCTTACATAGAGGATACCGAAGAGAATGACACTAGTGATCCGTTAGTGGGTTCTATCGTCAACTATATCCAACAACGTTTTAGTAAAGCTGAGACTGCTCGAAACGGAGAAGAACAACGCTGGATTAGATCCTATAGAAACTATAGAGGTCTATACGGACCAGACGTACAGTTTACTTCTACTGAAAAATCTAGAGTGTTTGTTAAAGTTACAAAGACTAAAGTTCTAGCTGCTTACGGTCAGATTGTAGAAGTTCTTTTTGGAGCTAACAAGTTTCCTATTAGTATTGACCCTACTATCTTACCCGATGGTGTAACAGAAGCTGTTCGTCTTGAGACAGAAGACTCTGTTAAGAAAATGAATGAACAACAAGCTCCTGAGGACCAAGGAGTTCCAACTTTAGAACCAGGTGAAACTCTTGTAGACTTCAGAGAAAGACTGGCTGGCTTAAAAGAAAAACTAGCTCCTGTAGAAGAGAACCTTATGGAAGGTGAGGCTGAATCACCTACACAGATTACTTTCCATCCTGCTATGATTGCAGCTAAGAAAATGGAAAAGAAGATCCATGATCAACTAGAAGAATCAAACGCTAGGAAAGAACTACGTACAGCAGCCTTTGAGTGCGCACTGTTTGGTACAGGCATTATGAAAGGTCCGTTTGCTGTAGATAAAGAGTACCCCAACTGGTCTGAGGAAGGAGAGTACTCACCTCTTATTAAAACAGTACCTAAATGTTCTTCTGTTTCTATCTGGAACTTCTATCCTGATCCCGATGCCTCTAACATGGATGACGCAGAGTATATCATCGAGCGTCACAAGATGTCTCGTACTCAACTTAGAGCACTTAAGAACAGACCCTTCTTCCGCACAAATGCTATCGACACTTCAATTTCTATGGGTGAGTCCTACACTAAAGAGTGGTGGGAGCAAGCTATGGATGACGATGAACAGGAAGCCCGTAGCGAGCGTTTTGAAGTCTTAGAGTTCTGGGGTTATATGGATACTGACCTTCTAAAAGATCAAAACGTAGAAATTCCAAAAGATATGGAAGACGTAGATCAAGTATCTGTAAACGCTTGGGTTTGTAATGGACAAGTTTTACGCCTAGTAATGAACCCGTTTACACCTTCTTATATCCCGTATTACGCTGTACCCTACGAAGTTAATCCCTATAGTTTCTTTGGTGTAGGTATTGCTGAAAACATGGATGATACGCAGACTTTGATGAATGGCTTTATGAGAATGGCCGTTGACAATGCTGCTTTATCTGGTAATCTTATCATCGAGGTTGACGAGACGAATCTCGTCCCAGGGCAAGACCTCTCCGTGTATCCAGGTAAAGTGTTCAGGAGACAGGGAGGGGCACCTGGTCAAGGAATTTTTGGAACTAAGTTTCCCAACGTATCTAACGAAAACATGCAACTCTTCGACAAGGCAAGGGTATTAGCAGATGAATCAACAGGGTTCCCGTCTTTTGCACATGGTCAAACAGGGGTTAGCGGTGTTGGTAGGACTGCAAGCGGTATTAGTATGCTTATGTCTGCTGCTAATGGTTCTATTCGTAATGTGGTTAAGAACGTAGATGACTACTTACTTTCTCCATTGGGTAAAGCATTCTTTAACTTTAATATGCAGTTTGACTTTGATCAAGAGATTAAGGGTGACTTAGAAGTTAAAGCACAAGGTACTGAAAGCTTAATGGCTAATGAAGTTCGCAGCCAGCGTTTACTCCAGTTCTTACAGATTACACAGAACCCAACCTTAGCTCCGTTCTCTAAGATGGACTATATTATTCGAGAGATTGCTAAGTCTATGGATCTTGATCCCGATAAGGTAGTCAACTCGATGGCTGACGCCAGACTACAAGCAGAACTTCTAAAAGAGTTCCAAGCTCAAAATCCTGAAGCACAACCTCAGCAAGGTGTACCCTCACCTCAGGGTGGTCCTCAGGGAGCGGGAGCAGCCCCTAGAGTACAGGATACCTCTGGAGCAGGGGGCGGTAACATAGGAACTGGTACAGCGCCTCAGCCAGGAGAACAGGGCTTCTCAGGTAATACAGGGCAGCAAGGTGCTGCATGAGCTTAAAGTTAGTAGTTAATAACAAAGACTCTTGGGATGCGATGCTAGAGGAGTTAGAGGTTCGCATCCAGTTTGCTTACAAACAGCTAGAACAACGAACAGAAGTAGAGGAACTATACAGACTTCAAGGTGAAGTACGTGCTCTACGATCTTTGACTCGCTTGAGGGATAAAGTAAATGGCGGCTCCTAAAAAATCCTTAAGACCAAAACCTAGACCAAAGGGGTTAGGGGAAAAGAAATCTTCTGCTCCTGAAACGTCTATAACACCTAGACGCAGAATAAGTGATCCAGAAAGACAATACAGCCTAGCTACCGTAGAATCTAGGGCAGAGTTTGATCCATCCATGTCTTGGAATCCTATTGCTCGCTTAGGTTTTAAGGGGTACGAAAGAGATAAAGTGACTAACCTTACAGTACCCGAAGGTTTTTCAGAAAAAATAGTTGGTCTGGATATAAAGGATAACGCCTTTTATATTCCGTCTAATATCTCTCAAAAAAGAGCTACCTCATTGCTAAAAGCAGAGGGTGTTCCCAGTGAGGTTGCTTCAACAACAACCCCTGACTCTATTGTAACAGACGTTGATACAGCTAATCCTCGTACTTGGTCACATGAAATGTCTCATAGAGGATTTGATAGAATCCTTGAAGAAATAGACAATGACCCAGGTGGACCATTAGCTGGTCAAAGAAAGTTTCAAGAAAAATACGGAAAGAGAGCTTTCAATGCTTTAATAGGTGCTTCTGGAGAATCACATGAAGGCACTACAGAGATGTTTGATGATGTAGCTAATTCTATTCTTAGAGGGGAAGATCCTGCTTCTGACTTAGACAAAGTAGATTTAAATAGAATAAAAGAGTTTCAAAAATTAATAAAAAAGAAACCCGAAGACAGGTCAAAATTTTTAGTTAAAAAGTATGAGCCTTATATAAAGTTAATGGAAGCTGCTCAAGATATACTTACTGAGTCAGGAGAGCCACCTCAAGCACCTTCTTATAAAGAATCCTTTTTAGATAAGATTAAAATTAAGTTAGGTTTCAACGAAGGGGGTATGGTGTCAGAAGATACTTTTGGTTTATCAAATCAGATGGGTGACTTAAACTTTTCGGCACCCTCAAGTAGTCCTATTGAAACTGAAAAGAAAGACAGTACTCTAGCTACCCCGCCGTTAAAAAAGACTAGTTCCTTTTCTCGTAGACCTGGTTTCAGGGGAGATGGGGCTTTTGACTTTAGTGGGTTTGGTTCTTTCCTAAAAGAAAATGTTTCTGAAGAAGAACTTATGGCAGGGTTAGACAAAGCAGGGGAAACTCTAGTTCCTTTTTATGAAGCAGGGGGTAACGTAGCTAATGTTATAGACGAGTACTCTAAGCCCGAAGAAGAACGTAACTACGAGTATATTCGAGAAGAACTAAATAAAGCTGGGAAGTCTGCCGCAACTGAGGCCGCTATGATAGCTCTTGGTGGTTTAGCTATTAAGTATGGGTCTAAAGGACTAAAGGCTCTGAAGAATAAAGCTTCTCAGTATGAGATTGATACAAACACGACTTCTGCATTTGGTGTAGGTTCTATTCGAAAGAAAGATACCTTTGAGGAAGTAATGACTCCTGTTAAATCTACTAAGAAAAATGTTAAGAAAACAGGTGAAGCTATCCTGCGTCCCTCAGAGGATTTGGCTGCTGACTTAGACCCTAGGCTAGGGAGAGCTATGTCTGCTGAGACAGCTGGAAGTATTATGCCTGGACCTGGAAAGTTCTTTGACCCCTCTAAGAAAGGTTACAAAGGGGATAGATTTGTTGGTATGCTTCAAGATGCTGACATCGAGTTAGACCTTGAGTTCGGTAATTACATTATGATGGGTAAGGGTGCTCCTAAAGATGTAAGCAATGAAACCTTTGAAAACCTATTTATATCAGCAAGACCATCCCAGAAGAAAACAACCTTTGGGCAAAACAATAAGTCTGTAGCCCGTGCTAATGTCTATGATGGACCATCTCTTACTGTAGCTGATATGAAGGCAAACTATAAAGCTGCTACTGGTAAGACTGGTGTAGAAGTACGCACAAACCTTTTGCAACCTGAACGATTTAATGTAGTTACAGATAAAGGTCTACAAGATTTAGATCACCCTATTGTTGCCGTTCATAACATACAAGGTGATAAAAAACATTATTATACTCTTGATACACAGTTTGTTGGCCCTGTTCGTATGGATAGGATTACTAACAAAGTTAATCGAAAGAATAAAAATACAGGTGAGGTAAAGAAAGAAGTACCGCAGCCTAATTTACGTCCCGTTACAGTAGGGGATGTCACACTTGGTGATCAAGTAGGAACTATTAAAGTAGGTAAAAAAGAACATCCTCTTTATGATTACATTGAGGTAGATGCTACAGCATCAGCACCAGAGGGTATGGGTTCTACACAAAAATTTAACGAAGGCGGTATGGCAATGAAAGATCAAATGGATGTAGTGTTTAAGTCTAGCCGTGCGGGTTATGCTCTTGGCGGTGAGGTAGGCCAAATTGATCCAGTATCAGGGAATGAAGTACCACCAGGATCAACACCTAAAGAAGTACGAGATGATATCCCAGCTATGTTGTCCGAAAATGAGTATGTAGTTCCTGCTGATGTTACTCGATACTATGGTGTTAAGTTCTTCGAAGATTTACGTGCTCAGGCTAAAACTGCCCTTGCTCAGATGGAAGCCAATGGTCGTATAGGCGGTGAAGAAATACCAGATGACGATGAATTAACAGATGATGAAATGGCTTTACTACAAGAAGTTATGTCAGCGGAGCCGACTGGTATGGCTATGGGTGGTATGGTAGGCCAACAGATGGCCCCTACTGATCCGTATCAGCAACAGGCTATGATGTACAAAGAACCTCTTAAAGCAGCTGAGGGTGTTTCTGTAGGAACAACTTACAAAGGCCAACAGTTAGATCCGTTTGGAAATCCTATCTCAGCAGCCCCAACGCCACCTACCTCACCTCAAACACCACAGGTAAGCACACCGACTGCTACAGATCCAAATAAGATTTATGGATTAGATACAACTATGGAGCAAGCTCCAACAACAGCTATTCCTGTTTCAACAACGACAACTGCTACACCAGATGCGACACCGACTGGTGAAAGTGGTATGAAGACAACCTTTTACATTCACAAGGATGGCAGAAGAATATCAGTTCTTATCTTGAATGGTAGACCAATTAGTACTGTTCCAGCTGACTTTGGTGAGTTCCTTGAGGACACCCCAGAGAACAGAACTAAACTTAACTTTGGTGTAGAAGAAGCAGCACCAGAAGTAACTACTGAGGGTGTTGCAACAAGTGATGACAAAGATCAAACTGATGACATAGACATTAGAACAAAGGTTGATCCCAATACTCCTGAGGGTGTTCAAGCTCTGTATGAAGACAGCGGTGTCAATCTAAAAGATCCTCTTCAAGGGGCTAAGGATGCGCTAGAAGGGGCTACTAAGATACCTCAAGGCGCTGGTATTGTAGCCTCTGCTATTAATCCCTTCTTAGGCCTTGGTCTTGGTATGGCTAACGCTGCAGGACAACTTACTGCTGTTTCTAAAGCGCAAGCAAACTTACAGATGGCTGAGTTCTTAGGTAAAGACGAGGATGCTACAGCTATTCAAACTGAAATAGATAACTTTATTAAGAATGCTCCAGGGGTCGTTGACACACTTGACGAGTACGTAGCTAAAGGTACTAGAAGATTTAATAACGCTATTGAAGCTGCTACAAGTATAGATGCGCCTGAGGATGCTATTATTGACTTCAAAAAATTAAGTGATAAAGGTAAAGAAAACGTTAGCGAGTACCTTATAGCAGAAAGCCCAGGCTATAAGGGTGCTACTGTTAGAGATGACGGTGCTATTGTAAGAAAAGGTCCAATCAGAGGTGAAGACTTAGGTGGTACTTTCGTGGAGACTACGACTACTGATAAGGGTGAAACAGTAAACGTATTTAAACCAGGGGCAACAACAGTTAGACCTAAGGCAAGGCCCACAGCAAAGCCTGCTGCAAAGCCCGCAGCAAAACCCGCAGCAAAGCCTTCTACAAGTAATGACAAGTCTACCCGACTAGATAGATCTAACCCTAATACAAGTACTAACGTAACTAATCATTTGTCAGATAGAGAGAAAGAATCTCTGGCGGCTAACCCTGCCCTAACAGATCACTACGTAGCTACAGCTAACAGACGGGCTAACGAGTCGGCTGCTGGGGATAGTTCTAACACAGACAATGCTAACGAGGCTTCAGATAGCGGTGGTTGCTTCCTGACTACAGCTATTGTTGAACGTAGGGGTGAAGCTGATAATGGGCCAACGTTGACTATCTTGAGAAACTTTAGAGATACTTACTTAGCGGGTATACCTGAAGAGGTAGAAAAGTATTACAGAGTAGCTCCTCAGATTGTTGCATCTATTCCATCTGATCATAAAGACTGGGACTGGATTGGATCTCAGGTTGATAAGTCTGTTGAGTATATCAAAAAGGATATGCTTGATAACGCTTATACTACCTACAAGGCAATGGTTAATAGACTAGAAAAAGATTGGATCAAGTAATGGAAGGTATTGAAGAATACAAAGAAGTAGTTCTGAATAGGTTTTTAAATTTACCTGAGGAAGATAAATCAGTTCTTAGAAGAGTACCTGAGACACCTATAGGAGATGCTTTAGGTAAACTCTTCCCTGAGATGCAAGGTCTTTTCCCGAGAGATGTTCCAGTAGAAGAAGCTCCAGTACAACAACCCCCTATGGAACAACCCCAAATGAAACGTGCTGGCTTAGGATCACGTTAAACCCCTAGGCATTCCAAATAAAGATAAGGCTACCCAGCATTCCGCTGGCCCCAACATAAGGAGAAAGATATGCCTGAACTAACACAAGTAGAAAGCCCAAAGACAGCAGGTTTTGTTGATCGAGGTTATAACTACGAACTTAAACGTAAACGTATACAAGATGAAGAAAAAGAGATTGCTAAACTAGAAGCGGAGGCCAGAGGTGAAACCGTCGAAGAGGAATCCGATGGCGAAGGACTTGAGGCAACCGAAGTACAGGCCACGGGTGATACCCAACAAGAAGAAGCCAACATTGAAGTTGAAGCACAAGAAGATGACTCAGACCTAAGCCCTGAGGAAAAGTCTTTTAAGAAACGCTATGGTGATTTACGCCGCCACATGCAACAAAAAGAAAAAGAGTGGGAAGAAAAGTTCAGTAGCTTTGAAGATAGAATGCGTAAAGAATCTATCGTTCCCCCTAAGTCAGATGAAGACATTGAGAACTGGGCTAAAGAGTATCCTGATGTAGCTGGTATTGTTGAGACTATCGCTGCTAAGAAAGCTCAAGAGATGTTTAAGAAGGCTGAAGACAGACTATCTCAACTAGATGAAATACAATATGAGGCAGAGCGTAAAACAGCTGAGAGTAAGATTAGAGAGTCTCATCCTGACTTTGATAGATTGAGAGAATCAGACGAGTTTCACTCTTGGGCAGAAGCACAACCGAAATGGGTACGTGATGCCTTATACGAAAACATGGATGATCCTGACTCAGTGGTTAGAGTTATTGATCTCTATAAGATTGACAGCGGGGAAACTCCTCAAGCTAAAAAGGCTAAGACTAAAGCAGCAGCCAAAACAATTGGTAAAGGTTCAAGAACTAAAGTTGATCCTACGGAAGCTGGCTCCATGATTAGAGAGTCAGAGGTTGCTAAGATGTCAGCCAGAGAGTTTGAGTCTCGTGAAGAAGAAATTACTAAGGCTATGCGAACAGGGAAATTCGTGTATGATCTTAGTGGTAGTGCACGATAGGTGTTGACAAATCCTTTTGTGTACATATAACTAAGTACGTATAGTTTTAAGAGCCTCTTTTTAGACTACCTCTTATACTATAAACCTTTCCCAAACCTTACTACATAAAGTCTAAACAAAATAAGAACTACCTGATTAAGTATAGGCCCGTTAAATATCTGGTTGGCCGACTGGATACAATACGCACCCTAAAAAACAATCAGCCTCTTTATAGGTGTTTAAGCTTTGTATCCCGAAACTCATACATAACTCGATTAACCTTAAGCACCTTGTGTGAGTTTTATTTATTAAGCCAAATATCATGGAGGATTTACTATGGCTTTTTCAACTGCAGGGGGATACGGTAACTTGCCAAACGGCAACTTCAGTTCCGTAATCTACTCTAAAAAAGTACAGCTTGCTTTCCGCAAGAGTACTGTATGTGGTGACATCACCAACTCTGATTATTTCGGGGAGATCGCAGCCCAAGGGGATACGGTCAAAATTATTAAAGAACCTGAGATTTCTGTGAGCAGCTATGCTCGTGGTACTAACATCTCAGCACAAGATCTTGATGATGAGGATTTCTCATTAGTCGTTGATAAAGCTAACTATTTTGCCTTTAAAATCGACGATATCGAGGAAGCCCATTCCCATGTTAATTTCATGGATCTTGCAACCAACCGTGCAGCTTATCGTTTGGCTGACCAGCATGACCAAGAAGTTCTTGGTTACTTGGCTGGCTACAAGCAATCAGCTTTACATGCCGATGCCGATACTGTCAATGACCAAGTAAACGGTACTAAAGCAGTAACTACTGCTGGTTCAGATGAATTGCTCTCAAGCATGAAACTGAAAAAAGGTGACTTTGGTAACATCACAACAGCTTCAGCAGGTGATCACTCGATCCCAGTTGCAGCACGTTTGCCTGGTGCCACAGCCCTTCCAACAGCATACGCTTCACCAGCAATGGTTGTTGCTCGTATGGCCCGCCTCTTGGATCAACAGCAAGTTGATACTCAAGGAAGGTGGCTCGTAGTTGACCCCGTGTTCATGGAAGTACTTCGTGACGAAGATTCACGCCTCTTTAATTCAGACTTCGGTGAAGCAGGTGGACTACGTAATGGTCTGGTCTTGAATAACTTCCACGGTTTCCGTGTATACACTTCAAGCAACCTGCCTTCAGTTGGTACTGGTTCTGCAACTACAGGTACAGCAAACCAAAACGCTAACTATGGGGCGATTGTAGCTGGTCATGATTCTGCTGTAGCAACTGCTGAGCAGATCAACAAGACTGAAACTTACCGTGACCCTGACAGCTTTGCTGACATTGTTCGTGGTATGCACCTTTACGGCAGAAAAATTCTGAGGCCAGAAGCCTTGGTTACTGCTAAATACAACTTGGCATAAGAGAGGACTAAACAATGGCTTTACAATCTCCAGTTCGTATTGAGACTGCCGTGATTGCTCACGGTGATCTTACCACTAGCTCAACTCACGAAATCGGTGTAGTTCCAAACAATTGTGTGGT